>Ga0209317_1001121_pt1 | contig 25648 bp, 23 predicted proteins | sample RifGroB2_FD_183994 | JGI IMG/M metagenome (GOLD analysis project Ga0209317, IMG submission 183994) | Soil microbial communities from Rifle, Colorado, USA - Groundwater B2 (SPAdes) (version 2) | ecosystem: Environmental > Terrestrial > Soil > Unclassified | place: Rifle, Colorado | collected...
GTGGGCCGTGCCCACCACAACCGCATCCTGATGGTGGGCACGGCCCACCGTACACGATTCACGGAATCACCGCTTAACTTAATGGCAGTGGGGTAGCTCCGGTGCCAAAAACACCCCCATCCCCCTCCTGACCTCCCCCTTGAAGGGGGAGGGACGTGAATGGGTGGGGGGGAGGGTGAGGCTTATGCGAGCTTCACCCTCTCCCCAGCCCTAGGGCGACCTCTCAGGTTTACGGGACTGTCCACGTTAGTAGCTTCCCCCCACCAGCGACGCCCTGATGGTCTCCATCTTCGGCAGGTTGTTCCTGATGGCGTCAGGGGTGAACTGCTGCAGGTAGACGGGGACCCCGTCCTTGAACAGGTTCTCGATCCTCTTCTCGATCATCACCGGCACCTTCTTGCTGTCATCGGTAAGCCAGATTGTCAGCGGGCCACGGGCGTAAAAGAGCCCTTCGCTGTCTATGTTCATCTCCGGTCTGATCACGATGGTACGGAAGCTTCCGGCCGGTGTCTGGACCGTCTCGCGCCGCAGCACGTTGATCCTGATCCGGTTCAGTTTCCCCTTGTCCAGCACGTTCGCCACCACCGGTTTGCCGACCACAAGCGGCAGCTGCCTCAGGTAATAGAGGCAGGAGACCGGGTCCCAGGCCGGCTCCACCAGTTTGCTGGAGGACTTCGCAAAGGTCCGCAGATTGACGAAGTCGAATTTCTTCTTCTTCCGGTCCAGGCTGGCGGCGCGGTACCAGTCGTTTCTTCCTTCGTGGAGTTTCATCTTGTAGCTGTGCAGGGCGAACCCCTTGCCGACCTTGTCGAGCCTGCTGATCTCCAGATCATCCACCTTGTAAAAGGGTGCAGACCACGGCTCGGAGTTCACCTTCGAGGTGATCTCCAGCGTTTGACCGGCAAAAGCGGTCTGGATGCTGGAAGTGCCGATCTTCACCCCCGCCCAGGTCAGCTCGTAACTGAGCATCTCCGGTATCGAGTAGGCATGGGCGCAGCTGAATCCCGAGATGACGATAAAGATGGCTGTCAGTAAGGCGGAGCGTGCAATGGTGTTCATGGGTATCCCTGATAGAAAAAGGCGTTGAGTGTTGATATTGAGCCGTTGAGTGTTGAGGTGTTGAGTGTGTGCCGCTTACGCTGCGAGTCTGTTAGAGGCTGTGATCTCCAGAGAGCTTGCCGTAGGATCGTTCCATGATCTTCGCGGCGCTCTCCCAGGTATAGCGCTCCACGACCAGGCTGCGGGCGCTCTGCGCCAGGGACCTTCCTGTTTCCGGGTTTTTCAGTATCCGCAGCGCGGCCGCGGCGAACTGCTCAGGCGTGTCGGCGATCAGAAGTTCCCGCCCGTTTTCCGCCCCGATCCCCTCGCACCCCTTGGAGGTCGCAACTACCGGGAGCCCGGCGGCGAACGCCTCCAGTACCTTGATGCGCGTCCCGGCCCCCTGCCTGAGCGCTACCGCAAGCAGGTCCGCCCGGTAGAACCAGGGGAGCACCTCGGGAACACTCTCGTGGCACTCCACCCCGGGCAGTGAGGCGTCCTCTCCCAGCCTCCCCAGCTCCCTCCCCACCAGAAGCACCCTCGCCTCGGGCTCTTCACCACGGATGATCGGCAAGACCTCGCGGATGAAATACCTGGCTGCGTCCAGGTTCGGGCTATAGTCCATGCCGCCCAGGAAGAGGATCCGTTTCCCCGCCTGCTCCCTTGGGCGGAAGGCGAATCGCTCCGGGTCGACGCCGTTCGCGGCGGTGATTGCCTTGGCTGAGCCCCCTGCGCGTGCCGCGATCTCGTCACGCTCGTTTTCGGATACCGCAAAGCAGAGCGCGGATTCCCGCCAGGCGCGCTCCTCCACGGCCCTGAGCCTCTTCTCCTCGATCAGGTACATCAGGCGCCAGAGCGGACTTGTGGCGGAGCTCCCTATCTGCTGCACGTTCTTGTGTTCGATGTTGTGTGCGTCGAGCACCACCGGCGTCGCGGGGAACAGGTCCGCGTACTGCCACATCATGGTGAACTCGATCTGTATCAGGTCGAAATTTTTGCGCTGCTGAAGCTGCCTCAAGGCCCGGCGCATCGCACCCGAGCCGTAGCGGATCACATTGTAGGGTGCGCGGCTGGTGAAAAAGGCGAGCCGGTCGGGCCAAAGGCGCGCCGGACGCTCCACCAGGACGATCTCCGCGCAGAGATCCTGCAACTCGCCCGGCTTCGCCGCGGATCGGTCGTCCACGACGGCGGCCAGGGTAACCTCGTGCTGCTTGGAGAGATGCTTGATGATGTTGAAGATGCGGATCTTACCCCCCTGGTCCAGAGGGTAGGGGAGGAAGGGCGCAAGGATGAGTATCTTCATGTTCCGGCACCGGAGCATTCGTCCCTGCAGACCTCCAGATAGGCGTTGCCGTACTTCTGGTCGGGCTCCAGAAAATTTCCCTCCGCCCACTCGTTCCATGACTTGATGAACACGATCCTCTTGTCCTGCGGCCTCTCAGCCACCTGGCCGATTGCCTGCCGCAGGTGCCTCCTGAACAGCTCGGGGGTGGAATTCACCAGGACCTTGGCGTTAATCCCCGAACGGGGCGAGTTGTCCCAGTTGGGTACCACGCTGGGAAAAAGATCATAGTCGACACCGGCTGGCTCCTCGACGAAGCATGAGGCGATGAAATCCTCATACTCGAAGATATAGGGGCGCTTGAAGATCCTTCTGAAGGCGAGGGAACATACACGCCTTGCGGTGAGCTTCTTCGCGAGCCTGATGAAGGCCACTCCGGGGGAGTTGGGCACCACCGCATCGAAGCCGCTTTTCCTCGGATCCCACGGATCATCGTCAATGTAGACGTCCTCGCCGACGAAGTAGATCCCTTTCAAGCCGGCCTTGAGCGCCAGGTTTTGCCAGTGTTCCACGAAACGTTGCGGCTCCGGCAACTGCTGGGGTTTGTAGACGTAAAAGATCGGCTTGCCGTCGACGGTGAGATACCTGTCGTCGAAGAAGGCCTCGGCCACCGTGTGGAAATGGCGTTCCTCGTCGTCACGCCCCGGATAGCCCTGCTCCATCAGGATCCTGCCCGGCGAGCCATGCCAGACGCCGGTCCACGACTCGTTGGCCCAGCCGAGGCAGAAGGGGAACTTCGGCTCGCCCGACCTGACCACCTCATTGAACGGTCTCTCCAGCAGGCGCTTGCCGCCGAACCAGTAATGCCAGTAGCAAAAACCCGCCAGGCCGTGCGCCCGCGCCAGATCGGCCTGGGCGGCGCGGCTCTGCTCGGAGAGGAGGTTGTAGTAGCCGAGCTCCCCGGGGACGCGGGGCTGCAGGTGGCCGGGGAACAGGGGGCGCGCCTTGCGGACGTTGGTCCACTCGGTGAATCCTTCCCCCCACCACTTGTCGTTCTCGGGGATCCGGTGGTACTGGGGGAGATAGAAGGCGATGGGACGAACGGCACTATCACTCATGCCGTGCTCTTTCCAAGGGAAAGTCGGCTGGATCCATTTTTACTGTGGCAACAGCGACCAAAGTTATTTTGTTGTCGAGGTACTCTAAGGGGCAGTTTCATCTATTCCCGCAGGGTTTGTTAAAATTTCGCGAATGACGAGGAATATCTCGGGCAGGTTTCTCTCATTTGTCGCCATAATCTCAGCGTCTTCCAGGTGTCTGTGATGCGGGTAAGATAAGATCTCCCTGTGATGTGGAGCGTTATCCCAACGGGATAGGAGGCGGCCGGACCGATCCTGCCAGTGATAGGAATACTTCCGTTTGCCGTCCATGAAGAGGTAATCCTTGATGAAAAGAACTGACCCGTTAATGAATTCGACCTTTGCAGTGAACGACATGGCGGAGCCATAACGCCGATATTCAGTGACGGAATAACCGGTGACAATATCCGGGAATTCACGGACGGTGTTATAGAACATCTTCAAGTTCTTTCAGACGGTTCTGCCAGTACTCCTTCCCTTCCTGGGCAAATCGCCAGGCCATAAGGTCGTCGAATTGGTGACAGTTCTCTTCAGCCGCCTCAAAATCATTGTTGACGGATTGGTAATCCTTCCCGTATTTGACCTCAAAGTTTTCGACCTCTTCGGAAAAGTTAGAGATACGGGCAAGGATCTGCGTTGCCAGAACGTCCTTGATCAGGCCTTTTACGCCTCCAAAATCAAGTTCTTTGGCGATCTGTTCAAGGTTTTCACTGTATGCCAGGGTTGCCATAGTCGTCTCCTTTGCCAACGTGACCGGACCGATCTCAGCTTTCGAGTTACTCTAGCCATAATCGGCACTTATGTCAATGAGCATATGTGAATCCACATTGTAGCCATGGCAATTTTGCAAAGAGTACGGGCATTCGGGGGCTTGTGTCAGCGTGCACGAAACTAGCACTGACCTTAACTTGACGGTAGTGTGGGTCGGGGTGGGGATGGGTAGAGTCTGCGTCAGAGCACACCCCCATCCCCCTCCTGTCCTCCCCCTTGAAGGGGGAGGGACGTACAGCGGAAGATCATTGAACGCAAAGTACAGGCGTTTGGTTTACCCAAAAAGACCGGCTTCTCTTTGCGTACTTCGCGTCTCCTTGCGTTCTTTGCGTAACCCGCTTGGGGGCATTTGCACTGATACTGAAGTTAGCACAAGATATTTGAACGAACTACCGGATCACCGGGACCTTGCGCCATCCCGAGACGGACTCGGTGTACTCGCGCACGGTGAAGCACCAGATGGCGAGCTTCTTGCCCGCCATGTTGTCGCGCCGGCGCGCCAGTTCCACACGGGCCGGGGTGGCGCCCGAGCCCCGAACCCCCACGAGGTCGACGTTCATCCCCAGCTCAAAGGCGAGGTTTTCCGGCAGGCCGCCGTCCTTGGCGTGCATGTCTCCTCCCGAGTGGAAGATGAGCGTGTGGCTGTCACCCAGAAGGACGACGGGACTGTTTCGGTCCGGGGCAGGGGAGCTCTCGCGGCCGTCCAGCATCTGCACAATCCGGGAGACGGTTACGGTCTCAAGGCCTGCCGCCGCACTCGCCTCATCGAGCAGATCCCCCTTCACCTGTATGCTCTCGTTCTTCCTGGTGAACTTTTGCCCGGTCAGGGCCTGGAACCAGGGGCGCGGCGCTATTTTCTGCTTCAGCGCCCGGGCCACAAGGGTGATGCCGTACGGGGACCAATGGGTGTCCTTTTGCAGGAAAACCGGGGGGGCATTCCCCTTGCGGGCATCGAGGAAGAGACGGGTCAGGTCCAGGTAATCGACCCCCGCTTTTTCCAGGGCAGCCAGGAACTGCTGGTGGACCGGATCGAAGCGGGTGCCGGACCCGGCCTGCTCAGCCGCTATCCCTGCCACGAACTTGTCGGGATAGACATGGGCCTTGGCCGGGACCGGTACCACGATCAGCTCGATTCCTGCGCGCTCCAGCTGCTGCTTGAAGTCGATGATGGCCGCAAGCGGATCGCGGCTGTCGGGTTTGCCGGCAAGGCTCGTCGTCTGTGCCGCCTCCCCCCAGAATTCGCCCTTGGAAATATGATCGAGCTCCTGCCTGGAGAAAAGCCAGCCGTCGACTCCGGTATGGAACCTCGCCTCCTCCTTGCTTCCGCCGATTTCCAGCAGGCGCTTTTGGAACAGCAGCTTTGCGTCCAGGCCGGCCGGCTGGGGGGCACCGGCCGCGGGCCGGGTGACCCCGGCAGCAGGCTGCGGTTTCGCAAGGGCGGGATTCGACGCCGCCTGGATGCCGTCGGATACCGCGACGGCACCCTTTGCGTCCTGCCGGGATGCCGGCGCGGCAGCGGCGCCGCCGTCCTCGGGCTGGGCCAGCCAGAAGATGTCGAGAAAGACCGCATCGTCATTTTGCAGCTCTATGCGCTGATAACTGCCGTATTTGCGCTCCACTTGTGACCAGGGGCGCAGCTTCAGGGCGACCCGCTCTCCGCGACGGTAGCGGGTCGCCGCAGTCGCCACGTCGTCGCGCATGCCCCAGCAGAACACCACTATCTGGGAGCCGGCGAACGGTTTTCCCCCTGAGGTCACCTGTTTCAGATGGATGGCGATGACGGCGTCCTTGTAGGCCGTGCTCCCCGGGCGCGGCGGCCGGGTTATCTCCTCGATGACCCCCTCGACCTGGACTCCGTCCGGCGCCGCTTTGGCTGCCTCGACCGCCTGGGCCGCGGCGGCGGTTTGCGGCCTTTCGGCGCGCTTGCCGAGGCTCAGATCGATCAGTTTCCAGTTCCCCAGGGCGAGTTCCCTGGCGGCGAACTCGTAGACCACCACCTTCTTGCCGGCCAGCCGGTCCTGTCCCCGTTTCAACTCGTTGCCCAACTGCTGGCGCGTGGTGAAGGAGCCCTTGTCGTTGATCAGGATGGAGTCGACCGGGCGACGCAGGTGGAAACCGAGCTGCTCGACCAGCCCGCTCCCGGTTCCCCAACCCATGCCGTCCAGGGAAAATATGTTGGCGTAGCTGTCGCCCAGAAAGAGGATCTCCGCGTCAGGGGAGGCGCTCCACGGGGTGCCGTCGGGCTGCCTGATCTGACGGAGCTCGACGCGCTCCTTGCCGTAGCCGTACTCCTTGGAACCCTTGAGCATCGCCGCCAGGTCGCCGGCGTTTTCGGCATGTGCTGCCAGCTGCGGGTAACTGCACGGGGTTTTGCCGGGAAGCAGCCTGTTTTTCTCCAGGTAATCGGCGAGATTTCGTGCCACCAGCTCGGCCCCCGCAGGAGACCAGTGGGTATCGGTTTTCAGGAACAATTCCTTCTTACCCTTGGCCTGCAGCAGCAGCGGAGCAGGGTCGAAGACGCGTATCCCTCGCGCTTCAAGGCGGCGCACGAATTCCGGGTAGGAGGGGTTTTGCAGCGGGGTGGAGATCTGCGCGTAACGGGCGGAAAAGCGCTCCGGGTAGATGGTCGCCTTGGCGGGGGAGGGGAGCACCACGAGTTCAATGCCGCGCTGCGCCAGTTGGTCGCGGAAATCGACGATGGCGCTCACAGGGTCGGGCTGCACCGCTTCCTTGGGCGTCGTGCCTGAGAGAGCCCTGCGTTTCATGACCCCCGGGTCGAGGAAGCCGGGGCCGGTCAGATACTCGATGGTGGGACGGAAGAAGAGCCAGCCGTCCCGCCCGCAGTAGACATCCCGGCTCCCGGAGCCGAGCGTCCCGATCAGGAGGTTTTCCACCGCGGGGCCCAGGGCCTTCAGCAGCCAGGATTCCTCCTCGATGCTGCTCTCGAATTTCTTCGCGTTCTCGATGGTCTTGACGTTGTAGAGCCGGGTGAGATCCAGGCCGTAGCCGATGCCGCTCGTTTTCAGCCGGAGCTCTTCCCGATCCCGCTCCTGGTCGGCGTAAGAGAAGACGGCAAAAGATTTCGGCAGCAGAGATATCTTTTCGCCGGCTTTGGCATTGGTGCTTATTTCCCACAGATACTGGCCGAGGGGAACCGCGCAAATGGTGCAGAGAAAGGCCAGGAGCAGGAACCATTTGACCGCGGGGCTGAGGTTCGTGGTGCCGAGATCGGCCTCAGCCGCCTCCTCCCTGGTTGGATTGGCATTTTTAGACATGCAATGGACTCCATTTTTACCACTGAGAAAATCTGAGAACTCCGGAAAGCTTGCCGGGGCAGCGGGAAATTCATGCGCGCCGGCTTGCACCGGATTCGAAAATATACTATTCTGGTCAGGCTGACTAGAATAGTGAGGTGCAACCATGACAACGAGATCGAAACATACCCGGCCCTCGCCTGACGACTTGCCGAACCACTGGCATTTGCAAAATGCCAAGGCGCGTTTCAGTGAGTTGGTGCGGCGCGTCAGAAACGATGGGCCGCAGCATGTAACGGTGCACGGGCGCGACGAAGTGGTCGTCATCTCGGCGGAGGAATTTCGCCGATTGAAAGGGGGCACGACGGGACAAGCCCTGATTGACGCTTTGCAGTCATCTCCGTACCGTGAGCTTGAGATCGAGCCGGAGCGCATGCCGATGCCGGTTCGGGACGTAAAGCTATGAACGGCTGGCTGCTGGACACAAACATCCTTTCGGAATTGCGGAGGCCAAAGCCGGAGCCCAAGGTCGTGGAGTTCATCTCCCGCCAGTCGCTAGAGATCCTCTTTGTCAGTTCCGTGACCCTGGCTGAAATTCGCTTCGGCATAGAACTGATTTCAGATCCCACCCGCCGCGCGGAGCTGAGCGATTGGCTGGCGCATAAGGTTCGCCCGATGTTCCAAGGGCGGATTTTGCCGATCAGCGAGGACGTGATGTTCAAGTGGCGATTGCTGGTGGAAGACGGACGTAAAGCGGGCCACACCTTTTCCCAGCCTGACCTCATCATAGCCGCAACCGGCCTGCAGCACGGGTTGACGGTTGTCACCCGCGATACCTCGGACTATGCGCAGACAAGGGTGGCACTATTCAATCCCTGGCGTGACCGGGCGCCCTCCTAGCCGGAGCTTTCAGCCCGGCGACGCTTCCCCTTACCTCAACATGCCATCCCCGTTACCTCAGGTTTTACCCGTCACCTTGCACCATTCACGCCGTTAAAATGCCGCATAGATAAACGGGCTGTGTGCCCGGGTTACCAGTACCGCGATGGCTACCAGGAAAACCCCATAGCACCAGGCCGCCTTCCTCCGGCCAAGAGTCCGGGTGAAGTCCCAAGTCGGGGGAGCGGCCCAGATCAGAGCGGCAGCCAGGGTAATGGTCAGCAGATAGTAGGGCTGGTAGATCAAGCCGCCGATAAGGGCGGTGCCGGGCTGTACGCTCCCGAGACCGCACATGCTTTTCAGATAAGCGAGAGCGGCGCCCAGGTCGGCAGCCCGGAAAAAGACCCAGGCCAGTGAGACGACCATGAAGGTGGTGGTTACCCGGATGGCCTTGGGCATTTTCCAGTAGAAGCTTTTCTTGCCAAGCAGCTGCTCCAGGGCCAGCATGCCGCCGTGGATGGCGCCCCAGACGACGAAGGTCCAGCCGGCGCCATGCCAGATGCCGCAGACGGTGAAGACGATCAGGCTCCCGGCGAGGGCCGGGTAGTTGTAGCGGAACTTTTCCCGTACCATCCTGCCGCGGACCCGTTCGGTCAGCAGCAGGTAGCTAAGCGGGGTGAACAGGTAGTCCCTGAGCCAGGTGGAGAGGGAGATGTGCCAGCGCCGCCAGAAATCGGCGAAGGAGTCGGCATGATAGGGGGAGTCGAAGTTCTTCGGGATGACGAAGCCGAACATGAGGCAAAGGCCGATCGCCATGTCCGAATAGGCGCTGAAATCGAGGTAGATCTGCAGGGTGTAGGCGAAGAGCCCGTACCAGGCGTCCAGCGCGTGAATGGTCGCCGCGTTGAAGCAGGTGTCGGCGACCTTGCCGCAGGGGTCGGCGAGCAGGACCTTCTTGGCGAGCCCCAGGCACATGAACGAGGCGCCGCGGGCGAACTTTTCCGAGCTGTGGGAGCGGGAGGTCAGCTGACCCGCGATCTCCTGGTAGCGCACGATGGGACCTGCGATCAGTTGCGGGAACAGCGAGACGTAACAGGCGAAATCGATGAAGTTCCGGGTGGCGCGGACCTTCCCCTGGCTGACGTCGATTGTGTAGCTCACCATCTTGAAGACGTAGAAGCTGATGCCGAGGGGGAGGGCGATCCGGAAGAAGTTTTCCCACTGGAGCTGCCCAAGACCCAGGGCGCCGACCATGGAGTTGTAGTTGTCGATACCGAAGTTGAAATACTTGAAGAACACCAGCAGGGAGAGGTTCCCGGCGATGGAGAGCCAGAAGGCGCTCTTCTGGGTCAGGCTCATCGGGTCGTCCTCGTCCAGCAGCGGCAGCTCCCCGGATGCAGCCGTGCCCGGCCTTCGGGCCATCGCCAGGGCGCAGTAATAGCTCGCCAGCGTGGAGCCGAACAGCAAGAGGACGAAATACGGATTGGCCCAGCCGTAGAAGAGATAGCTCATCAGGGTCAGTGCCAGGTTTCTGCCGCGCCGCGGGGTGGCGTAATAGAGCAAAAGAGAGGCGGGGAGGAACAGGAACAGGAAAATGAAAGAGCTAAACACCATGCGGGTACTCACCTATTGCTGCAAAGGGATCATTCTGAATCAGGCAGTACTTTGCCACAAAAAGGCGCAAAATTCACATAAAAAAACGAATAAAACGCGGATGACGGTTGACACGGACGAAAGATCCGATAGAGCCAAGGCTCAGGGGGGACGTCAGTTGAACAGCAAAGACGCAAAGAACACAAGGTTAAGCTTTAACGCAGAGACGCAGAGACGCGGAGACGCAGAGAAGGAAGGAGTAATCTGAATCTGAATAGGTGAACGAAAGATTCATGACGTTTCTTTCCCTCTGTGTCTCTGTTATGAACTCGACCATGGTCCCGCAAAAAGGCGCGAAATTCACAAAAAGTTTCTTTCCCTCCTGATTACAACAAATCTCCCGAACTCTGCCGCTTCAACCCTTTTATGTTTGACTTCAGGGGCTTAATCTCGTTTGAAGTCAGCTCTGCAAGCCCGAAGGTTGATTCCTTTTGCGTTTTTTGCGCCTTTTTGTGGCGAAATGCTCTTTTGCTATTTCTCGGCCAGCTTGCGGTCGATGGTATCGATCAGATCGCCCACGTCCTTCAAGGCGCGCACGTCCTTGGTGTTGAACCTGATGTTGAACCCCATCTCGACCGCCACGATCAGGTTCATGTGGGAGAGCGAATCCCAGCCGTCGATGTCGTCGGCAGTGGTCTCCCTCGCTATCTCAATCGAATCGTCGTCGAAAACCTGGCGGAAAATCTCGTTCAGGGTGGCCCTGGTATCCATTGTTAATCCTCCTCCATCGTTGAAATATCACCGGCGTCAGTACCTTGATGGCGGGCCTTCAAGACTCTGCGCATGATTTTGCCGCTCTTGTTCTTGGGGATCTTGTCGATCACGTGGATCTCCTGGGGCGTCGCGATCGAGGAGACCTTGTTGGAGACATAAAGCCTTATCTTCAGATCCAGTTGCGGCGAGTATTGATACTGGCCGTGCAGCGAGATGTAGGCGACCACCTTCTCGAACAGCAGTTCGTCCGGCGCGCCGATCACCCCCGACTCCGCGATCTCCGGGATCTCGAGCAGGGCGCTTTCCACCTCGAAGGGGCTTATCAGGTGTCCTGCGGTGTTGATCACGTCATCGCTTCTCCCCAGGAACCAGAAGTAGCCGTCGGCATCGCGGTACGCGGTGTCGCCGGAATAGTAGAATCCGCCGCGGAACTTCTGGCCGTAAACCTCCTCGTTGTTCAGGTAGGTGACGAACATCGAGGGCCAGCCCGGCCTGACGCAGAGGTTCCCCTGCTCGCCGTCGGCAACCGGCGAGCCGTCGTCGGCGATGATCGCGGCCTCGATTCCCGGCGCCGGCTTCCCCATGGAGCCCGCGCGTATCTCCAGGCCGGGGCGGTTGGAGATCATGATCGCCCCGGTCTCGGTCTGGAACCAGGTGTCGTGGATATCCTTGCCGAAGGTGCGGCGCGCCCAGTGAATGACCTCCGGGTTCAGCGGCTCGCCGACGCTGAAGATGTGCTTGAGGCGCGACAGGTCGCATCCGGCGAAGAGTTCCGGATCCTCCCGCAAGAGCATGCGCAGCGCCGTCGGAGCGGAATACCAGACGGTCACCTTCTCCCGCTCCAGGATGTTGAACCAGTGCTCCGCGTTGTAACCGCCGCCGAAATGGACCTGGGTGACCCCCATGCTCCAGGGGCCGATGATCCCGTAGGAGGTTCCGGTCACCCACCCCTGGTCGGCCGTGCACCAGTAGATCTCGTCTTCGGTCAGCTGCAGGATCTCCCGCGCCGTCCGATGCTGGGAGAGCACGCTGCGGTGTACGTGCTGCACCCCCTTGGGCTTGCCGGTGGAGCCCGATGTGTAGTGGAGGACCGACGGCGTGTCGGCGCCGGTCGCCGGGGCAGTGAACTCCGAGGCGGCCTCCCGCATCAGTTGCGAGTAGCTGAGGATCTCCTCCGACTGGTGCTCGTCGCTGTCCACCAGGATGATGCAGCGCAGGTGAGGCAACCGGTCCCGGACCCGGGAGAGCTTTTTCAGGAAGCTTTTCTTGGTGATTATCCCCCTGGCCCGGGAATCGCCCAGCCTGTCCAGGAGCGCTTCCTCGCCGAAGTTGGAGAAGAGGGTCCCGGCGATCACCTGGAGCTTCAGCGCCCCGAGAAAGGCGAAGAACTGCTCGGGCATCTTGGGGAGGAAGGTGAAGAAGACGTCGCCGGGGGCAAACCCGAGGCCGGCGAGGGCATTGGCGAACCGGTTCGACTCCGTTTCCAGGTCGCCGAAGGTATAGTCGGTCGTTTCCATCTGCTGGGAGATCCAGCGCATCGCCACCTTCTCCCCGCGGCCCAGGTCGCACTGCCGGCGGGTGCAGATGTGGCCGATATTGTACTGGTCGTTTATGATCATACTGAAGTCTCCCTATCTCAGCATATGGTTGGGTTCCGGCTATATGTATCAGATCGGAATTAGGGGATACTATGCCAGAGGAGATCTTATGTCAACGGTCACATGTAAACCCGGGGTATGGATTGCAGGCGACGCGATGGGGTGGAAGGTGGAAGGCGGAAGGTTCGGCTTGAAGACTCAACGCAGAGACGCGGAGGCGCGGAGACGCAGAGGAAATACAACTTCGTAATTCTGTACATATCTTCTGTTTACTACTTCCTTGGTTTTCCCTGCGTCTCCGCGTCCCTGCGTCTCTGCGTTAAAGCTTTAACCGATTGGCGCTGATCTTCAGTAACGCTGGGTGCGGCAGAAAGTCCCCCTTTGAAAAAGGGGGATTTAGGGGGATTTGCAGTTAGTTGCAAAGCTGCCCTCTGTGGCGCCTTGGGCGAAATCCCCCCCGACCCCCCTTTTACAAAGGGGGGAGCGAATATCGAGCCTCCTACTGAAGATTGACGCTAATCGGTAAGCTTTACGTCATAGTCGCCGTTTCGATCGAGCCGCTTGAGGGTGGGCCGCTGGTGAGTGCCCTGATGTCGTCATGTTCTTTTCTTGACAACTTGACCATGTTCGGCTTGAAGAGGTATGGTAATTTCAGCCGGATCACCTTCAATAGATAAGACTCAACGCAGAGACGCTGAGGCGCGGAGACGCAGAGGAAATACAACGTCGTAATTCTGTACATATCTTCTGTTTACTACTTTCTTGGTTTTCCCTGCGTCTCCGCGTCCCTGCGTCTCTGCGTTAAAGCTTTAACCGATTAGCGCTTATCTTCAGTAACGCTGGGTGCGGCTGAAAGTCCCCCTTTGAAAAAGGGGGATTTAGGGGGATTTGCAGTTAGTTGCAAAGCTGCCCTCTGTGGCGCCTTGGGCGAAATCCCCCCCGACCCCCCTTTTACAAAGGGGGGAGCGAATATCGAGCCTCCTACTGAAGATTGACGCTAATCGGTAAGCTTTATGTCATAGTCGCCGTTTCGATCGAGTGAGGGTGGGCCGGTGGTGAGGGTCCTAATGTCGTCATGTTCTCCGGGTGATGTTTTCTTGACAACTTGACCATTACAATGCATCCTTTCCAGAAGGAGGAACCGCCATGAAAACCTTGAGCGTTGGTGAGCTTAAAACCGACTTTTCCGCCGTCTTGGGATTTGTCAGAAAGGGTGAAACGATAGCCATCAGCTATGGAAAAAACAGAGAAAAAGTAGCTGTCATCGTTCCCTATGATCATTACAAACCCAGGACGGAGAGGCAACTGGGCCTTCTGAAGGGAAAAGCCAGATGTGTCATTAAAGCCGATTTTGAAGTCACAGACGAGGAATTGGTGTCCTTATGAACTGCTTACTGGACACCCACGTTTTCCTGTGGTCGCTGTTCAATCCGGAGTTGTTGACCGGCAGAGCCGACAAACTGATCCGCAATCCTGAAAACACCGTTTATGTCAGCGTTGTTTCGCTCTGGGAAATTTCCCTTAAATACGCCTTAGACAAGCTCGAGCTGGTCGATGTACTGCCGGAGGAGCTGCTGGACGCCGCACAGCAAATGGGGCTGGATGTACTGCCACTGGATGGGCAGGAAGCCGCAACATTTTACCGGCTCCCGCATTTCGGCCACAAAGACCCTTTTGATCGGCTGTTAATCTGGCAGGCCATTCGGCACAAGATGACCCTTGTTTCCAAAGATGCTAAATTCGGCGATTACAAAAAGGTCGGCTTGAAGAGCGTATGGTAATTTCAGCCGGATCACCTTCAATGGAAAAAACTCAACGCAGAGACGCGGAGGCGCGGAGACGCAGAGGAAATACAACGTCGTAATTCTGTACATATCTTCTGTTTACTCCCTCCTAGGTTTTCCCCGCGTCTCCGCGCCCCTGCGTCTCTGCGTTAAAGATTTATGTCATAGTAATCGTCCTCACCCTCAAAAGATTCATTAAGGTCCAGGGGACATGCCATGGGGTCAACCTGCAAATTTCAAATTTGAATTCTGTAGGTTTGACCCTCTTGTTCATTCTTTAAACCTTTAGGTCACAGTCGCCGTTTCGACAGATAGCCTCATGCATGGCGTCAGCGCTCGACGTCATCAGCCGGATCACCTTCAATAGATAAAGCTTTAACGCAGAGACGCGGAGGCGCGGAGACGCAGAGGGAAAATACAACGTCATGATTCCGTTGTTCATATCTTCTGTTTACTCCTTCCTTGGTTTTCCTTGCAGTCTCCGCGCCCCTGCGTCTCTGCGTTAAAGCTTTATGTCATGCCAGCAACGCTCTTAGCGATACCGCACTCCGTGGTCTAATTCCACGATTGCATGCCTGACCCGGCCTCCCCGGCCTCCCGGATTGCCAGGAAATTGACTGGACGCCCATTGCAAGAAATGTAATAATTAACGCCGTTGAACTAGGCGAAACGCATCTTGGATCCTCGGAACTCGCAAGGGGAGTGACTATATGACAACGCACATGATAAACCGAAAAAAGCGATCCTTGCCCGCAGGGTTTGTTCGTCAAACCATCCTGAGTGACAAGCTCGAAGGTATTGTGACGATCCCGAAAAGCCTCAAACATCGCATGGTAGAGGTGATACTGTTGCCCCTTGACACCGAACAACCGATTCGCCGCCGTATTGACAAAACGGACAGTTCCCCTTTAGTCCTTTTTGCAGGCGCATGGGCGGGCGAGGTGCTCGTCAGGGAAGATCAAGGACTCTATGAAACGCGTGAGGAGTTCAAGTGATTGTTCTGCCAGATACAAACGCATGGATTCGTTTTCTGAACCCAACCCTGGCGCGAATCGGGTCAAGGATCGTTTTATTTCGGCGGATCCATCAAACATACGAATCTGTTCGGTAGTTAAGGCAGAGCTATATTTCGGTGCAATGAAGAGCAGCCGAAGTGCCGAGAATCTTGCTCTTTTAGACTTGTTGTTTGCTGATCTGATCTCCCTCCCTTTTGATGATGACGCTGCCAGAACATACGGCGAAATTCGTTCGATTCTCGCCCGCCAGGGAACGCCAATCGGCCCGAATGACCTGATGATTGCATCGATTGCCTTAGTCCACGCAGCTGAACTTATTACTCATAATACAAGGGAATTTTCAAGAGTTACTGGGCTCATTATTGATGATTGGGAACAAGAGTGAAATAGAAGAAAGGTGATAATTTGCATGGTTGCGCCAAGAGAAGGAGCCCATGTTCAAAGTTCAAAGTTCAAAGTTCAAAGTTCAAAGTTCAAAGTTCAAGTCCCTTGATTTTCCTTGCGTCTCCGCGCCCCTGCGTCTCTGCGTTAAAGTTTTATGTCATAATCGCCCGTTTCTACAGATAGCCTCATACATGGCTGACACTGGCAATAACGCAATAACGTCGGTGTCGATATATAAAATTCAAGGTTCTGAGTATAACCTGTCTTGATTTTGCCATGGGGATTTCTCCCTGATAACTCGACATACACCATTCGGGAGAGTTCAGCCGCATTCAGCCCTTTTTCTGTTGGCCCGATGTATCACATCTGATATACTTCGCAGGTGAATGGCAAGGAAATTATTAAAAAGCTGAAAGCAGCCGGATTTTTGGTGCTCCGTACCGAAGGGAGCCACGTTCGCCTCGGCAAAGGATCTATCAAGGTATCGGTGCCGCTGCATGGTGCGCACGATGTCAAACCGGGCACGTTGGGTGCCATAGAACGACAAAGCGGGGTGAAACTAAAATGAAAATAGCATATTGCGCCATGATCGAACCCCAGCCGGAGGGGGGATTCACCGTTACTTTTCCCGACCTTCCCGATGCGATCACCGAGGGGGCTACGGAGGAGGAAGCGCTGTTCAACGCCGCGGAGGTGTTGACACTGACCCTTGACGGGCGCCTCGAAGAGGGGGATGCAATCCCCGAACCTACCTATTCGGAGGGGGTACTGGTTTACCCCCATCCGCTTTGTCAGGCGGCGGTATTGGTGCGCAAGTCCCGTATGGATCGCCCCATGTCGGATATTGCGCGGGTGCTGCAAACATCGTGGGCGGCGGCGCAACGCCTGGAAAACCCGCATCACGCCACCAACATCCGCCAGCTGGAAAAGGTGGCTTCGGTATTTGGCAAGCGGCTGGTGCTCTCGTTTGAGTAGTAATTACACGAGTCCTTTCTTGAACGCCCTCAAGTCGGAAACGCTGAAAGCATAGTTTTTACCGATTCTGGATGGGGATAATTTGCCTTCCTTTATCCATCGTCTGATTGTGATTTCGGCTACTTCAAGGTACTGAGCAGTGTCCTTCAATGACAGAGCTTCCGGCAGGTCACTGAAAACATCGTCATAGGTATGGTTGGATTCCTTGAAGCCGTAGGTGGCAATAAGGGTGAATAGCTTGGCCCGCTCAGAAACAGGCATTTTTACAATATCCGAATAGATCTCGTTAGCCTTTAGCATTTTAAACCTCGCTCATCAGATACTTTTTCAAATCCCGGTAAAAGTTCTCATGGGTTCCTATCATGCAGAAAAGAATGGAATCTTCTTGAATACGGTAGGCCATGAGGTAAAGCTGCTTCCTCAAGGTGAACTTGTGAATCCGGTAACCGGCCAAATCACCTTTTTTGCTCTCTCCGATTTCCGGGCTGCTGCGAACTTCGTCAACCTCATCCTGGATTGCGAGTTGGAATGGAGAGGTCTGTTTTTTTATGAACCTTTTGCATGTCGGAGTGAAACAGAGATCCATGATAGGCAAATGATAAAGTATGAGATCATCGCTGTCAATGGGTTCCTGGTTTCGAGTCTTCCGCAAGCTGCAAAAGCCCACCCAGATCACCTTTCACCTTTCATTGCTATAGTCCCTTCTATGCCAACGTTAAAACGAATCGACAGCCTGAATCCCGGCAGATGGCTGACTGATCAGCTGGCAATTCGCCAGGGCGCTTTTGGAATGATTGCAGGTCCCCCCACCGGCAACGCTCTTAGCGACAACCACTGAAATAGAAGAAAGGTGATAATTTGCATGGTTGCGCCAAGAGAAGGAGCCCATGTTCAAAGTTCAAAGTTCAAGTCCCTTGATTTTCCTCGCGTCTCCGCGCCCCTGCGTCTCTGCGTTAAAGCTTTATGTCATAGTAATCGTCCTCACCCTCAAAAGATTCATTAAGGTCCAGGGGACATGCCATGGGGTCAACCTACAAATTTCAAATTTGAATTCTGTAGGTTTGACCCTCTTGTTCATTCTTTAAAGCTTTAGGTCACAGTCGCCGTTTCGACAGATAGCCTCATGCATGTCGTCAGCGCTCGACGTCATCAGCCGGATCACCTTCAATAAATAAAGGTTTAACGCAGAGACGCGGAGGCGCGGAGACGCAGAGGGACAATACAACGTCATGATTCCGTTGTTCATATCTTCTGTTTACTCCTTTCTTGGTTTTCCTTGCAGTCTCCGCGTCCCTGCGTCTCTGCGTTAAAGCTTTATGTCATAGTACGGAGGAGGAATACGGGAATCGGGCCGGGGCACGGAGAGTTTCGACAAGCGAGGTTTCGCTGATTATTAGAGTGCATTTTAGTCAACTATTTGTTAGAATCACCCGTCTCTTGCCGCGGCGTCCCTGAATGACTTTGGCCCGGCCCTGAAACAATACTTGGCTCCAATAAGAACATTTTAATCGGTATTTCCATTGTAATATAACAATGCAATGAGGAGGCAATAGATGAAGAAGCAAACTGAAAAGGTCCGGAGAGTCACCGGCACGGCCCTGCTGCTCTTACTCGCGTTGGCGTCGACACCGGCCCTGGCGGTGGAAACCGACCGGGTCACCGTCGAGGACCCCTCCACCGGGATCGTGATGTTCCGGGTAACCTCTGCGGGCAACGTCACGGGCGCCACCTTTAACGGGGACGGCTCCGGGCTGACCAATGTCCCGCACTGGAAAGGGACCTGGAGCGCTGCCACGACTTACAGCAAGGACGATTGCGTATCCTCCGGCGGCAGCTCCTGGATCGCCCTGCAGCCGAGCAGCAACGCCCAGCCCAGCCTCAATCCCGCCTCATGGGCCGTGCTGGCCCAGCAGGGGCCGGCAGGTGCTACCGGAGTGCAGGGGACGGCAGGGGCTGCAGGTCCAACAGGTCCCCAGGGGCCGCAAGGCTTGCCAGGGTCGCCTGACACACAGGAGCAGATCCTGAGTAAACTGGCAACGGCCACTGCGGGCGCTGTCCTGACTGTGCAGCAGGCGCCTGGTGAGTTAAATACTGCGCCGAAACTCATTATCAAGGATTCCTCAAATATAGAGAAGTTAACCTTCAGTTTAGACGGTGCACTCAATCTTATCGGCTCAACGAATCAGAAGATGTTTACCGACAACCCGAATACTCGGTCTGTGTTTGCAACATTTCGTGCCAGAGGTTCTGCCGTCACTCCAGTCGCCGTGCAATTAAACGATAAAGTAGGAACCTTCCAATTCAGCTCTTACGACGGAGCTGCTTTCCAAACTGCTGCGCTATTGGAAGGTTTTGTCGATGGTAATGTTTCCGCAGGGTCAGTTCCGACAAGACTCTCCGTAGTCACAGGGACGAGTATGGCAAACCGGTCTGAACGACTTGTCGTCAAGAGCACAGGCAACGTCGGTATCGGTACTACATCACCCACTCAGAAGCTGGAAGTGAATGGCGGTGTCAGGATTAACACCGCAACGGCCAAACCGGGCTGCGACAGCGCAGCCAGGGGCACTTTCTGGTTGACCCAGAAGCAAGCAGGGGAGATGGACGCGTTGGAAGTGTGCATCAAGGATGCAACGGAAGCCTATGTCTGGAAGGCGGTCTGGTAACTTAGACTGTTAATCGTGTAGGATTCAATCGGTTATGAACATGTAAGGAAAGGATGGCACTGTAACGGTGCCATCCTTTTTTTGTAACCACCGCTTCGAAACCGGCACATCTGTCGGCGTTTACAACTTCCTGATTTTTGGTGTCACACCCAGATGTAGCTGGCCGCGTTTCATCCTGAGCAGGTTAAAGCGCATGGGCCTTTTTTTATTGTTGCCAGATAATTAAAACGCGTATATCCTTGCGGCTGTTAGAGCCACGGCAAGATCCATTGGTGCGTTGTTGCAGTATCAGTAGTTACTAAAATTGAATACAAGGGGGTTAAGAAATGGGGGAAGGCACTAACTTCTTAGGACGAGTTTCAGGTGTTTACTGGGTACTTCTTGTGTCATTGACAGTGCCGACTGTTTCTTATGCCGATGCCGTCTATTGGAGAAGTAAAGCTCCTATGCCGACGGCCCGCTCTCAGGCACAGTCCGCTGTTGTCAATGGCAGCCTTTATGTATTGGGGGGCCAGACCGGAGTTGGCGAACCGCCTTCCGGCTTTTTAGATACCGTGGAGAAGTACGATCCTGTTACGGACAGCTGGCAGACCATGCCGCCACTAGCCATACCACGAGCTGTTGGCTGTACAGTAACGCAAGGCAATGACATATATATTATCGGTGGCGGCAGCAATGCCGGGCCGGGGTACGGGCCGCCCATCTCGACGACCATTTTGAAGTATGATACGAGTACCGGCGCATCCACTATCGTCGGTAATATCAACGTCGCCCGAAAGAGGAGCAGCTGCGAATTAATCAACAACAAGATCTATGTCGTCGGCGGGGCTGGTGGCTCCGGCCCCCCGGGATTCGGTACCGCGCTTGACACGATGGAAGTCTTTGACCTGGCCCAGAATATGGTACTCGAAACCGTGGCGGTTCCGGCAAAGCTGGACCATCCGGCAACGGAGGTGATCGGGGACGACCTCTACATATTCGGCGGATTCGGTGACGGTTCCGAACTGGATTGGGATACCCAAAAAGCTTACCCGGCGAAAAATGCCTGGCGGTACGAGACGATCAATCACGCCTTTTACCCGATAAGCCCGATGCCTGTCGGTGGCGGCCGCATGAGTATAGTTCTGCCTGACGGCAAGATTTTTCTCAACGGTGGCTTGGCGGTATCGCCCCCTTCCAGATCAAACATCAACTCGGTTGCGCAGATATACGATCCGGCGACCGATTCATGGACTATCAGAGGTGGTGAGCCTATCGGTGCAGCCGGATTTTCACCTGCGGGCGGCGTGATCAACGGCCGTATCTACCTGGCAGGGGGGAATAGTGACACTGGGGTTATCAACACTACCAGGGTCGGTTATTTTCAGCCTGCTACCGATTCGGAAGTAACCTTTGCTCAAACCGCCAATGAGGTGAATTACCAGAAGGTCGGGATATACTCGCCATCCGGCCTGACCGGGGGTGTCATGGCCGTGAGCGTGGCAAGCAGCGGCGTCGGAATCACACCTTCAGGAATTGCCGGCGCATACTACGACCTGGCGACATCGGCTGAATTCACCGGAGATCTGCATGTGACGATTCCTTATAGCAAGGCATCTGTTACAGGGGATGAATCTAGTCTCAAGCTGTATCACTGGAACGGGACTACCTGGGATGACATTACAGTTTCCGTGGATACCATTGAAGGCACCGTTACTGGCATCACCCCATCCCTTTCTCCCTTTGTGGTTGCCGGAACAACTACACCGTCGGGGTCCGGTGTGGATTCGGTAACTATTACAACTCTGGCTCCCGGTACAGTAGCCAGTGCTACTCTCACCGGCGCTACGCTAAATCTGGGTATCCCCGAGGGGCCGATGGGCCTGACCGGACCGCAAGGTCCTCAAGGGCCACAGGGGCCACAGGGGCCGGCCGGTTCGCCGGATACCCCCGCGCAAATTTTCAGTAAGCTGGCAACGGCTACCGCTGGCACTATGCTGACCGTGCAGCAAGCGGCAGGTGAGTTAAATTCTGCACCAAAATTCTCTATAAAGGACTCTTCCAATGTAGAAAAGCTGTCATTCAGTCCAGATGGTGCCTTTAACATAATAGGCTCGACAAATGAGAAAATGTACAGCGACAACCCCAATACCAGGTCTGTATTCGCCAGTTTCCGCGCCAGAGGCTCTGTAACCGCGCCAGCTGTGGTCCAATCAAACGACAAGCTCGGAACCTTCCAATTCAGCGGTTACGACGGAGCTGCCTTCCAAACTGCTGCGTTACTGGAAGGATTTGTAGACGGTATTGTTTCAGCAGGGTCGGTTCCAACCAGGCTTTCCATTGTCACTGGCACCAGCATGGGGAACAGATATGAAAGGCTTGTTGTTAAGAGCACCGGTAATGTCGGTGTCGGTACCACGGCTCCCACCCAGAAGCTGGAAGTAAACGGTGGTGTCCGTATCAACACGGTAACGGAGAAACCCACCTGCGACGCCACCATCCGCGGTACATTCTGGTTCACTCAAGGCTCGACAGGAATGAAGGACGCCGTAGAAGTCTGCGCCATGGATGCAGCCGAATCGCTGGCTTGGAGACAACTATGGTAGAAGGTATTTGATTGAGGCCAACGTTTTACAAGAAGGGCGGCACATCATGTGACCGCCCTTCTTTTTCTGTTTGCACGTCGTAACGGGAAAACCCGGTCCGTTCAATGATAGGAGTCGCCCATCAAAGATGAAGACGATCCGAATGGCAAGGGCGTTGCTGGCAACGTCATGGTCTGAAGGAAGCGTTAGTAACTTCCAGCCACCAGCGACGCCCTGATGGTCTCCATCTTCGGCAGGTTGTTCCTGATGGCGTCCGGGGGGAATTGCTGCAGGTAGACGGGGACCCCGTCCTTGAACAGGTTCTCGATCATCACCGGCACCTTCCTGCTGTCGTCGGTAAGCCAGATTGTCAGCGGGCCACGGGCGTAAAAGAGCCCTTCGCTGCCTATGTTTATCTTCGGGCTGATCACGATGGTACGGAAGCTGCCGGTCGGTGTCTGGACATGCCATGGGGTCAAACCTAGGGTCAAACCTACAAATTTCAAATTTGAATTCTGTAGGTTTGACCCTCTTGTTCAACGTTTATTCTGTGATATTGTTGGTTTTATAGTAAACGGGTTGGCTCACTCCGAAAAACTTTATACCTTTTATTTCCACAGGGACTTTCTTATATTTATCCGCTGTGAAGTCAACAGTGATTAGATTGTCTGACTTTGTGGCAAATCCGAATACCTCTTCGTTGACCTGCCCACTTCTTTTTATTAGATCTGTCTGTCCTGCATAATTAACAATTACACCGGTAAAATCTTTGCTTGCCAATTCAACGGCCAGCAGGAAGTGTGGAAACTTAAAAACTACATCGGGAACTTTTATGGGGATGCTGACAGCTGCATTACGTTCACCATACACCGGCTGTACATGCAATGTCCCATCTGCGGAGTAAGATAAAAGATGTTTTGAGGTCTCTGCAAAAGAATCTATTGCCTTATGCATGGTGGGACCAGAATAAGAAGCAAGTAACGCTTTAGTAGATTTGTCAGGATCGAAAACTGGAAGCGGGGCAAGTGCTTTATGAGCAACCCATGGGACGAACGGGAACAAGCAGACGCTTCGGTCCCTGAGAAAATCATCTCCTTCGCGCGCGATAATGCGTGGCATCATGAAGTCCGCATCGCGCCTTTGAACCAGATCTGGGATAATGCCTGTGAGATAAGCAAAGTAGCTGGGTATACTTCCACCGTTGGAAAGCGAGGGGGCAGTAATAAAGGAAGAACCAAGCACCAGGACTGGGGAGGCTTGCCCCTTCTTTAATCCAACCGGTTTCTCTTTGTTATCTACGACGGTTGTATACCGGACGTATTCGGTATTGCTGAATTTGGGGTTCCCTGCCGGCCACTTGAAGTTCACCCAATCCTCAGCGGTTGACGCATCCTTGAGAGTAAAAACCTGCTTGGGCAGTGAGTTGACACGGCTGTAGCGGTTAGCTCGTTTTGCGAACTCCTCCGCAATTACCCACGAGATTCCTTCGGCAGGATGATTCTGAGCGAAGTCTTGATACCAGTACATTAGCGGGTATTGAAGCCTTTTCTCTTTTGCTCTCGGGATTATGCTGGTTATTATCTCGACGTCCGCCTCCAGCAATTCCTTGTACATGCGTAGTAGATATGGATTTGATATGTGATCGCTAGGTGCGGGTGTGAATAAATCGTAATCTATCTCCCCTTTATTCGGAACCCTAACGATAATCAAATCAACATTGCGTGCAGCAAGGTAATTTTTGAAAGCGATCATGGAAGCGATGAACTCATGGTTATAAATCTTGCTATTGTCTAAATACCCTGCGCTGAAAAAGCTATCCCCGATCCATCGTTGCGCCTGAATATCGTACTGTTTTTTATATTGGTCCCTGAAATCCTGCAGAGAATCGTACCATTTGTCCCAATCGCCCCCATGTTTGGCAAGCAGGTTGTTTATATCCTTTAAATCATGCTGTATTTGCTCGTGCCTGGCAGCCCTTGCCTTGACGTCGATTGGCTGGAAGATTATTGCCGCCTCCGTTTTCTGATGCTTGCCGGCGAAAGATACGGGATTCGCGATTTTTTCAAACTCCTGAAGGGGGGCGATACTTTTGGGATAGTAAAAATCCAGATCTATATCTTCCGTTTCATCAGCCTGCTGGGTCTGCCTTACCTTGTCCGGCATTGAAGCGAAGGGAACGACCGTTGCGTGGACTCGGTCCCCGATCTTATAATTTGCTTCGGGAGCATATTGCCTTGAAAAGAAGCCAGGTAGTACGACTATTATTTTTTTGGGGATACTCTGGCCGGAGATGATGTGCGCGATATCCATGATGGCAGTGTAGTAGCAGTCTGGATAGGCATTTCCACCAGGAGGAGGCAGTTTGGAAACCTGCAAAAGAGTCCCCTCAACAACCGATCGGCTTGCCTCGGCAATCGGTCCTGGTGTGTCCAAACCAAAGGCACACGTTGCCCATATCATGTTCGCAAGAAAAAAAAGGTACTTCATGATATTCCTTCAGATTCACGTGCGTGAGAAACAGAGCGCGGGAATATTTAGTTTTAAATAATAAAGAGTGCTATCGCTTGCCCCCCGGCAGAGGTTCTTGAAACTTGAAACCACATCTACATTCACTTTTGCAATCTTCAGGAACTACGGTTCTGCTACTTTCATTGGAAAATAATAAATCTGTCCCAGTCGTGATAAATCTGTCCCAGTCTTGCACCAACCAGCAACGCTCGGAGCGGTGACCCCTGGACTTTCCTTGGGAGGAAGGGGGAAAGGATGAGGAAGTTTTATAGCTCTTTATGCCCCATCCGTTGGTGCAGGTAAAAGTCGGCGTAGGCCTCTATGGCGAGTGAGAGTGCGTGCGCGCTGCTTTTCAAGCCGCCCTGAAGTGCTGACTTGCCGAAGTACAGTGCTGTCTTGAGCTGAAAGAGATGGCAGGATTGCATGCTTCCCGGCGCGAAGCGCTTCATGAAATAGAGCCGGTTTCTCAGCGTGTAGTAGATGAATCGGTCCGAATAGAGCCGGCCCTTCTGCGCCCCCTCGGCATGATAGAGCAGCGCTGTCGGCTCGAAGCGGAGCTTTCATCCGGCCTGTCGGGCCTTCATGGACCAGTCCACGTCTTCAAAGTAGAGAAAATAGTTCTCGTCCATGAGGCCGATCGCCTCGACCAGTTGGCGCCTCACCAGCACACTGCATCCGGTTATGAACTCGGTCTCCCCGGGAGCATCATGGTTACCGTGGTCCGGCTCGTCCTTGCCGATGTGCCATGTGCAGCCGAGCTTCAGGTCGACCGTGCCTCCCGCGTACCAGATGGTTTGCGGCGCATCGAGGTAGTAGATCTTGGAGCCGACCATGCCGATTGACTTGTCGGACTCGGCCGCCACCACCATCCGCTGCAGGCATTCGGTCACGACAACCGTGTCGTTGTTCAGGATCCAGACGTAATCGGCGCCATGTGCGAGAGCGTGCCTGATCCCGACATTGTTGCCTCCCGCGTAGCCAAGATTGCGGCCGGTTTCCACGATGCGGATGTCTGGAAAAGACGACCTGATCCTAACCACAGAATCGTCGCTTGATCCGTTATCGACGACGACGATGTTGTAGTTCGGGTAGGTAGTTTTGGCCAGAGCTGTCAGGCAGCTAACAGTGTGGCTGGAACCGTTCCAGTTGAGAACTATGATGGTTACCAAGGGCGATATGCCAGCTGTTGCAATTGTTTCGCTCATTTAAGAATCCGGTTGTAAAAGCAGTTACGCAAAGGACGCCAGGAACTTCTGCGAAGTTGCAAAGAAAGACTTGGTTTACCCCAAGACTTGTTTTTCTTTGCGTTCTTAGGTACGCCAGGCTAAGCCTGGCTGATCTATCTGACTGAAAGGAGTCAGACATGTAAATTGCTCGTTCAACATGTAGTCGCGGCCTGTCACGAGAGGGTAACCAAACGTGG
>Ga0209317_1001122_pt1 | contig 25644 bp, 13 predicted proteins | sample RifGroB2_FD_183994 | JGI IMG/M metagenome (GOLD analysis project Ga0209317, IMG submission 183994) | Soil microbial communities from Rifle, Colorado, USA - Groundwater B2 (SPAdes) (version 2) | ecosystem: Environmental > Terrestrial > Soil > Unclassified | place: Rifle, Colorado | collected...
GACCCCTGCCTCGGCGAACCCGCTCCACCTGGCGCCCGGCCGGAAAGTGGTAACCCCGCTGCCGGCGAAGTTGACGCTGTTCCCGGTGTAGAAGGGATACTTGGCGCCCGCCTCGACGACGACCCTGATATCCCGGGGCGCTTCAAGCTCTCCCCTGGCCCCGACCCTTCCGTACACGGTCTGCCACCATTCCGTGTAGCCTGAAACGGGCCCCTGCGTCGAGGTGGTATCCTGCAGCGCCCGGAGCCACCACCGGTGACCGATCCCCCCGAAAGGTTCCAGGCGAAGGGATGCGGGACCGATCCTGTACCCGAGATCGAGCTCCTCCCGGGTACCGAAATAACCCACCTGGGTATGTATCGGGAGCGATCCCGGTGCCTGGGTCTCGCCGTCATAGCCTACCTCGCCGCCGAAAAGCTCCCCCCTCCCCCTCAACGTGACAGAGGATTCGGTCACAGTCCCAAGGACCCCGACCGAGAAGAGGGCGCCCCTCTCCTTGAGGATCCGCCTGCCGCCGTCATGCTCGCGCCAAGTGAAGTACTGTGTGGAGAAGTACGGAGTCAGCTCTTCCAGGGTCCCTGCAGCTGCAGGGACGGCGCAGCAGAGAGAAACAGCCGCCGCTGCAAGGAGTGTCTTCATCGCTTCCCCTTGTCTATCCGGCAGGCGTTTCTTCTTTCTTTTTACGCGGTGCCCGTGGCTTCTTGGGCTTTTCCTGGGCCGCTTCAGCCGGTGCCGCCGGCGACTGCTCAGGCTTTGCCTCCGCCGCTACCTGCGGCTTCTTCCGCGGCGAGCGCTTTGCCTGGGGGTTGGTCCCTGCTTCGGCCGGCGCCGGTTCCGCTGAAACGGCAGTAGCGGCGTGTGCCTCCTTCTCCGCCTTGGGGGGCTTGGGTGCCTTGGGACTCTTCGCGCCCCTGGGTGCCTTTGCCGTCGGAGCGGCTTCCTCAGCCTTGGGAGTTGCTGCCGGTTTGGGAGTTTCCGGGGCCATTTCAGGCTTGGCCGTTTTGGCTCCCCTGGGCCCCTTGGCCGCTTTACCCTTGGCAGGTTCAGCAAGAGCGGCAGCGCCAGCCGGTTCGCCCTTCGCCGGCTCGGCAACGGCGGCGACGCCGGGAGCGGCGCCTCCCTCTCCACGGACTTCGACGGCAATGCCGGCGACCACCGTGCCGAGGTCGTCTCCCGCGGCGGCTTTGTCAGCCGTAGCACCCTTCGGCTTGCGGGGGGGGCGGGACTTCTTCGCCTCCTTTTGGGCCTCTGCCTGTCCGGCCGGCGCGACTACCTCTGAGGGGACCGTGATCGCCCCTGCCTGCGGCTCAGCCGCGGCGTCGGCAAGAGCAGGCTGCTCCGTGCGCGGGCCCTTGCCGCCTTTCCTTGAGCGCCTCGTTTTCGCAGCTACGGGCTCGGCGGAAACGGGGGTCGCAGTGATGACCGGCGTTACCTCCTGAACCGGGATTGCGGCCTCAGCACCCTCAGGCTGCGGTTGCAGTTCCGATCCGCCCTCGTGCAGTTGCCCCTCGGCCGCACCTTTGCCGCGCCGTCTCTTGCGCCGGCGCTTCTTCTTCACCTCTTCGCCCACCTCGGAGATCGGCTCCCCGGCCGGGAGAGCCGCCTCAGCAGAGTGGAGAGCCCCAGCTTCGGCGCCCCCCTCTGCCGCGGCACCCTTGCCCCGCTTCCGCTTGCGGCGGCGCTTCTTCTTGTGCTCTTCCGGCTCCGCCTCCACGGTGACCACGTGCTCGGCGCCGGAGGGTTCCTCCACCAGGGCGACCGGGAAGGTCTCGGCATGGGGCGCGGCGGCCTCTGCTTCCTGGGGCTTTTTCCCTCTCTTCTTTTTCTTGCGCGCTTCGGCGGCGGGGGCTTCCACGAGGGCGACCTCTTCCCTTGCCTCTTTGCGGGCATGCGCCGGGCGTTCCTGCGGCAGTTCCTCGTGCGGCACCTTCTCCCTCTTTACCAGTTCCAGCTCCATCTGGTTCAACAGGTAGGAAGGCTTTCCCTTCACCGTCACTTCGATGTCGTAGTCGCTCTCGATCTGCGAGAGCTCGTGCCTCTTGCGGTTCAACAGGTAGTAGGCGACCTCGAGCGGGAGGCTCCCCACCACCTCGCCTATGGTCCCCTTGGCGGCTGCCGCATGCACCTTCCTCAGGAACGAGAGCGCCATCGCCTCCACGGACTTCACCTTCCCCCTGCCGTCGCAGTGCGGGCACTCGAGCGTGCTGGCCTGGTTCAGGGTCTGGCGGATGCGTTGACGGGACATCTCAAGGAGTCCGAACTCGGAGATGCGCGAGACGTTCACCCGCGCCTTATCCGCCTTGAGCGCGCTCTTCAGCGTCTTTTCTACCTCCGAGTTGTGCTTTCTGTCCCTCATGTCGATGAAGTCGATGACGATGAGCCCGCCCAAGTCGCGCAGCCTAAGCTGCCGTGCGGCCTCCTCGGCGGCCTCCATGTTGGTCTTGAACGCCGTGTCCTCGACCCCCTTCTCGCCGGTCGACTTGCCGGAGTTCACGTCGATGGATACCAGGGCCTCGGTCGGCTCGATGAAGATGGAGCCCCCCGATTTCAGCGGCACCTTCTTCTCGTAGATGAGGTCGATCTGCTCTTCCAACTGGTAGCGGGAGAAGATGGGGCGCTTTTCCTGGTGCATCTTGACCAGCTTCTCGAAGGCGGGGTCGATCTCCTTGAGGCATTCGCGCACGTCCTGGTAGACATCCTTGCTGTCAACGAGGACCTCGTCGATGTCGGCGGAGAAATAGTCGCGGATGGTCCTTATGATGAGCGCGGATTCCTGGTAGATGATACCCGCCCCCTTCATCGCCGTACCCTGCTCGCGGATACCTTCATAGAGGGAGATCAGGGAATCGAGATCCTTCTGGAGTTCCTCGCGGGTCCTGCCCATCGCCTCGGTCCTGATGATATAGCCGTACCCCTCGGGGATGGTCATCTCGGAGATGATTTCCTTGAGTTTCTTGCGTTCCCCCTCGCTCTCCACCTTCCTGGAGATCCCGGCGGAATCGCTCCCGGGCATGAGTACCATGTAGCGCCCCGGAAGGGACGCGTAGGTGGTGAGCGCGGAACCCTTGTTGTCACGCTCCCCCTTCTCGACCTGGACGATCAGCTCCTGCCCTCTCCTCAATACTTCCTGGATACGCGGGCGCCGGTGCCTCTGGTCCTCGGGTACGTCGTCGCGCCACTTCCAATTCTCCGGGTGCAGTTCACCCATCTGCAGAAACCCGAGTTTCTTCAGACCGATATCCACGAAGGCCGCCTGCAGCCCCTGTTCCACCCGCACCACCACTCCCTTGTAGATGTTGCCGCGTATCTGCTCGTTACCGGCAATCTCCACATCCAGATCCACAAGGCGTCCGTCCTCGACGATCGCCACCCGCGCTTCCTCTGCGTGAAGCGCATTAATCAGCATCTTTTTTGACATAAGTACTCTATTCCCTTTCGTTTAGGGGCTGCAGTGCCTGGCCGGGAAACGACTCCGGCACGCCTCACTCCTAGTATTGTTCCCGGCGGACAACCCGCCGAACCTCTTCTTTATATGCAACCCCCTAACAAGAAGGGGGTGTCAAGATTAATGAAAACCGAGTGATTATAGCAGAGTTTCCCGTTCTCGCACATAAAAAAACCGCAACAAAACACATAGGCACTGCTCCCGATGCAAATAGCTGTTTATGGCGGCCCCGATTTGTGATATTCACTGTGGAAAAATCTGCCGAAGGTGACATGTCATGCAGGGAGTCAGGATCGATACCACGCCGCTCAACCCGATCTATCTGGAGATGGGTGCGGCTGTACAGGACTGCCAGCGGTTGGAACTCTATATCTCCTTTATCGTCACCCTCCTGATAGAGCTGAGCGGCGGAACTCTGTCAGACCACGAGTTTCAGGGATCAATGGAGGCCCTCGGCAGCCAGACGCTGGGGCGCCTGATGGATGAAATCAAGAAGAAGGTGGGGTTCACGGATGAGGCTGTCCACGCGCTGCGCAAGGCACAGAGAGCCAGAAACTTCCTGATACACCGCTTCTACAACGAACGCTCGAACCTCATGATGAGCCAGTCGGGACGAGAGAAAGCGCTGAGGGAAATACGGGAGAAACGGGCGGGCATCAACCTCGCCAACGCGTTGCTCGACCCGGTCATGAACGACCTGGTCAGGTTGCAGGGAATCGACCTCGAACAGTTCCGGTCAGAGGTAGAGCAAAGATTCGAGAGCTGAGGTTGCAAAACAAGGAGAAACACACAAGATGCTGCGCGATTTTCAGACCATAGGCACCGTGGCCCACGTCATCCAACTCTCGGTAGCGCCGGTTTTCCTCCTCACCGCGATAGGCACCATGCTGAGCGTGATGACCAACCGGTTGGCGCGCATCATCGACCGCGCACGTTTTTACGAGGCGAAGCTCGAGGGGGCCTCTCCCGAGGCCGTCCCGAAGCTGCACGCATCCCTCGCCACCCTTTCGCGCCGGGCGGACCTGATCGGGCAAGCGATCTTTTTGTGCACGGCCACCGCGCTTCTCGTCTGCACCGTCATCGCCATGCTGTTTCTGGGCGATTACCTGCGCTACGACATGTCCCTGCCGGTAGCCACGTTATTCATCCTCGCAATGCTGCTGATGGTGATGGGACTGATCAGCTTCCTGCGCGAGATCTTCATCGCCAAGGCGAGCCTGCATATCGGACCCAACTAGGCAGCCAAAGGTACTGTCAAGCGCGCCCTCCCCGGGTGCCGCAGGAGGCGATCCCAATGGTTCAGGAAAAAACACTCCCCACCGCAGCTCTCCCTGTTTTCGACAGCCACTTTCACATCATCGACCGGCGTTTCCCGCTGGTGCCCAACCAGGGGTACATCCCTGACGACTTCACCTGCGACGATTACCTTGAGCGCACCAGCAGCATGGCCCTGGCGGGGGGCGCCATCGTATCCGGTTCCTTCCAGGCCATGGACCAGGCCTACCTGGTCGATGCCCTCTCCACACTCGGCCCCCGGTTTGTCGGGGTCACCCAGCTCCCTGCGACGGTAAGCGATGATGAAGTGCTGAGGCTTGACGCGCTCGGCGTGCGCGCCGTCCGCTTCAACATCAAGCGGGGCGGATCCGAGGGGGTGGAGCACCTGGATGAGATGGCGAGAAGGGTGTATGAACTGGCCGGCTGGCATGTGGAACTCTACGTGGACTCAAGCGGGTTGGCAGACCTGGAGGCGACGCTGGTCGCGCTTCCTGCCGTGAGCATCGACCACCTGGGGCTTTCGAAGAGGGGGTTCGGGAGGCTCCTGGCTCTCGCCGAGCGGGGGGTGCGCGTAAAGGCAACGGGGTTTGGGCGGGTCGATTTCGACGTGAAAGAGGCGCTCAAAGACATCTGCAGCGCAAACCCGGATGCGCTGATGTTCGGGACCGACCTCCCCTCCACCCGCGCCCCGCGCCCCTACCTGGACGAGGACCTGCTCCTGGTGGTGGACACGCTCGGTGAAGGGTTGGCGAGAAAGGTGCTGCATGACAACGCCTGCGCCTTTTACCGCCCGAAAGCCGCCGCGCCTGTTGCCGGCTAGCGTCCTCCAGCCGCCGGCAGGCGTCTCGAAGCGCCTCCAGGTGTAGACCCCACAGCACCGCGCTCGTACACCTCTATTTCGCCTTCAGCTTTGTGCAACCTGTCGGGCAACTACACACCCACTTATCGCACAGGCCTTCGAATGCCGGGCACCCTGCTCATGACCGGTCCACGCTGCCCGCATTTCGATTCCCTGAACGCCTTCTGAGCCTCGCTACATGTTTTTTGACTGAGGCCTCTTTTCTGCTGGTCGGCACTGTACTTAACCTCATTCACAAACATCTTCTCCACGGCAAGTTCTTCGCCGACAAAGGTTCGGCTGATCCAACTCTCCATGCAACCCAATTCTTCTTCGATCTCCCGGCCGCATGCCTGTGCGTGGCCCAACATCGATGCATAGCCGGCAACTTTCAAGTACTCCGTTTTCGCATCTGCAGCCATGCTGTTACCGGCAAGAAGCAAGAGTCCCACCAGTACGCCTATCTTTACCCCGCTTTGCATTTCCCCCTCCGTCATTTGAGTGTCAATCGAAGTTACGGCGCCTGCATCAAGCGCATTACACCGCTTCCTTTATACCGCATGGTGGCGTAGAGAATCTTGGGGTCGACCGGGTCAAGCATCAGCGGGTTTGGACGATTCCCGTCGTAGTACACTTTGTCGACTCCACTCAACGTCTGCCAGGTCGCGCCGCCGTCGCTGCTCTTGTGGACGCCCAGGTCAGTGACCAAGTACAAGGTCCCCGCAACGGCTTGACCAAATAACGCAAAGCCGGTCTGAGCGGTGCCTACAGGACCGAGATCCGGCGTGACCTTATGCCAGTACCCCAGGTCATCGTCCCACCTGTAGAGCCCGTCCCCTGATGTGGCATAGATAATACCGGAATTAAAGGGGTCGATAGCGATGCTGTAGGCATCGGCGTCACCGGAATCGGTCGAGGGCCAACCTGCCGTGAAGTAGGACCAGGATGCCCCGCCATTGCCGCTCTTGAAGACTCCGTCATAGCCGAAATAGAGATTCGCGCTGTCGCTCGGGTCGACGGCGAAGTCGTAGATGCTCCAATACTTCAACTTCTGCCATGTTCCTCCGCCAATGGCATCCTTTTCCAACCGGAACAAGCCGCTGCTATAGCCGGCCGCATAGATGGTATTGGTGCGCGGGTCCCGGATGATCTTGTCGATATCCTTGTGATGGTACGTGGACAAGCCGCCGTTGAAGTCGTACCAGGTAGCGCCGCCGTCGGTACTGCGGTAGATTCCGGTATTGGTGCCTGCATAGAGAGTGGAGGGCGTGGTGGTCGGATCGACAAGCAACGCCTCAGGACGCGCATTGACCGCCCAAGGAGGATTAAACCCGGTCTGACTCCAACTTTGCCCGCTGTCTTCTGATTTCATCAGCCTGTTAGACGATATTTCGGCGTAGAATACCGCCGGATTACCCGGATCCACCGCGAACGCCAAGACACTGACCGCCTTGATGTCGTCGCTGGTGACAGTCCAGTTGGCCCCTGAGTCCATGCTTTTATAGATGCCCGATTGCGTCGGCGAATAAAGGGTGTCCGAACCGCTCAGGTTTCGGTCTATCGCCAGGTTGTAAGGCTCGGCATCAACAAAAGCTCCGTGAATGATCTCCCACGTTGCGCCTCCGTCGGTCGAGCGGTAGAATCCGCTACCTGCGGCATAGAGGATCGCCGGGATTCTTCGGGTATTGATCGCCGTAACGGCCGCAGCCCCCGGTAAAGTCGGCGGTGCGTACTCGACCCAGCTTATAGAGCCGTCCCCGCTGACGGTTCCCTTGTAGCTTTTTACCTCACCGCCATAGATGCGGGCGTACAAACTGACAGGCGAAGCGGTGGGATCAACAACTATCCTGCCAACGACTCCGACATAGCCGTAAGAGTCGATAGGCAAGCCGCTGTTCGCCTGGCTCCAACTCAAACCGCCATCGCTGCTGCGGTAGATCCCGGAAGCTGTCGTTCCAAGATAGAGCGTTGCCGGCGATGTAGTCGGATCTATGGCTAATGTCGACGCATGGTCATAGGGCAGAGAGGTGGATACGCTCAGGGCCGTCCAGGAATCCCCCCCGTTGACGCTCTTGCAGACCAGATGGTTGCCGTACTCGCGCGCGGCGTACAGCACCTGCGGAGATCCGGGATCGGCAACGATTGCCGCGGGGGTATCTTCATACCCTGCTTCTGCATAGTTGTCGCTCTTCAAGGACCACTGCGCTCCTCCATCGCTACTTCTATAGATCCCGTCCACAGTCCCAGCATAGATGATACTTTGCTGCTGCACGCCGTCGTCAACAGCCAATAGAGTGCTGATTGTTGTATAGGGCGGCAAATTCGAGCTGATGTCGTTCCAGGTAGCCCCGCCATCGGCGCTTCGGAAGACACCTGCGTTGGAAGTCCCCGCGTAAACGATTTGAGCGTCACGAGGGTCCAGGGTCACGACGCTGGCCGACACCCCGCCCGGGCCCAAGGATGACCACTGGTTCACAGGTTGGGAAACGGGGGCAGGTGTTGGTGCAAAGACTGCAAACACTGTGCTTGCGCCGGAAAGACCAACGGTGCACGGTTCCGTGCCACTGCATCCCCCGCCGGACCATCCAGCAGGGTGGAACCGGGATAAGGCGCCGCCGCCAGGGTGACGGATGAGCCTGAGGCGAATGTAGCGCTGCAATCGTTGCCGCAGGATATCCCTGCAGGAGAGCTCGTCACAACACCTGTACCGCTGCCCGACGCGCTTATGGAAAGAGTCGGAGCGTTCTCGTCAAAGATGATGGTTCTCGAGTCCGAAGTCTGATTACCCGCATTATCTGTGACAACTGTCGTGACCGTATTGGCACCTGCCGAAAGCTGTAACGAGCAGTTGAAGGCGCCGGCGGCATCGACCGCGATGACAGTGTTATTTACGACAACGCTCTTGACTCCGCTCTCGGCATCGCTCGCCTCCCCTGTGATGCTCAGGACCGGGTTGTTCGTTACCGAATTGTCGATCGCTACCGCCAGATTTAAAGTGGGAGCGATGGAGTCTAAAGTCTGTTTACTTTCTATTTTCTTCAGTTTTATGACAACCATGTCTTCATTCTGGATGCTGGCCAAATACAGATTCCCCAGGGAGTCAGCCGCGAGCCGGAATCCGTCCTCATCATACCCGTCATCGTTCAAGTAGCTTGTCCACAGGAGAGCCCCTGCAGAGTCGTATTTGAGAGTGACAAAGGCATTGTCATATCCGGCAACATAAACGCTGCCGTCACTATCGACAGCAACGCCTGATGCAAAACTTGCGGGTGCGCCAAACTGGCGAAGCCACTGCGTTCCTCCATCCGCATCGTATTTCACGAGTAGAATATTGTCATCATAGTCCGGATTGTTAGTCGCGATCACATAGGCATTACCGGTACTGTCGACAACAATACCGCTGGGCTCGGCATAGTCATGCCGTTTTACCCAGACTTCGTTAAGGCCTGAATCATATTTCACGGTCAACATAACCGGGCTATCGCCATTGTCATCAACCGCGGTGATAAAGACATTGCCCAAGCCGTCGCGTCCAATGCTGTTGGGGTATATACTCCCCGTGCTAAAGGGGACGGCCATTAATTCGTTTCCGAGACCGTCGTACTTGACCGTGACCATGTGCTGGCCCGATACATCATGCGAATTTGTTACTACATAGACGTAGCCGGCAGCATCTGCCGTTATGGCTCTTCCATAACTGTCATACTCCTGGACAAATACCTGACTCCATTGCAACGCTCCACCGGCGTCAAATTTGAGGGTGAGGGAGTTGTACTTGTCATCCTCTTCAACATATTTTTCACCCGCCACATAAAGGTTGCCGCTGGAATCAACCGTGACCCCTGAAGCGTACACCTCCGATCCGTCATTGTAACGGCTGGTCCAGACTGTGTTGCCGTCCGGGTCGTACTTAACAGCGACAATGCTTAGTCCTTCCGCGTCCCAACTTGTACCGACAAGGTAACTGTATCCCGCGACATCGACTGCTATTAGGCTACCCATGTCCCAGGCAGTCCCGTCGCTGCCATCATGGCTCTTAATCCACTGCACCGTTATGTCGTTTACGCCTAAAACCAAATCCTTGGTCACGACATTGCCATTGGCGTCCGCTACCTGGAAAGTGGCAGCGTGCACGCCCACTGATTCAGGAATCCCGCTAAGAACACCGGTTGCGCCGTCAAGAAGGAGGCCGGCAGGGAGAGTGCCTGCAACAACGCTCCAGTTAAAGGGGGCCGCGCCTCCCCGCGGAACAAGGGTGTGGCTGTAGGCGGTCCCAACAGTTCCCGTCGGCAAATCATTGTCTGCGATCTCCATCACACCTACAGTTATCGTGAAGTCCTTGGTAGCATTGGCCTCGTTTGCGTCCGTGACTCGGACAGCGAAGGTGTAAGCGCCGCTCCGAGTCGGGATGCCTGTTATTTCCCCGTCTTGGCTAAGAGCCAAACCAGGGGGCAGGGTGCCCTCAAGCTCCCAAACGTACCCGTACCAACTCCCTCCTAATGCCTCCAGTGGCTCCCGATAAGGATCTCCTATTACCCCGTCAGAAAGGGTGGCAGTCGCAATGGTGGGTGCAGAAAGGACTTTAAGCAGATAATGCTGATACCCCGCGACTCCGTTGGAATCGGTGCCTTTAACAGTGAAATGGCGACCTGCGGCATCCAAAACGGCAGGTGTCCCGCTAATCACTCCGTCACCGCTCAGCGTCAATCCTTCAGGGAGCTCGCCATCCACCGATTCGAAGCTAAAAGGAGCGACACCTCCGTTAGCCGTCAGCGTCTGGCTGTAAAAGTTACCTACTCCAGCAGCAGGAACCTTGAACGGGCTTATTGTCACCTGCATAGGGTACTTGATGGTCAAAATGTCAAAGCCGATCCCGTTGCTCGACTTCCCTGTGACATACACATTCCCGTCATTGTCAGCGGTTACAGCCTGGGCGTAGTCGTAACTCCCTCCGTCAAAAAAGTTTTCTTTTATGACATTGTCGTTGGAGTCATATTTACGGATCCAGTAGTCATTGTTTCCTGCATCGTTGAAAACTTCTCCAGCTATTATCAGGGAACCGGAGCCATCAACCGCTACCGCTGAAGCAGTACTCCAGGCAGGGCCGAACGTCTGCAGCTTTTGCTCATTTCCTGCAGCGTCGTATTTAATTTTTAACGCATATCTGGTACCGTCTGCTGTGTAGGTAAACCCGATTACGTGTACGTTCCCAGCGTTGTCCACAGCTATTCCTTCAGTGCCATCGTCAAGACCGCCGTCGTACTGTTTTGTCCATACCTCGTTCCCGGAAGGGTCGTACTTAACGGTCAGAGCATCGAAGTTACCGCCGACAGATTTCTCACCCGTGACATACAGATTGCCGCCATTGTCTACTGCCAGAGCGCGGGCGGTCATGGTGCTGTCGCCACCGGTTGTGGTCGCGAGAAGGGTTCCTAAGGGATCGTATCTGACGGTGACGGGACGAACGGTGCTGCCATCCGAGCCATTGCCGGTGACAACTACGTTGTCCGCGGCATCGACCGCTATTGCTACGGCGCGCCCGGACCATCCCGCATCGAATTTGCGAGACCACTGCTGGACACCGTCGGAATCATACTTCACAGTCAGGTATTGCGACCTGGTCCCATCAGAAATGTCGCCGCAGAGGTAGACGTTCCCGAAGCTGTCGAGGGCGATCCCTTTGCCTGAGCTTCCGTTTCCGCCGTCATCATATCGGCTGGTCCATACAACATTCCCCGAGCTGTCGTACTTGATGGTCAACATGCTTCCGGCAGAACCAGCCCAACTCGTGCCCGCTACATAGGTGTTCCCCTCGGCATCGGCAGCGATCGCCCAGCCTTCATCATCACCGGTTCCGTCCCCACCGTCGTAGCTTCTTATCCACTGGGCAGCGGGGTCGTTAGTGGCAAGAATGTAAACTACAAAGGTTTTGGTTAGGGAATTCCCGTCGGCATCCGAAAGTTGGATCCCGGCCGTGCGCGTACCCGGTGTGGTCGGTGTCCCACTGATATTTCCAGTCGCCGGATTCAAGGACAAGCCATCAGGAAGAGCGCCTGAGACGATATTCCATGTGTGAGGTGCCGTCCCGCCCAGCGGGACGAGCGTTTGGCCGTAAGGAACTCCCATTACTCCCGGAGGCGGCTGGTTCTTGATCTCCATCGGGAGGACGGCCAGCGTGTAGTCCCTGGTGGCGCGGAGCCAGTCATCTTCGATTACCGAAACAGTAAAGAGATAGGTCCCAGCACGGCTTGCAAAACCACTAATACGCCCTGCGGCATCGAGCGCCAGACCATCAGGCAAGTTCCCGGCTGCAATGCCCCAGCTATACACCAGGCCGCCACCGCTTGCCTGCAGAGTCTGGTCGTAGCTGCCTCCGAGTCTGACCGCAGGCAAGCTTTCCGTCGCAACTGAAGGTGCTGCCACGAACCTGAAGTTGGCTTCTGCGTAACCTACCAGTCCTGCATTCGTTGCCTCGACTCGCACCGTGTGCTGTCCACCGGCCAACGGTCCCAGGGAATCACCATTCCACTTATTGACCACAGCCCCATCAACCGTGACCACGACATCACTATAGGCAGGAGTGATTCGGTAGGAGAGTACCGGATCGGCGTAGAAGGTTCCGGCCACAGGTGACACGATTTCTACAACCGGGTTGGAGCTTAGGGTGATGGTCGCTGAAAAATCCTCCGACCAGTTGTCTGCGCTGTCCTTGAACCGGGCTGAGACTGTTTTAGTGCCAAGAGAAGAGGTGAGCACCCATTCTTTCGAGTAGTCAAACGGCTCGGGCGCGGACCAATCGTCATTGTCATTCCTGAATTGCATTTCGACTACGCCGTTCGCATCCAAAACCACCATATTCAGCGTGACCGCCTCAGTGTTGGTAGCAGTTGCTCCGCCGTTTATGGAAAGTGCTCGCTGATTCACGCGCGTCGGCGTCAAACGGCTAATCTCCGTGCCGTCCCCCAGGACTCCGTTTCTGTTCTCCCCCCAGGCCCACAGGGAACCATCTTCATGGACCGCAAGTGAGTGCGTAGCGCCTGCGGAAACCGCGATCCAGCGCTGTTCTGGGCCGACTTTAACCCGAGTAGCCCGCGGTTCTGCCGTGCCATCGCCGATTTCGCCGTAGGCGTTAATCCCCCAACTCCAAAGGGACCCATCGGCTTTTAGCGCTAAAACATGCGTCTTACCTGCGGATATCGCCACCCAATCGCTGTCATTTCCTATTCTGACCGGTGACACACGGTCAGCCTCCGTACCGTCCCCCAAGAGGCCGTCACCGTTATAGCCCCAGCCCCACAAGGTACCGTCGTTCCTTAACGCGTAGGATCGATTTCCAGCGGCGGCGACAGTATTCCAGTCATTCTCGGAGCCGACCCTGATGGGGAAATATTCCGTTCCAAGGACCCCGCTAAGGGTCCCCCAGGACCAGAGAGAACCGTCCTGTTTCAGCGCGACAGCATGCTCGTCCCCGGCAGCGATCCTACTCCAGGGGGTCTCGGAGTATATTTCGGGATACCCTCCGCCGAGTTGGCCCGCACTCTTCTCTCCCCAGGCCCATAGGTCACCGTTTGTTTTCAGCGCCAGGGTGAAGCGACTGCCGGCTGCGACAGCCTGCCAGTCGCTGTCGTAACCGAGGCGGACGGGAGAAGCCTCGATGGATTGAAGGGGTTCACCCAACTGTCCTGCCGCGTTGTCACCCCATCCCCACAGACTCCCGTCTTTTTTAATGGCGAGGTTGTGATTCTCTCCGGATACAACAGTCAGCCAGTCGGCGTCGCTGCCAATTCTGGCGGGCGAGTATCTGACCGGGCCATTGTCCAGAGGCCCTCCGTCACTGAGACCGCTGCCGGTAGCCCCCCAGGTCCACATGGTTCCATCGCTATGCACCACCAAACTGGTCGCTGATGCCGAAAGGCTGGAAGGCACACCGGTTGGAGGTCCTGGAGGGGTAGTATCGACCGTGATTTCCACGTGGCTAGAGGAACTGTTGCCTACACTATCCACGAACTCGACCTGAACCGAATGGTCGCCGTCCGCCAGCGGATCGAGCTCAGAACCGGAAGCCGTGGTGACCACGTTCCCGTCAACCCTAACGACGGCGGGGCCGGAATCAGAGGTGTAGGCTAGAACCGGTGAGTTGTCATTGGTCAAACCCGCTACCGGGGAAGCGATGGCAACCAGTGGCCGCACATTGAACACACTCTCCGCGATACCGGTGTTGCCAGCAGTATCGCGAGACACGACCTGAAGGGTATGGTCCCCTGCAGTCAGCGCCTCAAGCTTCTCTCCTGAGATCTTGGGCACTTCAGTCCCATCAACCTTTACAGTGACCGCCCCATCGCTTACTGAATAAACCAAGATAGGCGTTTCATTGGAAGGGCCAACCGGCGAAGTTATCTGGACGGCGGGCAGGGTTGTGTCGACTACAAGGGGAACCGAAGTGGTTGCCTCCCCTCCATCAGCACCTGACGCGGTCACGGAGATGGTGTTTGTCCCTTCAGCCAAGCCAGTTATGGTGCAGTTCCAGTATCCGTCCGCCGCATAGGAAACTGGGCCTACTGTAGCCGCGGAATCGGTTGTAATCACGACACCAGTGCCACGCATTTCGCCAGAAACGGTCAAGGTTTTAGTGCCGGAGGGAGAAGGGAAGGGATGAATTACCGCAGCAGGAGGCGCGGATTCCGCCGCTTGAAAGGAGCGGCCCGCCAGACTGAAAACATCCCCGAAAGCAGAAGAGACCGAGATGGCATTTACATTGTTACCGCTGGAAGCTCCCGATCCGAGGTCATCGGCACTGGAAACGCTGAACGATTTGTAGTCATGACGAAAGGTGCCATCAGGATATAGGACCACCTCGAAATTGTTGGGCTTGCCTGCGCCCTCATCAGAGTAGGTTTCCGTTTGCCACTCGATTACCAATCGTTCCGGGTTCGCTTTATGTTGAATGAAAGCGCCGCCGTAATAATAGGAGGTCAGATCGTTGTTCCAGGCGGCAATAACCCCGCCGCGCCCGGTGTTCGCGAGGTTGAAGGAATGAGCCGGCCCATCAGCAGCGAACCACACGTTGCCGTTGGTATCCACATTAATCGTCTGAAAAGTCTGACCGTAGAACCTGAATGGCCAAGGTAGGGTGTAGCTAACGCTTGACTCATCGCCGTAGGTATAATCGTAATCAGCGGTCGGTACCCTGGTGCGATCGGCATCAGTGCCGTCCCAAGTGGAGGCCACCTCTTGGAGGTTGTAAAAGCCGTCTGTTGCAGCCGACGCCCCCGACCAGGGGAGAAGTACCAATCCAATCATGAACAGAGCAACAAAAGCGGCTCGAATTTTTCCCATTACGCACTCCTAGCAAGATAGCACTAAACTACGCATTGCCGCTCCCGGTAAAATACAGCCCGGTCTCCCTATCCCACTCTCTTCCTGTAAATGTTTTAGGCGTTGGGGAACGCCTGACAAGGCTACATGATAAATGAGATACTCAGGATAGGTACCAATTTTCAGAAATCAAAACAACCAATGTTTCTCAAGCGAAAGACCATTAAGAATGTTTTTGGCACGGAGTTCATCATTTGCTGCGACAAAGAGCCTAGCTGCCCCCCCGCCTGAGATGACGCCAGCACCAATCATTTGCTCTCCCAAAAGGAAATACTTTATTCCCTCGCCCTCAAAGATTGCTTTTATAATAGCAAGCTCACCAAAGGTCCCCACCCTCCTAATCTCAATATAATCTATGTCTTCAGACCGTTCTTCAGGAACTTCTTGTTGCGGTAGGTGATTTACAAGCGGAACCTTACAGTCCGAGCAAGTGTCAAACCCAGAGCGATATTCAGCTTTGCATTTTGGACATATCATAGCAATTATTTTTTATACTCCACATTGCTGGTAATTTTTTTCAACTGCTTTAACGTTTGCTCTACGTCGATATTCATTGATGATATCCTCAATTCTTCAGTTGGACCCACAACCACAACATCAGCAAAAAGTTTGTCACAAAAATAAACTGAGACATTTTTACCAGAATTATTTTTTGTGAATAAATATAAAACTTGCTTTGAATTTGGAGTGACACTTATAGTAGTTTCAAATTGCTGATATTTATCTGTGGAAAATGGCATTCGTTTCATAACCACGCTTTCTATATCTGATTTGGCTAGACTCACAGCCCCAGTATGACCTGGTTCTTTCGATTCCAGCCGTATAGCTCCACTACTGCAAGTATTGCTATACATCATGTATGACACAGCTATCAATACAACAATAGCGAAGCAGATAAAAATTATTTTTTTCAAGAGATGCCTCCTCCTAATGACAGCAGTTTAAACCACTTACTTCCAGCACAGTGCAAGAAGAGCTTGCACTGTTAATAGCGCCACCTGGAACATCGTAAACTTGAACATTAGATGGTGGAGGGCCAGGATTAAAGCAGAATGTAACTCTTTTTTTATGACCACAAGGCAGACTTAGTCTTGTAGCATAAAGCTTTGCCATAGCCTCATTTGTCAACTTAAGAGCATTATAAAAAGACAAAAAATTGGTTAATACTTCAATAAAATCACTCGTATTTGGAGACGGCACTCCGGGATAAGCACTTAGTCCAGAAGGGTCTTTGAGGTTAATGGGGTTGTTCTTAACGTACCCGTACAGATTGACGTCGCCCCCATCAAATCCAATCGGGTCCTTGCTGATAAACCTTCCTTCCATCGGGTCGTAATACCTCGCCCGGTAGTAGTAGAGCCCGGTCTCCTTATCCCACTCTCTTCCGGTGTAGGTGTAGCTGTTGTCGAAGGCAGTGGACGGCTTGGCCATCCCGAAGGAATCGTATTCGTAGCTCTGCACCACATTCCGCGCCGTATCGGTGATGCTCGCGACGCTTCCGAGAGCGTCGGCGTGGTAGTAATAGTGCTGCCCGCCGCGCTCCAGCGCCAGGTGCTCGTCCACCCCGGCCCCGTGGGTGTAGAAGGTCTTGGTCACCGCCCCGGCCTCGTCCGTGTGAACCTCGAGCGCTATGTTGTCGTTGTCGTAGACGTAGCTCCAGCTGCGCGTCCTGATCATACCGTTCTTCACCGCGGTGAACCGCTTGCCGATGCGCCTACCCATGGGGTCGTAGCTGAAGGTCACGGTCCTCTTCTCCGTACCCTTCACCTTTTCGACCTTAACCAGCCGGTTCTCGTAATCCCAGCTCTGCGTCCAGCTCTTATCCGGAGCGGCGGCAACGGCCCTGCTCGTCTGGTTGCCGTTATCGTCGTAACCGTAGGCAAGTTTGCGCCCCAGAACCATTTGATTGCCGGCATTGTGCGAGTAGCCCGTGTCCTTCTCGCCCGGCCCTTTTCGCCTGTTGCCGACTTCGTCGTACTCGAAGGCCTCCGGTCTGGACGAGGTTACCGTCAACAGCCGATAGATGCTGTCGTACAAGTACTGCTCCGCCTCGGTCGCGGTCTTCACCTTGCGGTTCCCCACATGGTCCAGTTCATAGTCGAACGCCGCCACCGTCGTGCCCTCCGCCGCGTGGCTGAGGCGAGTGAGCCGCCCGGCCTCGTCGTAGGCGTAACTCGCAGCGACCTGGTTCGGATAGGAAAGCGAGTTCCTCCTTCCCGGGTCGTCGTAGCCGTAGGTGAAGGTTCCTGCCGGGGAGGTGATGCCGGTCGGTCTGCCTACGTCGTCGTAGTCGTAGCTCGTCACCCGCTCGTCCGGCGTCCCCGGTTGCAGGGTCATCCTGGTCCGGTTGCCACCGGGGTCGTACTCGTAGCCGAGTTGGTACCCCCTGCTGTCGGTTGCGCTCTTCACCCGGCCGGCCGCGTCGTACTCGTAGGTATAGGTGACATCCTGGTTCCCGACGCTCTTCATGCGTCCGGCACCGTCATAGAAGTAATTCACGCCGCTGCCGTCGGGATAGGTCTTCCCGGTCAGCCTTTTCAGCGGATCGTAGCTGTAGCCGAGGTGGATGCCGTTGGCGTCGGTCTTAAGATCCATGTTGCCCGCCGGATCGTAATCGTACTGCGTCACTTTCTGCAGAGGGTCAGTCTCCTTCACCAAACGGCCCAGCACGTCGTATTGGTAACTGGTGGTCTGCCCCTTCGCGTCGGTGAGAGAGGTCAGCTTGTCCACTCCGCCGCCGCACGAAGCGCACCCGGTGGCACCGTAGCTGTAGGTGGTGACAGCGCCCAGCGCATCCTTCGACTCGATCATCTGACCGCGATAGTTGTATTTGTACGTCGTCGTGTTCCCGTTGGCGTCGACCACCGAGATCCGGTTCCCCATCATGTCGTAACCGTAGCTGGTGACATTCCCGAGCGGGTCGGTGACGGTGGCAAGCCGGTTCATGCCGTCGTAGATAAAAACGGTAACCTTCCCGGCAGGGTCGGTGCTGGTCTCCATGTTGCCGTTCAAGTCGTAGGTGTATGACGTCACGGCGCCGGTCGGATCGGTGGCGGAGACAAGCATGCCATTCGCGTCGTAGGCGAAAGCGGTCTCCTTCCCTTTGGTGTCGGTGATCTTCTCCAAGTTGCCGCTGCTGCCGTGCAGGTAGGTTGTGGTCGCGTCAGCCGGGTCCGTGACAGTCTGGACGTTGCCGTTGGTGTCATAATTGGTGGTGGTCGTTCCTGCAGGTCCCGAGACGGTCAGCACCTGGCCACGGCTGTTGTAGGTGTAAGTCGTGGTGTTGTAGAGCGGGTCCGTCATGGATATCAAATTGTCGTTGTCATCGTATGTGTAGCGTGTAATCCCTACGAACTCCTCGACCTTGGAAAGTAGGTTCTTCCTACTGTCATAGGTGAAGCTGGTGTAATGCCCCAGCGGGTCGATCTTTCTGGTGAGCGTTCCGGTTGCCGTGTCGTACTCGTATTTCCACTCGCCGCCATCCTTTTCCTTGAAGGTGGTTTCTTTCGCCGAGTCCGACCCGCCAACGGGAGCCGCATAATCCAGATCTCGGCTCAGCCCCTCGGGATCGGTTGCGCTGATTACCCGGTGGGTGTCGTCGTAAATGTACGTGGTCACGCTGCCGCCGGGGTCGGTCTTGGTGAGGAGGAAGCCGTCCGGATCATAGGTATAGCTCCATCTTCCCCCGTCCGGATTATCGATGGCAGTGAAGTTTCCGCCGTCATAGCCGAAGGTATAAGCGTTCTGCTTCGGGTCCGTTATCGAGGTAAGCAGGTTGGCTGTGTCGTAGGCGAAGGAACTGGTCCGCCCCGCCCCATCGGTGACACTGCTAAGGTTGCCCCCGTCGTAAACGAAGGTCATGACAGCGCCGTTTCGGTCCTGGCGGGAAACGATCCTCCCCCACTGATCAAAATTGTGGCGGAGCCCACCCTGCTCTGTTATGACGAAAGTGCCGTCCGTGTTCTGCACCAGGCTCGAGCGGTCGCCGGGCGGCGACTGGTAGGCGTCCCCCGAACGGGTATAGAGACGCGACGAAGGACCGTCCTTGAACAGTAGCGCCCCGCCCCCCTGGTCCTGGAGCGCGATCTGGTAATTGTGACTCCACCCCGAGCCGAGCGAGCCGGTCATGGGATTCAGGCCGTTATAGTACAACCGGGAAAAGGTAGTGCTGATATTGTCCGGGTCGGTTACGGTAACAGCGTCAGCGCTGTATGAGAACGCGTATGTCTTGCCGTCCGCTTCGGCTGCCTCCGTTATTCTGCCGTTCTGGTCGAAAAGGTATTGGGAACCGTCTGCCTCGGTTACCGCATACGTGCCGTCCTGGTTCTTCACCAGAGTGGACGAGTCGCCCTCCGGCGGAAGATAGCGGGTTTCAGAGGCGGTGTAGGTCCGGGTACGGTCCCACTCCCTGAAGAGGATAGTGTCATCTTCCTGCGCCTGAAGTGCCTTCTGATACTGGCGGATCAATTCGGTGTTGATTGGGCCTGATCGAGGGGACAGACTGTCATAGTAAAGAGAAATGCCAAAGGGCAGTCGCCCCCCCTTGAGAGCAAAAAGCTCCTGGCTGTGCGACAGGTTGCCAGTGGCCGGGTGGGCGGAGGAACCGATAGGTATGGGACAAATGGCTTGGGGAGCGGTTTTCGCATTAATCGTTACAGAAGCCTTATCGTAGCACATACCATCTACACTTGTGGCCTTCAGGATGCCAGTGTAGACACCGTCAGAAGCGAAGGTCCCGTTTGAGTTTTTTCCATCCCAGTCCAGCTTTGGGGTGCTAGACTGGGTTCCGGCTTTACTGGCACCGCCTACACTTAGAGTCCATACATAGTTCCGTGACGATGTTATACTGCCTGTTATACTTGTTACTTCCCCTGCCTGAGGGTCTATTACACTTTTGCTAGCAATTAAACTTTCGATCTTTATGTCACAAGGCTCTACTTGCACAAGAAAGTTTCTAGTAGTAGTTTTTTGGCAGTCATAGATTTTAAATTCTGCTGCATACCATCCTGGGTCTACGATTGTACCAGCGTTATTTTTACCATCCCATACAAACGATGCAGTACTACCTCGGCCAAATATTTCTTTGCCACCGATTGAAATTGTCCACTCAGCAGGGCTAGATATGTCACCGTGAAATGTGACCATTTCTCCGTCGTGCGGATTAAATTTATGGTTCGTCAGCAGAATCTATGGGTGCCCTTTAGTTCAGGGAGTTTGCCAAGTGTGTGATATAAGGCAACCTTTATCACCTCATAGTTCCTGAAGCCGTAAGCTTTTTTGGATGTCACTTTTGCTTTGTTGTTCAGACCCTCGACTGCACCCAAGGCAACCTGGTCTTTGGTCCTAAACCAGTTGAGTAATAGCTCTCTGTGGGCACGCAGCATTCTGGCAACGGCCTTCATTGGCTTGAGTCTTGACCGCATGGTTCGCCTGCACCAGCTATCGAGATATTTCCCCGCCCACGCGGGACTCTTGTATTGCCAGAACTGCTGGAATACTTCCTTGAGCAGATATGCTCGGACCGTTTTCAGGTTGATAGCGACCAGTTCCTGGAGTCTGACTGCCTGTTTTTCTGTCAGGTTTTCCACTCGTTTCAGAAGGCACCAGCGACTGTTGGTGAGAACGGGTTTCTGACCTTTGGCCTTCAGTTCTCTTACTTCGGTTGCTCTGACCTTATCGATAGCCTTGTTCATATGGACCATGATATGGAATCTGTCCAAGATGTTCAGTGCTTGCCCGGCGGCCTCGGCTACAACATCGAGATAAGGTTTCCACATATCTGTGCAGACATAGCGAAGCAGGGCCGACCGCTCTTTGCCAAACTCCTTGAAGAAGTTCTGCAACGTCTTCTTCGTACGGCTTTGACCGACCCAAAGCAGGCGTCTGCACCCAAAATCAATCTGGTAGACCAGGGTCAGGAACTTGTCCTTGCGCTTTCGCCAGGCGATTTCATCGATACCGATCGCCGTGACGTTATCAAGGTCGCGATGTTCCAGCCCCCATGCGACGGCCATCTTCACAGATCGGAAGACGTTGTCCCAACTGGTTTGGAAGACCTCTCCCACCTCTTTCCATGAGAGACGACGAGCCCAGCGGGCCAAGAACCAGGAGTAGGTGGTGGTCAGGTGGTTCTTGCCGCTGGCCCATGGGACCTGTTCCACCTTTATGCCGCAGGTCCGGCAGTTGACCCGCCGCATGGCATAGAGAAAGAAGACAACGATCCCCCAGAGCGGCACGAACTCAAATCGTCGAACGGACAATGTATCATAGCCGGGCCAGGCGAACCACACTCAGAGCAGAGCGGCTTGCTCCCCTTACGGGCCTTTATTTCGATCTCGATGACGAGTCGCGTCGCCTGTTTAAGCAATCGACTGGTCCCATAGGTGAAACTTTGATGCCTTTGCACTCGGTTCAGTATAGACTTGAGTTGCATCCCGTCCTCCGGTTCTGTCAGTGTGCGGTTTCTCGTCAAAACCATCATGGCAGATTTAGAGGATGGGATGCGCTGTTTTTGTCAGGACGGTGGCGGCTCAGACAGTCGCAACCCACTTTTTACCCACAGATTCTGCGGACGAGCCAAATTTATCTTTATCAGCTGAAAAGGTTTCTATTAGCGGTTCAGGATCAGCAAAATCGGCCATAACTGAACTTACCGGCACGTAAGCATATCCGCTTGATTGAGGAACTAGGGTTATGGTTCTATCAGAAACAGGAATTCTCCAAGCACCATCCTCAAATGCCACCCCATTAATCGACACCAAACTGTAATCAATATTCGAAGTGTTGTCTGGTCTTATAATTATACCTTGTGGAATCCTTTCACTTGAGACACCAATCGTTAGTTGACTATTGGCAGAAGCATTATGGGGTCCGCCACTCCCAGTTAAGAATCTCATGCGCCAGTAGTTATAACACATCGTCTCTCTCGAAAATCCCGGATAAGAAACGCCATCGCAGGTTCTAGACGGAATAGTTTCTACATAGCAAAAAGTATGGCCGTCCTTCATGATACTACTAGTACTACCTAAATCCGGAAGGCACACCGCAGTTGTAGTCGAACTACTATAGCTAATATCCATTGCGACAGGATAGGTACATTGATAGGCAGTTATCAAGTTATCACCTCCATCTGCGAAGGATATGGAATTCATAAACAAAACAAATGTCAAGGCTATAAATAATCTCATTCTATCTCCCTTTATAAGGACGATTCCACACATTGCTAAAGTTTTATGAAAGTTAACATCACCTTACCTTCTCGATCTCCTTCTTCAGCCTCCGAATCGGGATTAAAATTGTGCCCGATTTCAGAAGCGCGGGATTATCCCTCAAAGAAGGTACGACTGAAAGGATGGCGTAAGGCCATAGGCATCAGACCATAAACCCGAAACGATATCTAATCAAATTATTTTACTTTTTGTAACATTCCATTTGACTAATCCGTGTTGCTTCTTCGGACTTCTCGCTGGCCGCCGCCAGCAGGCCTCCCTGCCTCGAATTGGGTCAGGGTGTGCAACTCGGCGAAGACGTCGAGTCGCAAAAGCGACGCCTCGTCGATGATCAGCACCGGCTGCTGCTTGCGGGTCTGCACCAGGTTCGCGATCTGGGCACGTAGAGCTAGGGAGGGGCTAGGGGGCTAGCAGGTTGTTGAAAATCTATTTATGGTCAAGACAGCATTGTATATGCCTGGTGCAACTATGCTCCCTTGCCCGTCCGTGCCGTCCCATGAGAAGGAGACCGATTGCCCTATTCCGTATATCACTCTACCAGCGACTGAGACAGTCCAACTAGCAACAGCCGATATGCCACCTGAAAGGTTGACCGGTCTCTCCGGCATATGGATTGAATTTGGTTTTGTCAGGTTCGAATCTCATTATCCTCTGGGGTTCTTCGTCGAATAAAGCTGCAACCGTCCCGATCGTCGGCACCCACTTGTAACCACCGTTTGCCTGCGCACTCAGGGTCAGTTCATCCCCGGTTCTTCCAACAAAAGGTACTTTCCAGTACCCCTTCTCAGCATCGAAAGACACACCATTAATTGTCAGTCCTGCACCATCATCCCGCACAAGCGGTATTACAAGAATACTATTAGTAGTCCGGTCATCAGTCTCAGCCATCTTAATAGTTAGACTACTGTTTGCTGAAATTTCGCTCCTCCCAGAAACCTCAGATAAAGTCCCGTTGCCGCTTTGAAATTGCATCCTAAAATAGTTGTAGCACCCCTGTACATTTCTAGTTGGTCAGCAACCGAATTGCATTTCGCAGTTGCTTTCGGCATGATACAGAGTACGTGTATCCGCGCAATATAGAGAAGGGTCATTAAAAAACAGGCCGTATTACCGTCCTTTACAATTCCGTGTATTTCTTCAGTATGAGGTTGTCCACATAGCGTGTATGATCTAGATTCATCATACGACAAACTGATTCTGGCAGGCTGAGTACAATTCTGATAACTTGTCAAGAACTCCTCGCCACCAGCAAATGACACATTACAAAGAAAAGCAAAGACAAAAACAAATGAAACGCACCTCATACTTCCTCCACACATCCACCTGCCGACTTTCAGTACGCCGGCAAAAAAGCAGCGGGACAATGCATCAAACAATGATCCCCATTACATTAATAGAAATCAAAGCAATGCGATCCAGATAGTGTATTCAATTATCACGGTCATGACATTAATTCAAGTTAAAGCAATATGACATTTGGGTTACCGAAGGGTCAAAGTATCGTTGGCACGCTTGCAGTGGGGCAAGAGGGGAAGATAGGGGTCGCTTCTGGGAAGATAGCGGAAGGGGAAGATAGGGGTCGCTTCTGTACAAATCCACAAAGCCTTTGCGGAGTGCAAAGGTTGCTTCTGGGGGGACGAGGACCTGCTCCTGGTGGTGGACACGCTCGGCGAAGGGTTGGCGAGGAAGGTGCTGCATGACAACGCCTGCGCCTTTTACCACCCGAGACTCTCCCGGGCAGAAGGTGCCGGGTTCTAGGGGCCGGCCAGCCGCTGGCAAGCTTCCTGTAGCGATTCCAGGCGGTTGCTGCTGGTGATCGCCAGGAACGACTTCTCGTAGGACTCGTCTGCGAACTTGACCACGTTTTCCCTCATGAGCCGGTCCAGCTTGGCCTCCAGTTCCATCCCCATCTCGAGCGCCTCCCTGAGCGTTGGGGGGCTGTCCTTCACCTGTTGCACCAGGGAACGGACATGTTGCAGGGTCTCCTCCGCCTCGGCAAGCTCCAACTCGACCGATGCAATCACGTTGTCGTGCCGGAGTTTTGCTATGAGCGCGAACAGCCTTGCGCGGTTCTCCTCTTCCATGGCGGTCTTCAGCCAGAGGTGAAAGATCTCCCGGTCGTCCTTGAAAAGAGCGGCGAAATAATGATACAGCTCGGCGCAGGCGAATTCCGCCTTCTCACACACCCCCAACACCTCGCTAACGCTCGAATCAATACCGAAAGCCATTTTTTTCTCCTGTCGCCACACCATCAACATGCAAAAAACCTAATAAATACATTATATTATATAACATACCAGCACTGCACCCGAGAAAGCCGCAACTGTCTCCGTCGGAGTACCACCGGGGGCTATAGTATCCGGGCCAGGTGGGACTTCTCCGTCAGAAGCAGGGAGCTAATGAATGTGGATGTGGAGGTTGGGACGATGAGGTGGCTTGCTACTCTCCTGACAAGCGCATAAAGCAGTCCGCGCGGTAAAGTGCTGCATCCGCTGCGAATCTGGACCGAGGGAACTTGCTGAGGAAACTGGAAAATTGATCAAGCGCTTTCTGGTAATCCCGATCCAGGTAAGCCCGTTTGGCCTCCTGGAATCTCTCCTTCTCGCCAGGCTTGACGGCCTGATTCTCGCGGGGAGAGGGCGCGGCGGCGGCCGGCTTGGCACTGACCCGGGCTCTTCGGGAGACTTGGACCTTTTTACTTTTCGCGGCGCCCGGCTGCGAAACTCCCTTCCCGGCTCGCACCGGCACCAGCAGTCTGTCGCCGGGATGGATCAGGTCAGGGTTCTTTATGGTGTTGAAAAGGAGGACCTGGGGGAACCAGCTGGCGACCCCGATGTGCTTCCTGGACAGCTTCCTGAGGGTGTCACCCCGCTTGACCGTCACCGTTTTCACCAGCACCCCCTTGCTAGGGTCAGCCGGCGCCTGCTCCAGTGTAGCCGGCTGCGGCGCATAGAGCAGCAACTCCCCGGCCATGCAGGGAGTCGCACCCAGGGCCGGCACGATCAGGCAGCAGAGGGTCAGAAGGTGGCGGTTTCGCATCTTAGTACCTGTTCCCGAGTGGGTCCTGATAGTTCAGAAGATTCTTGAGCTGCATGTTGGTTCCGACCGCTATGCCCGGTTTCACACGATAGGTTACCTTGATGTTGCGCTTCTCGCCAGCTCCAAGCTCATCAAAGCGCCAGGTATAGACGCCGTTATCCGCCTTGGTGAAGGCAGGATCGGCAGCCACCAGCTCCAGCTGGGCGGGAAGGATGCTCTGCAAGATGACCTGCTTGGCGAGGTTGGAACCACGGTTGACGCAGTTAAGCTCAAGGGAGGAAACCTCGCCCGGCTTGAGCCTTCCCCCTTTGGCTGCCATGGTGAGCTCGAGTATCGGGCGCGAGTATGCCAGCTGGAGGTTTACTGAAGCGGCTCTGTCCGCGGCGTTTTCCGGCTCGAACTGCACCGACGCCTCTGCGACAGCCCCGTCGGCGGCAGAAGCC
>Ga0209317_1001123_pt1 | contig 25622 bp, 27 predicted proteins | sample RifGroB2_FD_183994 | JGI IMG/M metagenome (GOLD analysis project Ga0209317, IMG submission 183994) | Soil microbial communities from Rifle, Colorado, USA - Groundwater B2 (SPAdes) (version 2) | ecosystem: Environmental > Terrestrial > Soil > Unclassified | place: Rifle, Colorado | collected...
CCATAGTCAGACGCATTAAGCAATTTCCAGCCAGGAACATAGCCAAGTTTCTTTAACTGTTTCTCTACTTTAGTGCGGTAATCAGTAAACACGGCATCGAGCAAGCCGCGCACATTTTCCAGCATAACCGCTTGCGGCCGGCACTCGTCAACAAGACGTAAAGCTTCAGGGAACAAGTCCCGGTCATCCTCCCCCCCCAATTGTTTGCCCGCCTTGGAAAAAGGCGGGCAAGGCACCCCGCCAGCGAGCAAATCTATTCCTTTGAAAGGACGGCCGTCAAACTCCCGCAAATCTCCCTCAATCACATTCCATTCTGGACGGTTCAGGCGCAGTGTAGCACATGCCGGCGGTTCTATTTCAATCAAGGCTGCATGATGAAAGCCAGCTTTTTCCAAACCCAGGGCTTGTCCTCCCGCACCTGCACAAATCTCTATCGATGAAAACTGCATTAACTCCCCTTTAAACTACTGTTTCTTCTGTACCTGTGATCTTCGCGCAAGCCTGCTCACACTGAATCAAAGATTGGGATAAAAATTCTAAGAGCGGCAACGCTATATCAAATTTTTGCTTTACTTCATCGAAGGTAATTTCTATCGGGAACTCAGAAAAGTTATTATGCACCAATTCATTTCTCATACGGCATATAAATATAAACTCTTTTATGGAGCTGCTTATCTTTTCTTTCTTTAGATGTGGCTCAACGAATTCCTGAAACTCCTTGCCGAAAAGACGTATAAACTTGTTGATATTTTCTCTGTCCCAGTCAAACATAGTGTGAAATCTGCGGCTCAATGCCTGCTTATCGAGAAAAGACAAAAGTGTTACAGAGCTCGACATAGTTTCTATGTGCGTGATCAAAAGGTCACGGACAGCCTTCTCAAAATAACTGCCTGTGGCAAGAACAAGACTCTTAGCGGCCATTGCTTCAAAAGCGACAACATCACTTGGCATACTGGTATTATTAAGTATCTCCTTAATAGAGAGGATTTCAGAATAAAATCTTTCTATTTCGTTACTCATGACTGAGACTGCCTTCAATACCCCCCAAAAGAACCTCACCCGCCCGTTTAATTCTATTTTTAATGTTTTCTTTTTTTGTGGTCCCCTGCTGCAAATACCCGACAAATGCATCATCCGTTGACAGCTGTATGATTTTACCCTTGTCAAATTTATGCACTAACGAGATGTCCCCTTGCTTAATGGCAGAAGAACACGCGCATGTAAATATTGATTCAAATAGCGCAATGGACAAAGTCCGGCCACGAGTCAAGGCCTTGCCGGGAAGATCTGAATTAATTTCAAAAAACCGGTCCAAAATACTGCCGAAAAAAATAACCTCATCACGCTTAAACTTTGCTGCCTTTCTAGAGAAATTGTTCAGGAATGACGCCATCGAAGGATGATAATTTTCGTAACCTTCAATAAGCAAGGCAAAAGACCTCAGAAGAAGCTCGACATCACGCATTCTCGGATCCTCGTTTCTGTAATCCAGAAGCCTTCGCCACGCCGAAAGCTTGTTCCACTCGTAGAGGTTTGCATAAAACTCGCTGTGGTAAAGGTTGGCGCGAATTTCCTGTGGCATCAAATTTATACCGCCTGTATTGAGCCGGTCAAACACCTCATACATTGAAGAATCATCATCATTTGGCTCGTTTTGTTTAAGAGTGATGCAACGTATAGGCCTCAAGTTGAAACTCTGCTTATACTCACCCAGAGTTTCATAGTTAAGAGAATTAAATCTATTGTCTTTGCCTTCCTGAACCTTTGGAAGTCTCAGGTTGAATTTCTCAAAAAGATTGTCATCGGCAAGGACATCGGGTTTAAGTGTTCCTTCTCGAAGGAAACTTTCCCGCACCAAACCAATGGCCTCTTTTTTGGGAAATCTCATCTTAATAAAGAAGAAAATCGAAAGGAGCCTCTGCTGACCATCCAAAATCAAAAAATTGTTTTTCCCTTTTTCGTATAAAAAAATCTGAGGTACCGGAAGGCCTAGGATAAGAGATTCGATCAGACGCGATGCGCGAGTGCGTTCCCATACGAAATGCCGCTGAAAAAATGGTAACCGGATAGCCCCACTGTCCATATATGAAGCAATAGTCATGCTATTAAAGTCATTAGCATTAACAGCTATGTTGTATTCGGAAATACCTGTCTGCTCGGTTTCGTCCGTATCGTTCATCCATGTTCTAGGCTCTTCGTTAGTCCCTGTCATTTCATCTCCGAATTAGCGGCCAATACTCTTGTTCCGGCGTCGGTGCGGATTGCTTAGGATCCGTCCACGCAACCAGCCCTGCAGCAGCCACGGCAATATAGCCCATAACCCTAGTGGTTGTGAACAAATTTAATCGGAACCGTTTTTACCCTTTTAAACGGGCGTCCAAACTAAGGCGGATAATTGTCCGTGACCCGGTTCTGAAGGAACTATTGAAGGCCCATATCAATATACGACTTGACAGGGCATGGTTGTCAGGTGGTATCCCTTGTATCATGCCGATTGTTCATACCGTTCAGAGTGAAGAGAAAGTTAAGGTCGCGGTGGTCTTCGAGCTGGACCGGATCAGGCCGGTCTGGTTCGAGATCCTGGGGAGGGAGCGGGTACAGGTGAGCGAGGTCTGCGGCACCTGGTATCATAACACGGGGTCGGCCAAGATCATAAACTTCGACGTCTGGAACGCGCCGGTAAGATACCAGCTTTCCTTCAACACTCAGGATCTCTCCTGGAAGGTGGGGTTGACGGTCATCGACTGACGGGTTGGTCTTGAGCCTTTCGGGCCGGTATATTTCAACCCAGGCCAATTTCGACGGCGCCATGGTGGGGAGCGAAATGATCGAGAAAGTGGTTTCCGGCGGGCAGACTGGAGTGCGGATCGGGCCGGGCTTGATGCCCCATGGAGGCGGGCATCCATGGGGGTGGATACTGCTCTAAAGGGCGCCTCTCCGAGGACGGCATTGTCCCCGGATGCTGCCCGCTGACCGAACTTACCCGCGGGGCTCGCAGGCATGATAGACACTATAAGAAAGAGGGAGTAGTGTCACCGACGCTGTTGAAGGGGAAAACCGGGACCTGAAGCAGAAGCGCTGTTGACCGCGGCGCAGCCGCGCTAGCAGCAAAAGCATGCATAATGGAGATGCCCGCCGATGCGCCCCGAAAGGGGATTTCCGGCCGGCAGCACCGTTGTCACTTTTCACCGTTGTCACTTTTCACCGTTGTCACTTTTCACCGTTGTCACTTTTCACCGTTGTCACTTTTCACCGTTGTCACTTTTCACCGTTGAGCGCTTCCGATACCGGCTTCGTCCGCATGCGTGCTACAATTTCCCGATGGACTATGAATTACCAAAAGTGACCCTCCCCAAGCTCTCCACGCTGGTGACGGACCCGCCTGCAGGCGGACGACTGGCTACACGAGATCAAGTACGACGGGTACCGGCTGCTCTGTCGCAAGTACAGGGAGCGGTCGACTGTTTCACACGGCGGGGCCACCGGTGGAGCGACAAATTTTCTGCGCTTGCGGAGAGCGTAAGACGGCTGGCTGCAGACGGCCTGGCAGGCTCTGGCGACGCGCGACCATGCATGTCTGGCATACTACGCCTTCGATCTGCTTTACCTCGATGGCAGGGATTTCCGTCGCGTCGCCCTGGAGAGACGCAAGGAGATACTCTTCGAGATGATCGGCGAGGGTGAGTAGAACGTCTCCATGCGCCAGGAGCATCGCGCTGGCGAGAAGATGTTCGCTGACAACTGCGGGCCGCACGCACCCCCATCCTTGATCCCGCCACTGTCGAGATCAAGGACGCACAGGTGTTCGTGTGGTGGTCATGGGCGCCAGCAACTACACCTTTGCAGAGGCCACCAGACAGACACCAATCTCCCCTCTGCAAATCCTCCTTGCTTCTCAGACTTGCAGAGTTAACATTACCCTGTCGAGGTACGGGGGCATCGAAAATCCGGCGGGCTCTTATGGAAAGGAGGTGATGCGCGAGCTGTTGCAGGGACAACTCTATCAAAACGAACGAAAGGAGGAAGCGATGAGAAAACAACAAAAAAAGGTTTTCAGCATCCTTGTAGCCCTGTTCTTCGTTGCTGGTGCGGCCTTCGCTGCGCCGACGGTCGTAAAGCCCACCGACCTCTACGCCGGCATGACTTATGGTGACTGGTCTGCTGCATGGTGGCAGTACGCCATCCAGACGCCGTATGAAAAAATTTTTACAGATGATACTTCCGCAACCTTTGACTGCGCTTCCGGTCAGAGTTCAGCACCGGTCTTTTTCCTGGTCGGCGGCGGGTCTGAGTACATAACAGCACTTCGCACCTGCACCGTCCCCAGGGGAAAAGCAATCCTTTTCCCGATAATCAATGCAGAGTGCTCCACTTTGGAACCGCTCCCTTGGCGTGGTGAAAACGAGTATGCCTTGAGGACATGCGCGTCCAGTTTCGGAAATGCCACCATTACTGACTCGCTGAAGGTAACCGTTGACGGTGCACCCTTGCAAAATCTGAAGAACACCAGGGTGCAATCCCCGGTCTTTACCTTCAAATCGCCAGATGCGAACAGCATCCTAGGCATGGCAGGAACGGGTTTGTCGGCTTCGGACGGATATTGGGTATTGCTCAACCCATTGTCTCCCGGCAAGCACAAAATTCATTTCGAGGGGGCAGGAGAAGCCTCGAACATCAACGGCCAACCTTACATCAACTTTCAGAACGTTACCTACGAGTTGACAGTCCAGTGATGACCACCTAATGCGTTACGGGAGAAACCGAATGACGGCCTAAGCGGACTCGACAAAGGCAACCGACGTCTTCATCACCGGATCGTTGTCCTCATAAAGGAGTAGCCCCCTCGCCTTTTGTGGGGCCAACGATCTTTTGGTTTTGCGGGACAGGTTCAGCGAGCGGGCTACCTCATGAATGCCCCTTGCCGTCCCGATCCGGCTGACTAACTTTCGGATGGTTACCACGTTCAACATCTCCCCACAAATTTTCTGTGATCGCGGAGAGCGTAAGCTGGCTGCGGACCGGGCCTGGCAGGCTCTGGCGACGCGCGACGAGGCATGTCTGGCATACTGCGCCTTCGATCTGCTTTACCTAGATGGCAGGGATCTCTGTCGCGTCGCCCTGGAGAGACGCAATGAGAGCTCTTCGAGATGATCAGCGAGGGGGAGTGGAACCTGCGCTCATTGACGGGCCGGTAATTACTTTTAGAGAAACGGATGGATTACTAGAATGAATAGCATGAAAGAGGAACCAGAAGATGAGGATCTCGACGATCTGAAACCAGATGCCGAGGAGCCGGATGATCCGGCATTGGACTGCGAGGACCTTGATGTTGTAGACCGGTCGGCAGCTGTCGTCGAAGCTACCCCTGGCTGCGCCGTCAGCTTCTACATCGACAACAAAAGGCACCACGGGGTCTGCCTTGGGATAATAGGCAACGAGCTGCTTATTGAACACAAAGGGTCGACCAGGTGTTTCCTGTTTATCTGCAAGTTGACTAAAATAACCCCGCGTCTTCGTGCTGGAGTAGCCTCAGCAACTATCGTGGTCGGAAACCTTAAACCATGCCGCTACCGGTCTCTCCCCAAAAAATGGCTATGGCAGATGATTACAACGGGTCAGAAGTGGAAGGGGGTCGAGCGGGGCGGCGGGTTGGTCCCCTCTCCTGCTGAGTTACTTGGTGGTGATTATCAGATGGAGCTGTTCTAAGTCCAATACGACCGCGTTCGTTATATCCGCCTGCTACCCTGTCTGCCGCCGGGTTGCGACGCGCCGGTAAGATACCAGCTCTCCTTCAACACTCAGGATCTCTCCTGGAAGGTGGGACTGACGGTTATCGACTGACCGGGTTTGGTCTTGAACTTTTGGGGACGGTATAATTTATCAACACAGGGGAATTCCACGGCTGCGCCATGGGGAGCAAAATGATCGAGAAAGTGGTTTCCGGAGGACAGACGGGTGTGGATCGGGCGGGGCTTGACGCCGCCCTGGAGGCGGGCATCCCTGTGGGTGGATACTGCCCTAAAGGACGCCTTTCCGAGGATGGAACCGTCCCTGAATGCTACCCGCTGATCGAACTTACCCGCGGGGGGTACCCGGCTCGCACCGAGCAGAACGTGGTCGAGTCCGACGGCACACTTGTGCTCAACGTGTGGAGGGTATCCGGCGGGACCAGAGTGACCGTTGACTGCGCCAAGAAGCATGGCAGGCCCTTTCTGGTTGTGGCCCTTGATAATATGCCGCAGGTTGCGGATGTATTGGCCTGGCTTGAATTGCACGGCATCAAAACCTTGAACGTCGCCGGCCCTCGGGAAAGCAAGTGCCTCGGGGTCTACCGGCAGGCGCTGGATTTTCTCAGGGTACTGTTTAAATCATGAGCGGCCAGGACTTGGACAATTCTCCCTCCCCTTACACTATCAGCCAAACCGTCGTTTAGGTTTTCACCCGCCGTTTTTGACACGCCAAACAAGCGGTCCATCACTTTAACTAGGAAATGGAGTCGCCCATGAACGCGCACCGGGCAGCGACTCCCTGGCGAAGTACGTGGTCGCTTTTAGGATGTCACGCTCCATGCGCGCTTCAGCCAGATCCTGCCGTAACTGAACATTCTATGGAACCTTGTCAAGATTATGCAGGCGGATGCTTTTGCTACTGAACTGACCCCTATAATTGAGAGCTACAAGGGCCAGAGCCCGAATCAGATCGCCGCGAGCCTTAACGCTTCCCGAATTAAAACAGCAAGGGGAATACATGGAACTTGGACAGGTCAGGCTATCAAAAATGTTCATTTAACAGACTAGGTCTGTAAAATATATGGCAGACGACGCAAGGAAGTAAGGAATTTCTACGACCTCATTTTTGCTTGAAGCGCCAAGACATCACGTCTGACATATTCATATCCGTCAACTATTTTTTTGGCATTCTCAAGAAAGATTATCGCTTTGGGCTTATCACTATTTTCAAAATACTTACCCATCTCAAGATTCATCCTTTGCTTTATTCTCCTTTTCAAGCCTTGGTCGCGGCCAGATATCCTTATCGCTTCCTTATACAATTCAACTGCTTTTTCCAATCTATTTTTTTTCAAATTATACAACCCAAGAGTGGCAGTAGAATATGGATCTTTATAGAAAGACCGTTGTAAAGTAGGAATAAGCGCTTTCGCTTTATCGATATAGTTAAAGCAAAGAAATGAAAACATACAGTTATTGTGTACTCTCGTCCACAGTTCTAAAGAAATCTGCGGATTGGCCTCGGCAATAGACAAAGAGGATTGTATATACTGGAATGCCGATTCTTCGTCTTTGTCAATCACAGTCTTATAGTATACCAGATGCATTAGAAGCCCAAGTTTGACTTCTACATCTTCGACCCCCTCCTTAAGAAGACGTTCTGCTTCGGCAGTTGCTACTTCATGTTTATGGAGTCCCTCTAAAGCAATAACGTATTTTAGATATAATTTTTCCTGGATTTTAGATGGTAAGTCGTGGGTATCAATCAGTTCCTTCGTGATAGATAGTACTTTCCCATGTTTATTCAATTCCAAAAGTAATGCGATAAAATTCATCAATGGTACTTCAAGCTTACTTGGCTCATTTTCAGTTTTTTTAATGGCAAGTGAAATAAACTTGAGTCCTCTTTCCCTGTCTTTCAATTTCCAATAAGCTAGGCCAATATTATTCCATACTGAGGAGGTTTCTTTTATGCTTGCTTGATGCTTGAGAGCCTCCACTGCTTTATGATATTCGCCTGCAAAATAGTACGCTCTAGCTAATCTCTCCCATATACTATCCGATTTTTGATTATATTTAGTGAAGGCACAAAGACAATTTATTGCTTTAGCTGGTTCCCCGGCTGAGAAGGTTAAATCAGAATAGAATATAATCGCGTTTTCATTTAGAGGGTTAAGTTCTATTGCAGTTCTCAGTGATCTAAGAGCATGGCTTACATGACGGGTGCAATAATAAGCTGTAGCTAAATTTACAAACCCAACAGAAGAATTTGGATTTACTTGCACAGCAAGTCTGAAATTTCTTATAGCCTTTTCACAGTTGCCCTTGAAAAGTTCAAGCCCTCCCCTTAAAGTGAGAGTATGGTAATCATCCGGCTTAACATCTGCGGCAAGTTGGACAAATCGTTCCGCAGCTTCCGTATCGCGGTTTTGAATGGCAAAGAATGCCTTCCGCAGTAAGGAATAAGCATCGACAGAGCTTCCACCATCGTAAAGCGCACTTGCTTCAGCAAATCTGTTCGAGCGCACTAACTGTTCTGCAAGATTATGTTTCAGAAAATCGTTACCAAAGCGGCGATAAGCATCTTCAAGTATTTTTTCAGCCTTATCATACTGCCGCAGCAAGAGATGCAAATCTGCAAGCTGGGCCAAAAATGTAGGCGAGTCTTTAAACTTTTCATATTTCAGATAATTCTTCTCAAGTTGATCCTTTATCAATCTTGGGTCATAAATATCAATTTCAGCAGCCATGTCATGCACTGATATCTTTGAAAGATAAGAATGCCTTATCGCTTCTAACTCATCAATCGGCGGGAATGATAAAGTTAGAGGTCGGAGTGAATCGTCAGTTAAGATGACCTCAATTTCTTTCCGCTCGACTTCTATTTCTTCCTTCTTCAAAAAAGGCAAAAGATCTAGCACTTGTCTTCCCCAATATCAAATTTAAGCGTGAAGTTCTTTTCGTTGGGCCTTTGCTTGCCTAGCTAAACGGAGACACTTTCTTCTTTGCCGATCCAGCTCTGCAGCCTTTGAACTCAGTAGTACTTTCATCGCTAGGTTGACCTGATGCCGAATCTTTCTGAGGCTAGTTTCACGTTTACTAAAATCAAACTCGGCCATGCTCAAGAAAAGACGTGAGATTATATCTTTAATGGAGCTAGGAAGCGTACTATGCATGCCATCAATTGGCGGTGGGCGAAGAACGTGTTTAAACTTGGGGACTATTTCACGCCACTTTACGTATCTCTCTGCGATTGAAGCACATTTAAATATTTCAATGTTAATTGCGGCATTCGCAATCATAAACTCAGGATTCATTTGTTTATACATAATTAGCTGTGGGTTAAAAAGGCCGTAAAGCATACAACCTAATGCATAAATATCTGTAGCACAACCAAGGCTCCGCTCGCCAGCAAAGCCCATTCTTGCTTCTGGGCTTGAATAAAATCCAGCGCCTACAGGTCCGTCATATGTAACGGGAGGTTTAATTGAGGTAGTTTCAACAGCTGCAGCCGTACCAAAATCAATAACTACAACTATCGATTCTCCCTCTACGTTATTGAACGCTCTCAGGTTATCCGGTTTTAAGTCGCGATGATGAACAAACCGTTCGTGAACCGCTTCTACAGCAAGCAGGATCTTATTAAACACCATCAACTTCTCATATGAATCATAATCTTGCTGAGAGTTGAAATAATGATCTATCTCTTGATCGAGCCAATCCAGAGCAAAAAAGTTACAGGGGAGTTTAACTGGTGAAAAGCCAGGGAAGTTAATGATTATATCATGACTTTTAATACTATCAACCAACTCCAGACATCTTCTCTGGCCTTCCAATTTCTTAAGTATTTCTGGTTCACGGTTAAAACATTCGAGCCGGTATACATCAGCGAGACGATCTGGGTCCATAAACTTTATTGCGACAGTCTTGTCACAAAGAATGTCCTGTGCCTTAAATACGAGAGACAGCACACCGCGACGGTCTCCGCTTGCAAGATCAAAATTTACGCATTCGAGATTCTCATATCTATCAGAAAGGCTCCCTTTAGATATCAAATCAGCAACAAGGAATCTTTTATTAATATTATCGGGCATAGCATTCTCTCCAGCGCATATAATTTCCAGCACATTAATCGACCCATTGGCAACCATGCAAAAAGCCTAACAAGAGATACCTCTTAATTACCAAAGAGAATGCACCTTAGTTTATTCCCACGTTATACGCAATAATATTGTTGAGATGATAAGAGTCGAAACGTTGCAGGATTGTGGGCTGGACGCTAAAAGGAAAGCAAAAGCTTTTCACCCGCCGGTTTTTCCCCGATGTCGGTGCACCTTCAGTTTCCGGACCGGACCGTTCTGCTCGTTGCCACGTTTTCCTGAATCTCCCCTGGTCCAACCTTTAGCTCCCGGTGCGTGTCTTGAACAGCTGCGGTGCTTTCCCTGCTCAGACGGACACCGTTCCGCAAAATATATATTAGTATTTTCAAATAGTTAGCTTTGGCACGGTCGACGCATTGTATGACTAAAATCTAAGACACCGGCCTTATAGTTTCATTATGCTTCACCAGCAGCCGGCATACTCCCGACGGGACCTGGAGGTGAGAACATGGAGATAAATATGGATAAAGTGGTGCGACGGAAACAACTACTGGAACTCATCGGTCTGAGTTGCGCCACACAGTGGCGCATGGAAAAAGCGGGTCTGTTTCCGGCGCGGATCAAATTGGGCGAGGGTTCGGTTGGTTGGCATCTTACGGAGGTCGAGGCGTGGCTTAGGGACCGTGAAAGGGTGTCGAGGCACCCTATGACCGGGGAAATGCTTAGGAGGGCGTCAGATCGAGTTGCTGCCGGCAGCAATTCAAACAATGGGCAGGGTAAGAAATTTTCAGGAACTGCCGATGTGCAGGGAAAGTGAAGGGTTGTCGCCCTCACCCTTTCAGCCTCAACCCAGCAACCGGCCTAAAGGATACACCAGAGGATACACTGATCAAAAAAGGGTTACAGCGTAAAGCCGTAACCCTTTGATTTCATTGGCGTCCCCGAGACGATTCGAACGTCCGACCCCTTCCTTAGGAGGGAAGTGCTCTATCCGGCTGAGCTACGGGGACAAATCAGACGATCTTTATACATGAGCAGCCCTCGCTTTGCAAGGGATTTTATTAAAACTTCAGCAAAGAGAATACTTTACCTTCCGGAAGTTTCTTGCTCCCCTCCAAAAACTCAAGCTCGGCCATGAAACAGCACTCGACCAGGTCGACTTCCATCCCGCCGATCATATCGACGACTGCTGCCATGGTACCACCGGTCGCCAACAGGTCGTCGGCGACGATGACACGCTCGCCCTTCTTGAAGGCGTCGGTGTGGATCTCCAGGGTGTCGGTGCCGTACTCAAGGTCATAGGTCTTCTTCAGGGTCTTGGACGGCAGCTTGCCGGGCTTGCGCACCAGCACGATCCCCGCACCAAGCTTATATGCCAGCGCCGCGCCGATGATGAAACCGCGCGCCTCTACCCCCACCACCTTGTCGATCTTCTCGCCGATGTAACGGTGCGCCAGCAGGTCCACCATGCGCTGGAACGATTTGGCGTCCCCCAGCAGGGTGGTGATGTCCTTGAAAAGGATTCCCTTCTTGGGGAAATCGGGTACGTCCCTGATGATATCTTTCAGCTGATCCATGCTCTCTGGTGCTCCTTATTTTGCTGTAGTTGCACTGCGCCCCATTATGTCGGTGGCTTCTAGTATCTTTCTCAGCTTGTCCAGCGACTTGGCCTCTATCTGGCGTATCCTCTCCCGCGTCACCCCGAAGCTGCGCCCTATGGTGTCGAGGGTCTGGGGATCCTTGTCCTCCAGGCCAAACCGAAGGGTCAGGATCTTCTTCTCGCCCTCGGAGAGGGTCTCGAACCACTTGCTCACCAACTCGTACTTGTTCAGATCCTCCAGCAGCACCGCGGGGGAAATGGTCGAGGTGTCCTCGATTGTGTCGATCAGGAAGTAGTCGTTATTCTCCCCCATGGGGCGCTCGATGGAGTAGGTCTTCTTCAAGAGCACCATGAGCCTGCGCACGTAGGTGACGTTCACATCGAGGGTGTCGGCGACCTCTTTTATGCTCGGCTCGCGGTTCATCTTCTGCACCAGCTCGCGGGTCACGCGCAGCATCTTGTTGATGTCGTCGGAGACGTGCACCGGCAGGCGGATGGTGCGCGACTGGTTCACCAGAGCCCGCTCGATGGACTGCCTGATCCACCAGGTGGCGTAGGTGGAAAAGCGGCACTCTTTGGAGAGCTTGAAGCGCTCCACCGCCTTGATGAGCCCCATGTTCCCCTCCTCGATCAGGTCGAGAAACGGCAGGCCGCGGTTTATGTAGCGCTTGGCGATCTTCACCACCAGGCGCAGGTTGGATACGATCATGCGATCGCGGGCGGCCTTGTCGCCCAGATCGATCTTCGCCGCCAACTCCTTTTCCTCGTCGGCAGTCAGTAGTTTGGTCTTTTGGATCTCACGCAAATAAAGCTTTATGGCGTCGTCGAAATGCTCGACCACCGCCGCCTTGATCGCTTCCTCCTCGACCTCGGCAGGTTCTACCTCGTCCACCTCTTCGGCATCCTCAATCTCCAGCGCTTCCGGGTCCGGTACCGCGTCCAGAAAAATGGTGGCCTTCTCTTCATCCAATAGCTCGTCACCTTCCATGCGAGACTCCTATGGCGAATGTTGGGTTAGATCGTCATGTAGCTGCCTTATTGCTCCTCACTCCTTATGGCTCCTCACTCCCTGCTGTTCCTCACTCCCTGCTGCTCCTCACTCCCTGCTGCTCGTCACTTCTTACTGCTCGTCACTCCAGCCGTTTTTCCCGATCAGGCGGACAAAGCGACAGCCGTCCGATTCCTGCCTCTCGACCTTGCCGTCGAGTCCTTTTATGATCAGCACGAGTTGCTGGTCGGACCGGTCTCCCACCGGTATCACCAGTCTCCCACCGGGAGCCAGTTGATCGACGAGGCATTCGGGAACGTAGGGTGCGCCCGCGGTCACCAGGATGGCATCGAAGGGTGCTTCTTCCCTCCAACCGTCGGTACCGTCGCCGATCCTCAAATTGACGTTTAAAAGACCAAGACTATCTAGCGCCTTGCGCGCCTTAAGCGCCAGCGGCCGGATCCGCTCCACGGTATAGACCCGATCTGCCAGGGTCGCCAGCAGCGCCGCCTGGTATCCTGAGCCGGTGCCAAGCTCCAGCACCTTCTCGCGTCCGGAGAGTTCCAGCATCTGCGTCATCTTTGCCACGATGTAGGGCTGCGAGATGGTCTGCTTCTCGCCGATCGGCAGCGATCCGTCGCTGTAGGCCTGTGCGGCCATCGCCTCCTCGACGAAAATGTGCCTCGGCAACTCGAGCATGGCGCCTATTACCCTCTGGTCCGTGATCCCGCGCTTGACCAGCTCCGCGACCATTCTCTTGCGTGCAACCGCTAAATTCATCTTCCCCCCGTTCTGTCGGCGGGGAAATATAGCAAAAGGAGTTCTAAAAGTCCAGCAATCACCGCAGATCCCAGCCCCTTAGTGCCTCAAGCGAGGCATAGTTGGTCAGATCGATGTGCAGCGGCGATATTGAGACATGCCCGCGGGAAACGGCATGGTAGTCACTGCCGGGGATATCCCTGAAACTGAGATCCGCCGTCCCGATCCAGTAATAGTTCCTGCCGCGCGGATCCACCTTGTCCACGATGGTCCCCTCGTAGCTCCGCTTTCCCTGACAGGTGATGAGCGGCGCCAGCAGTTGCCCTTCTGGGAGATCGGGGACGTTCACGTTGAGAAAGGTATCGGGAGGAAGCCCCTTCTCGAATACCATCTGGGCAAGCTTCGCGGCCAGGGCTGCCGCCGCATCGAAATTGACCCCTGCCCCCTGGGTGGCAAGCGAAACCGCGATGGCGGGGATCCCCATGAGCGTCGCTTCCAGTGCCGCGGCAACCGTGCCGGAATAAGTCACGTCGTCGCAGAGGTTGGCTCCGCGGTTCACCCCCGAGATCACGAGATCGGGTCGGAAGGTGAGCAGGCTATGGATACCGAGGTTGACACAATCGGTCGGGGTACCCTCCACAGAGAACACGGTCTCGCTTATCCTCGCGGCCCTCAATGGGTGATGCAGAGTTAGCGCGTGCGAGACTGCACTTTGTTCCCTATCAGGCGCCACTACTACTATCTCAGCAATCTGAGAGACCCATTTCATAAGGGCAGCAAGCCCTGGAGCATGTACGCCATCGTCATTGGTAAGCAGTATCTTCACTATCTGGACCTCTATAACAGAATCAGCAGGACGTTTATCAGCAGGCAGTTAAGCCAAAGCAGCGCAAAAAGCGAAAGCTCCTGACAGAGACGGAAGCCAATCTGCGCTGATAGCATCACTAAAGCCGGTATGCCAGAGAGCCGCCCTACCCATCTCTCTTTCGACCGAACCGGGGATTACTTTAACACATTTTAATTTATTTAAAGAGTGTTTTTATGAGCAGCTCGGAGAATTATGTCTGACTCATGCCTCGCTCTGACAGTGAAATGCCTCTATGACCCCGCAAAAGACGGTCGCAATGAAATCGCGGCAGGAATGCCGCTCCTACAGAATCGGATTCAACTGGGCCGCATCAATCGTCGGTCCTGACGCAAGCGGCTGCATCCCGCCTGGCATAGCGCAGCTTCATGATGATGAGCGCGGTATAGCAGACGATGGAGAATACATTGGCGTAGATCAGGGGAAGATCATGTATTGAGATGCCGTAGATGAGCCAGAGCGTCATGCCGAGGGTCAAAAGGACCAACTGCCACATCGACAGATCCCGGGCGTGCTTGGTCCGGTAGGTCTGGAGCACCTGCGGGATGGCCGCGCCGCTGGTCAGGATGCCGGCGAAAAAACCTGCATAGGAAATTAAGCTCATGCGCCCTTTTTCCCTTTGAACTCAGCCGTGGCCCAATCGATCTGGGAGAGCAGGCCGCGTAACGCCGAGACCTCGCGCTCGTCCAACTCCGCGCGGGAGAAGATGCGCCGCAAGCTGCGCATCATGTGATCGGGATTTTGCGGGTTGAGATAGCCGATCTTGAGAAAAGTCTTTTCCATCTGGCCGTAGAGCGGTTCCAGCCAGGCCGACCCGGCCAGTTCTCGCGCCGGCACCGCTGGCTCTGCAGCAATTCCGCTTCCTTTCAGCAATTCGTAGCAGAAGATCAGCACGGCCTGGGAGAGGTTCAGAGACCCGTACTCGTCCGCCGTCTCGATAGTCGCCTGCCACCTGCAAAGGGCAACCTCGTCCGTGGTGAGTCCGCTATCCTCCCTGCCGAAGACCAGCGCCATGCGGCTTTTCGGGGCGCAAGCCGCGAATCTCTCCACCACCTCGACCGGCGTGCAGATCTCGTTTCGGTATTTGCCGTGACGCCTCGTGGTAGCCACCGAAATCTCGCAGTCCGCGATCGCCTCCTCCAGCGAACCGAAGATCGTGGCAGCCTCCAAAAGGTCGCGGGCCGAGACCGCGAACATCGTGGCGTCCGGGTGGTCCACTCCCTTGCAAGGGTTCACCAGGCGCAGGTCCGCAAGCCCCATGTTTTTCATAGCCCTGCAGACCATGCCGATGTTACCGGGGCTTTGAGTCCCCACCAAAACGATTGCAACCCTTTGCTTGATATCCATGAACCATCCTTCGAGCGAGATAAGTGAATACAGTGATTCTGATAAAAAAGTCCCCCTTTGACAAAGGGGGATTGAGGGGGATTTGCCTTTTGTGGGTTCACCCGTGTCGCATCGGTAGAGATGCTTGTGCGCGGAACTGCTTAATCGAGCAGGGCACAGAGGATGAGGCAACGTTTGCATTAGAGCACAACAAAGCGGAGTTTGGCAACAGCAGATCGAAAGCGGGAGAAGGCGGAGTCGGTGCAGCAAAGGCGTTAGCCACGGAGACACGGAGAAAATCTGAGAATGCTTAAACTGGTATAGGCAGGCATGGGTACGACTCTTCAAGTGGAGGGTCGGGATGGGGATGGGGCGAAGGGGGAGGAACTTGAAAAGCGGAAGATGAGCGCGTTACTTGTATGGTTGGTTCGGTAACACCTTTCCGGATTCAGTCTTCCTCAGATTTGCTCCGTGTCTCCGTGGCCAACGCCTCGGCCTTGCTACCTTTCCGGCGCTTCAGCCTCGCCCTGGCGTGCCTCCTGCGCCACCAGTGCGCGGCGAAGTGGCTCAGCCAAATGCAGCTGGTGATCCCCGCCAAAGCCAGGAGCAGATAGGGCTCGTACTTCTCCAGATCATCGATGAAAAGCCCGGCGGTCTTACCAAACAGATAGCCCGCCAGCGAGAATATGATGGCCCAGGATAAAGCGCTCACCAGATTAAGATACATAAAGCGACGCGAGGGGAATTTGGTCATGCCGAGGATGATAGGGAGCAGGATCCTGAAGCCGTAGGTGTAGCGAGATATGAAAGCGACGAAGGTCCCGTAGCGTTCGATCAGGCGCAGGGCCTTGCGGAATTTACGGGCAAACGAGGTGAAGACCTTTAAGAGATACGGTCCCTTGATCCGACCGATGTGGAAGTAGAATTGATCGCCCAGAAAGGAACCGGCCAAGGCGCAGGCGATGACGCCATAAATGTTGAAATAGCCCTGGAAGGCGAGGAATCCTGCAAATATCAGGATCGCCTCTCCCTCCAAAAAAGTGCCTAGGAAGAGAACCCAGTAGCCGTGAGCTTGCAGATATTCCTTGAACAATTCCTGCACGCTAGCTCCCTTTATGATTTCGTAGTTAGCTTCAATCACAATCAAAGGTGGGAGTATACCAAACCTTGAAGGGCTTTATAAGATCAGCTCAATTTTCCTTCCGGTAGACCGGATTCGCCCCCTTTACCTCTACTGTTGGTCCACTCTCCAGAAGTTCCAGTCCGCCCGAATCACCTTCGTACTGGCTTTCTCCAACCGCCCAGTCGTATAACTTTTGCGAATCGATCAGCACCGGTACTTGGGGAGAGCCGTAGACACGGTTCTGCATCCCTTCGTCGTAGAGGCCGACACAGCCGTGAGAGGCGGGCTTGCCGGGGAGGTCCCGGGCGTGGATCCAGTAAGAGGCGTTGTCGGGACCGATATGAAAGCGCATGGCGTTGTCCATAGGATACTGGCCGCTTTCGTCCTCGGTCTTATAAAGCGAAGAGGTGTGCTTGCGGTCTCTGGCGTCGACCCGGTAGATGCCAACCGGCGTCTCGTGACCACGGGAACCGGTCGCGGCCGGTGCAGAGAAGACCAGTTTGCCGTATTGGTAACCGCCGATCCACTGTTCCGTGATATCGAGCAGTATGTATCTGTCAGTTTTTTTGGCTGGAGGATATTCGGCCGGAAGCGGGGTATAGCTTTTGGCAGCAGCGATATCGTCAGGCACCTTGATGGTCATCCCGGGATAGACGTGACGCCGGTCGACCCTGTTGAAGCGGGCGACCACGGGCCAGTTCTCGCCAAAGAGCGACTCAAGGCTGTCCTGCGGCCTGATGAAATGGCCATGCCAGGGGATGTTGGCGAGGCTGGGATATTCTACACGGGTGAGGTCTTCGTGGGCCGGATCCTGTGGATTTGCTGCAGGCTCCGAGGTTGCAAGAGGGTTATAGACCACGATCGAGATGGCAATGGCGAGAACAAGAAAAAACAGCACCTTACGTAACATTAAGCGACACTCCCCAACCGAAAACGACTAATGGGGCCTATGCCCCATTTGCCTTCTAATTAACATCATTGGGGCGGTCAGGTCAAGAAAAAGCGCGTGCGGCCAGCACCTCTTCAACCGCGCTGTAGGGATCCATGGTCCGATTGCGCAAACCGTCCAATATCTCCCGGTACTTACCGTTATCCCTAATTGAGCCGAAGACGCTTTCGAACAGCTCCTCGCGCAGCGTGTCGGCAAAGAGCTTGGCGTTGCGCTCCTCGATCAAGCGCTGCAGGGCGCCAGAGAGCTTGAGATATTCCCGGTGCGCCTCAAACTCCTCCATGAGCTCGTCGATACCGATGCCGCGGCTCCCCTCCGTCTTCAGAACGTGCGGCATCCAGGCGCCCGGCTCCGGGTGCTTCATCTCAAGCATCGCGGAAAGCTCGCGCGCAGTCCGGTCCGCGCCGTCGCGATCCGCCTTATTCACCACGAAAACGTCGCCGATTTCCAGAATCCCCGCCTTGATCGCCTGGATATCGTCCCCCATGCCCGGGACCATGACCACCACCGTCGTGTGGGCAGTGCTGACGATATCAACCTCGTCCTGACCGACCCCCACCGTCTCGACGATGACGACATCCATCCCCATGGCATCCATCACGTTCACCACATCCATGGTAGAGCGCGACATGCCGCCCAGGCAACCGCGGGTGGCGAGGCTCCTGATGAAAACCCCGGCATCCTCCGCGTGGCGGTTCATCCGGATACGGTCTCCGAGGATAGCCCCGCCCGAGAAAGGGCTGGTAGGGTCGACAGCCACCACCCCGACCAGGAGCTCCCTCTTGCGGAAAGCCGCGATGATCTGATCCACCAGCGTCGACTTGCCAGCTCCCGGAGGACCCGTGATGCCAAGGATGTAGGCGTTGCCCGTATGGGGATAGAGCATCTTCAGCTCCGTCACCGCACTTTTGAAGCGATCGTCGATATCCCGCATCAGGCGCGCGGCAGCGCGCACCTCGCCATCGAGCACACGTTCAGCAAGTGTCATGCAAACTCCTTTGAATCTCGTTCTACGTTCTACGTTCTACGTTCTACGTTTTAACAGCCTTTACGCGTGCGGGGTGACGTTGTTGCGAACCCAGGAAACAATAGTCTCAGTCGACGTTCCGGGAGTGAAGACCTCGGCGATCCCTGCCTGCTTCAGCCCGGGGATATCCTCTTCCGGGATAACACCGCCGGCCAAAAGAACGATATCGTCCGCCCCCTTCTCCTTGAGGAGCACGTTGACAGCGGGGAGCAGCGTATTGTGAGCGCCCGAGAGGATGGAGAGAGCGATGCAATCGACATCTTCCTGGATCGAAGCCGAAACGATCTGCTCCGGAGTCTGGTGCAGGCCGGTGTAGATAACCTCGAAGCCCGCGTCGCGGAAAGCGCGTGCGATGATTTTTGCACCCCTGTCATGGCCGTCCAACCCCGGCTTCCCCACCAGCACACGCAATCTTCTTTCAGCCATGGCACACCCCCCTAATAAATAGTTTCAGTTTATAGTTTATGGATTCAAAGTTCGTTTGCAGCGCATAGGTCGGGTTAGCGAAGCGTAACCCGACACCTTTCCCTCGATATTTCAATGAAGACAACCTACCTGCCAGCCAGCCCCAGTATCTAGCCCCGGTTTTTCAGTTAGCCCCCAGCCCCGTTTCTGCCCCTTAGCCCCGGATTCACGCCCCCTACTTTTCAATCCCGTCGCGCGACTTGACGCCGGCCTTATAATAATGCTTGATCTCACGCATCTCAGTGACCAGATCAGCAGCCTCGATCACTTTTTCATGCGCGTTACGACCGGTGAGGACCAGCTCGACATTTTCCGGCTTGTCGCGCATCAGCTCCAAAAGCTCGTCCACAGGCACAAGCCCCATAGAGACCGCACCGTTGATCTCGTCCAGGATCACCATATCGTACTCACCGCCCGTGACAGCCTTGCGAGCCAACTCCAGCGCCTCACGAGCCAGCGCCTTATCCGTCTCGTGCGGATTCTCCTTGTTAACCCATCCCGGGCGTCCGGTCTGGATGATAGTCAAATAGGGAGCCAGCCGCTCGGCAGCCATCTGCTCACCGTAAGGCCCGCCACCCTTCATGAACTGAATCATGCAAACCATAAGCTCGCGGCCAACAGCACGGAAAGCGAGCCCGAGCGAAGCCGTCGTCTTACCCTTGCCGTTACCCGTATACACCTGGATTAAACCCTGTTCCAATTTCATAACCACACCTTTTACATGCATCACCTGACCGCAAAGTTAGCGGTCCGCCCTTCCAGCAAAGATCCCGATTCTAAACAGTTTCGAGGTGCCGCAATTAGAAGCGGAGAAGCATCTGTATCAATATAATCAGCTATCTCTCAAGGAGAGCCGCAGTTACTCTCAAGCCCCCCTAGAACTGTCGCAATATAACAACAGCAAAAGGAGCGTGTCAAGGCGAAACAAGATTACTAAAACAATGTTTATGGCAAAAGGAAATTAAAGGCAGTTACAGAGAGCAAACAAAACTTGACATGAAAGAATCGTTCTGATATTTACACTGGACAACATGGGCGATTAGCTCAGCGGGAGAGCACTGCCTTCACACGGCAGGGGTCGTAGGTTCGAACCCTACATCGCCCACCATGAATAAAAGCAAAGGACCAAGTCAATGACTTGGTCCTTTTTTTTATTCCATTCAGTACCATCCGATAAGCTACTCTTATCCAGAGCTGTCACAAAAACATCCACAAAGAGAGCCACAATATGGAAATCAAGCTAAAGAAAGAAGTCGAACAAACCCTGATTGAATCGATCCGTCGCTACGTCTCAGAGAATATGGAAAACGAGATAGGAGAATTGCAGGCCACCCTTTTCCTGCAGTACTGTCTTGAAGAGATCGGCCCCTGCATTTACAACAGCGCCGTTGCCGACGCACAGCGCTACCTGCAGGAAAAGGTATCGGACCTGGAGAACGCCTGCTACGCCCCCGAGTTCGGCTACTGGAGCAAGCAGATGAAAAAGACTGCCTCACGTCGACCTTCGACTAAGAAGTAGCTGCCAGCGTAAGCTGATCCTGCCCCGATGGATTTAACCAGCTTGCTCAGACTAAATCCCTCCTGCGCCCCTTTGCTGAAGGGGGGGAGATGCTCAGCGTTTAGGGGATAGTTCCGATTTCCTTTGGATTTCAGCCGCCGCATGAGATATATTCGGGATGGAAATATGCTACCCTAACAAGCCAATAGCTGCACTTCGAACTTAATCAGCGGCAATAAAGGAAGACATTGGTCTATGAATATCGCAGCCAAGCCTAACCCATTCTTCGAACTGGCGATCACCCTTATCATTCCCTCGATCATACTGATGAAGCTCTCCGGTCCGGAGGATCTCGGAACGGTCAACGCACTGCTACTGGCGCTGGCTTTCCCGCTTTTTTGGGGCGCACGGTCGCTATTGCGTGAGCGCAAGGTCAATGCGCTTGCGGTGCTGGGCCTTGTAAGCATCCTGCTTACCGGCGGCATCGGGCTGCTGCAACTGGATACCCATTGGCTGGCCGTAAAAGAAGCAGCGATTCCCGGCCTGATCGGCCTGGTTGTGGTCATCTCCGCCTTCACCAGTAGACCGCTGGTGCGTGTACTGTTGTTCAGCCCTGCGCTGATGAATGTCGAGCTGATCCAGAAGCACCTTCATCAGCGGGGGAATACAGTTACCTTCGAGGCACGTCTGAAGGTCACCACCTGGATGTTGGGAGGCTCATTTGCATTTTCCTCTGCCATGAACTATTTCCTGGCCACCTGGATTGTTAATAGCCCGGCTGGCACTCCCGCCTTCAACGAGGAGCTAGGGCGCATGAACCTGCTGAGCTATCCTGTGATCGCGCTGCCGTCGATGTTGATTATGGCAGCTGTATTTTACTATCTGTCGCGTAGTATTCACGAGCTTGCCGGGCTGAAGCTGACGGAAGCGATGAAGCAGTGAAGCAGTGAAGCAGTGGAAACGCAGATGATTGGCCGTCACCGACATGCGGCTTGACCGTCATGCTGTATCTATGGAGGATCGAAGACATGTTCATCATATTCATCCATGGGAAAGAATCAGACCCGAAGAACTCTTCCAAGGCTCAGGAGATTCAAGACAGGTTTCCTGAGGCGGTTGTGGCGGTTCCAGACTACAGACCCAAAGAGAAGTCATTTGAGGAGATCGATGCATTCTTCGAGAATTACTTTGGCCGTATTCCCTTCCTCCAGAACAAGGTCTTGTACATAATCGGAAGCTCTCTCGGCGGTTACTGGGCGCTGAAATGGGCTTCACAACTGAACGCCTCGGGCTGCATCCTTCTCAACCCATCTCTCGATTACTACGGAGAACCACCTACTCGGGGACCATCGTTGCCGGTAACCCTACTTGTATGCAGAGACGACACCGTTGTCGATCCCAAATTCGCGCTTGAGTTTTTCACTGGAAACGCCAAGGTAGTAGTCTTCGAAACTGGTGGACACCGGATGGAGAATACGGAAGAGATGCTGGTGGAGATAGAGAAAGCAGTCCGTAGTTAACTCGATTGACGGTTGATTGGAATCGCTTTCACATGTTTTAACGCACCTCCCATGGCTCTGCACACCTAGATCAGGAGAGCTTTCCGCCAATAGATTCACCATGTCACACGTCAACAGGTTCTATCAGTCATCAAAGTCCATTTCGACCTCCTTTAAAAGCCTGAGTAGGGACTTCAAGGGCTGCCCCCTCTGCTCTCTCAATCCGGCGGTTGCCAGCTGGTTGAGCCGCGGGTCTGAAAGTGTGCAGTACCGTTTCAGCCTTACAGGCGGTTTTTCATTCAGACACGCCCCCAGGGGGCAAGCTGAAATAGAAGCTGGCTCCTCTGTCGGGCTCGCCTTCACACCAGATACGGCCGCCATGCCGGTCGATGATGCGCTTCACCGTTGCGAGTCCGATACCGCTTCCCTCGAAATCGCCCGCGTTGGGAAGGCGGCTGAACGCCTCGAACATCCTCTCACTCTCCCTCTGATCGAAGCCGATGCCGTTGTCACGCACGAAATAGACCTTTTCCCGGCCTCGCGTGGTAACGCCGAATTCTATCAGCGCGTCCTCGCGCTTCCCCGTGTACTTCCAGGCATTTCCCAGCAGATTTTGCAGCACCACGCGAAGCAGCGCCGGGTCGCCGTCGGCGGTGAGTTCCCCCATGACGGTGAACCGGATAAGTCTCCCCGGAGAGCCCAGACGCAGTTCCGCGGCCACCTCGCCGGCCATACCGCTTAAATCCGCTGTTTCCCGAGCCAGTTCACCGCGGGTGAGGCGCGAAAAGTTCAGCAGCGTGTCGATCAGCATTGTCATGCGCCTGGTCTCCTGAAGCATGATCCCGGCAAACCGTACGCTGCTCTCACGGTGCCCCTCGTCCGGTGACTCCCGGATCAGCTGGCAGTATCCGCCGATGCCCGTGAGCGGCGAGCGGAGGTCGTGGGAAACGGTGGCACAGAAGCTTTCCAGCTCCCCGTTGGCCATTTGCAACTCTTCGGTCAGCGCCAGCAGGTTTCGGTTCTTTTCTGCAACCTCCAGCTCGGCAGTGTCGCGTTGCCGGATGGTTTTTCGTAGCTGCGACGACCCCAGGAAAATGCCGGCAAGGCCGGTAAGCCATAGCAAAGTGAAGCTAAGCGCAGAGATGACGACGCCTTGCCGGAAGATCTTCCAAAGCGGATCCATCGGCACCGCCACGCTGATGCCGCCCCTGATGTCCCCCAGGCTGTAGCCGTCCTTGGCGTGGCATTTGAGGCAATCTTGCAAGGTGAATAGGGGACTCATCAGACGCAGATAGCTCTTCCCCGCCAGCTGTTCCACCGAGCTTACCTCTTTCTCTCCGCGCTGGAACGCCTGGAGTGCCCCACGTTCCCACTGGTCCGGCAGATTCTGCGGGCGGATCGGGCGCAGGCTGGTGAGATGCCCCCTGACCTCGTCACTCCTATGGGCAAGATCGAATATTAGACGGGTCATGTAGGCCGGATTTACCAGGGTAAGCCTTTTACCCGTGGTGGTGGTCACGTCGCGTTTAGGAAAATCGGAAAGATAGGGGTTAGGCGGGGTTTGCTGGCTCACCTCGACGTAGACCGATCCGCTTGCGGCATTCCAGCGGCGGTAGACGACGTCGCGCTGGAAATTGCTTCTGGCCTGGGTACGTGCCATCTCCAGGGTTTGCCCACGTTCGTGTAGAACGTTGAGGCAAAAAAGGACCGAGATCACTATGGTCCACCCCGCGACGAGGCTTAACTCATAGTATTTCAAAACGCGTGGTTGGGTGGTGTGCATCTTTCTCGCCCCCTTGCTTGGATGCTGCACATCGCTGATCGTCAGCAACTCTTTTTCCGGGGCGTTGCATCACGGATTCAAATGGATGCGGGGCCCAAAGCAACCGTCCGATCATACACAGATTGAATCTGCATTCATTGATTAAAGTCAAGAAGGCCATCTTCCTGAGGAAAGAAAAGGGGACATCCATGATAAGTAAAATCAAGGTAAAGCGTAGCTCTCCCATCGCTTGAAGACTTTTAAAGTCTTGGCCCCAGAGTCTCACTTTCGCACCATCCAGACGCGGCCCCGCCACGCCAGTTTGATGACGACCATGATCTGCACCTATTGCGTGCCGGTCAGAAGGAGCCGAAAAGCCCGTTGAATTTTCAGAGGGAATATAGGGTGTAGCGGAACAGTTGTCGGATGCACCAGTCGGAGAACTTATCAGGAACGTCGGACAAGTCATCAGGTACGTCGGATCGTTAGGTACGGCGGACGGAATGTAGATTGCGCTAAGCAGGAGGTAGGTATGAAGATATCTGATGGTAGTCAGTTCCTGCCGACATCAAGGGCTCACATGAGCGAAGGGCTGAAGAGGCGGGAGAGAAACTACTTTATGTAACCGCTTCAAGGCTTTAGTTGAGCGAACCGCCTTTTCGTCGCTAAAATGAACAGCCCACAAACCCCGCTGAAGAAGCAGATACCTAGAAGGGCACGTATTACGCTACGTGGGAAAGTGGTTGTACTTGACGCATCTTCTGAGCCAATGTTTTCTCGGTAGTCTTCAGGTCATAGGTCATCTGCAAGTTCATCCAGTAGGTCGGAGTCTGGCTAAACATCTTGCCGAATAACAGGGCCAACTCAGCCGTCACTGGACGTGTTCCCTTAATGACATGGGAAATCCGCATGGGCGAAACGCCAATTGCTTGGGCAAAGGCATTCTGGCTTATGCCAAGCTCGTCGAGTATCTCCTTCAGGAATACTCCGGGATGTATGGGAGGAAGACCATTTTGAATAGACATCGCATTTTCCTTTAGTGGTAGTCGGTTATTTCAACATCCGTAGCTTCACCATTAATAAAGACAAAGCAAATGCGCCATTGATCATTGATCCTAATGCTCCACTGCCCCGCCCTGTTGCCGGAAAGGGCTTCCAGTCGATTTGATGGCGGCAGCAGCAGGTCCGTGATCTCCCGGATGTTATCTAGCTGGGTCAGACGCATGATCGCACGAGAAATTATCTCTGGAGGGAGTTTTCTTGATTTCCCCGTCGCGAACAGCTTCTCCGTCTCTTTGCTGGAAAAGGATGTAATCATGCAAAACACTAAACAATTTGTTTATGCAAGTCAAGATAGAAGCTGCAGAAATAGAGGAGAGTCCGAGGGCTTTGGAGTATGGAGAGTTCCGGCAATGAATCTAGTAAGGGCATGAAGTAGCAGGCGGCATTGGAGGAGACTAAGGGGAGCAGTGATCCATTTGGGATGCCGGCGTGCCGGCATCCCAAATGATTACCGCAGGCGACTACGGGGCCTTGAAGAAGGCGGAGGTGTTGGCGTTGCAGACTACGCATTTTGCGGGCGCTTCGCGCTCTACGGTGTGGCCGCAGACGGAACAGATGTAATAATCGTAGGTCTCGGTTCCGGCATCGAGGGTGTCGAGCATCTGCTGGTACAGATCCGCATGCACCTTTTCCACTTCGTTGGCAAAGCGGAAGGTTCGCTCGGCCTGGGTGTTGCCTTCGGCTGCTGCTTCGGCGATCATCTCAGGATACATGGCGGTGAACTCGTGGGTCTCGCCGCTTACTGCTTCCATGAGGTTTTCTTTGGTGCTCTTTATGCCACCCAGCACGCGCAGATGGCTGTGTGCGTGGACGGTCTCCGCCTCGGCAGCGGCACGAAACAGCTTCGCCGCCTGCATAAAGCCTTCTTTC
>Ga0209317_1001124_pt1 | contig 25611 bp, 27 predicted proteins | sample RifGroB2_FD_183994 | JGI IMG/M metagenome (GOLD analysis project Ga0209317, IMG submission 183994) | Soil microbial communities from Rifle, Colorado, USA - Groundwater B2 (SPAdes) (version 2) | ecosystem: Environmental > Terrestrial > Soil > Unclassified | place: Rifle, Colorado | collected...
ATAATACTTTTCGTTTCTGAACGGCGGTGTAGCTCAGACGGTCAGAGCATGCGGCTCATATCCGCAGTGTCCGGGGTTCGATTCCCTGCACCGCCACCAAAAATCTCTTCTTAAATACACTTCGTCATGCGTCCCGCAAGGTTCCCGGCAGACTTCGCGTTCCAGCTTAGTGAGTTAATCTTTGCACGGCACAATAAATATGTTATAGTGATAATAAAATCAGGGGGAAATAAGAACTACAATTAGGAGACAAAAATGAATCGTTGGATTAAATTAAGCATAGAATATGCAAATCAAAGGTCTTATCTTGATGACCTATTTAAAGTTTATCCGACAATTCCAGAAGGAATAAGAGACATTAATGAAGAAATATGGGCGGATGTTGAAAAATACTTTAATCGTAAAAACAACGATGCTCTTATCAGAGAACTTTTAAAACTAAACCTCTTTCCGATAAAGGATAGTTATATTGCATACTTGAAAAGAGACGATTCTGCAATCGACAGAAACCCAAGAACTATAAATCGTATTTGCGGCAGACTCTATGAAATGGGACTTGATAAGATTTTTGAAAGATGCAGCGAGCCAAAAGAAACTAATCGGCAGATTGGTCCAATGTTTCGAGAGTGGTTAAAAAAGAAATCGCTCGGTATTACACCTGTTGATTTACCTGAATTCATCGCTAACAAGAACGATGCTGTTTTAGATGCAGGCGATAATGCAATGATGGAATTTGCAAAGAATAATTTAGGCTATAATCACAATAAAGGGCTTGATTTTGTGGCAAGATTTAACGGCAAATACATTATAGGAGAAGCAAAATTTCTTACCGATTTTGGCGGGCATCAAAATGCACAATTCAATGATGCAATAAGCACGGTTAAAGCAAAAGGAGTAAAGGCAATAAAAATTGCTGTTTTAGACGGTGTCATTTATATAAAAGGGAATAACAAGATGTACAAATCAATAACCGGAACTTATAAAGATTACAACATTATGAGTGCTTTGATGTTACGAGAGTTCTTATATCAGCTATAAGAAGGAATTCATGAAGAATTTACTAATTAAGGGTGACAACATTGAAGGACTCAACTACCTTTTGGAGAATAGAAAACTAAAAGGAAAAATTGACCTTGTATATATTGATCCTCCATTTGCAACAAATGGAAACTTTACAATTACAGATGGCAGAGCATCCACGATTAGCAATTCAAAAAACGGTGATATTGCATATTCTGACAAACTTACAGGCAAAGATTTTATTGAATATTTAAGAGAAAGGTTAATCCTGCTTAAGGAGTTGTTATCCAAACAAGGCTCTATTTACTTACACATTGATTACAAAATCGGGCATTATGTGAAAGTAATGATGGACGAAGTTTTTGGAATAGAAAATTTCAGAAATGATATTACAAGAATTAAATGTAATCCCAAAAACTTTGACCGAATAGGTTATGGCAACATTAAAGACCTTATCCTTTTTTACACAAAATCTTCAAAACCGATATGGAACGAGCCGAGAGAAAAATATACTGAAAAAGACATTGAAAATCTATTTCCAAAAATAGACAAACACGGGAGACGATATACAACCGTGCCGATTCATGCCCCTGGTGAAACTGAAAATGGGAAATCTAATCAGCCGTTCAAAGGAATAATGCCGCCCAAAGGCAGGCATTGGCGAACAGATGTTGAAACACTTGAACAATGGGATAAAGACGGGCTTATTGAGTGGTCTTCAACAGGAAATCCAAGAAAAATAATTTTTGCGGACGAAAGAGAAGGCAAAAGAATCCAAGATGTTTGGGAATATAAAGACCCACAATACCCTACTTATCCGACAGAAAAAAATCCTGGATTATTGGATTTAATTGTTCGCACTTCTTCAAATCCGGAGAGCATAGTTTTAGATTGTTTTTGCGGTTCCGGGACGACATTAAAATCAGCCCAAATGAACGGGAGAAAATGGATTGGAATTGACCAATCAGAATACGCCTTAAAAGCGACCATTGAAAAACTTGAAACAATTAAAGACGATCTTTTTGTTGCTAAGCCCGAATATGAGTTTATAGAGATGGAAAAGATATTAACTGAAAAAACAAATATCAAATCGTTCAAGCGGGCGGCAAAAAGTGCCGTCGCTTAACTGCCGCATTAAATGAAAAAAAAACATTATAGATACATATGAAGGGGACAAATACATTTAATCCACCCTCATGAAAAATCGCAGCGTTACAAAACAGCGCATTTATACATGCCGGCAAATTCTAATGAGGTTCATAAAATATAAACGGGTAGTTCATGAATTGTGTAAGCAAAAAAGGGGCCGGGCTGCTTTTTGAAAAATCCTTATTCGGAACTTATTTTACGAACATGCCGACTCTTGATCGAATAGGAAAGGCGCTTTAAAATCATTCCGTACCGGCTGCTCAAGTGCGACAGCAACCTTTCAAATGTGATATGCTTAATTCAGGAAAACGAAAATTGGGAACATTCTTAATTTTGCAGAATTATTTATAGCACTATGACCGGAACACTTTTTACAATCGGCTATTCAGGCCGAACAATTGATGATTTTATTGCGCTTCTTAAGCAGCATAAGATAACCGCGTTGTGTGATGTACGCTCAATGCCGTATAGCAATCGCAATCCGCAATTCAATCGCGAGTCTCTCAAAATGGTATTGAAATCCCATAGCATCGACTATGCATTTCTCGGCGAAGAACTGGGTGCGCGGCCTAAAGATCCGTCTTGTTACGTCGATGGAAAGGCGATCTATCAGAAAATAGCCGCTTCGCCTTTGTTTACGGCAGGATTAGAGCGTATAGAGGTTGGCGTACAAAAAGGGTATATACTTACTCTAATGTGCGCGGAAAAAGATCCATTGACCTGCCACCGCTCAATATTGATATGCAAAAATCTGCGTGGGAGGATGATCGACATTCATCACATTATTGATCGGGAGATCACCGAGACACAAACCGACTTAGAGAAGCGATTAATTGCTCAGTTGAAGCTTTATCCGGATTTGTTCAAACATACAGATACTAATGGATTGATAGAGCGCGCTTACGAAATTCAGGGGGACAGGATTGCTTATGTTGAGAAAGGCAGGACGGAACAGTTAGCGGAAATGGTGAGCGAAGAGCATGAGCGCTATTAGAATTTATACAATCGGATTCACTCAAAAATCAGCCGAACAATTCTTTGACACACTACTCAAAGCCGGCGTCAGAAAAATAGTTGACGCACGATTAAACAATAGCTCTCAGCTTTCAGGCTTTGCAAAAAAAGACGATCTTAAATATTTTTTAAAGATAATCGGTAATATTGAATATATCCATATGCCTATATTAGCACCGACCGAAGAAATACTTGTCGAATATAGAAAGAAAAAGCTTGATTGGGAAACCTATAAGAAAAAATTTCTGGAACTTCTGGAGAAAAGGAAGATAGAAAAAATAGTCAGTCCATCCGAATTAGATCGGGCTTGCCTTCTATGCAGCGAGCACCTTCCAAGGCAGTGCCATCGGCTTCTTGTAGCTGAATATTTGAAAAACAAGTGGGACGACGTCAAAATTGAACATCTCACCTGATTAGGAGGTCCGGATGAATATTATTGTGACGGATTTAACCAGGTTCTCAAATGAAGATTTAGTCTGCATAGCAGGGATAGATGTTAAAGCAAATCGCTGTATCCGCCCCTTACCATATCTTGAGAAATCGACATGTAAAAAACTAAAACTCCTTCCGGGTGCGATATTGGAAGGTAAATTTATAAAATCGGAGCGCATTGACAGGCCGCATACAGAAGACATGCAATATAAAGACCTTGTTTTTAAAGGACCTTGTTCGTCGGAAGAATTTGCCGGCATCTTAAAAGCTTCGACTTATCCCTCGATTAATGAAGGATTTGAGAATAAAGTGCCTGTTGGCACAAAGGTTATCCCGCCTGAAGATCCTCCATCCATATCTATTATTACGCTTAAAGTGAAGCCCAATCAAATAGAAATAGTGCGAAGCTCGTATAACCCGAAAAGTCTGAGACTTAATATTCAGGATAATGACGGGAGAAAATATTCGTATTTGTCTATAACTGATCTTGGTTTTCATAATTTAGCGGTTTCAAAACAGCAAGACCCTAATTGTACCAATGAGCTGAATGGGTATATCCTTAGCCAACAGGAAGTTTATCTCAGAATAGGTTTGGGGAGGCGTTATAAAAGTCCTGATAATCGTGATGGTTTCTGGATTCAAATAAACGGCATATACACATTTCCTGAATTCATTACTGAAGTCAGAACATACTAAAAAGGCTTTTAGGAATGTTCCTTGGGGGGCTGATTCCGATTAAATCGATATTTACTTAATACCCTTCCATCAACAACCTATTCTCTTTTGACCTTGATTCCCCTATGCTCGTTACATAAATTGCCGGCTTATCCACAACAGGGCACTTTGCTTCGCATATTCCGCAGCCTATGCAGAGTTCGAGATCGACACGCGGCTGTTGGACAATAAATTCTTTGCCGTTCCTGTCTTTTACCTTAGCCTTTTCAAACCATATAGCTTTTTTCGGCGTAGGGCAGACTTCTTCGCATACGATGCACGGACGCGCATGGGCATACGGAAGGCATCTTCCCTTGTCTATCATTGCAAGCCCTATTTTCACTTTTGCCTTTTCTTCGAGATTTAATTTTTTAATCGCCCCTGTAGGACAGACCTGACCGCAAAGCGTACATCTGAACTCGCAGTATCCTATCTTTGGAATCAGCAAAGGAGACCATATGCCTTCAAGCCCTGCCTCAAGAAGCGTGGGCTGCAATCCGTTTGTAATGCAGACCTTCATACACTCCCCGCATTTTACGCACCTCTTGAGAAATTCCTTTTCTTCAAGCGAGCCGGGAGGCCTTATCAGTCTTTGATTTATAAATTCGGATTTTGAAAGCGGCGTTGCCCTTAACAATGGAACCGCAATCACTCCTGATGCCATCGAGGTAATCACGCGCCTTCTGCCCAAATCCATAGATGCCGCGGCCTTCTTGCCGGAAAATCCGAAGCTCACCGCGTTTTGAGGGCAGACATCATCGCAATTCCAACAATAGTAACATTCGGTATCGCGCCATTCTTCTTTTTTATCCGGTGATGCATTCCCCTGACATACATTCGCGCATGCTCCGCATGATGTGCAGCCCTCGCTGACAGAGCGTTTGAAAATAGAAAATCTCGAAAGGATTCCGAGCAATGCTCCGAGCGGGCAGAGGTATTTGCACCAGAACCTTTTTTCAACTAAATTTAAGCCGAGGATAAGAAAAAACAGAGCGCCTATGAATAAGCTCTGATTGTAAAACGGCTGCTGAAATGAGAGAACGCTTTTTTTGAGAATGGAATATACGGATTCCGATAATGCAGTGACGCCTTTAATGTCCGCGCTGTATATAGCGTCGAATACAGCCCTTATCCCGTAACTGAATAACGGATAGACGCTGACGGAAAGCGAGCGTATAAGGAGAGACAGCGGATCAACGATACCGGCAAGCTGTAATGAAAAAAGAGAGGAGATTATAAGAAATATCAGGACATAGTATTTTACCCTGTATAAATTTCTGTCTTCTGTTTTCGGACGTCCTTTTTTCATCGCGCCGACGATATTGTTCAGGGTTCCCAAAGGGCATACCCATCCGCAGAATGCCCTGCCGAATATGAGCGTAATCGCTATTGTGATCAAAGAAAAATAGAATGCCTTTTGGACCGCATGCGCCGAGAAAATGGTTGTGATAAAAATAAGAGGATCGAAATCGAGGAATATCTTTGCAGGATAGCCGAGAGCATCCCTGCCCTTTGATTCGGTCTGAATAAATAGAAAAAGAAAGAGCAGTAAAAATATTCCCTGAGATGTCCTTCTTAGATTCTGCAACTTAGATATTTACCTTCTTAATTTTCAGCTTCGCTATATCCATTGTGCCGAGCCCTCTCTTGTCCGCCATCTTCACATACCCCAAATCGCTTCCCTTCATACCGAAAAGCGTAGCGCCTAAAGAATCCACAGCAACCTGATCGACACCCGCTATCACTGTATCCAGCTTTTTCACATCCGCAAGATTTCCGCCCTGCGGCCCGTTTGCCGTAAGTATTCTTACCGCGTCGAGTATAGTGAGAGTAGGCTTGATAAACCCTGAAAGGTCGACAAGGCTTTCATCGAGCCTCTGGTGTATCTGCCTCCTTGAACCTCCCATCACTCCCATCCAGTTTTTCATAGACATTGTAAGAGTCGCAAGGCTGTGGTGTTTAGCTATAGGAATATTTATGACCTTATCAGCTTCAAAAAGCTCGGTGTAGAGAGGCCACGTCTTCATCGCCTCTCCTTTTACATTCATCTCCTTGAATTTCCTTTCATCCACATAACTTATATCCGCGCCCAAAGCCTTTACCGCATCTGAAATGCCGCTCTGCACATAGCACCGACGGGGATCATTCACTGTCCTGTCGAATACCTTCACCTTTTTCGCGCCTGCCTCAAAACACATCTTAACTACTTCCGCGACAACCTCGGGATTTGTATTTCCAGCCTGCTCCGGAGTCCTGTCCCATGCCATATTGGGCTTTACGACCACAATATCTCCGCGCGAAACGAACTTCTTCATGCCTCCCATTGCATCGACGGCAGCCCTTGTGATTTTTGCGGGAGACGCGCCGCGGGCAACGGCAAGATCTATTCTTTCGGATGCGCCGAGGTCTGAAACAAGGCTGTCGATAAAATTAGGCACGGAGAGTCCGGCAATTGTTATTGCCGCCGATTTTACAAATTTCCTGCGGTTCATGCAATGCATATTCGGCTCCTTTCAGGCAGATTTATATTTCACTCTACCAATTTTCGCAGGTCTTTGCAAGAAAACATTTAACGGGCACTTTTCGCACAGAGGTTTCGGTTTGCAATAATCCTTGCCGACCATTACGAACAGGGCATGATATTCATTGAATAACTGCAAGTCCTCGTCCAATTCCTTATGAAAAATGGTTTGATATTCGTCATAAGACGCATTGTAATCCAAAATTTTATGCCGGGAAAGAACCCGTTTTGTATACGCGTCAATCACGAATACAGGCTTATCGAGCGCGTAAAGTAGAATCGAATCCGCTGTCTCAGGCCCGATGCCGTGGACATCGAGGAGCTTTTTTCTGAGAGACCCCATCTCCTCTTTTTTCATCCTCTTCATGCTGCCGTTGTAATTATCCGCAAGGAAATCTATAAAAGACTTCAGCCTCTTTGCCTTTATGTTGAAATAACCCGCCGGTCTTATGAGCGAGGCGAGTTTTTGATGCGGCATTTCATGCAATGCCTTTGCCGTCAATACCTTTTCTTTTTTGAGGTTCTTTATCGCCTTTTCGACATTGCCCCAGTTTGTGTTCTGCGTCAGTATTGCGCCCACAGCAATCTCAAAAGGAGTATCTCCCGGCCACCAATATTGCGGGCCGTAGAAGGAATATAGCGTGTTATAAATTTTGATAAGGACTTTCATAAATTATGTTTTACGCATATAAGCATATAGGATATAGTATTTGAGCGGACTTCGGCAGCCCAAGCGTGCCACGGATGGCTAAGCGGGCCGGCGTAGCCTCGGAGAAAGGCGGGATGCCTTTCGAGAATGAGCGAAAATGCTATGTCCTATATGCAAACTATTGCACTTTTTTAGTCATCCTATACACAAACGCCAGTATCTCCGCAACCGCCCTGTAAAGCTCCGGCGGGATCTCCTGATGCAGATCGAGAGTGGAAAGAACTTCAACAAGCTGAGGGTCGTCTTTTATCGGAACCTTATGATCCTTCGCTACCTTAAGTATCTGCTCCGCTATCTTGCCCTTGCCCTTTGCAACCACCCTCGGGGCAGACTCCTTCTTTGTATCGTACCTGAGCGCCGCTGCTTTTTTACGCGTATCCGCCATGCCTATGCCTTAATGCTTATCGCCTTTCCTGAATTCGCCGGATTTTCGAATTGCTCAAGGGCGGCGTCGTTTTTATCCAGAAAATTTATTGTCTTGAGATTCATTCCCCTTGTTTTGAACGAATCATTAAGTTCATCCGTATTATTGTTGAGGGTTGCCTGAAACGCGGGGTTTTCAGCCCTGAATGAGATGAAAAATTCCCTGTTATACATCATTATCATTATGTCGAGCTTGCCGAAGCTTTCGAGATCCAGATTTAACTTGCAGGAATAAGACATGCCTTTGGCGTCGCTGCGTCCTCTCTTGAACGATATTTCGCCGTCCTTAAGTTCTCTCCAACTTACAGGCAGGAAGGTGTAAAAAGAATCCGTTGTCTTTGAAAGCACCTGAAAGGTCTCTATGTCTTTGAGCAGGCCGTCAACCGCCCTGACCGCGCCTTCCCTCTGTGCAGCCGTCAGATCCTGCGTTAAAACATTTTTTATCGCTTCTTTGCCTTCTCCGGAAAGAAGCTCCTTCATCTGGAGAAGTCCTGCCTTTAAGTCATTTTTTATGGAAGCCGTTTCATGCTGAACAAGACGCTGTTCCGGCCTCAAAGGCAGCGCCTCTTTATTCAAAGGCATATCCGCCGGTTTCTTTCCCTCCATAAGCTGTTCCTGCGCTTCAGGCTGTTCCATCTGCTGTAATATTAAAGCGATAGCCTTAAGCTTTGCTTCAAGCGCAACTCCGGTATCCTGCAGTGCGCTTTTAATCGGCATCTGCAATAATTTATCTATACTGACCATTAGCTCTTTCCTTATGTTCTCGACAACAGGCAGGCTTTTTATTCCTTCGGGGAGCCGGTTTATAAAGTTATCGAGCCTTGCCTGAATGCTCTCTCCCGTTATTTTAAGGCTTGTCTGCAAAAGGGTTTGAAGCTGCATCCGCATCTCTTTCGGAAGGGAATTAATGTCGGAAGGCAATGCCTTTAATATCTGCGAATTCAGATCCTGCAGTTTTGACGTATGCGTATCCGCCTTTTCACCCGATGCAATAAGCCTCTTAAGCTCGGAAAGATTATTAGTCAAATCCTGAATAAGTTTGGGAAGGGCGCTCTCTTTGAGGTTAAAGGAAGGCAGCTGCGGTTCTTCGCCTTTAAGCGCCTCATCCATATATCCCATGAACTGAAGCTTCAATTCCTTGCCGTCCGTAGGCAATGACGTTACCTTGAAAAATGCCTCCGCGCCTTTTTCGAGCGGCACTGTTGTCTGGGCTGTAATAAAGTTGCCTTTTATCTTAAGAGTTACGCCGCCTGTTGGAAGCAGATCCATCACTTCCGCCTTCACGAGTTCTCCAAGCTTGAGGGGTATGGATTTTCCCGCGGACTTTTCGATGGTGAGAAAATTGTTGTCGAGGCCTGTAATCTTGAAATTAATCATGGCTAATTCTATTATATCACTAATGCAAATTATGGAGGTTCTATGCTCGATGCAAGGTTTGTGAGAGAAAATATTGATACTTTAAAAAATGCCCTTCAAAAGCGGGGTTCTGACATTGGGTTGTCCGAATTTTTATCCCTCGAAGAAGAAAGGCTTAAATTCTTGAAAGAAGCGGAGGAATTAAGGAACAAACGAAATGTCGTCTCGGAAGAGATAGGCAACCTGAAAAAACAAAAACAGGATGCGGAAAAGCTCATAGCCGAGATGAAGGGCGTATCCGACAGAATAAAAGAAATAGATGAAGTTCTTAAAGGAATTGAGGAAAAGACAGGGCTGTTTTTGCTGAATATACCTAATATCCCGCACGAGTCCGTGCCTGCGGGAAAGGACGAGACGGAAAATGTCGAAGTGAGAAAATGGGGAGAGCCGCGCGCGTTTGATTTCGAGCCTTTGAATCACTGGGACATTGCGGAGACCCTCGACATTATTGACTTTGAAAGAGGCGCAAAAATCGCGGGAGCGAGATTTGCAGTCATGAAGGGGTTTGGAGCAAGGCTCGAAAGGGCATTAATGAACTTAATGCTCGATCTGCACACGTCAAAGGGATATAAAGAGATATTCCCGCCGATCCTCGTAAACAGGGAAAGCATGACAGGAACAGGACAGCTCCCGAAATTCTCTGAAGACCTTTTCAGGACAGTTGATCCTGAATTTTATCTGATTCCTACGGCGGAAGTGCCTGTAACGAATATTCATAGAGGCGAGATTTTAAGGGAAGACCAGTTGCCCATTTATTACACCGCATATACTCCTTGCTTCAGGCGCGAGGCAGGCTCATACGGAAAGGATGTAAGGGGGCTCATAAGGCAGCATCAGTTCAATAAGGTCGAACTTGTAAAGTTTGTAAGGCCTGAAGATTCTTATGATGAGCTTGAAAAGCTGACTTCAAATGCAGAAGATATTTTACAGAAGCTCGGACTTCCGTATCGCGTCGTTGCCCTTTGCACCGGAGATATGGGTTTTTCATCGGCAAAGACCTATGACATCGAGGTATGGCTTCCGGGACAGCAGAGATACAGGGAAATTTCCTCATGCTCCAATTTCGAGGACTTTCAGGCAAGAAGGGCTAACATAAGATTCAAGCGCGAAGGCAAAAAAGGAACGGAATTCGTTCATACACTAAACGGCTCAGGCCTTGCAATCGGAAGAACGCTTGTAGCTATACTCGAAAACTACCAGCAAAAAGACGGGACGGTTATAGTGCCGGAGGCGTTGAGGCAGTATATGGGAGTAGAGGTTATAAAATAAAATAAACTGCCAGCGCTCCTGCCATGATCATCGCGCAGCCGGGGATTGTCTTTTTATAAATCCCCGCGACATCCGCCTTAAAATACTCGCGCGTGAGAACGAAGCAGAGGTGGACGGGCGAAAGCAGCACTCCGACAAAGCCTGAGGCAAAGGCGAATGTTATCTCATTGAGATGAGCGCCGCCTGCAAGGCTCAGTATTAACGGAAATGTGCCGCCAACAAAGCCTACGGTCAGGCCCGTGAGGAGGCCGCTGATGAAAGGCAGCATAAAAAGTATCGGAAGCAGTGGTATGCCTTTCTCCGTAAAATAACGGCTCAGATGAACCACGGCCCCTGAATTCTCCATCGCGAACTTAAAAAGCATTGCCCCGAATATAAGGACAATAACCTCCAGCGCGAATCCGTGCTTCAATGTCCTGAATATATCCTTTATGCCGACCCTGTAGAATAAAAACAGCCCTGCTATCGTAAAGCCGAGAGCGTAATAGAGCTCTATGCCGAAGGCCATAACCATTACAAGGATCAGTGAAACGGGTAAAAAGCTCCATAATTCTTTTTTTTCTATCTTGGCCTTTTTGGTAAATTCACCTTTCAGTCCTCTCATGCTGAATATAAATCCTGTCGCGAAAATAATAACCGCGTAGGTCATATTCGCCAGCATAAGATTCCTCAGTTCTATTGCCGTTATGGCGGAGGCGAGGAGTATTCCGGGATAAAGGGGAGAGACGTATTCCCAAGGATGCCTGAACCAGTAATTGATGAAGCCCTTTTCTTCAGCGGACATAGCAAGCCCTTTTGTGGATTCATCGACCATAGGCGCGGAGAAATAAGCTCCGCCCAATGACGGAAGAAGCCCTATCAGCATGGGCATGGAGATAATAACAGCCTTTTTCCTTTTTAAAAGATTGCGCGACGCCTCCATCATCCTCGCCAATACCTCTTTTTCCCTCAAGACCATTTCCAGAGACCTGATAAGCGTAAGAGCAAAAAAGAGTTTTATCGTAACGATGTCGGTGACGGTTGATCTTAATGTTGATGCTATTGCGGGAAACGGCATAAGATAAAGAGCCGCAAGAAGTCCGGAAGCGACTAAAAGGACATATCCTATGTTCCATTTCAGCCTGAGAAGTACGAGTATTGCGGTAAAAACCAAGGCGATTTTCAATATATCGAGCATCAGAAATTATAACATGCGTTTTGTCTTTTAACGTATTTTTTGAGTATACTTAAAACATGAAGAAGATAGCCGTAATAGACGGTCAGGGCGGCGGAATAGGCAGCCTTATCGTCAAACTTTTAAGGGAAGAGTTCGGGGATAAAATCGAGATTATAGCCCTCGGAACCAATTCCACGGCCACTACAGCCATGATGAAGGCGCGGGCAAATAAAGGCGCTACCGGAGAAAACGCAATAGCATGGAACGCGGGCAGGGTCGATGTTATCACAGGCCCCCTGAGCATTGCGCTTCCAAATGCCATGCTCGGAGAGCTGACCCCAAAAATGGCGGAGGCAATAACATCATCCCACGCGAAAAAGTTCCTGATCCCGCTCAATCAGGAATATGTGGAGGTAATCGGCGCTGCAAAGGAGCCCTTACCCCACCTTGTGGAAAAACTGATTGCAAGAATATATGAAGATTTAAAGGAGGGGTAAGATGTGTGAGGCGAATGCGTATATTGTAAAAGAAGGAAAGGAAGAGCTTTATCTCGAAAACGTGGATGTCCTTGTTCCGGAAGGCGGCAGGATATATCTGAAAAATCTCTTCGGCGAGCAGAAGACCTTTGAAGGGCACGTAAAGGAAATATCTCTTATCAGGCATAAGATATTGCTCGAAGCGGCAAAGGAATAAAAAATGCCCATAAAAGCAGACAGGGCACAGTATTTCCGCTCATTCTCGCCGGACATCCATGTCCGTCTCCGAGGCACCAGCTCGGTTTCGCCGTCACGGCGAAACTTCGAGCTGGTGAAACCGCTCCAATACAATGCCCTGTCTGCTCATTTCGATACAATTTCCACATGACTGTTTGGCGACTTATAGATTCGGGTCCTTGCAATGCGGCTTATAACATGGCTCTCGATGAAGCCATAGCGATCTCCGTTCGGAATGGAGACGCTCCTCCGACGCTGAGATTATACGGATGGGACAGGCAATCGGTCAGCCTCGGCTCATTCCAGAAAATATCGGACATCGATCTCCGATATTGTGAAAATAATAACATTCCCGTTGTCAGGAGGCCGACCGGCGGGAGGGGAATACTGCACGGCGACGAGCTTACCTACAGTTTTTCCGCGAGGAATGAGGGACATTTTTCTAACGGCCTTCTTGAGACATACCGCAAATTAAGCGCTGCGTTTTACGATGCGCTGCAAAAGATGAGCTTGCCTGTTGTCATAAAAACAGACCGTGAATCCGGAAGAAACCTTACGAGAAGCCCTCTCTGTTTTAAGTCCACTTCTTACGGAGAACTTAGTTTAAACGGTAAAAAACTCATTGGTTCAGCGCAAAAAAGATGGCAGGACGGATTTTTGCAACAGGGTTCGATACCCTATTCTATTGATTACGGGAAAGTACGGATGGTATTCAAAAATGACGGCAAGGGGATATCCGGCTTAAAAGAATTGCTTCCGGATTTCAATCGTGAAATCTTTAAGAGACGAATAAAATCAGCTTTTGAAGAGGTCTTTGATATTACTCTTGCCGCGTCGGATCCGTTTCCACGGGAAGAGGAGGCTGCCCGCCTTCTATATTCGGAGAAGCATCTGAATCGAGACTGGATTGAAGGGGCGGCGAAACCTGTCTCGTTTTATAATAAAAATGAAACACCGAAGAGAGCATGATGAGGCTTACATAACCCTGAACTGCATAGGTGACAATCTGGTACGGCAGGGATAATATCGGCCCTATTATCGGTATCAGCGTAAGAGGCGTGCCTATCAGAACTACGATAAACCCCGCGAGCGTATACCCTATCAGCAGAATAACGTAAAATGCTATCGAAGAAGGCGTGGAATAAAGGTATTTCACCGTTTCTTTCAACGCGTTAAACGGTTTTAACCCGTCAAATGCCGTAAACGCAATGCCGTAAACGGTTATGGACAGGGTTACCATTATCAGAAAGAGGCCTGCGGAGATAAGCACCAGAGAAAAGAAGACGCCGAGGAAAAGTGCGAGAGTAACCTCCTGAGTTTTTGCCATTTCTATCACGGCGGACGCGGTTCCTCCGAGAATGCCGAGGATAAAGGCGAGCGTCACGAATATGATGCTTACAAGAGACGAAAACAGTAAGACCGGAAAAAATAAACGCCTGCCTTCGGCGAAAAATGATTTAACGGTAAATCTATGGCCTTCATCCATCATGGACTTGCTCAATATCCCGATAGCGCCGCTGACTGTGAATATCCATAAAAGAACTATGAACGCGATATATATTATAAGGCTCAGAATTACTACCAGCGCCATGCCGAAGTATTTACCGAGGAATTCCGCGGATCCCTTAAAGGCGCTTATTACATCCGTAAATCTCAGTATCTCGGTGAAGTCGAGCCCGAACATAACGAAGGCAACGGCTATGGGTATTCCGACTATTGCAAAAAAACTTATGCAGCTCAAAAGCATCGCAGCAAACTGGATTACGACCAACTGCCAGTTTTTATGGACGGTATGTACGGCCTCTTTTATGACGGCAATGTATGACATTATGTTAAAATTTCGCTCCGTTTACGCCTACTATGGAAATGCCTGCTTCTTCGGCGTTCCTCACTATGCCTGCCCTGTCTATTATTATACTCCTTTTCGCTTCCACGGCAAGGACGCGAGCCTTAACATCGATCATGGATTTAAGGGTATCGCTTCCTATGACAGGGACGTCAAGCCTCATATCCTGATGGGGTTTTGAGACTTTAACGACCACCGCGCTTTCCCCGGCCCATTTGCCGCCCCTAAGTATTGCCTCATCCGTGCCCTCTATAGCCTCTACCGCCATAACGGCCTTGCCTTTTACCACTACGGTCTGCCCTATATCGAGCTTTCCTATCTCCTTCGCTATCTTCCAGCCGAATTCTATGTCTTTCCACTCGTCATCGGTAGGCCGTATCTCCGTTAATACTCCTTCCGGCGTAAGGAGATGAGGGCTGAAGGATGCGGTGTCTATTATGTCGATGCCTTCCTTTTCCATCTCTTTGGTAATGGCATTTAAAATCGAATCGTCGGTTTTGTCCTTCAAAGAAAAAAGCAGCTTTACCGCCCTCCAGTCCGGAATTATACCGGATTTATAAAGCAGGGATTTAGGAACCTTTCCGGCCATTATCGCCTTTTTTACCTCAAAGTCTTTAAGGGCGTCGATCATGCTTCCCAGTTTTCCGACGTTAATCCACCTTATCTCATCCGACGCTTCATTCATATCGGCGGAGGCAAGGTTTTCGATGGCTACGGTAACGACCTTAAAGCCCCGCTCCCTTGCGTCCAGCGCTATTATTTTAGGCAGATCGCCTCTTCCTGCTATTATTCCGATATGTTCCATAAATTAAATATTATCCCGATTGAGCGATTTTCGTTACTTTTTAAAGTCTTGGAGATGCGCCTGCTTGTATAAGATCACTTAATTCATTATTACCTGCATATTCCCCTTTTATTTTTTTCTATGAATTCCACGAGGTGTTTCAATTCTTTTGTTTCCGGAAGCTCCGATTTTATTTTTTTCACCGCGTCCTTTAAGGTCGCCTTTTCCCTGAAAAGGATCTTATATCCTTTTTTCAGGTTATTTATGGCCTCCTCCGAAAAGCCCTGCCTCTTTAAGCCGATGACATTAAGCCCGTATAATTTAGCGCGGGCGCCTGACGCCATCGTATACGGAGGTATGTCCTGCCCTATGCCGCTGAAGCCGCCTACCATCGCGTAAGCGCCGATGCGGGTAAATTGATGGACTACTACAAGGCCGCCGAATACCGCAAAATCCTCGACAATTACATGCCCGGCGAGCATTGCGGCGTTGGCCATTATAACGGAATTGCCGATCTTGCAGTCGTGGGCTATATGGACGTAGGCCATAAGGAAATTCGAATCTCCGATTTCCGTTACCCCTCCTTCTCCGGCCGTCGCCCTGTGAATGGAGGTATATTCTCTTATGATATTCTTTTTGCCGATTTTCACGCCTGTCTTTTCATTTTTGTATTTAATATCCTGAGGCGGCAGCCCTATGGTCGCAAAAGGATGAATGACGCACTCCTCACCTATCTCCGTAGCGCCTTCGACAATCACGTTGGATATAAGCCTCGCGCCTTTCTTTATAACGACGCCGTCTCCGATAATGCAAAAAGGTCCTATTGAGACATTAACCCCGATATCGGCCTTCGGGCTTACAATCGCTGTTTTGTGTATATTCTTCGGCATCGAACCCCCTTATCTCGCTATTCGGCAACCATGGCCGTAAACTCTGCCTCTGATTTCAACTGGTCCCCGGCGAACGCGTTGCCGGAAAATTTCCATACATTTCCTCGTTTATGCATCACCTGAATCTCAAGCCTGAGCTGGTCTCCGGGCAATACCGGCTTCCTGAACTTCACCTTCTCTATGCTCATGAAATAAACGTTTTTACCGCCCACCCCTGATTTAAACGCCAGAAGGCCCGCCACCTGCGCCATTGCCTCCACGATCAGCACTCCCGGCATTACCGGATTATTAGGAAAATGTCCCTGAAAAAAAGGCTCGTTAACGGTAACATTCTTAATACCGACGGCCTTTATTTCGGGCTCGAGTTCTACAACCTTATCAACCAGTAGAAAAGGATACCTGTGAGGAAGTAAGGATAATATCTCTTTGATGTCTATCATTTGCCCTCCTTTATCTTTTCTTCAAGCTCCTTTATTTTCTTTTTCAGTTCGGGCAGTTTCGAGAATATCGCCATAGCCTTAAGCCAATCCTTATGCGGCATCGGCAGTATGCCCGAATATATGCTCCTTTTCATTTCTCCCATTGCGCCGCCTTTCGCACCTACCATCGTTCCGGCTTCCAGCTTTGCATGGTCTGCTACTCCGACCTGACCGCCGAGTATTACCCCGTCGCCTATTTCGGAACTCCCGCCTATTCCGACCTGAGAAACCAAAATAACGTTGCTTCCGATATGTACATTGTGCCCGATCTGTACAAGGTTATCTATTTTAGTGCCCTTGCCGACAATCGTGTTCCCGGTGGTCGCCCTGTCGATAGTCACATTGGCGCCGATCTCCACATCGTCTTCTATTATTACGCCGCCCACCTGAGGTATCTTCCGGTGCATGCCGTCTTCAAACACATATCCGAAACCGTCGGAACCTATAACTGCGCCTGCATGGATTATAACCCTGCTGCCTATTCTTACGCCTTCCCTGACGGTCACATTCGAATATATCACCGAATCATTACCTATAACAGTGTCTTCGCCGATAAATACTCCCGAATAAATTACTGTCCCGGAGCCTATAGTCGCGCTGTCGGAAATATGCGCAAAAGGATAAATGGTGACGTTTTCCCTTAATACGGCCTTTTCGGAAACGAATGCCTTTTCACTGATCCCCTTGTATCGGTGCGGCTTTACGTAAAAATGCGACAGCAGACGCGCAAAGGCATATAAGGGATTTGAAACGATTATCTGAGGTTTTTCTATGTCCTTAACGGCTTCCTTGACAATAACTGCCGCAGCCCCGCTGCCCTTAAGCTCTTTAAGCAGTTTTGTGCCGGATAGAAATGTAATATCTCCATCCTTTGCCTCAGAAATGCCGGAAATGCCGTTTATCTCGATATCGCCGGACCCGATAATTTTGCCGCCTATTAAATCTGCAATATCTTTAAGCTTCATAGCCGCGCAAGGGAGTGTTTCTCCATTTTTATTTCTTGCCGGTCTTCGGCTCGTTATGTTTCTTTATGACCCTATCGGTAATGTCGAGCGGCTTTGCAGAATAAAGGACAAGGCCCTCCGCCCTTTCGAGTATTAAAGAATATCCTTCCTCCTGTGCAATCTTATTAATCACATCCCTCAAATTCTTAACTATTCCACCTGTAAGTTCGCCTTCCTTTTTCTTCACCTCGGCCTGCGAGTCGGCTACTACCCTCTGGAAATCTCTTGCGAGCCTCTCAAGCTCCTCTTCCTTTACTTTTCTCGCCTCTGCTGAAATTATAGCCGTCTGCTTTTCGAGTTCTCCCTTTAAAGTCTCGAGCTTTTTGCCCTTTTCATCTATTGCCGTCTGTTTGGATTTAATCAAAATTTCCAAATCGGTCTTTGCCTTTTTCCCCGCGTCCGATTCATTAAGCGCCCTAAAAAGATCTACAATCCCGATCTTAAGCGCTTCTGCGGCCGTCGCATTCGAAACCATACCAGCTGTTATAAACAGCATTATACTTACTGCTGTCAAAATTCTCTTCATTAATATCCTCCAATTTTAATTTTTAAAAGAACGAACCGAATGTAAATTCTACCTTGCTTGCCGATTCTCCGGCTTTCTTATCGAGATTATAACCCCATTCCACTCTTATTGGACCCATGGGAGATACCCACCGTATGCCTGTCCCTGTAGAATATCTCAAGTCACTTCCAAGGGTCTCTCCGGAACCGTATGCCCTGCCTGCATCGAAAAATACAAGCCCTTTAAGCTTCAACTCCGCCACGATAGGGAAAATATATTCCGCATTCACATTCAATGCCTTTTCGCCGCCGAGAGACTCTCCATTCACATCTTTGGGCCCTGCCTGCCCATACCCTAGCCCGCGCAGTGTATGTATGCCGCCAATGTAGTACCTTTCATAGATCGGAAGTTTCTTATCGAACAAGCCCGTCGCATACCCCGCCATTCCGCGCAGATGGATCGTAGTAACATCAAACACAGGGAAATACCAGCCTGACTCTAAAATGCCCTTAAGAAAAGCATTTGTGCCTCCCAACCCTGCGAAAGTCACAATTGCCGTATTCTTAGACCCCTTCAACGGGTCAAGGTAATTATCTCTCGTATCCCTTCCGACCGTTGTGGTAATGCTGCTCGTTGTTTTTGTCCCAGCTTGATCTTTTATGAGAGACGACGCATCATCCCTTACGTTCAATATCTTTGTATTCTCAAAATTATATATTATTGACGCTCCCCAGTATTCCCAGAAGCTCTTGCCGAAAGACATATCGAATCCGACAGCCTTTCTGTCGAAATTCCCGTATTTTCTTATTGTATTGTAGATGCTTGTGCCGAAAGATATCGGTTTGTCCATGAACCATGGATCTCTGAACGAAAGCTCAAGATAGCTGCTGCGGCCGCCGAGTTCTCCGCGTAGCTTTATGGTCTGCCCTTTGCCGAAAAGGTTAGCCTGCGTTATATCTGCCATACCAATAAAACCGTCTAATGAACTATAACCGCCTCCTACGCTCAAAAATCCCGTAGACTTGTCTTTTACCTTTACATCGACATCAACGAGCTTTTCCTCGGGCTTCGGCTTCGGCGACATATCCACAGTCTCAAAAAAATTGAGATTATTAAGCCTTTCATAACTTCTCTTCAGGGCAGAGGCATTAAACACGTCGCCTTCATCGAGCCTTATTTCCCTGCGTATGACCTTATCCCTCGTCTTTGTGTTTCCGGATATGTCTATTCTCCCGATACGGTATTTATCTCCCTCGCTAATCCTATAAACCACCTTTACTTCTTTTTTGTTTTCATCGGGAGCAAGGTCCGGGAAAACACTGACAAGCGCGTATCCGTTATTGGAATACTTGTCCGATATTTCGACGACATCCTTTCGTAAAATTTCTTTATTGAAAATCTTATCGGGAGAAAGTTTTACGAGCTTTTTCAGTTCTTCCTCAGAAAATGTCTTATTGCCGGCTATGTCCACCGAAGAGACCTTAAATTGTTCTCCCTCCGAAACATTGATGGAGATATTCATACCGTCTTTTGTATCGGTTAATTGTATAGCAGGTTCCCCGACAACAACCTTCAGATATCCGTTGTTATAATAAAGGTCTTTTATCCTTTCTATATCGGCCCTTATCTCGTCTTTTTTATAATATCCTCCGCCTAATGCAAACGAATAGAACTTTCTCTCAGAGGTCTTCATGGCCTTTTTGATTTTTCCGGCAGAGAGAGCCTTATTCCCTTCTACCTTTATCTCCTTTATCTTTACCTTCTCTCCTTCTTCTATCTGATAAGTGACATAAACCTCTTCATCTTCCATCTTTCTCGTAATCGGCACTATTTTGGCAAGGTAATACCCCTCATCCTCATAAAACGTCCTCAATTTCACCGCATTATCGTTAATAAGAGTAATATCCGATATGGCTCCTGCGGATAGGCCGATCTTCTCTTTTAAGTCGTCGTCCTTGAACTTTTTGTTGCCTTGGAATTCAACCCTTACGATTGTAGGTTTCTCTTTTACCGCATAAAAAATCCTTATTCCGCCTTCAAACGGTTCGGCCTCTACTCTTACATCGTCAAAATAGCCCATTTTATATATGGCTTTTATATCTTCGGCGGTCTTCTCCTGCGAAAAGGGTTCGCCGATTTTCTGCGACAATTTCGTCCTGATGGAGCCCTCTTCTATCCTCTTTAATCCTTTTACCTCGATAGCGGTTACGGTCGGAAGTTCCTGCGCGTAGATCGTGCCCATAAGCACTGCCGTCAGCAGTAACACCAAAAGCGTAATAATTACATTTTTTTTCATAACTTTTCCCTCCAAAGGCACCCCTTTAGACCGATGGTTAGTATACCACAATTGAATTTGAAAATAACAAAAGAATGCTCATTAGGTTATAATAAATGGATTCGGGAAATTTAATCGAATTTTTCTTCATTCATAAGGAGAGCGTATGTCGCAGAATGTTGCCATAGGCGTGGATATAGGCGGTACTAATATAAGGGCGGCGGTGGTTAACGGCAACGGCGCTGTTGAGATGAAAATGAAGGAGGCTACGGGCTCCTCACCCATCGAAACGGTACTTAATCTCGTAGATTCCCTGTATTCCGAGTATTCGCAAAGGATATGCGGTATCGGCATTGCCGTTGCAGGCATCATCGACAGGGATGAAGGAGTTGTTGTCATGTCGCCGAACATCCAGGGACTCACGGGCAAGAACTTGAAATCAGAGATAGGAAGCCGCCATAAAACCTGTATAGTCGTAGAAAACGACGCGAATGCCGCTGCTTATGGAGAAAAATTTGCGGGGGCGGGAAGGGATTATAAAAATTTCGTAATCCTTACGTTAGGCACGGGCATAGGCAGCGGAATAGTAATTAACAACAGGCTGCTGCCGGTCGCTGCAGAGGCCGGGCATATCAGCATAAATGCCGGCGGCAAGCCCTGCGTCTGCGGAAACGTAGGATGTTTAGAGTCATACGCATCGGCAACCGCCATCATAGGTAATGCCGTATCCGAAATAGAAAAGGGATGCAGCAGCATTTTAAGGGATTACCACAACGGGAATTTTTATAAAATTGACGCTGAGGATATTTATAAGGCCGCCCTCGAAGGAGACCCACTGTCGAGGACCGTTGTAAGAGAAGCGGGTAAAAACCTCGGCATCGGCATTGCAAGCTTAATAAACCTTTTAAGTCCTGACGCGGTTATTCTTACCGGCGGGCTTTTAGGGGCATGGAATATCTATGTCGAAGCCGCGATTCAAGAGGCTTCGAAAAGGGCTATTAAGGAGCTTTATTCAAAAGTAAAAATCATTCCATCCGTTTTAGGGGACAACGCCGGTATTGTCGGAGCCGCTAAGCTCGTGTTCGATGAATGTAAAATATGCGTGGATTGATGGGAACGCCCCCGACTGAAAATATAAGAAATTTTTCGATTATCGCCCACATAGACCACGGCAAATCAACCCTTGCGGACAGGCTTCTGGAATTCACCGGCGCCTTGAGCTCAAGGGAGATGATGGAGCAAGTGCTCGACTCCATGGATCTCGAAAGAGAGCGCGGCATTACCATTAAAGCACATGCCGTCCGGCTTAAATACACCGCCGACGACGGCAAGGATTATACCCTGAACCTCATCGATACCCCGGGACATGTTGACTTTTCTTATGAGGTATCGAGAAGCCTCGCATCGTGCGAAGGAAGCCTTCTGGTCGTCGATGCGACACAGGGGGTAGAGGCGCAGACCCTTGCAAACACGTATCTTGCCGTAGAACACAACCACGAGATAATACCTGTCATCAACAAAATAGACCTGCCCGGCGCGGAACCCGAAAGGGTGAAGGCGCAGATAGAGGACGCCGTGGGCATAGACTGCTCCGAAGCCATACTCGCAAGCGCAAAGGAAGGAATAGGCATTAAGGAAATACTGGAGTCTATCGTAAAAAAAATACCGCCCCCTTCCGGCAAGGATGAAGCCCGATTAAAGGCATTGATTTTCGACTCGTGGTTCGACAATTATCAGGGCGTGATTGTCCTCGTCAGAATTTTTGAGGGGACAATAAGCGTCGGCATGAAGATAAGATTTATGGCAACCGGAAAGGACTATGAGGTCTCAAAGGTCGGCTTTTTTACGCCGAAATTGACGGATGTGCCGCAACTCGCTGCCGGCGAGGTCGGCTATGTTATTGCAGGCATAAAAACTGTAGGTGATACGAAAATAGGAGACACTATAACAAACTCCGACAACCCTGCCGACAAGCAATTGTCCGGATATAAAGAAATAAAGCCTATGGTCTTCTGCGGACTTTATCCCGTAGAGACGCACCAATACGAAGACTTAAAGAACGCCCTCGAAAAATTGAGGCTCAACGACTCGTCTTTCAGTTTCGAGCCCGAAACCTCAACCGCCCTCGGGTTCGGGTTCAGGTGCGGTTTTCTCGGACTGCTTCACATGGAAATAATCAAAGAGAGACTCGAGAGGGAATTCGAGCTTTCCCTGATAAGCACCGCGCCTACGGTCATATACAGGGTAACGGATATGAAAGGCGTTGAAGTGTCCGTTGACAATCCGAGCACCCTGCCCGACAGGTATCTCAAGATAGAAGAGCCTTACGTAAAAGTAGCGGTATTTGTGCCGCAGGCGTATATAGGACAGATACTCGAACTCTGTCAGGAAAAGCGCGGCGTCCAAAAAGATTTTTCGTACATAAGCCAGGACAGGATTATGGTTACTTATGAATTGCCTCTGAACGAAATACTGTGGGATTTTTACGACCGGCTGAAATCGGTCTCAAAGGGCTATGCTTCGATGGACTATGAGTTCTTAGGCTATAAGGAATCGAGTCTCGTTAAGTTGGACATCCTGCTTAACGGGGAGCCCGTGGATGCGCTTTCCTTGATTGTCCACCAGGACAAGGCGTATTATAAGGGCAGACAGATTGCCGAAAAACTGCGGCAGGTAATACCGAGGCAGTTATTCGAGATAGCGATTCAGGCCGCCATAGGCGGGAAGGTAATAGCGCGGGAGAGCATAAAGGCCCTCAGAAAAAATGTCCTCGCAAAGTGTTACGGAGGGGATATTACGAGAAAGAGGAAGCTGTTGGAGAAACAGAAGGAAGGCAAAAAGAGAATGAAGCAGATAGGAAAGCTGGAGATACCGCAGGAGGCGTTCCTGTCGGTTTTGCAGGTGAAGGAATAAAACGACCGGAGCGATAGGGTTATGAGAAAACAAATGATGAAATTGAAACAAAGCAAGCTGTGGGAATATACCAAGGCGATAGGCATTGCGCTGCTGCTCGCCCTCGTCATCAGGACTTATGTGGTTCAGGCATTCAAGATCCCGTCGGGATCGATGCTCCAGACCCTTCTGGTCGGAGACCACATCCTTGTAAACAAGTTTATCTATGGAACAAAAATACCGTTTTCCGACAAAAGAATATTGCTGTTGACCAAACCCAAGAGCGGGGATATCATAGTATTCAAGTTTCCCGAAGACCCGAGCAGGGATTTCATAAAAAGGGTTATTGCCGTCGAAGGAGATATGATCGAGTCGAGGGATAAAAAAATCCTTGTAAACGGGAAACCGGTAAAAGAGCCGTACGCGCAGCATACGGACAATTCCACGCACATGGGCGGCATAGAGCCTAGGGACAATTTCGGTCCCTACCTTGTGCCGAAAAACAAGGTCTTTGTAATGGGAGACAACCGCGACCAGAGTTACGACAGCAGGTACTGGGGATATGTAGATATGAAAGAATTGAGGGGCAAGGCGTTCATCATATACTGGTCGTGGGACGGCATAAAGAAGATGCCGAGATTAGGAAGGATAGGAAAACTGGTGCGCTAATGTTCACGGGGCTGATACTCGAACTCGGAGAACTTGCCGCTCTTGAAAAAGGTACGGACAGCGCGCGGCTGTCAGTTAAATGCAAAAACATTATAAAAGATGCGGATATAGGGGACAGCATTGCGGTAAACGGCGTCTGCCTTACCGTAGTTGAAATCCGAACACTATCCCAACTCTTTTTCGATGTCTCTTATGAAACATTGCGAAGCACGAATTTAGGCAATCTCAAAAGAGGAGATAAGGTCAATCTCGAACCCTCGCTGAAACCTAATTCAAAATTAGGCGGACATTTCGTTACCGGCCATGTCGAAGACATCGGTAAAATAAAAACTAAAACGACTATCGGCAATGCCGTCAAAATAGAACTCGAAGCTCCGGCCGGCGTCCTGAAATTTCTTGTCGAAAAAGGCTCGGTTGCCGTGGACGGCATAAGCCTGACGGTAACGGATGTATTAAAAGATTCCTTCAGCGTAGTAATCATACCTCATACGGCTGTGATGACGACCGTAGGATTTAAAAATATCGGAGATACCGTCAATCTTGAGCCCGATATTTTAGGAAAATACGTGGCTAAATTTTTACAGTCAGCGGTCGGCGGTCGGTCTACGACCCATGGGCAGTCTGCGGAAAAAAAGGATTCCGAACTCTTATCGGCGCTTAAAAAATCGGGCTTTATATCCTGATAATATCGCCGTCTTTCAATAACTTCAGGTTTTTGATCTTAAGCCTTTCGAGTTCCGCCTTAATAACCTTGAAGTGCTGCGGTTTCGGATGGGTAATATATATATGTTCAGGCATCTGTTTTATCTTCATAATTTCCTCTTTCAACAACTGCGGGGTAAGGTGTCCCGTCAATACGGCCATATCCCGCATTTTATTCGGGAATGACGTTTCGATTATCAGGCAGTTCAATTTCCTGTCCCCTATCTTCTCCCATGTGGAAGCGGTAGGCCCCGTATCCCCGGTATAAAAAAAGCTTTTTTTATTTCCGTCCTCTACCAAATACCCCACCGCAGGAACGGAATGATTGACCTTATGCAGGGCGATATTGTAATTACGTATTCTTATCAAACTTCCGGCCTTCATTGCCTTATATCTCAGGACCGCGTTCTCATAATCGGGGATCATAGTAAAATCCGGCCAGAGTGAGTCGTTCAGAAGATTTTTCTTTATCGTATTAAGCACTGATGGAATACTTATGATATTCACTCTCTGCTTTCTTTTCGCAACGATAATATTGTCCGCAAGGAACGAAATGCCTCTTATGTGGTCGAGATGGGCGTGGGTAATAAAGATGTTCTTCAGCTTTGCCTGTTCCGACGCATCAAGGGTATTCGTAAGACTTCCGGCATCGAATACTATGTCGTCGTCAAGCAGAAAGGCCGGAGGATTATGCCCCGGGAATTCCGCCCCTGAACAGCCAAGCACTTTAATTTTCATATACCCATCTCCATTTCTTCGACTTGTGATAATTTTAGCATAAATTGTGTTAAAATCAATCGATATTTTTATTATTCAAAAAAGGGATCGAATGAAGCATTATAGAATTTCTTTACATTTGTTTCTTGTTCTGACTATCTTTTTGGGATTTACGTCGAATCTTTATGCCGCCGACAACCTTCTTGAGAAAGGCATTCGTGAGTATAAGGCTGAAAATTACGAAGAGGCATTAGAGACTTTCAAAAAGGCCCGACAGCAGCAGCCTGAATCATCGATAGCCGCCTTTTATCT
>Ga0209317_1001125_pt1 | contig 25609 bp, 25 predicted proteins | sample RifGroB2_FD_183994 | JGI IMG/M metagenome (GOLD analysis project Ga0209317, IMG submission 183994) | Soil microbial communities from Rifle, Colorado, USA - Groundwater B2 (SPAdes) (version 2) | ecosystem: Environmental > Terrestrial > Soil > Unclassified | place: Rifle, Colorado | collected...
AAAGAAGTACGCGCTCCGGAATGAAGAAATATGTTATATCGGTGATGACCTTATAGATCTGCCTATACTGTATCGTGTCGGGTTTCCTGTAGCAGTTGCCAACGCCACTCTTCTTGTTAAACAGCACTCAGCCTATGTTACAAAGGCAAGAGGGGGATGCGGGGCAGTAAGAGAAGTTGCAGAAAAAATACTCAAATACCAGGACAAGTGGGATTTTATTATGGAACGGTATCAAGAGCACACTGAAAAGGAAAGGAGTTAAAAATATGAGTGATAGAAATCCAGAAAGTTTTCAGCATATCATTAAAGCTTTTGTCAGAAAAGGCGAAGTTTTTTAAGGAAGAGGAAAGGTTTATGCAAACTACATTAAAGAATCGAGCCAAAAAAACAATAGATGAACTATCGGGGGACAAAATAAGGGTTGCAGTTGATTTTTTAGATTATCTTAAAAACAAAGAAGAGGCAGAAGCAACGCTTGAGATTTTATCGAGTAGTGAACTAATGAAACAAATAAAAAGCGCGGAAAAAGCCATTAAAGCAGGCAAATTCGACGAGTTTGTTCCGTGGGATAAAATAAAGCGAAATGTATAGCGTTTTACTTAATAAAAAGTCTTCCAAATATTACGAACGCCTTAGTGACAATACAGCCGTGAAAGTAAATAAAGCTATCGAAAAGATTTGTAATAATCCATTTCGTGGATCTCATATAAAAAAGCTCGCTGGAGCGCTTGGAGGAAAGTATAGGTACGAGATAGGCGACTTGCGAATTGTATATTCTGTTGATGAAAATAAGAAAATTGTCTTTGTTGAGGCTATCGGACCGAGAGGAGATATTTATAAATAATCCTTTGTAATATACGTAATAAATATAACTCAGTTTTTCTAACAATAAGTTTATTTATAGTAAACACATCTTTATTTTCATAACAATATGACCAAACGAAGATACATACTCATAGGCATTCCGGCAGCATGCGTACTCGCCATCATTGTATCGCTGGTAATATCCCAGCCGAGAAAGTACACAAAAAATCAAAAGGAAAATCCCACCGCAAAGGAAAGTCCTCAAATACCGGCGGAGGCACATGGTATAAGCAATAAAGATTCAATCACCCAAACAGTCCAGAATCTTTCCGTTCCCAATTACGATGAAAAAGGGAAAGAAGTGTTAGTTATGCGAGGCAAGAGTACATATCTGCTGAGTAATAATATTTACAAAATCATCGAACCAGAGATCGAGGTAATGGACTCTGAAAGTACTGAAAATGGAACGCAGTCTGTGTTGATTACCTCTGACAGCGGGGAGATGGATAATACTTCAAACGAAGGGTATCTTTCTGATAATGTGGTTGTTCATCTTGATCCTGAAACCCAGCTCAATACTGACTATCTGAGGTATTTACCCGAAAAAAAGTATGTGTATACAGACGATCCCGTTACCATCAACGGCAAAGGCATAAAAATTATCGGGCAGGGCTGTGAGATCGACCTTATCAATAAAAAGATGTGGATTAAGAAAGATGCGGAGATGGAGATGGACGGCGTCAAAAACGACCTCTTCTTCCTGTCAAAGGACAGTGCTTCACAAAACGATGCTCAAACTTCTACAGAAGACACAATGCATCCCGGAGAAACCGGTACGACAGAAATACCTCTCGAAAAGACCTTCATCCGGTCAAGCGGTCAACTTATATTTGACAGGAATACCGATACAAATATCATGACCTTTAACGACAATGTTGAGGTCAAGAAGGGCAGTTCGACGGTTTTTTCAGACAAGCTGGTTGTTTATCTCGACCCGGAAACGAGACAAACGAAACAGGCCATCGCCAGTGGAAATGTGCTTGCATCACAGGGAACAAAAATCGCCAAAGGGAGTTTTCTCACCTGGGACGTTAATACTCAAAGCGCCATCCTGGAAGACACCCATAAGGCGGAATTCGTCAAGGACGACCTGAACATTGACGCCCTGAAAATGATTTTCTATAAAGATGCGAACAAAATAGACGTTCCTAGTTCCGGCAACTTAAACGCAAAGATTAAAGGAAAAGCAGATAAAAAGAAGACCCCGGCTGCTAAAGAAAAAGCCGAAAACAATATCAGCGTGAAATGGGAAGGAAAGATGAATTTCCAGGAAGAGACGCGAGAGGCCAGTTTTGAGAAGGGCATCGAGGTCAAGAGGGAAGATTCCACCCTGCTCTGCGATAATCTGAACGTTACATTCAACGAGCATGATTATAATCTGCAGACTTTGAATGCCACCGAAAAAATCCATATCATAGATAAAAGAGGCAACTTGTTCAGCGAGGCCGTGGGAGACCATGCTACGTGGGATGCAAAAAATAAAGTCACCGTCCTGCGAGGGCAGCCTTTTGCCATACTAAGAGAGGGAAATAAAAGGCAAATTCTCGCCCCGCGTGTGTTGTTTTATGAAGACGGAAAGAGTGTGCTCTGTGAGGGCAATGGGAGTTTATACGAAAAAGGGGATGAAACCCTTTCCAAAGAAGGTAGTGAATCATCTGATATAAAGGTCAATTGGTCTAAGAAAATGCTCTATAATGATGAGCTGAAAAAAGCCAGTTTCTACGGTGAAGCGCAGGTTACGCAAGGCGGACAAAAGTTGAATGCAGACCAGATTGATACTTACCTGAACAATAACAAAAAAATAAATAAAATCATTGCAACAGGCAATGTGTATTTTTGCAGCAAAGGTCTGGAAGGCAGCGAAGGACTGGGATCACTCCTCACCTGGGATTTGATTCAAAATGTAGCCCTGCTGACAGGTAATCCAAAGGCAGAATTACGCAAGGAAGGTTCCAGGACTTTTTCAGAAAAGGTTTATTTTGATATGGCAGGGAAACGAGTCACCTGGGAAGGCAGACCACACTGGCAACTCATCAGCAAATAAATAATAACATGCAATATTTTCTGTCCACCATTTTATTTTTAATGTTCTTTTCGGCAACCTCCGTCTTTGCTGAAGACACAAAACGGCCTGAAATCATTGCCCACCATGGCGTACTAGAGGACGTTCCGGAAAATACCTTTGCCGCATTGAGGAGGGCTGTTGAATTGGGCGCTGATGGAATTGAAATCGACATTCGGCAAACAAAGGATAATCAGCTCATACTGATGTGCGATGAAACGATTGATAGAACAACCGATGGGAAAGGACGTGTTGACCGGTTGCTCTATGCTGAGATACAACAATACGACGCCGGTTCATGGCGCGGCGCTGAGTTTAAGAACGAGCCGGTACCGCTCCTTTCTGACGTGCTGAAATTTTGTAAAATGAACAACCTCAAATTGATTTTGAATGTCAAACAGACCTGCCTGGAAAAACAGGTGCTCGACCTGGTAAAGGCAAACGAAATGGCCTCACAAGTATATTTATGGGGGACGCTGAGAAATTTCAACCCCGAAGATGCCGAACTCTTTGGAAAAGAACTCGTTTATGTTGCTCCGGAAGAGATTACTGAAGAAAAGTTTGACCAAATACACGAGGAAAAGAAATACGTATTCACATCCTTGATCAACAATGACGACAGAAAGACGTTAAAAAAATGGGTCAGGATGGGAGTGGATGTCATCCTGGTAGATTATCCATGCGTTGTCATGGACATCTTGAATATTCACCGACAAATAGTGAGCGGTAAAAAACCATTCAAAAACAGGGAAATTAATCGTCCACAGATGGAAGCAGACAATAATACTGCGTTCATTCAAGAAAAAGTAAAAACCTTAGTGAAGACTATGGTAGACGATGACTTTGATAAGGCAAGGAATGCCGCTTCGGCGATGATGGTGTTGCCGCGGAGATACACGATGTCGCCTCTCTTAAAACTTCTTAAAAATAAGCATTCACAGGTAAAACAAAATGCCGTTTGGACGCTTGGATTTTGCGGCGATGAAAGCACGGCGGCATACCTGCACTCACTCCTGAATGATAAAAATGTTGAGGTACGGAGGGAAACCGCGCTTGCTCTAAAAAGGCTGGGAGCAACACAATCAGTCCCCATCCTGATTGAAACATTAAGAGCCGAAAAAGACTCTTGGGTTAAATATGACATTGCAAGGGCATTGGGAATGCCCGGAAACCAGAGTGCGGTTTATGCGCTGATTAATGCGCTTATGAAAGAGAAAAACTGGTATGTCAAAAGCGCCTGCATTGAGGCATTAGGGCGTATCGGCAGCGATAAGGCCATGAGCATCCTTTTCAATATCCTGATTACCGATGCGGGAGAAGACGCTGCATGGGCGCGCACAAAGGCCGCATGGGCGTTAGCAGCAATCGGCGAGAAATCCATTCCCCTTTTGACAAATGCCTTAAGGGATAACGAAGAATCAACGAGGCGCAGGGCGGGATGGGCACTGATAAAAATCGGTAACCCGTCAGTAAAGTTGTTAATAAGTTCACTGCGCGAAATTAATACATTTACGAGGGAACGTGTGGCGCAGACCCTTGGTTGGATTGGAGACGAAAGGGCTGTTAACTCATTATTATGGGCATTGAAGGATGAAGAACCTTCTGTCGTAAGCGCCGCGGCATGGGCATTAGGCAGGATTGGCAGTCCAGCGGCTCTGTCTGAACTTCAGTCCCTGGTGAATAATGAAAATATCGATATCCGGGAAAATGCGGCTGAGGCGGGTCAAAGAATCCTGGCAAATAAAGAACGGATGGCTTATTTTAAAGAGTCCGTACGAAAACCATAAAACTATTTGATTAAGAGGTAAAATTTCAATATTATAGTATTTTAATTTAAATTAAAAATACTGACGAAAGGTTCTATTTTGATGAAACGCAGCATGGTATATCTTGTAGGCGCAGGTCCGGGCGACCCAGGTCTTATCACCGTAAAAGGTTTAGAATGCATTAAAAAGGCCGATATTATCATTTATGATTATCTGGTAAATGTCAACCTCCTCAAAAATGCCAGACCCGATGTAGAATTTATCTATGTAGGTAAACAGGGAGGCGCACACACCCTTGAACAGGAAGAGATTAATGAACTCATTGTAAGAAAGGCATTGGAAGATAAAATAGTAACCCGACTAAAGGGCGGCGATCCATACGTCTTCGGGCGTGGAGGAGAAGAGGCATTGGTGCTCCGTGAAAACCGCATACCTTTTGAGGTCGTTCCCGGCATTACCGCAGCCATCGCAACGCCTAACTACGCAGGCATTCCTGTCACCCATCGTGACTGCACTTCTACCTTTGGGCTGATTACCGGACACGAAGACCCCACAAAGGACGAAAGCTCCATCGATTGGGCAAAGATCAGCACCGGAATCGGGACGCTTGCTTTTTACATGGGAATAAAGAACCTTCCGTATATCACCGAACAGCTCATGAAACACGGCCGTTCCAAAGATACCCCGGTTGCTGTAATCCGGTGGGGAACTACGTCACAACAGAAAACAGTAGTAGGAACACTGAGTACCATCGTCCAGAAAGCCAAAGATATAAAACCCCCGGCAATTACCATAGTTGGTGAAGTCGTAAACCTGCGGGATCAACTCAACTGGTTTGAGACGAAACCGTTGTTTGGGAAGACGATCGTCGTGACGCGTTCGAGAGAGCAGGCCAGCGAATTTGCCGATAAATTGTACGAATATGGCGCTCATGTCATTGAATTCCCCACGATTGAAATTGCAAAACCTGATTCCATTCAGCCCCTGGACGAAGCCATAAAAAATATTCACATATTTAACTGGCTTGTTTTTACCAGCATTAACGGTGTTGACGCATTCTTCCAACGGCTGTTCGAGTCGGGAAAAGATATTCGGGAACTTAAAGGCATCAAGGTATGCGCTATTGGACCCGCAACGGAAGAAGGAATAAAAAAGTATCACATAAAGGTAGATTGCAGGCCGCCTAAGTTTGTTGCAGAGTCTGTCGTAGAAGAGCTAAAGAAGGTAACGGCCATAAAGGGTGAAAAATTCTTACTGCCCAGGGCTGATATTGCCAGAAGTTTCCTACCCGAAGAGCTTCAAAAATTGGGGGGAAAGGTTACCGATCTGGTGGCTTACAAGACCCTCATGGCACAACCCAAGGACATTAATCTTGTTGATAAAATTAAGAACGGCGAGATTCATATTGTCACATTCACAAGCTCATCGACGGTGAGGAATTTTCTACAAATCGTTGGTGAGAAAAACATCTCGGCATTCAATGGCCACGTCCAGTTTGCCAGTATCGGCCCGATTACCACGCAAACCGCAGAAGAAATGGGACTCCGTGTCGATATCAAGGCCAAAGAATATACCATTCCCGGATTAGTAGATGCCATCCTGGAAAGTACAGCCTCCAAATAATAAGCCACGAATTTGCACAAATAAGCACGAATGAAAATGATTCACAGAGGATGCGGAACAAAGGAACTACAAGGGTATATTCCCTTATTTTTCTGTGATCTCTGTGGTTAAGAAGTCGCGGAAGGCAGTCTGATTTAGCTGTTTCCTTACCAAAAATTCAGGAGGGTTAAGAAAATGGTTACCTTCCCATACAATTCCCAGCTAATTACAAAGGTCGAAACTGCCACAGATCACAGCAGCATTCAAGAGAGAAAAAGGGAGGACTCCCAGTTCAAGAAATTTCTTACATGAACTTATGAGGAGCCTTAAATGAAAAAATTAGCAATAGCCTTGTTACCTCAAGAAACAATAGAGAGCAAGATATTTTTTCTGAGAGGCAAAAGGGTAATGCTCGATAGAGATTTGGCCATTCTCTATGGCGTTGAAACACGGGCTTTAAATCAGGCAGTGAGAAGGAACATGAGGCGTTTTCCAGAGGATTTTATGTTTCAATTAACGAAAGAAGAAATGGAAAGTTGGAAATCACAAATTGTGATATCCAATAGGGAAAAAATGGGATTAAGAAGAAGACCCTATGCCTTTACAGAGCAAGGTGTCGCCATGCTTTCGAGTGTTCTCAATAGTGACAGAGCCATACAGGTAAACATCCAGATTATGAGGACGTTTACAAAACTTAGAGAAATGCTGATGGCTCACAAAGATTTAAAGCGAAAAATAGAGGATATGGAAAAGAAATACGATTACCAGTTCAAAATTGTATTTGACGCCATAAAGCAATTGTTAGAACCACCGACAGAACCAAAGAGCAAGATAGGTTTCCGTGCCCTTAAAAAAATTTAAGCTATAAACTGAGCAGTTTATTCCGACACCTTTAAATAAGGTGTTCCTATTACATTATCTGCCATTGTGGGTAAAAATTGAGTTTTTAAACCATGATAAGAAAAGCACTGCTTCTAAAGATTTTCGATGCTGCCTATATGCAGCGGTGGAACGATAAGATACGTCCTATAGAATTAATAGAACTGGATAAACAGGCCCACAAAATGGTAATTGCTTATTTTCTGGGTAAATTCGAGGAAGATAAGCAGGGTTTTAACTGGATAGACATCATTGAAGGGGGAATTTTTGAACTTTTGCAGCGCATTGTCATTACTGATTTAAAACCGCCCATTTTTTATAAGATAAAGGAAGATGCAAATAAATACAAACAATTAAACGAGTGGGTTTATAAAGAATTGGAATTCATTCTATCGCCTTTAGGCAGGGATTTTTGTGAAAGATTTTGCAGTTATTTTTTAAGGAGTGACGACACGTTAAATAAAAGAATTTTAAGCGCCGCTCACTTTTATGCCACAAAGTGGGAGTTCAACATTATTGAACATGCAAATCCGGATGGCTACGAGATAGATGTTATAAGAAAAAATTTACAGGAAAAGCAGGAACGATATTATGATTTAAAGGGTGTGGATGAATTGACAAAGCATTCAAAATATAAAAATTTCATCGACCTGTGCGGACAACTCCGATTCCAGTCAAGATGGGCTCATCTCCACAGAATACCAAAGACTTCTGTTCTGGGGCATTCGTTATTTGTTGCGATACTTTCTTATCTATTTTCACTGGAAATAAAGGCATGCAAAAAAAGGTGTGTTAACAACTACTTTACCGGCTTGTTTCATGACCTGCCGGAAGTCCTTACAAGAGATATCATATCTCCTGTAAAAAGGTCAGTCGAAGGACTAAGTGACCTGATAAAAGGATATGAGAAAGAGCAGATGGAGAAAGAAGTCTATGGTCTGATTCCGGAGGAATGGCATCCGGAAATTAAAATGTTTACGGAAGACGAATTTGACAGTGTTGTGACAATAAACGGGAAAAAAGAAAAATTCAGCAGCAAAGAAATCAACGAGATTTATAACGACGACAGGTTCAATCCGAAAGACGGAGAACTTGTTAAGGCAGCCGATAGCCTCGCCGGATTCATAGAGGCATCCGTAGCGATACGGAATGGAAGCGCAAGTCCGGATCTTCAATATGCGAAATTATCAGTAAAAAAGCAGTATGAAAGAGTTAACATTGCAAATATAAATTTTGGAGAACTCTACGCTGATTTTGACTGAGGAAATTCAAAAATGCATGGGAAAAGGGCATTTTGCCCATATTGCGGAAAAGACATGACTGCGCCGCAAGAAAAATCGTTGAACAGCGATAATTGGAAAGAGAGAAGATGTATGAAATGCACGTACTAACAGTATATTTGCCATTTGCTAAGAAAAATGTTTACATGCAGACGTTTCACTCCCGCTTAATACGATTATAAGTTATTATATGAGAAGCTCTCTCCTGTCATTCCAAGGCAAGAAGTGTCGGAGTAAAAGGTTGGTGATATGATTGATTATGAACAAGTTATGCAAAATTTCGGCTGCAAAACGAGGTAAAAAATGTTCAAACCAGATCAGCCAATTCAGTCTAGTAAGGAAGATATCTTGGGCAGAAAAGCATTTGCTCAATCGCTTGGCAATGCTATTCTTAACTACAAAGAAACAGACAGCATTGTAATTGGGTTTTTTGGTGCATGGGGTTCTGGAAAAACTTCAATAGTCAATATGGCATTAGAGCATATTGATTATGTTTGTAAAGATAAGAAGAGTGAGAGCGAACCTATCATTGTTAGATTTAATCCGTGGAACTATTCTGATCAAAATCAACTAATCAGCCAGTTCTTTAAACAATTATCTGTTACCCTAAAACGAAAAGATTATTCTGTCAATATTAGGAAAGTAGGGGGAAAATTAGAAACATATACAAAGTTTTTTGAGCCAGTAAAATTAATTCCGGTAGTTGGTCAGCTTATGGGAATTGTAAAAGATATTGTTCAAGCCACAAGCAAGACCTTAAAAGTTTTTGGTGAACACAGAGAAAATGATTTGAATAGCATACGTAAAGAATTAAACGATTTATTGGCTGAACAGTTCCATAAAATTATTGTTATCATCGATGACATAGATCGTCTTGGTAATATTGAAATTCGACAGATTTTTCAATTAATAAAATCATTAGGGGATTTTCCCAATACGATATATTTGCTTGCTTTTGACAAAGATGTCGTTATAAAGGCGTTACAAAGAGTACAGGAAGGTTCTGGTTTAGAATATTTAGAAAAAATAGTACAAGTGCCTTTTGACATTCCTCTCATTTCAAAGCAAGAAGTAGAAGCGTTACTATTTAGCCAACTTACTGAGTTGATTAAAGATATACCAGAAGAGAAATGGGACCAAACTTATTGGAGTAATATCTACCATAGCGGGCTAAGATATTTCTTTGAAAACATTAGAGATGTTACACGTTACATTAACTTATCGAGATGTGGTTTTTCTATTGTTAAGGGTGAAGTAAATGCAATTGATTTTTTCGCAATTACCGCTATTCAGGTTTTTATTCCAGATGTTTATTATGGAATAAGAGACAATAAAGATATTTTTGCAGGGATATTTGATTCAGCTTATGGAAATAGTAAGGCCGTGATAGAACAAGCGAAAAAACGTTGTGATGAAATATTTGGTAGAACAAATAAGTATTCGCAGAAAATGTTAATGGATTTTTTGAAAAGATTATTTCCTAAGCTGGAATCCGTTTATGGTAACACCCATTATGGTTATGACTGGTTGAGTGATTGGAGAAAAGATGGTAGGGTATGTAGCCCCGATAATTTCGATATATTCTTTAGACTCTCTGTCCCAAAAGGGGAAATCTCACAAAACGAAATTGAGACAATCTTATCACTTGCGAGTAATTCCTATGCCTTTGCTGAGGTTTTGCTAAGACTTAATGAAGATGGAAGAATAGTAAGATTTTTGGAACGAATAGAGGATTACACACGAAAAGATATTCCTGAGGAAAATATAGAGAATATCATTACCGTCTTGATGGATATTGGAGATTTATTTCCTGAGGGGGAGACTGGTTTTTTTGGTATAAATACTTCTACGAGAATTCGTCGCATATTTTATCAATTAAGCCGTCGTCTTGATAATAAGGAAAACCGATTTAATATTTTTAAGAAAGCAATTGAAAAGGCAACAAAAAGTTTGCACACAATAACAAGCGAAGTTGCCGTCCAAGGGCAGCAACATGGGAAATACGATCAAACAAAAAAATCAAAACCAGAGGAAGAATTAACAGTAAATGCAACTCAACTCGAAGAATTAGAGAAGCTCGCCTACGATAAAATCGAAAGTTGGGCAAACGATGGCCGATTGTCAAAACACACGTATTTACTTTCGGTTCTTTATGATTGGCGAAGATGGGGAAGACAAGAACAAATTAATAAATTTGTAAATCGTATGATAGAGGATGATGATGGACTGATTGATTTCATCACGAGTTTCTTAAGCAAGTCGAAAGTTCATGGCATGTCTGATTATGTTTATAGAACGGAGTGGAAAATTAATCTCAAGAGTATTGAGGAATTCGTAAACTTAAAACAGATAGAACCAAGAATAAGAAATATATTTTCTTCTTCCAAGTTTAAACAATTGGACGATAATGACAAAAGGAAGCAAGCTATCAAGATTTTCTTAGATACCTTTGATGGAAAGATAGAGGATCGTTTTTAATGAATACAGCCGAAATTTTCAGCAGTTACTTTTATTAACAGAATTGTGTTAGCTACCTTTTCACTAACATGACCAAAAATCTGTATGAGTGCAAAGTATAGGTAGGCAAAAGGGGATTAGTGAACTGAAAAAGGAAAAAAACTCATGACTAAAAATCCACAAGAGTGGCTGAAACAGGCTGATTATGATATAAAGACGGCCTAAATAATGTTCGACAATAAACGGCATATTTACGCGGTATTCATGTGCCATTTATTCATATCGTAGGGACACGGTGCTCCGTGTCCCTACAACGGCATATCGGCATAACAGTACTATCGGAAAAGAAAATGACATATAATCCAGACAAACACCATCGTAGGTCAATCCGATTAAAGGAATATGATTATTCCAGGGCAGGCGCATATTTTATAACAATATGTACGTACAACAAGGAATGTATTTTTGGAAATGTGACAAACAGTGAGATGCAACCGAATGAATATGGGATGGTTGTTGAAAACGAATGGGTAAAAACGGCTGAAATACGTTCAAATGTTATAATGGATAAATACATTGTGATGCCGAATCATGTGCATGGAATAATCATAATTTTGGATGACGGTAGGGACACGGTGCACCGTGTCCCTACATTTGAACAATTCGGCAGACCGACCTCCAATTCTATCCCAACGATAATTCGGTCGTTCAAGGCGGTGACAAAAAAACGGATAAACGAAATTAAAAAATCCTATGGCAAAACTGTATGGCAATCTCGATTTTATGAACATATTATCCGAAACAAAGATGAATTGGATAAAATCAGGCAATATATTATCAACAATCCCTTACAGTGGGAACTTGATAAGGAAAATCCAAATATCCAATAGAAGCAGTCGCTATGACCCCGGAAGAATGGGAAAAAAAGGATTCGCCGGTGGTGGATTATGTTAAAGACGGGGAAGTGGTCTATGGCTAGCAGGACATTGCCACAGGTCTGAAGGCATGTGGGGAAAGCATTTGAAGCCACAGATTGCGCTGATTACACAGATGGTAAAGATAAAATAATCCATAATGTTCAAGTTCAATCGTGGACGATTGAACCATCGGGGTAGTTTATACTTTTTGTCTTTGTGTTTATCATGTCTCCTCCTGTAAATCCTGTCGAGAAGAAATCTATATAAATTAATGTCTATTAGAAATTTTGCAGAAATACTCCTCAGGGGAATTAGCCAAATATTTTTACTGAATAACGTCATAACGGGCATCCTGTTTTTGACAGGGGCTTTTTATAACTCCTGGCCAATCGGAACAGGAGGAGTTATTGGGGTCTTGACAGGCACGGTTACTGCCCTAATTCTCAAATACAAGAGAGGCGATATCAACCATGGCCTTTATGGATATAACGGCGCTTTGGTTGGTTTAGCGACTGTATATTTCTTTGGGTTCAGCATGCCATCGGTTATCGCCCTGTTTTTTGGCGCTATTTTATCATCAATTATTATGAATTTTATGACCAAATGGAAAGTGCCTCCCTTTACTGCACCGTTCATTATCTCAACCTGGATAGTGATGACTATAATACTGACATTACACATTATACCATTACAAGCCGCTCAATTACCGGATGCAAGTAACTTAGAAATTATTCTTGCTATGAGCAGAGGTATTGGGCAGGTGATGTTTCAGGAAAATATTTTTACAGGCATCATATTGCTTATCGGGATATTGGTGTGTTCGCGAATATCGGCGTTGTATGCGCTTCTGGGAACAGGGATTGGGGTTATTGTCTCATGTGTGTGCTCACTTCCCCTGAGTATGATAACCGCGGGATTGTTTGGTTTTAATGGGGTTCTCTGCGGTATTGCACTATCAGGCAAAAAATGGCATCATGTAATCCTTGCAATTGCATCGATAGTTGTTTCTGTTTTTATAATGTTCGGGATGAGCCGTCTCGGTATCATTACCCTGACCGCACCGTTTGTCATGTCGACATGGCTAATTTTGTTGTTAAGCAATACGATGAGGTACAGACTACGTGGCGCTACAGCCAAATAGCTTTAACCACGAAGGGCACGAAAAACACGAAGGAAAGATATTTCACCGCGGAGGCGCAGAGGACGCAGAGAAAGACATGCCTCAAAGACACAAAGAATAAAAACGTTGCCATTTCCAGACACCCCCCTAAATCCCCTCTTCATAGAGGGGACTATAATTCCCCTTATTAAAGGTGGGCATGTTGGAAAACGTTTTACCCGATGCAGGGTGTACAATATTCTCATTACTGAAATTTTTTAAAAAACTAAATTATTACAATAATTCTTCGTGACTTTGTGGTAAACTCTCTGTGACCTCTGCGCCTCTGTGGTGAAATTGTTTTTGGATTGGGAATTTTATGATTAAGATAAAGGTTAAACCGGAAGATTTTGTTGTTGAAGAAGTCGCTGATATTTCCATTAGTGACACAGGGGATTTCTGCGTCTATCGTCTCCAAAAGAGGGGATGGAATACCGTTGACGTTTTAAAAAATCTTTCGAAGAAACTCAACTTGCCGTCTTCAGATTTTTCATACGGCGGTAAAAAGGACAAATATGCCCTCACATCGCAGTACATCACAATCGGACGGCAGGGCTATAAACAAACAACTCCCTCTGTTTCCGCCTCTTCTCAAGGAGGTGGTGATGGAAGGATAAAAAAATCCTGGATTATGCGTAAGAATTTGCAGTCTCCTTCGGCGGTGAATTTGGCAGAGATTGAAAGGCTTATTCCAACGAAGTTAGATAAGGAAAACTATTCGCTCAGTTTTGTAGGCCTCATGGACCGGCCTATGGGACCAGACCTCATTAAGGGTAATAAATTTCATATCGTTGTGAGAAATCTTACAGAACATGAGTTAAAGTCAGCGCTCAATGAGATTGAATGCGTAAAAAAGGACGGTTATTCCAATTATTTTGACGATCAGCGATTCGGCAGTTTTGATGCAAGGCAGGGATTTGTTGCAGAAAAGATCATTAAGAAACACTATAACGGTGCGTTGAAGATATACTTTTCACGCATTCATCCAGAGGATAGCAAAGACGAAAAGGAACACAGAAAATTCATTTACGAAAACTGGGGTAATTGGCAGGCATGTATTACAAGGGCTACGAGCAGGTTTGAGAAAGAGGCATTAAATTATCTGGAGAAGCATCCAAAGGGATTCGTCCCTGTTCTCCAGAGAATATCACACGAAGAAATGGTGCTCTTTTTTTCTGCATATCAATCGCATCTGTGGAACGAAGTTTTAAGGAAAATTATCCGATCTATTAGCGAGAACAATTTAAAAATTTCCAGGGGAATTGCAGGGGATTATTTATTTTATACATGCCTGGATGACAAGAATAAAGGGTATTTAAGCAGGCTGATTATTCCCATGCCGGCATCCAATATCAGGATGCCAGATACCTTTACAGAAACCCTTTACTCAGAGGTTTTAAAGGAAAACGACATAAAATCCCCCATGTTCAATATAAGAAAAATAAGACAGGCATTTTTCAAGGGCATCGAAAGAAAGGCCGTTGTGATCCCGGAGGAACTGTCTGTTGATTATTCAGAGGATGAGATTTATCAGGGTAAAAAAAAATTAGTCCTGGATTTCTTCCTACCGAGAGGGTGTTTTGGAACTATATTTATCAAGCGGATATTCTGCTAGCCTGCCTACAGCACATGTGCAGGAATTTTCAAATAAATAGTTCCTCCCCCTGTCCCCCTCCAGAGGGGGAGAAAGGGGGAGGATTCCATAGGGGAGGTCAGGTGGGGTAAAGGAAAAAGGCAATCACCCTCCCCCAAGCCCTTCCCATCGTTCGACTGAGCTCACGACGAAGTCAAGGGAGGGGAAAAAGTTGCCAAATGCCTAACTTATCAAAACATCAAATCACAAAAAACATTTCGTGCCTTAGTAATTTTGCAGCTATTCAGAAATCAATAAATTTATTGTTGACATCGTTATGCCAATTTAGGCATAATGATTGACAAAGTTTATGAAAGCTAAATTCAAGATATGGTTAGAAGAAAAGGGCGGCGTGGCCTTTGCCGAGGGACGCAGGATGCTGCTGGAATCCATAGACCGTCTGGGGTCATTAAATGCAGCGTCGAAGGAATTAGGCATGTCATACCGGGCGGCGTGGGGGAAGATCAAGGCGACAGAGAAGGCGCTGGGCATAAAATTACTTAAGGTTACCACAGGAGGAAAGGGAGGCGGCGGGGCAACCCTGACACCGGAGGCAAAGGAACTGATCTCGAAATATAAGAAATTTAACGATAAAATGGCCTCTCTGATGGAAAAGGAGTTTAAACATATTTTTGGGAAAAAGAAACCCGTTTAGAAACTGTATTTATGTTCGGGAATTTCAACGTAGGGGTTGAAAATCTTCAACCCTTACAAGCGATAGCCCAGGGCAGCTTGATTTAATTATTGCGGATACAACATAGTAATGTAATATGGCAAACAGGCTTTGCGGAAAAATTGTCAATGTGATTCAAGGTCAAATCCATGCCCATGTGCAAATCTTATGGAAAGAAATACCCTTGAGTGTCGTTATCACAAGGGCTTCCTGTGAGGACATGCACCTTTCTGTCGGTGATACGATTTATGTGCTTGTAAAAGGAACGGATATTATGCTCGCAAAATCCTTTTCGGGAATGCTGAGTGCAAGGAACAGGGCAATGGGAATTGTAAGACAGATTATCCAGGGAGACGTATTATCAAAGGTCTTTGTGGAATCTCAGGGAGATATGCTTCACGCCTTTATTACCAATAATTCTTTGAAGGAAATGAATATTCGCGAGGGTGATGAGGTTACGGCGATTGTAAAATCAACGGAATTGATATTATCGAAGGAAGCATAGCCATGAAGCAAATGAAAGAATTTCTCTATAAAAACTTCTTCTCTTGGCAAATATTTTACCACCCATTCAGGAGCTGTCTAAAAAGTCTTATGAATGGACCATATGTAGGGGCTGAAAATCTTCAGCCCCTACCTTTTGTATGGTTTATGGACTTTTTAGACAGCCCCAAGAGGAAGGTTAAATTGTTACTACTATGCACAGTAGTGATGTTTTTGATGATTTGTTTTTCCAATAACGTCCGGGCGGGCGAAAAGATACTCATCGCTACAGCCTCTGATTTGAATTTTGCCATGAATGAGATTTGTCGTGCCTTTGAAAAGTCACACCCAGGCATCAAGGTAGAAGTTTCTTATGGTTCATCGGGTAATTTCTATGCGCAGATTAAACAGGGCGCACCTTATGACATATTCTTTTCTGCGGATGCATCCTATCCAGCGCTTCTCGAAGAAGAAGGTTTTGCGGTAAAAGGCCAGCGACACCTTTATTCTATCGGGAAGATTGTGCTCTGGGTCCCTAAAAAGTCAGCGTTAAATCCTCATGAAGGATTAAAGATAGTTTTAGAGTCTAACGTAAAAAAATTGGCTATTGCAAACCCAAAACATGCACCTTATGGTCGGGCAGCAGAGGAGTCACTTCGATATTATGGGCTATTGGACAAGGTTCAGGACAAGCTGGTCTATGGTGAAAATATTTCTCAGACGGCGCAGTTCGTTCAAACGGGCGCGGCAGATGCGGGTATTATTGCCATGTCTCTGGCAATTTCTCCCAAGATGACGAGTGATGGAAATTATTGGATCATTCCCACCGAATCATATAGCAGGCTGGAGCAAGGATATGCCGTGTTACAAAGAGGCAAAGGCAAATCCAGCGTAAAGACTTTTTTAAAGTTTGTACAAGGAAAGAAAGGGAAAAAAATACTTTCAGATTTTGGTTTTATTTTACCGTAAATCGAATGGGTCTTAACTTGATATAGGAATTTCAAACAATCAGTTCCTCCCCCTGTCCCCCTCCAGAGGGGAAGAAAGGGGGAGGATTCCATAGGGGAGGCTAGGTGGGGGTAAAAGGGAAAAAGATGATCACCCTCCCCTAACCCCTCCCATCGTTCGACTGAGCTCACGACGAAGTCAAGGGAGGGGTAAAAGTCGCCGAAGACCTAATTAATCACACTAAAATGGTCAAAATATTTTCATCAAGGGACTAATATCAAATGAATTTTGCGGCGCCGCTTCTCTTATCTTTAAAACTTTCCCTCGTTACTATGGTTTTGTTGTTCATTGCGGGTATTCCATTTGCCTACTGGCTTGTTTTTTCGAGGATGCGATGGAAGTTTCTTGTAGAATCCGTTGTCGCCCTGCCCCTTGTCCTTCCCCCAACGGTTTTAGGTTTTTATCTCCTCATGATTGTCGGAGGCAATAGTTTTATGGGCAGATGGTATGCATCTGCATTCAATAAGACGCTTGCATTTTCCTTTGAAGGACTTGTTTTGGGCTCGTTCATTTACAGCCTGCCCTTTGCCGTGCAGCCCTTTCAAACTGCCTTTGCAGGGGTTGACAGAAAGTTACTCGAAGCCTCATGGTCATTGGGCAGATCTCATTTATACACTTTTTTTTCTGTAATCCTGCCTCTGTCCCGCCAGGGTATCATTACGGGTTGTGTGCTTTCCTTTGCTCACACCCTGGGCGAATTTGGAGTCGTGCTCATGATTGGCGGAAACATCCCGGGTATTACGAAAGTCGCTTCTGTGGCTATTTATGACGAGGTGCAGTCGCTGAATTATGGAAGCGCAAATATATATTCGGCGATACTATTGTCCTTTTCGTTCATAATACTTGCAGTGGTTTATTTTATTAACAGAAGATTTATACGGACTATCTAACCCGAACGAGTCGGAAGAGTTCTTTGATGGGAATTTACGATTTTTTTAAATCCCAAATCGTAAATTCTTGCTAAAAGTGTCAAAATATTTTTGGGAAGATACTAATGTTGAATATTTCACTTCAAAAAACATGGAAAGAGTTCGGGCTGGATGTGGCCTTTGAGATTCCCCGTGGAAAGGTAACGGCATTATTCGGGCCTTCAGGCGCCGGCAAATCAAGCATCCTGCGCATTATTTCCGGTTTGGAAACAGCCGACAGCGGAATAATCTTACATGGTAAAGAAGTATGGTTTGACGATACCCAAAAGATTCATCTTCCACCCCAACAGCGTTCCATCGGTTTTGTATTTCAGGACTTTGCCTTGTTTCCACACCTGACGGTAGAGAGAAATGTTGCATATGGAATAAAGGGAAAAAAGGGATTGAACGAATTAAAAGACCTCATATCTCTTGTAGGCCTATCTGGCTATGAACATTATTATCCCGCCCAACTATCCGGTGGGCAAAAGCAGAGGGTTGCTCTGATTCGGGCGCTTGCCAGGAAACCCGACCTCCTTTTGCTCGACGAACCGCTTTCTGCCCTTGACTGGGAGACACGCAGGCAGTTACAGGAGGATTTAAAAAAGATTATAAAACAGTTTCACGTGACGACTCTTTATGTGACCCACGACGTAACTGAGGTTTATAAACTGGCAGACTACGTGGTTGTGCTGGAGTCAGGAAGGGTTGTCAAAAAGGGAACACCGGAAGAGGTTTTTCTGGGGAAAAAATTAAGCACCCGTATCCAGATCGTTGGGAAGGTGGTTAGTATTGAATCTGATTCTATTATGGCGGCTGTTACCGTTATGCATGATGATCAGTATTTTAAGACCCTGATCGATACAGAAGAGGTAGATAGGTTGAATTTAAAGGTGGGAGACGATGTCGTAATCGGCGCTAAATCTTCCGATGTAATCTTGTTTAAAGCCTTAACACAATCTTAACACGATCTTAATATTTCCTTAATAATTATGAGATAAAAAGTTTATTTAAAATAATTTCCTGAACAGGGATTTCTTCGCGGGTTCAAGTTTGCAACTTGAACCCACCTTTTGTAATCACGATCAACTTTCATTTTAATTTTGGGTTTTAAGAAACGGTGTCGAGGTGCAAGTCTTCAGGTTTTTCCCAATGATGGGTTCAGGTTACAAACCTGAACCTGATTTTTATTATGGCCACACAGTCTACGAATGTTGCGGTAACAAGACCCATCCAATACGGTACGACACTGGTGCTGATTGCCTTAACATTCCTCTTAAATCTTTCCGCAATTATCTCCCGTATTTATTTTAGGAAGCGTTCGAGATGAAGGTTGAACAGGGTATAAAGGGGCAACAAAAAACAAAGGTAAAATTAGAGGCTCTGTCCTTTTATTATGGGAAATACAAGGCCGTAGACAAGGTTTCCATGGAGTTCTTTGAGTGTAAGGTTACGGCTATCATAGGACCTTCAGGATGTGGAAAATCAACCTTGATTAAGTCGATTAATCGCATCTCCGAGATTACGAATGAGGTGCAGGTCGAGGGAAGAGTTTTATTGGATAATAAAAACGTATACGATCGTGACATCGACCTCGTCGATTTGAGACGACGCGTAGGCATGGTATTTCAGAGACCCAATCCCTTTCCCAAATCTATTTACGATAATGTGGCCTTCGGTCCAAGGCTATCCGGAGTGAATAATAAGAAACGATTGGATGAGGTAGTGGAATATAGTTTGGCCAAGTCAGCCCTCTGGAATGAGGTCAAGGATCGGTTGAATCAGAGTGCTATTGGACTTTCCGGGGGACAACAACAACGGTTGTGCATAGCGCGGGCGCTGGCGGTAGACCCCGAAGTCTTGCTCATGGATGAACCCTGTTCGGCGCTCGACCCAACGGCAACGGCGAGGATCGAAGAATTAATCGAGGATTTAAAAAAATATTACACGATAGCGATTGTCACTCATAATATGCAGCAGGCAGCACGTATTTCGGATTATACAGGATTTTTATTGAATGGGCAGTTGATAGAGTATAATATAACTACAGAGATATTTACAAACCCTGATAATAAAGTTACGGAAGATTACATCACAGGGCGATTCGGATAGGGGTTACAGCTGCATAACTCGCAGGATTTTTATTATAGTGAACGTCATAGACAAGCTGAAATTATATTACTAACATGTCATTCCCACGAAAGTGGGAATCCAGCGGAACAATTAAGATGCTTGGATTCCTGCTTCCGCAGGAATGACAACTTTCTTTTTTCCCCTTTCTCCTCAACGGTCTTTGTGGTAAGGGATTTCTATGGAAAGACATTTTGATCAACAATTAGGGGCGCTCAGAAAAAATCTCATCCAGATGGCCTCCGGGGTAGAAGCTGCAATTGCCAATGCCGTAAAATCACTGATCGAGAGAGATAGTGAACTGGCGCGTCTCGTTGTGCAAAGCGATGAGCAGGTGGATGCCCTGGAATTGGAAATTGACAAACAATGCGTGGATTTGCTGGCATTACGACAGCCATTGGCTATTGACCTTCGGTTTATTACATCGTCAATCAAGATCACAAACAACCTGGAGCGCATGGGCGACCTTGCCGTTAATATTGCTGAACGGGTAATTCCCCTTTGCCAGGAGCCGCAACTGAAACCACTCATTGATATTCCAAGGATGGCAACGATTACTCAGACTATGGTTAAGGACAGTATTGACGCCTTTGTAAACCGGGACACGGAACTGGCACGTTCTGTATACGAACGAGACTCCACCGTAGATGCCCTGAATGACCAGATATTCCGGGAACTATTGACCTATATGATGCAAGACCCGGCAAATATAACGCGGGCAGTCCACCTGATCCTGATTTCCCGTCATCTGGAGAGGATCGCCGACCACTCAACCAATATTGCCGAAGAAGTCGTATATATTGTAAAGGCAAAGGTCGTCAAACACCGCGCCTATAACCTGGATGAGTCTTAGGTGTCTATAAAACATAAAAACGCCACATATTTACCGGCAACACATTCACCTGTGGCAAGATTAAATCCCAAACTTCTGTATATATTGCTCTCGCTTATACCGCTCTGTGTTTTCCTAAACTCACTCCAAAGCGGATTTGTTTACGACGACATCGGGGTAATCGAAGATAATTATTTTATACGCTCCCTGCAAAATATCCCAAAAATTTTTAGCAAGGATTATTTTCACCTTGCTAATGAATTAAGCTACCGCCCAATCGTTACCCTCACTTACTTTCTGGACTACGCTATCTGGCGCCTCAATCCTTCCGGATACCATCTGACCAATGTCATCCTCCATACAATAAATTGCTTTCTCTTATATGCCGTAGTTCTGCGGCTTGTAAGGATGCGCCCCGTTGCATTGCTCTCGGCAGTTTTATTTTCCATGCATCCATGTGTGACAGAGGCTGTCAATGCCATCAGCTATAGGGAAGATATACTTGCTACCTTGTTTATTTTTCTGTCGTGTCTTTGTCTGATTTTGTCAGGTAAAAAGGTTTATTATGCGTTGTCACTCCTATCCTATCTGCTAAGTCTATTTTCCAAAGAGACGGCTATTGTGATGCCATTGTTCATCCTTTTGTGGTGGATATTTTTTGTGAGGAAACGCCATCCCTCGTTTCATCCTGTTCGAGAGGGTACGGGAAGTTTCCCTTCTGCTTCGCAGTTAAATGGCAGAGAATCTTTTAGTCCTGCGAAATCAAGGTGGGGGAGAGATTTCACAAACTATTTTCTTGGATACATTCTGATAAGCATTTTCTATTTAATAATACGCTTTATTGTCCTGAAAAACCCATTGGAAGCGTCCGTTGGTTACCTACAAGGGAGTATCGCAATAAATTTCATGACGATGGCCAAAATTCTGGCCTCGTATGTTAAACTCATGTTTCTGCCGTTTCACCTGAGCGCGGACTATACGATCGCCCCTGTCCTATCAATCTTTGATGCCTCCTTTATTACAAGTATTACCCTGCTTGTTGCTGTGGGTTTTATTATTTTTAAAATGATAACTACAACCGTGTCCTTGCATGTTTTGTACAGGGATCGAATGTATAGCGTGTTCATGCTTTGTTTTTTTGCCGCATTGCTACCGGTCTTAAATATCATACCGATTGGACACATCATGGCAGATCGGTATCTGTATCTCCCGGTTGCCGGATTTTGCACCGCTATCAGCGGGCTTTTATTACGCGGTGCAATCACTCAATTCCCTGTAAATAAACAGGAAAAATTCCCTGTTTATAATCACAATATACTGAGCAATTACGCTTTTGTTATTCCGCTCATAGCGGTGATATGTATTTTTTTTACTGCGAGGACTGTTTTAAGAAACAGGGACTGGCAGAATGAATATATCTTCTGGACAAAAATTCTCAGTGAACAACCACAGAATTACGATGCGCACAATAATCTGGGAAGCTATTTCTATAAACAGGGGGCACTGGACAGGGCGATTTGTGAACTGGAAGAAGCTGTCAGACTAAAGAAGAATTATCCTGAAGGGCACAATAGTCTGGGAACGATGTATATAGACAAGGGACTCATTGACAAAGCAATTGCAGAATACGTTGAGGCAGTAAAGTATAAACCCGTATTTCCCCAGGCATACTATAACCTGGGGAATGCCTGTATTAAAAAGGGCATGGTGGATGATGCCATTAAGTTTTTTGGCAAAGCAATCAGCCAGGGTATGTATAATCCCCAAATTTTTAATAACCTCGGCAGTGCATATATGAAAAAAGGCATGATGGACGAGGCCGTCGCCCAGTACCAAAGGGCATTATCGGTCTATAGGGACTTTGCGGAGGTACACAGTAACTTGGGTTACGTATACACAGAAAAAGGTGATTTAGACAGGGCAATGTTTGAACTGAAAGAAGCCTTGAGGTTGCAGCCCAGCCATGCCAATGCCCACAACAATCTGGGGGCAGTTTATTGCCAGCAGGGATTATGGGATGTGGCGCTCGATGAATTCATGAAGGCCGTCAGATTTGATCCGAAAAACGCCAGCGCCCACAAAAATATCGGTATGATTTACTTTACAAAGGGAGATAAGCAAAGAGCCAGAGAACACCTTTTACAGATGCTGAAATACGACCCGAATTATTTAAAAGATGCGGGTATTTACGCAATCGTTTCAGAACTCGGATTACTAAAGGATTAAAAGGATTGGAGGTTTGTCCAGTCATGTAGTGACTAACACTCGCACCACTTCTTCTGGTAGTTCAACAAAAACAAAGTGGTTCTTATGGTACAGATAATCTTCACCACTTTCATCAATCACGCGCACAAAATCATCGTGTTCCGCTTGTTCGTCTGGGATGACTTCGTAGATTTTTCTTGGAATCAATGATGCTTCATAACCTTTATTGTCTAAGCAAAGGACAAATCGCTTTCTCATAGTTGTCTCCTAATTCAGATACCGCTTGATCTTTATATCCTTCCGACCTATGCCATGTGCCTCATACCAGTGAAGTTCTACCCACCGAATCCTGCCATTTTGAAGTCTCACCTGGGCAATGCCTTTGAGCTTTCTCCAGCGGCCGTGTCCGTAAACTTTTTGCAAATACGGCAGGGCACGAACATGTGAGCCAGCAGCAATAGTTTCGATATTTTGAAACTCGCCAATAATTTCAAAATCCACGCTCACAGTTTAGCATACCATAGTAAGCAAAGCAATATTTTTGCTGATGCTGCCATTATTCACTGGCAAAGAAAATACCACGTGTAGTCTCAACCGTGTAACGCCTGAACTCAGCAGCGTCGTCAAGTGACTGAATGACTTTTTTTAGTAATTCCTGTTGTGACATTTATGCAGGCGCTCCAAATATATTTTTTTGATTTCGTCATCCGGTAAATCAGGAAACCTTTTACGCAATCCATGAAGAAAGAGATCCCTGGAAAATTGGGACAATTCGAATGCCTTAAGCAGTCTTTGTTCAGGTGACATACGGCGAAGCGCTTGAATGTACAGCTTGTGATTTGGCATTATTTGATATTCACAGTGTCTGGTTACTATACAATTCTGTAAGGAGAGTTAAGGATATCTATTTTTTATCTGCCGTTGCGAAAATCACTGTATCTGCAACAACATTACCTCAAAATACTTAATCCAAGAAATTGATAATTCTCATCGTAATCAAAAATAACGGGAAAGTTTTTCAGATGTTGCCTTCTAATTTCCCAAGGGAAACCCCCATATTTCTCTTTTCCAGGCGCTTTTTTACTTTTATTCATCTTTATGTGAATAAGATGCCTGTCTACATGACATTCTATGCCGCTTTCTTTTAAACTCACAATCCTCTCATCGGCTATATTGATTTCCCTGCCAAAAAGCCTTGATTTATAAGAGTTATGAACATCCACATTGACGAAAGCGCCGTAGAAATCAATAGTATCGTTAACAATTTCTGCTTCTTTCTTATTTTTAAAAGTTTTTCGAGAGTTGGGGTTTAATCTTTTGCCCAACTTTTTAATGCCCTCTTTGGGAAGCAGATAATAGGATTCTTCAACATCTTTGACCTTACCACATATCTTGCAGACTTCTTTTTTATCCTTTGTCTTTTTATACCCCTCGTAATGTCTGCAATGCAAACCCAAAAATTCCCATGCCAGGCCAAGTTGTTGATAAATATTAAAATAAATCTGAAACTCCTTTTTATTAATGGTTTTACCATGAAGGAAATTGTTGCTGATGAAATCCATGCTTCTAAAAAGACTTTTAAATATACTTTTCTTGCATAGGGGTATTACAGATTTCACATTCCCCATAATTATATTCTGCTTCATTTTCATTCTTCTGAGGCATAAGTTGTAATTAAACTTTGTAGTCACTTACTCCTTCGCTGGTTCAGGCTTGTAGCCTGAACCAAAACGTTCGATTCATCCGCAAGTTAGCCAATCTGAAAAACATCTTAGTTTCTATCTGCAGATCGCCATACGCTTTGAACTGTATCTCTCATAACAATCAGCATACCATGCCATTTCTTTTCGGAAAATTGCGTTATTGTCTACAAATATCTTCATCCATACGTTTTTTCAATCGATGGGCGTTAATTCTTCTTCAGCCAGTGACGCAGCGTAATCAAGGCAAGCAAGAATATCTTCCTTGCTTATCGAAGGATACTCTTCGAGAAGTTCCTCAATTGTATCCCCATTTGCCAGCATGCGTATGATCTGATGAACAGGAATTCGTGTCCCCTTAATACATGCCTGTCCATGGCATATTTTTGGGTCAATTGAAATTCGTTTATCCATAAAACTTCTTACTCGTAATTCCCAAAAAAGGTTACCGTAATGTGCTGGATATTTACGGGGAGGTTTTTTAACTCTTCTGACCAATTACCTGATTTGCTGTCACCGAAGGTAAATCCGCCAAAATCCTGGGAATAAACGAGGGTATCGGAATAATCGTAACCACGGATTTCGATGCGGAATACCAACAGGGCAAAGGTAATTTCTCCTTTGGCAACTTTCCTCCATACTTTTAGGAAAAGGGTACCTGAGTCATCTCTCATTTTAAATTTAACGGATGCCTTTGCTGTGCCGTTTCCAAAGTACTTATCAGACAGCTTTGCAGAAAAGCCGGAAAGGTTTGTCTCCGATGTTCCTCCATGGCTGACTGAGTACTCCTCAAGAGTTGTTTCCTGGGAGAAAAGCGGTTGCAGCGTCCAGATTTCAAATGCAGATATTACTAGAAGAGAAATGAACAGAAATACTATCCGTTGCATTTTATTATTTCCCCCACTCCTTCCGCTTCCACCCCAGCAGCATGTCGGTGTATTCGCCATGTTTCCAGAATGGATCGGCGGTGTGCTTGATGCCCAGTTTCTCTTCGATCTCGGCAAAGCGTTTGAGCTTGCCGGCCTCGTCCTTGATCTGGAGGAGCCAGCGG
>Ga0209317_1001126_pt1 | contig 25608 bp, 20 predicted proteins | sample RifGroB2_FD_183994 | JGI IMG/M metagenome (GOLD analysis project Ga0209317, IMG submission 183994) | Soil microbial communities from Rifle, Colorado, USA - Groundwater B2 (SPAdes) (version 2) | ecosystem: Environmental > Terrestrial > Soil > Unclassified | place: Rifle, Colorado | collected...
AGCTTCGACAGACTGATAGAGCAGAAAGGGTACGCCAACCGTTCCGAGGCGATCCGCGACCTGATCCGGGCGGCCCAGGTCGAGCTTGATTGGGAGGAAGGCGAAAAAGAAGGCGTCGGCACCGTGACGCTGGTCTACAACCATCACGTCCGCGACCTCTCCGACAAGCTCACCGAGCAGCAGCACGCCCACCACGACCAGATCATCTCCGCGTTGCATGTCCACTTGGACGCACACAACTGCCTCGAAGTGCTCGTCGTGCGCGGCAAAGCCCGCGACGTGCGCAGGATCGCCGACGAACTGATCGGTGTAAAAGGCGTCAAGCACGGCAAATTGGTAATGACCACCACCGGCGAAGGCCTGCACTAAGGTTCCGCAGCAAAGGAAGCAATGACCAAGAACGACGCTTACTGGATGGGAAAGGCGATCGCGCAGGCGCGAAGAGCCGAAGCGATAGGCGAGGTGCCGATCGGCGCTGTCATTGTGAAAGACGGAGTGATCATTTCACGAGGCCACAACCTGCGCGAGAGCAAGCAGGACCCCGCGGCGCACGCAGAGATGATCGCCATCCGCAAGGCGGCCAGGAAACTTTCCAGCTGGCGCCTGACCGGCGCCACGCTTTACGTGACCCTGGAGCCGTGCACCATGTGCATGGGCGCCGTGATACTCTCCCGGCTGGACCGGGTCGTCTTCGGCAGCTTCGATCCCAAAGGGGGCGCGGCGGGGTCGCTGTTCGACCTATCCGACGACAAGAGGCTGAACCACAGCGTCGTCCTGACCCCCGGTGTGCGCGGCGAAGAGACCTCCGCAATGCTTTCCAACTTTTTTGCCGCCCTGCGGGCACAGAAAAAGCGGGAGAAGTTATCTCCCCTCAATTGCGAAAAAATCGAATAGGGCTAAACTTTTTCGGATTTGTGCCGAAGACAGCCACAGCAGATTTGTTTTTTCCGCTTTGAGAGGGGCTTATGCAAACAGAAGAGATCACTCCCATTGCCATCATGGCCACGCATCACGAGATCACCAGGCTTTCCTCTTACACCGAGGAACTCTTGGAAGGCAGCATAGCTTCTGATGAATTTTCGCGGCACAAGTTATCGGCAGTGCTGCGGGTCTTCAGCGAATTGGGCATCATCTGGCGCATATTGTCAGAGATTGACTCCAGGGGCGTCATGACCAAGACGCAGCGTCAATACCTGCAGGATTTTTATGCAGGCCTCACCTACTGACCAGTTGGGCCTCTGACCAAGAAAACCAACACTTGAATTTCTATTCGGAATAAGGTATATCTTATCGTCGCTCTCAAGGGGCAGCTGTTAAGGCTTCGTGTAGCAGTTCCCAGAGTGTCGAAAAAGAGAATATCCGGAGAGATGTCCGAGTGGTCGATGGTGCCTGACTCGAAATCAGGTGTGGCGCAAGTCACCTAGGGTTCGAATCCCTATCTCTCCGCCAATTTTGTAACTAGCTGAATTTGCTAGTGTTATGAGCCTCTACTGACAGGGTGGTCCATGTTTTGGACCAACTGGAGGTAGGGGCTTTGTCTTATCTATCACACCTCATATGTCGCAATGGTCACTATTACTACAGGGTTGTTGTCCCCGTAGACCTCAGACCAATATTCCCAACCATCGAAATAAAGAAGTCCCTCAAGGCCACCGACCCCAAGACTGCTAAGTCACTTGCAGTAGCCATGGAGTACAAGGTGCAGCAGACATTTGCCTTAATACGTGGCGGCATGTTGCCAAGCGATCAGGTGCAAGGTCTGGTATCCGATATGTTCCCAACCAAGCGAAAAGCCAGAAGCAAGGGTCGTTTACTATCCACGCTGATGCATGAGTACGTGGTCATGCATGAGACTAGGTGGACACCAAAGACCAAAATAGAGATCGTTGCTTGCCATAGGCTGATACTGGATATCCTCGGTGACGTGGATGTTAAGAGCATATGCAAGGCCGTGGTCCTCGATTTCCGAAGCAAGCTAATGAGGTTGCCAGCCAACCAGTACAAGATATATCCATGTAAGACCATAGCAGAAGTCCTAGCGATCCCCGGTGTTACACCCATGAGCGTCAAGTCAGCCAATAAGTACATATCGAGGTTAGGTTCCCTGCTAAGTTATTGCGTCAAGGGAGGCATCCTTATGGTGAACTATGCACAAGGTATGCTCATACCTGAGAAACGCAGGAGTGACGAGGAGCGTAAGGCGTACACAGTAGAGGACCTGAAATTGATACTGAAAGGCTTACCAAGGGACCAAGAGAAACCTGAAAGGTACTGGATTCCGGTAGTTGCCATGTTCTCAGGTTTGCGGTTAGACGAGATATGCCAAATGTACGTGGCTGATGTGCAGCAGATTGATGACGTGTGGTGCTTCAGTGTCAACGATGACCAGGACAAGAAGGTGAAGACATTATCCAGTAAGAGGGTCATACCGATCCACCCTACCCTGCTAAAGTGTGGGTTCTTGAAATATGTTGAAGGTCTCCGCGCTGATGGGATTCCAAGATTATGGATGAATCTAAATTGGCGAGAGGCAGATGGTTACAGTAATGCCTTTGGTAAATGGTTCCAAAAGTTTAACAGGAGTCATGTGACCACTGACAAGGCCATGGTTTTCCATAGCCTGCGTCATACGGTAACTGACACCATGAAGCAGGCAGGCGTGCAGGAGGTTGTTATCTCTGAGATCATGGGGCATGCTAACGATTCTATGACCATGAGCCGGTACGGTAAGAGATACCAGCCAAGGGTACTCTTGGAGGCCATGATGCATTTGGAATATGGCATCGAGACAATGGTGCCGTAACGGCTTAGTATTGCAATTAAACTCATAATATTGGCATCGTAATATTCTCGTGTAACGACATACCACTGTAGACCGTAAAAAATAGCATATTGCTATGATTATAGGTGGTTAGACTTTTTGGCGTTGAAATAATACCGAAAAGTTAAAAGTAGCCATGCAGTACAAGGCCCGCATTTCCAGCACCACATACCCCCTAAACTCAGGAGGTGAAAGGTTCACAGTCCCACATTGCTATAACTTGAACGGTCGCGGTGTGTGCTCTTGAGTCAGGCTGGTTAGGATGTGCCATTGCCTCAGCGATGTGGTTGGCATCATAGCGCCCTGATAGGGTAATACGGTGGTGGCTTGCCAGCGTGTCGCAGGTATGATAAGAAACCATTCGCCCTCTCACGATCATTTTGAAAAGACCAAAATGATCCTTCGAGTCCGAGCCTAAAACCTTGTGGATGTGCAGTAGGTCTAAGCTTACAGATGGTCAATTATTGTAGAAAATGGCAGGTATTTGCGGCAATAGTGACGTCAGTAGTGTGTAACTAGCTGATATTACATTACGGTCAAGGGATTTAGAATCCCCTGCTTGCTTTAAGCGGTAGTGTCCACATATAAATTCTAGGAGAAGGATACAACATGATAGAGAAGGAAGAGCTTAATTACTACGAATACTGGCTTACAAAAAAGGAATGGACAGCTCATTGGGCGATTCGCCTAGTCACAGATTATTTAAAGATGACGCGGTCATGGAAAGCATACGAAGATGCCGATGATGTCGTGAGCACTATTTATAATGATCTCAAAAGTAGAATGAATGAAGATGAGGCTTCTCATATATATGGCAAGCGGACTGTACTCGATGAAAAGGATAGGTTTGGTAATTGGGTCCCAATAGGAATAGATATGGATGAATCAAGGGTGTGGCCTGATCGTTTTATAAAATACATCCAAGATAAAGGGTATCAAATTCCGTTTGAATTTAAGGCCTTTATTGGCTTAGACGAGAATGAAGAGGTACTCAACGTGAAGCAGCAACAAGCACATGACCGGGCTACTTGTCAGGGCATTGCTAGGACCTTGTGGTCTATATATCCAGAGATGACGATAGAAGAGATGCAGTATCATAAGGGGATTCAGCTTTTTGGGTCAGGGACGCTATATAGTACCGATACGACCTTAAGGCGATGGTTAAGCGAGGTCGACCCGCGCAAGGTAAAGACTGGTCCTAAGAAGAAGGTTTAAAGCAAGTGGTGTGCCAGCTAATAGACGTCTGCTCTTCGGAGTAGGCGTTTTTTTGTTTCATTGGGTCTGTGATAGAAAGGGGCATCTCAGCGAGCCGCTGAACATCCCAAGCAGGACCAAAGGAGAAACACCATGGAAGAACTTAACACGTTTGTTGGAGCAGCCGCGGGCACCACTTACCCCGAACACATCATTGCCTTGAAGGATGCCTTCATGATGGCAGTTGTTAATGCTGATTTTGTTGAGGACAAAAAGAAGGTCGACAAGATCGTAGCAGCGCTAACGCCGGTCGATCCCGAAACCCGTGTCCGCGCCCAGTTGGAAACCAACGCATACAAGACCCTCCGCGCTAAAGCAGCAAAACTGGCAGAAGAGCCTGGTGGGACATATGTCGCTCCTACTAAAACTGCAATCGAACAATACGTTGCAGAAGGTCTGAAGGTCTGGCGAGACAAGCAGAAGTAGTCTTTGGATTGGAAGAGGGGGAGGGTAACATACCCCTCTCCTCTTCCTTACAATGTTCTGGAGAGGTCTTAATCAACTAATAGAGGTGAGAAAGTGACAGGAGAAGGATCGACAGATATTTCCCTGCTGCATGCCGCAGCAATTAAATATGCACAAAATGGCATACACGTGTTCCCCTTAGTGAAATACAGGGACATGGCAATAGTTAAATGGAGAGAGGTAGCGATCACCGACCTGGGGCAAATCAATGCGTGGTGGGGAAAAGGGCCGGAATGTAATATCGGCATCGTAACTGGGAAACGATCTGGAATCGTAGTGATAGATTTCGCAACTCCTGACGCATGGGCATTGGCACAGGAGAAGGGGGTTCCGGTGACTCCGGTAGCACAGAAAGGTCAGCGGTACCAGATGTACTGCAAGTACGAAGAAGGAAAAGGGGATTATTTGAAGCGTGCAGATATAGCCGGTGTTGACCTTATTGGCGACGACCGCATGGTGGTAGCTCCTCCTTCTGTGGTGATTCAGAACCCTGAATTGTCGATATCACTGAGAAAGGTAACTAGCTTCGATTGGGTGGATGGTAAAGGGATCGGTGACCTGGAGTTAGGTGATGTGCCGGATTGGTTGCTGGGGCTTCCCAAGGAGGTTGAAGAGGATCGTGAGCTTGTGGCTAGTGACTCTAGTGTGATTGAGGAGTCTGCAAGGCCAGAGGTTATGGAGGGATTGCAACTTGCCGAAATGCAAGGGACACAGGCCGAGTCCGAAGAGACGGATACCAATGACAAGCCAGCTCTTCCCAATATTGAAGAATTGGACAGCGATGCTAAAGAAGACCCTTGCTGTGAAACTGAATCCTTGAAAGTAGTGGAATGGAAGGCACCTATTCTCTTCGATAGCGTAAAAGTAGAGCACATCAAGGCTGAGCTGCTGCCGTCCTGGCTTGGAGAATTTGCGGGGGCCATCAGTAGGTCGAAACAGACCCCTGAAGGGCTTGCAGTTATGTTCGGGTTGTCGATAGTGGCAGCATCCGTCCAGAAAAAATTTGTCGTGGCTCCCTATGGCGACGACGAGTACACCGAACAATTATCTCTTTGGACCGTTACTGTCCTGAAGTCAGGAGAAAGGAAGTCGGCTGTCCTGAATCCGATGAGAAATCCGTTAGTTGTCTGGGAGAAGGAGCAGGCCGAGTTGCTTCAGACCCAGATTCACGATACCGAAACCGCCATTAACATTGCTCAGATGCGAATAGATAAGTTGCAGAAGAATGCTGGCAATGAAGCCGATGCTGTTGCAAGACAAGGTATTGTAGATCAAATATCAGATATACGTGCAAGTATGCCGGTACAGGTAAAAGCTCCGGTGCTTTGGACTGCGGACGTTACGCCTGAAGCTCTCCAGGATCTATTGGCTGAACATGATGAGAAGATGGCGCTCCTTTCCGACGAAGGCAATATCTTTGAGATAATGGCTGGCTTGTATAGTGACGGCAAGCTCAACATTGACATCTTCTTGCAGGCATATTCTGGTTGCCCGACCAAGATAATGAGAAAGACGCGGAAGGTGAATCTTGATAAGCCAGCTTTGACTTTCGGGCTAGCAGTTCAGCCGGTAGTGATCGAATCCCTTGATAAAAGCAGCAAGAAGGGGTTTAAGGGTAAAGGTGCGTTAGGAAGATTCCTTTTCTGTCTTCCCGAGTCAATGCTTGGCAAGAGGTCTGTTGGTGACAGGACGATAGTCCCCGCTGATATAAAGGCCAGATACGAATCTGGCATCCGGCGATTGCTAACGGTTCCGATGCTCTTTAACGCTGCGGGTAAGGAAACCCCTCGGATGCTTGTACTGGATCGGGATGCACTTGGCGTCTGGATGCAGTTTGATGCCAGCGTAGAGAGGATGCTTGGTCCAGGTGGAGAACTTGAGTCTATGGATGACTGGGGAGGTAAGCTTCCTGGTTCGGCCTTGAGGATAGCTGGAATCTTGCATCTGGTTGAGCATGGACCTGATAACCTCACTATCGGAATTGATACATTGAATATATCGATTTCGTTGTGCAATCTGCTCATTAGTCATGCTAAAGCTGCATACGGCATGATCGGTGCTGATGAGGAAATCAGCGATGCCAAGAAAATATTTTTGTGGATGCAGAAGAACGGATTCGATGTATTCACTAAGACTGATTGCAGCCGTGCATTCAAGACGATGACTGGTATAGATAACGCGCTCAAGGCACTTGAAGAGCGTAATGTTCTGAAACAGCTGATGATTCCTACAGGAGGCAGGGACGCAGCCAACTATGTAAGTAATCCAAGTTTGAAGCCAATAGTTGACTGATGGGCTAAATACCCTTATTACCCTTAATTCCGGTAGAATGGAATTGTTTTACTTAAGCCTGGCATCCTGATATCCATGATCTAATAGAATGGTATTTAACCAATACTATTATGAAATCAGTGTGATATACAATAATACTGTATTGTAAGGTGTGATAGGTTTATACCGTAATATTTATAAAATATATTACCTGAGTTGTATATTATATAACTAACTGTCATAGGTTTACTCTCAGTTGAATCACTATAGTACGATAAAAAGGATAAAAAGGACAAAAAGAAATTATTGGTTAAGTTGAAAGTTTACGTTTGCAGTATTGATATTATATTAGTATAAGAGCAAATTTAGTAGTAGAGAACCAAACATATTGATCCGGTCAGGTGGATGTTATATCCAGTATCGGCGCTGTGATTATAAGTGAGACCTTATAGCCGACCGATAACGTTTCTACTTTCACATAAAACAGGAGTGGACTGGATTATTCCGGCCATCAAACAGCATGCGAGATATGTACTCCACTAGTTGAAATCCCAGATCAAGGGTAACTACTGGGTTGGATATATAGGATGCTCTGGATGCCTAATTTGGGCGCCTAATGTGATGCTTTGAGTTAACAATATCTGCCATATATGCATAACTAAGAAGCCCTAACATTCAATAATGATAGGGCTTTCTTGTGCCAGCACACCAGAAGCTTCTTAACACAGAAGAACCTTGAGAATCTACCCGCCACAAGTCTGATTTTGGAGCAACTGCATGTCTCGCACGATTAATCTGAAGAGCTTTCATGGAAAAGTTTGTTTAGCGTATCTACCCCCTACAAGCACACCCTCTAAAGAGCCTAATTAAAGAATTTGCTTTAATCTCTCTAATGTGGTATGTGTGAGCGATTAATAATCATTCTTACATGCAATCGCCGTTCAAGGCTCTCTAAAGTCAGAGCTTTAACTTGTTATGTCGATTGATAATTCTCAACGTACGAAGCTAAATAATATAATTAAATCCCCTGAGGTGCAAAGTGAAGGATCTCCTGGAACAAATTTACAAACAGAGAAGTGACTATATACTCATTGGACTTACCGGCAAAATAGGTAGCGGTTGCACAACAGCTGCAAGCATATTGTCCTCAACCGTAGAACAGATAAATTTCCCAAATATTACCTACGAAGGTCACATTGATGACGCGCTCAGAAAGCGAGATATCATCACTAAGCATTTTAAACGAAATTGGCGGCAGTTTACTCCTATATACGTCCGAGACATAATAACTACATTTATCTTACAGCATGATTTTAAAACAATTGTCGCTTACCTCGAAGACAAACCAGAAGCAATAGTCTCTATAACTGCAATAGAAGACCAGTATACAGATTACCATAATAGAAATACGGCCTTTCTTGGGAACCTAGATAATAAGACAAATCCAGAAGAAGTTTACCGGTACCTTGGCTGCGAGCTTCCTGCCTTTTCTAATAAAATCAAGGAGGGCCTCGGTGGTGAAAACTACAGAAACTTCTCTAGGGCTTTCCAACTCTTTGGAGATAACATCAGGAAGACTGGCTGTGCCCTCGCAACACAACCTCCCCATTCAATGCATATATATGCCATCGCAGAACGTATTAATTTAATCCTTAAATCATTAAAGCAATACTATCATGCGACAAATCGTAAAAATTATTTCGTCATTGATGCCTTCAGAAATTCCTTCGAAGCTCAGTATTTCAAAGAACGCTATTCAGCATTTTATTTATTTGCCATTAAGGCGCCAGAAGAAGATAGAATTGATAGGTTATTCAATACCTTTAAATTATCTTCAGTCCAGATTAAAGAACAAGACGCTAAAGAGGATTCTGGGAAGTCACAATTCGACAGCCATGATTTATTCGCATCTCAAAATATAAGTTCATGCATCCAGAAGGCTGATATACACATAAACAATAATGGTAAGTGCGGCAACCGAGACTTTAATGATCTAAAATATCAAATAATAAAGTATGTCTCGCTAATTCAGAGACCAGGGATTATTACTCCTCAACGTGACGAAAAGCTAATGCAAATTGCGTATACAGCTAAACTTAGCTCCGGTTGCATATCTAGGCAAGTAGGTGCTGTTGTTACCAATAAAGATGGAGCGATTGTAGCTATTGGATGGAATGATGTCCCAAAAGGTCAAACGCAATGTTTGCTTAGGAACATGGAGCATTTGGTCGCATGTGTAGACAAGCCTTCATATAGTTCATACGAACAAAAAGAAAATATTGTGCTTGGCGAGATGCAAAATCAACTAGACAAAATAAAAGACCCAGAATCACTTTGCGGACGCAATCTTTCTTTCTGTTATAAAAGTATACATAACAAATTGCATGACAAAAAAGACCAAATTCAACCAAGAGCTTTACATGCTGAAGAAAATGCTTTCTTGCAAATTGTAAAGCATGGTGGTCAAGGTGTGGCTGGGGGAACACTTTACTGCACTGCCTCACCTTGCGAATTGTGCTCAAAGAAGGCTTATCAACTAGAAATATCGCGTGTGGTATATGTAGAACCGTATCCTGGTATCGCTATCAGTCATATCATTCAAAGTGGAAGCAGTAGCCCTGTGATCGAACTTTTTGATGGAGCTATCGGCACAGCATACCATAAGCTCTATGAGCCTATCTTACCATACAAAGACGAACTTAACGTAATTCAAACTTCGACCGTAGCGGGTGGGTGATTAATGGGAAAGTATATTAGTCCTGTTTGCAACTAAATCTGAGGTGCAAATGATTGCGTTATCTCCAACGGATACAGACTGGTTTAATTTTCTTCGCAAGCAAAATAGTGCTTCACTGGTAAACTTTTGGACACCTACTGATTGGAAGGTTGGAAAACTTCGTATTGGAGATTACTGGTATTTTGTTCTTAAAGGTGCTGAGCCGAGAAAAATAGGCGGAAGTGGCTGTTTTGTAGAGTATAAGGTGATGAAGGCAAGCAAGGCTTGGGATCGTTTTGGTATTGGGAACGGTTCTTCAACTTTTGAAGAAATGCTTGAGAGGCTCAACAAGTACAGAGGCAAACATTCTACAGTCGATAAACCATCATCCGACCCTGATATTGGCTGTATAATCCTGGATAATTGTACATTTATTTCTGATTCTAAACAACAAACACCTGATTCTTATGGCCTTGATTTCGCAAGCCAAATTGTCAAGTATAAAACCTACGATATAGCACCACTAGACTTCAGTAAGCTCCTACCTGGCAATGTTGACTATTTGCTCGGGAACGAGCCGCAGAGAAAGAATGGAGCGCAAGATTCTGTAGATGAGAGCGTATCCTCATACTCATGGGTTGTTGCAAGTGGAGATAAAGCTACAAAGTTGCTTGATAAGTCATCGTTTTTACATAGAGGTACTGGTATCCCTGTTGATATACGTTCATTCTTCATAACCTCTAAAATGTCATCAGGGCAGCAAATTCCTTTTCAATTTCTGTTTGATCATGTTTCTTATGCTGCACACATAGAAATGGATAACCAGCCGACACCTAGAACTAGGCTCTTTTGGGGAAATGACTTCTCGCTGAAACTCAGGACGCTTTATCCTAGGCACTATATGCATTTTCTGACAGGTGAAGAGATTGAAGGCCCCAAAATAGGTATGGTTTTTGAGCGTTTAAATGGGCTTGACTCATACTCTGTAAATTTCGTTGGTGAAGTCAGTCAAGATACTAGAGGCAGGGATAAAGAAACTGATGATACCCGAGTCAGTGGGCATCTAGCGGAAGGAACGGCTGCTGGTGGGACATTCGACCCCCATAACGAAGAAGATGCTAGAAAAATAACCATGGCATCAATTGTTCGGCGCAGAGGACAACCGGCTTTTAGGCAAGCGTTGCTTGGTGCATATGAAGGGCGATGTGCGGTTACAGGGTGTGATACCAAGGATACACTAGAAGCTGCCCATATTCTGCCTTATAAGGGCGACCATACAGATGTAGTCGATAATGGTTTGTTACTTAGGGCCGACATACATACTTTATTTGATTTGGGGCTAATAGCTGTTTCACCGCTTGATTTCAGAATATATCTACACCAGAGCTTGAAGGATGGCCACTATGGGACTTTGCATGGTCGTATGATAACGGTCCCAAAGAACAAAGTATGTTGGCCTAATCGGGAAGCTCTTAAAATCCACAAAAAAGCCTCAGGACTATAAAATATGACACCAAATACTGGCATTGACTCACTTGAAACTCTTCGTGATCGTCTTCGCGAATTTGCTAAACAGCGGGACTGGGATCAATATCATACCCCTAAAAATCTCTCTATGGCACTCATCGCAGAGGCAGCAGAGCTGATAGAACACTTTCAATGGGTTGAAGGTACTCACAGCCACGTACTCGATAGTAAGACTCGTGTCTCGGTTGAGGAAGAGTTGGCAGACATTTTGATTTACCTAGTCAGAATATCCGATAAGCTAGATATTGATTTATACACTGCTGTTGAGCGTAAAATCGGGATAAATGAAAAGAAATATCCTGCTGATAAGGTTCGTGGAAGTGCTAAGAAATATACCGAGTATGAGGAGTAATATGAGGCTGTTACGCAACGGTATATTCTTGCTGGCATTTACCCTTTTCCCCATAATATCACACGCTGAGCGTTTCCAGTCCATCGGCACTACAGATGTTTACTTCTCTCCCAGAGGAGGGGCTACAGAGGCCATTGTCCAGGAGATCAACTCAGCTAAGAGCTAATCCTGATTCAAGCTTATTCCTTCACGTCCAGGCCCATTGCTAAGGCCCTAATTGACGCCCGTAAGAGAAGGGTCAAGAATGAAGCTATCCTGGATAGGAAAGAGATATACACATCAGCAGACTTTATTGTCCATGCAGCTATTCCTACCCATATCGACTCAGCTCATGTCATTGCACATAACAAGATAATTATAATAGACCGAAGCACCTTGATAACAGGAAGCTTTAACTTCACGAAAGCAGCCGAGGAAAAGAACGCTGAGAGTCTGGTGATATAAGAGGGCAATAAGCCTTTAGCTCTTAGATATATCAAGAAACATTGAGGAGCATAAAGGGCATAGTGAGGCGTATCAAGGGAAGTAAGTTTGAGTATGCAGGTTCAAAACATTAAAGCTGCCGCATAACGGAGAGACTATAATGGAAAGTGATACATGCTTCCTTGGGTACCTCAAGTATACAGGGGGATCGGTAGAAGACGGCTACTTAGATGCAAGAAAAGCGGCGATGGCTCTTATAAGCTTTGACGAAGCAGTTAGATTCTTTGTTAAGGAAGATCTCTCTGATTTAGCAAAATCCGATTTTGAAATACCTGTAAGGATGAGGAAGGGGTCTTGGGAGGCTCTTATTCCGGATACAGTTGGCAAGTGGGTTATGGCAACAACTGGAATTGCAGCTACAACATACTTTACTACTGCCGCAAAGAAGCTGGCCGAGAATGACTTTAAAGAAGCGTCAATCACGAAAAGCTTCCATAGGGCCTTATATTGTATCCAGTGGTTTATTAAGATCGGTATCCACCTTGGGTCAGTAACTCAAAAAAGGTTCACAAACCTGCGATGGCGAAATCAAAACGAAGAGGTAGGCATCCCAAATTCAAATAATGAATATCTTTTCGTGCCGTCTCCTATGATTAACTTATTTGTCATATGCAACCCTAAAATTCTTTCAGGTATAGCTGACTTAATTGAGGAGGACAGAACCCTATCCATTGGAGTATACGATGCAGGGGAGGTTGTCGAAACCTCTATTGGCGTGGAGCACAAGCATGTTTTTGAATCCACTAACGACGAAGAAGAAGTTTTATTTCCAGAACTAGAACACGGCCAACTCGTCGAATTGGAAGGGGACATAACTAGAGGAAATGAGAACTCTAATACTGTAGGTTTCCGATATAATGACCACATCCTTACTTGCTACCCTAGTCACGGCAGTATTGTTAAATTTAAGAATGCATTGTTTCTTAGATCCAAGGTGACGGGACAAGTAAGCCGTGCTGATAAGTTCGGAAATACCACAGAGCCGCGACCTAAGATTATATTTCATGATATTACTCCGCTAGAGGCCGAGGAGAGCGAAAAGTCATTATTTACGTGACTCTTAACCGGCTTGTAATGGAATCATACAAGCAGTGACTATATAGAAGTCCACCATAAGAAACCAATCCATTCTTTTGAGGGTAGGGGGCAGCACATCGATCAGAGGAGCGATCTAATCACCGTGTGCTCTAACTGTCACAGAATGATACACCGAAGTCCTTTGATGTTTTGAGTATTGAACAGGTGAAGGCGATAATCAGTCGATGAGATCGCTAGCCAGCACGAGACTATCCCGAGGAGGTTGTGGTGTATTTATCTGCCATTAAAATCGATAATTACAGAAATCTTGATGGTATTAAAGTTCACTTTGATGAAGCTATTAACTTTATTGTTGGTGAAAATAACTTGGGGAAGACCAATTTTTTAGAATTACTGAACTCTATATTAAACAGGTCCAGCTTCTCTGAATCAGACTTTTTTGATTGTGATAAACCTATCAGTATTGATATAAGTTTTTGGTTGCCTGATGATGAAATTGGCTATTTTGGCGATCTTTTTGACCCCCAGAATAGGAATTTGATTAACGTTTCTGTAAGTCAGGAAACACCAGAGGATCCTATACGATTTTGCCACCAAGAGACTGGTACTTACATTAGCCCTTCACAGATCAGAGGATCAAATTACATAAGATATGACTCCCTCAGAAATCCTATCAATGAGTTGAACTTTGAAAAAAATCGTGGTGTAGGAAAGTTCCTCAATTACCTCTCTAAGCGATTCTTTAAGCAAAAAGAACTAGATCACATTGATTTTATCGATGCATCTAAATTAGTCGATCTTCTAAAATATATAAATTCATCTCTCGGCTTGATAAAACCATTTAAAGACTTTGGAATTGCAGCAACTTTAGAGGACGACGCAGAGGACTTAATAGCTAAACTCATAGTGCTAAGGGATAGCAATAATTACAGCTTAAAAGCCGTAGGATTTGGTGTGCAGTTCTTGGTATTATTTCCACTCCTTATTTTCGAAAAGCTAATAGTATCTGGGAAAAAGCTTTCACCTAGCATATTTAAATCAGAACATGGTTCACACATTTCAATAATATTGGGGCTTGATGAACCAGAAATTCATCTTCATCCATATATGCAGCGGTCACTGGTTAAATACCTTTCTCGCATTATTACCAGCAATGATGTTGAATTCCAAGGTTTATTTAAATACGTCTTCGATATTGACAAAATTAACGGTCAATTGATTATGGCTACACACTCGCCAAATATACTATTCAACGATTTTAGCCAAATAGTTAGGTTCTACAAAGATAAGTCAGGCGCATTGCAAGTTGTGAGTGGTGCCAACATCCTTCTTGATGCACAAGCAAAAAAACATTTGCATCGGAATTTTCCTTTTGTGAAGGAGGCTTTTTTTTCAAGGTGCGTAATATTGGTGGAAGGTGATACCGAAAAAGGGGCTCTCCCTGGATTTGCTTCAGCAATAAAGATCAACGGGGTTTCAGTAGATTTAGATGAACTAGGAATTAGTATCGTTCAGGCCGACGGGGCAAATTCCATTCCTCCGATAATGAAAATGTTGGGCATGTTTGGAATTAAATCAGTTGGAGTTATTGATAACGATAAGTACCAGTCAGAAACCAAAAAGTTTGAGGGAATTCCGGACTTATTTGTAACTAGTCAGTTGGACTTTGAAGGTGAAATTGTACAGCATATTAAGGAGACAGATAGATCAAAGTCACTCTATAAGGTGTTGGAAGACCATGATTCACAAGGTTTAAAAAGATGCATGTTTCAAAATCCTGTGAACAATGCACGTATTAGGTATGGTTTGAATATCCCTGAAAATGTAATGATTGTGGCAGAACAAATACAAGATTGGGACAATTTCTCTGGCTTTTTTCTTTCTTGGCTTTCTGTCAATAAATCTATTTCAATTGGTATAACTTTAGGAACATTGTTATTAGAAGATGATATTCCTGCAGTTTATAAGAACGCTATCGCCCGTGCAGTGGAGCTAGCAATATGAATTCTACAATACTTGATGGCCTCAAAGCTACAATATGTGCACTACATTCAGGAGATAATGAGCAATTAGATGCTATATTTGCTCCAGATACTAAAATCGTCGTTGAAGCTCCGGCGGGTTACGGAAAAACAAAGACGATGATAAGCAAAATAGCATATCTTATTGCGTCAAACACAATTTCAAGCAGCAAAAAAATATTGGCCCTTACATTTAGCGTCAACGCTGCATACAAGATCAAGAGAGATGTGGCAAAACAGTTACCGATCTTGCTCGATCTCAAAGAGGATAGGGAGAAGGAGTTAGGTCAAAGAATTATGGTGTCCAACTACCATGGATTTTCCAGAAGAATACTGTCTAAGTATGGGTATCTTTTACATCCTAATCTTCAGAGTTTCTCAACACTTAAAACAATTGATGATTCTGATCCAAAAATCCTGACAGGGGATGTCGGTGTTACTTTGGATGTGGCAGCCTTTATAGTAGCTTTTGGACAGGCAATCAAGGACGCTAACTCTGATGATTTCGATAAGAATGTTGAAATCTATGCGAGAGTAGTTATAAGAGACTTATTGCCTAGGGGGTATGTGACGTACAATTCAATACTTGTACTCACAATTTATCTTTTTAAAATGTTCCCTATTATCAAGGAGTTCTACCAAAAGCTCAATTCAGTCGTGATCGTAGATGAATTTCAGGATACCAACCTTCTTAGTTGGAAACTACTACAAGAATTAATATCTGATGAAACTAATATCGTCGTGATGGGTGACCCGCTCCAAAGGATATATGGTTTTATTGGTGCTCTGCCAGGTCTTATGGATGAGGCCCAACGCATTTACGATCTACGAAAAATAGTTTTTAGGAACAATTATCGATTTAAAGACAATCCATCAATGTTGTTACTCGATAAGAATATAAGGGCTATAGCCGCAAATCCAACACATCCACTTATTGAAGAAAATGCAATCATTAACTTCGTTGTTTGCAGTGACCAGGATGAGGAGGCCAATGCTATCATTTATTACTACCAAATGTTTCTTGAACGCGACAAAAATTCTTCAACTGCTATTTTAGTTAAAAGTAGAGGACCAAATATAAACAGAATTATGGAGCTAATGTCGGCAAATAATGTTGATTTCTTCTATGGGCTTTTTTCAGACGAAGACAAAGAGTACGTTAGTTTTCACGCCCAATGTTTAGCTGAGCTATCAGCCCATAAGGAAACGCATCCTAAAGCTAGTAAAATCTCTTTGGCTACTTACCTTAACAAAATGACTCAAACATTTGCAGCTACATCCACCCAAACGACTGCTTCGTTGCTAGAGCTATTAAAAACACTTGTCGAGAGGCTAGGAACTGAATTTAATTACCTTAGTGATGATGAGAAGTACGATATGCTCTTTGATGTTTTTCATAATCGGGTTCTCAAACAACAGATGGATCATCTACAAAAGAACCTCATTATTTCAACGATACATGGAGCAAAAGGGTTGGAATGGGATTTTGTAATTTTACCCGATATGGAACAGATGGTCTTTCCTGGCTATTACGCAATGTGCGGTTCTTGTAGAAGTAAAAGTGATTGTGATCTCGATATTGGCCCAAATGAAACGCAGTTCCTGAACGAATTGAGCGTTTTCTACGTTGGTATCACTAGGGCTAAAAAGGACGTCATTTTCACCGCTAGTAAGACTAGGCTCGGGTATAGAGGTCCTGAACGGTGCAATGTTAGCTGCTTTATGAGGCTGCCAGGGATTAAATATGCTGGTTCAGTGTAAAACTGGTTATAATCTTTGTGTTGTAGAGGATACAGTTTATATGCCAAATCCTATCCTTTAATAGGCCACAGTGCGTTAGACAAAACATTTGTGCACTGAATAACCTAGTATCATAATATTATATTTTTTAACCATTTCAGTTTCAATTTCATTATATACAGGAGTTTGGACTGGGTAATATATGAGGGTGGGAAGAAAAATAATTCGGAACCCCGGTAGGTAAAAAAATAAGTCTTCTGCTGAGTCAAGGGTCTTGCCATCAAAGGTGAGGCCCTTTTTGTTTGTCCTTCTCGTAGAAATTCCCCAAACTTCAGTATCTAACCAACAGAACATGACGTAACAGCCATGAGGGCATACTTGCGTCTATTGGTTCTGTACAACACAAAGGAGGCATAACCATGTGTAAAGTCCACGAAATCGTAAATCAAAGGATCATGGAACTACTGGAGCAAGGAACGGTGCCATGGAGGAAGACTTGGAACGCTGCCAGCAACAGCCCTAAGAACCTTGTCAGTAAGAAGGAGTACCGTGGAATCAACACCTTTATCCTCGCCACATCATCTTTCAGCTCTCCATACTGGATGACCTACAAGCAAGCAGCCGATAAAGGGGGCCACGTAATCAAGGGTAGTAAGAGCACTCCGGTGGTGTTCTGGAAATGGATTGACCGTAAAGATGGTGATGGTGCCGATGGTGAGGATACCAACAGCAAGGGTAAAATACCAATACTCAGGCTGTATAACGTGTTCAACATGGAACAGATAGAGGGTTTAGAGCCACCACCGGCGACAGAGATCATCCGTACATTCTCACCCATAGAGACGGCACAACAGATTATATCGGGTATGCCACTAAGACCTGATATCCACCATGGCGGCAACAGTGCATCATATTCTCCCATGTTGGACTACGTTAAGTTGCCAGTACCGGAAGCCTTTGATTCACCCGAGGAATACTACAGCACAGCCTTCCATGAGTTGTCCCATGCCACTGGTCATGCTAGCAGGGTAGGGCGTAAGGGGATATTGGAACCATCGTACTTCGGGAGCCATGAATACAGCAAGGAGGAACTGATAGCCGAGATGGGAGCAGCTTTCTTATGTGGTCATGCGGGTATCGAACAGAGGACTATTGAGAACAGTGCAGCCTATATCCACGGGTGGTTACGCTCATTGAAGAACGACAAGAAGATGCTCATAATGGCAGCGGCCCAAGGGCAACTAGCCAGCGATTTCATACTCAATAGAAAAGGAGGTGAAGCCGACAGTATCGATGACACCGCTGATAATCATCCCGCCACCTTCCCCCAGCAGTAAAGATGCCTCCCAGTAGTACCCCCTTCCATAGTAGCAACTCTAAACCCTCACTAACCTAGTGAAAAAAGACCAACTCTCAAGCTCCAAATTAGCTCCACAAGCCCATTTCTCCTTTCAATGCAGGCTACCCCCCTTAATCCATAAGTAAGGAGGCACCACTATGGCTCTATTCCGGTGTTCCAGATGCCAGACAGTCTATGAGGACTATTACCCATCAGATGATACGTGTCTCAAGTGCAACCAGGGAACCATTCGGATCATCACCAACCAAGGAGGAGACACCATGACCGCGATCACACCGACAATCAAGCTATTCACCAGCCACAAGGACACCACGGGCATCCACATCAACAGCCTGATCCTTGAGCATAACGGTAACAACTACCAGTTCCACGGCGGCAGTAACGACACCATCCATGTATTCACCGAGAGCATAGCCCTGTATGTCCTCACGATCAACAGAAGTGCAGGGACAATGGGCCTTAGCGCCTTTATGTCACCAGAGCCGGACCCGATCAATAGCGTTCACCTGCATAACCCGAAGGATATCAAGGAAATCCTCGGTGCAAAGTGGGAGCAGCTATCATCCAAGACCATTGCCATGAAGTTAATCAACTGCCTGATGTAACTAACCTACAAGGAGGATTCACCATGCCAACCGTTGACGGATTATTCGGACCAATCGAGATAGCAGCACCTAAACCCAGGAGCATCAAGTTGAGAATGATCAAAGCGGTATATGAAAATATGACGGTAAAGGACAACGTAACTGACTACCTGACACCCAATACCAGGTATACCTGCCCTTCTCAGATATTTGAGACATTTAGCTTTCTCAGGAACGAAACTAAGGAAAGTTTTTGCACGGCACACTTGGACGGGAAAAATCGTATTGTATGTCTGGAAATAGTGTCAGTTGGAACACTCAATCAAGCTATAGTCACACCTCGGGATACATTTAAAACAGCTCTCTTATCAAATGCCGCCGCAATAATCCTTGTCCATAACCATCCAACTGGAGACCCGACACCTTCAGCAGAAGATCTTGAAGTAACCAGACGACTCAGGGAAGCAGGAGAACTGCTTGGCATAAAAGTATTGGACCACATCATAGTGGGTGATTCCTATTACTCGTTTGTGGAGAGAGGTGTCATATGACAACCTGTGAGTATTGCGGCAAGACATTACGTCCAGGTGATACGGTTCATGGCCTCAAGTATGGTTCTCTGGCAAGTAGTGGATTCGTACCGGCCAAGGATTCCGCTGTCACCGTGATATGTGGCCCATGTGGAAACAAGGTGAATCGTTTTGTATATGCCTCGCTCGATGAAGGGAAGATAGCCTATCCGGTCATATTCAACATGGTGACTGAGCTTACCACCCTCATGAAGAACGGATACAAGATGATTCAGGCCATATCCAACCTACCAGCCAGAGAGCAATTGGCCATTCGGCACATGATTGAATCCTGCAAGTCAGCAAGATAACCCCGCTACACTACCTACCACCAGACCTACCGACTCACCCACCAGTTTAAACCCTCATTAATTGTTCAACTAAGCAAAGCCATACCCTTACCTGCCTCAACCCCTAAAGTCCGTCCACAGCTCAATTGCGGAAGCCGAGAGATTATTCCTGGCTTTCATTAATCCAACTAACAACCATACCAGGACAACTAAGGGCCAACAGGCTCTTTTTTTGTGTCTGCAACCCAAGGAGGTATCACCATGTCAGTCTACAAGCGCGGAGACAAGGGAGTTTTCTACATGAACTTTACAGTAGATGGAGTCAGGGTAACCAGGAGCACCGGCAAGTTCACCAAGAAGGAGGCCAAGCTCATTGAAGCTGTTGAAAAGAAGAGAATGATGGTTGACGGCGCATTATCCCCAAGGGAGAAGGCAGCACGTATGCCACTGAGTACAGCGATTCAAAGAGTCTATGACGAACGGTGGAAGGACAACAAGGACGGTGAAAAGTCCCAACGTCTGGCTGAACGTGCAATGGAACTGATAGGGGATATACCCATTAGCAAGATTGACGATGGCGTTATAAAGATGCTGATCAAGATGTTGGAGGGTTCGGGTATCAAGGGAGCCACGGTGAATAGATATCTTGCCACTGTCAAGACGTTACTGAGGCATCACCGGCAACCATGGGAGCATATACAACTGAAGAAGGAGAGCAAGGGCAGGATACGTGTCTTATCTAGAGATGAAGAGGCCACGGTTGTCAGCCTGCTACGGAATACGATACATAACAGCAGGAGGTGTCATTTCCCCGAGGTGGCAGATTTGGTAGAGGTTCTAGTGGATACAGGGTGTCGGTTGTCCGAGGTCTTGAATTTACGGTATGACGATCTTAACTTTGATACCAATCTGATATCTATCTGGATCAACAAAGGAGACAAGCCAAGGAGTATCCCCATGACCGTGAGGGTAAGGGGCATATTGCAGGCTAGGAGCATTGACGAGGCAAGTAAACCGTTCACCATTGACAGGGATCAAGCCGAGAACGCTTGGACATGGGTAAGGAAGATGATGGGACTTTCAGGAGATAATGAGTTCGTAATGCATGCTCTGAGGCATACTACAGCTACCAGATTAATTGACAAGGGTATCGACCTCTACACGGTCAAGGAGTGGTTGGGGCATAGCACGATCCAGGTAACGGAACGCTATGCTCACTTGAACCCTGATAAATTGGTACATGCTGCAACGGTCTTGGAGCTATAAAAGACTAGCAATTTCAAGCCACATGTGGTTAAATTTTGGTACAAGATTTGGTACATAAACCATCTAAAAATGCCCTGTTTTAGAGGCTCGTATCACTAGGCCAGGATTGGTATGGACGAGTGGTGAGTCTAACATATTCAGTATGTTAGGCTTAATCAAGGTGTACCGAAAGGTACCTAGGGTTCGAATCCCTATCTCTCCGCCATTTAACACAAGGGTTTACAGTGACACACTGTAAGCCCTTTGTTGTATTCGAAGTTGCAAGACAAAGGCCGGCTACGTCGTATCGGACCAACCAAAGGTGGCCATTGGGAGATTCTCCAATGACCGAAGCCAACTCACAAAGTAGGATTTCCCTCCGGGTATCAAATCTAGGAGTTCCTTGGTCCAGTCAACATCCATAACGCTTCCCGTGCTGAAGCTATTCCTTCTTCCCGTCGGAGGCGGAATCCCTGCCGGTGTTTTGCTCGCCCGTGCCAATGGCTTGGCGTGGCCTATCACCACAGGGCTGTACTTGGTTTCAGATGTAATCCTGGCCCTTGCCTTTGAACCGATCCTTCGGCTTCTCGCCGCCTTAGGGCGAAAAATCCCATTCCTAGCTCGACTGAGCGCGGCTTCCAAGGCGGTGACGGCTCGCAGCGTAGCACGTTTCACAGGCACCAGCGCGGGTCCTCTCACGCTCATCATGATTGCCTTCGGTGTGGATCCCATGACAGGGCGGGCAACGGCGCTCGCTGCGGGACACGGGTTCCTTACCGGCTGGGCCATTGCCATCGCCGGCGACATGCTTTATTTCGCCGTCATCGCGCTCACGACTTTGCGCCTGAACTCCTACTTCCGAGACGCCAACACCACCATGCTGGTCGTCCTTGGCGCGATGTTCGTGGTACCCCTACTGGTACGCTATCTCCGATCCCACAGAAAGCGCCTTAAACAGGAACCTGATTACTGCTAATTTGCACCTACAAGACCTCCCCCCTTTGTTAAACCGCTGCACTGATGCAAGCTGCAGAATCAGCCACCATAGCTGATCCGATGGCACTTGCGCGCCACGCGCCCTGCCGGGCGCACATAAAAAGGCCGGTGCATTTCTGCACCGGCCTTTCTACGAAAAATCCACGATAACTGCTTTGCTACTTCACGCTGACCATGTTTCCGACCTGCGCGTTATTGGTTTCATTGGGCTCTTCCATTGATGCCGGCTCGTCAGCAATAGCTCCGAAGTAATAGGTCCCTCCGGGGAGCGTCTTCGGAAGAGTGGTCGAAACGGCCACAACCTGTGAGCTACCGCTCGGGACGCTGCTTACGGACGTAAATGCCAGGTGGAGGTCATCGGAGGTGATGCTGCTGTCGTTAGACAGGTAAATGGAGACAGTGGAAGCAGGAGCGGTTCCGGCTCCCCGGTTTAATACCGTTGCATACACAGTGACTTTTCTTCCTCCGCCGCTGCTGGTCGGTCCGTAGACGGAGGTGACTACCAGGTCCGGCCGTGCCGGGTTGATTACCACGGTCATTGCCTGAGTGGCAGCGGAATGATATTCGGTGGCCTGGACCGTGAAGGTGAAGGTCCCGGCAGCAGAGGGCGTGCCGGATATGGTCCCTGTGGAGGAGTTAAGGGTAAGCCCTGCCGGCAGGGTCCCCGAGGCTACGGACCAGGCGTAATTCCCTGCCCCACCGGTAGCGGAGACCGACCCGGTGTAGGCTTCGCCCGCATAGCCGGAGGCCAGTGTGGTGGTTGTAATGGTCACAGGCGTGTAAATCTTGATGGACATGCTTGTCGAGTAGCTCTCTATGTCGCTGTCAGCGACCTTCACGTAGAAGTCGAAGGTCCCGGCTGCAGTCGGCACACCGGTTATCTCGCCGGTTGCAGGATCGAGCGAGAGGCCCGGAGGAAGTGAGCCGGAGTTCACAGACCAAGTGTAAGGCTGCACGCCCCCTGCCGCTGCAAGCCTCTGGCTATAGCTGGTGCCGGTGACGCCAAAAGACAGCGCCGAGGGGGTGAGGGAAAGCGGGGTGTAGTCGACGGCAAAGGTTACGGAGGCCGCGCCAACGTTTCCTGCCGCATCGGTAGATTCTACCGTCAAGGTATGGATGCCGTTAGCAAGAGCACTCAGACTGGCGCCGGCCCTGGTGCTGACGGATATCCCGTCAACCTTAACGACAATAGCGCCGTCGCTGGACGTGTAGTTGAGATAAGGAGTGTGGTCAGGGGTCGTCCCGGCAACAGGCGAGGATATGGCCACCACAGGAGCAGCGGTGTCAACGATGAACTGGACCTGTGCCAAGTTAGGATTCCCTGCGGCATCGGTGCTTTGGACGGACACGATGTGCCATCCCTCTGCCATGGCTTCCAGCTCGTCGCCAGAGACCTTGTTGACGACAACATTGTCCACCCTGACCGTGACGGTACCTTCACTGACCGTGTAGGTGAGAACCGGCGTCGTGTCGTTAGTTGCTCCCGCCGCAGGCGAAGTGATGCTGATGGCCGGCCGGGTCGTGTCCACGACAAAATTGGACTCTGCAAAACCTGTGTTCCCTGCGGCATCGGTACATTCCACCCTTAGCGTGTGGGGTCCGTCTGCCAGCATGTCTAGATTATCGCCGGATAACTTGTTGACGACTGCTCCGTCAACCTTCACGACGACAGCGACATTGCCTTCATACACGGTGTAGCGAAGGGACGGTTGGTTGTGTCCGAACAGTCCGGGGGCAGGCGAATTGATGAAGACGGCAGGAGGGGTGGCATCCACCGTGAAGGCCACGTCTGCGTAGGCGGAGTTACCAGCAGCATCGGTGCTTTCGATCTGAACGGTGTAGTATCCGTCTGCCAGGGTGTCAAGGGCATCGCCGGAGACCTTGTTCACGATATTCCCGTTGACCTTAACCGCGACAGTGCCTTCACTGACCGTGTAATTCAGGACCGGCCGGTTGACGTTGGTCACTCCGGCGACAGGCGAAGCGATGTTGATAATCGGCGCTACGGTGTCCACTGTGAAGCGTACTTCGGCAAATCCGAGATTGCCCGAGCCGTCCGTCGACTCTACCCGCACCACGTGCTCCCCTTCCGGAAACCACAAGTATTCGCCGGAAACCATCGGCACGATGACGCCATCAATCTTGGTCACCACGTTGCCATCGCTTACCGAGTACAGGAACTGCAGGTAGGGGATTTTGGTAAACCCTGCGACCGGTGAAGTGATCGTCACGGTGGGCGAACCGGTATCGTTGTTCGGCTGGAAGCTGGCTTTCACGCTTTTGACAAGGTCCATGGTGACTTGGCATGGCCCGGTGCCGCTGCATGCGCCGGTCCACCCCATGAAGACGGAGTTGGCATCTGGAGTTGCGGTGAGGGTCACCACGCTTCCGGCTGGCAGTGCCGCCGTACTCAAGTTCTCGGAAGCGGTCAGATTGATAACTGCAGGGGAACTGGTGACGGTGCCGTTGCCGGTGCTGTCTGCCGTTCTTGCAACAGCCAGATTAAAGGTCCTCTGCGGCTCCGTCATGCAGGGTACATTGAGCCCCAGATGGTACACATCACTGGTCGTGGACGGGTATCCCATTACCGCATAGAGCAAGTCGCCACAGCTGTTGGCATCGAGGTTGTTAATCCATCCAGGCACTACATAGCCGAGGTCACCGTTCATGGTGGAAGTGAACCTCGTGTTGCCATTGTCATCGAACCAGGGGGAGATGATGTCACCGGCATCGGTAATTACCGGGTGCCACCCCGTAGACCAGGGGATGATCTGCTCAAGGGTCGTGGTGCCCCCCGCGATCTTGTAGGTCGCGAATGAATTTCCGTCCACGAAGACTACATCTCCGTTGTTGTTAAGTGAAGGACGGCCGGGGCTCAGACTGCTATCAGTGAGCTGGCCACGAAGGTTCGAGTAAAGCCCATAGCGTCCGGTCCATACCACTTCGCCAAGATCGTTGATATCTACGAAGGCAAAATAATCTTCGGTTGCGAGCGTGATCTCCTGCCCCGCAATTAAGGCACGGATATGGTAGGTGGGGTAATCGCCGTCGAGCCACGCCACATCACCGTGGTTGTTTATCGCAACAGGGCCATTCTGCGGCCCGTCCATGGTTACCGGAAGCTGTCCACGAGTGGAGGAAAAAATCGGATATGTGTTGGTGGTAGGGTCAAACTGGCGCCAGGCCACCTCTCCCAGCGAGTTGATGGAAGGATCGTAGTCGACCCGGGAGGCGACGAAATCCTGGCAGGGCCCTTCGCCACAGTTCTGGCTGTACTTGCTCAGGGAAACGTAGAAAGGAAAGGCCCCGGCCACCGCTTGCGCCTTCAGGTAATACGTGCCGCTGTAGGCTGCAGAGGTGATGACGATGCCGAGCGGGCTGGAAGCGGTCGGGCCGCTCAGCAGGTTCCCCTCTCCGTTGTAAAGGCCGATGGTGAGCACATTGGGCGAGCGGGAGTCATAGTTTGCCAGGACCTGGATCTTCTGGCCTGCAGTCGCATCGAACCTGTACCACTGCTCCGAGGAGGCCGCGTCGACAGCACCGGTGAAGAGATCGCCCGATTTGACCTGGGTGGCTTGAGCGAGGGTTGTGTTTTGTCCCCCGCTCACGCACGGGGCGTTGTTCCCCCAACGGTAGACGTTCTGGACACCGTTCTCGTTGACGGAGTAAACGACGTCGCCGCAGTTGTTGATATCCACACGAGAGAGGTCACCTGTCACGGCTATGGGCAGCACGCCGCGCACCGTGGAAACGATGCTGGTCACGCTTGCGTCTTTCGCGGCCCAGACGATCTCGCCGTTGTCGTTGATGGCGACGCTGAGGTGATCCAGATTGTCGCTGGTTACCGCCTCGGGGATGGTGCTCCCGCTGGCGATC
>Ga0209317_1001128_pt1 | contig 25550 bp, 22 predicted proteins | sample RifGroB2_FD_183994 | JGI IMG/M metagenome (GOLD analysis project Ga0209317, IMG submission 183994) | Soil microbial communities from Rifle, Colorado, USA - Groundwater B2 (SPAdes) (version 2) | ecosystem: Environmental > Terrestrial > Soil > Unclassified | place: Rifle, Colorado | collected...
CTTCACGCGCAGCAGCAGTTCCCTGGTAGAGAACGGCTTCACCACGTAATCGTCGGCACCGACCTCGAAACCGACCACCTTGTCGATCTCTTCCCCTTTCGCGGTCAGCATGATCACCGGTATCCGGGAGGTCTTCTCGATCTTTTTCAGGTTCTTGCAGACCTCGGTACCCAGCATGCCGGGCAGCATCAGGTCGAGCAGGACCAGGTCAGGCATGACCCGGGCCGCAGTATCCAGACCTTCGACCCCGTCCGTCGCTATGACGGTCTTGTACCCTTCCTTTTCAAGGTTGAAAGCGATTAAACCCGCAAGATCCCTCTCATCTTCGATGATCAATATAGTTTGCATGTATCCCTCTCGAGAAAAATTTCCTGCCCTACTACATACAGCCCTATTGTGTAGAAACCGTTACAGACTGGTTAAAAGTGACAGAAATATTGCGGCGAGGCATCCTTGTGCCCGCAATTGCGGCACTCCCCCCGAACGGCAACTTCATGCAGAATTAGCGTCCCCCGGGTGCCGAGGTGCCAACATTTTGGACATCAGTCTGCTCCGTGACCTGCCATGCTGCATGCGTTTTGCTTCCGGGCGCGAGCCGCTACCAGTCGTTGAGAAGCCGGCTGACTTTCAGATGAAATTTGGGCAGCCGGATGCAACGAGGCACAAGGGGATGTTTGTCACAATCTTGCGACAGATGGGAAACAACTATTGCAAATAGTCGCGGACTGTTTAATATCAGGGAAATCCGGCGCGCTGCCGATTTTGCCGAACTTCGTAGAGCCTGACTTGCCGCTTGCGGCAGCGGTTGCTGCCGGTTTCGAGTCGGCCGGGCTCCCGGCCGCGTCATCGACAAATAGGGGGAAGTGCATGGCTTCGGACCCGTTCTTCAGGGAAGCGGTCTCAATCGACCGCATACGCAACCACATTCGGGCGCTGGAAGGGGTGAGGCACCCGGAACAGGCGCCCGAGGCGCTGGAGCGTGCCGCCGACTATATTGCCGAGTCGCTCCGGTCTCTGGGCTACCAGATGACCGAACACAGTTTCCCGGACAACGGCCGACCGTTCCGCAACGTCATCGCCACCCGTGTCGGGCTCCAGCGCCCCGACGAGCGGGTCGTCGTCCTTGCCCATTACGACACGGTTGCCGGGTCGCCGGGCGCCGACGACAACGCCAGCGGGGTTGCGCTGCTTTTGGAGATAGCCCGGGTGCTGGCACGGTCCGGCTTCGAGCGGACCGTCCAGTTTATCGGAGTCAGTCTGGAAGAAAACGGCAATGAGGACGATCCCTGCTCAGGGACGCGGGGAAGCCGGGCACTTGCGGCCCATGCCAGAGAAAACGGCTGGCGCATCGAGGGTGTCGTGGTACTCGAATCGGTCGCCTACGCGGGGGATGCCGTCGAGCAGACCCTTCCTGCGGGGTTGGCGATTCCAGTCCCCGAGGCCGGCAATTTCATCGCAGTGGTGGGAAACGAGCGGTCGAGTGAACTGATGGACGCTTTTGCACGGGCGGTCGAGCGGTATCAGGTCGATCTGCCCCATATCGTACTGGCGGTCCCCGGAAACGGCGAAATTCTCCCGGACAGCCGGCGCTCGGACCATGCTTCCTTCTGGGACGAGGGGTTCAGGGCGGTCATGGTGACCGACACCACGAACTTCCGCAACCCCCACTACCACCGGCCGACTGACACCCTGGCGACGTTGAATCTGGAATTCGCAGCGAAGGTAGGCCGTGCCACGACCGGGATGCTCCTGGAGCTGGCGCGTCCGGCCTGAGTAATGCTCGCCCCCCGGCCGGATTCAAACTCTTCAGAAGCGGGTCGGCTCATACCGTCTCAGCTCTCCTTTGCTTGACCCACCCCGCAAATTGATCCGTTCGCTCAGCCGGGCAACTGCTCTTGCTGTTTACTTTGGGGTGAGAAAGTGCTTAAATGCCGTTGTTTGCGGCTCAATTTCTTTAATGACCGCCGCATGGGTCCAGCCGTTTTGCCGCATCCGGATTAATATCAGGGGAAGCCATGGATGTTCTTGATTTTCAGTCGTTGCAAAGGGCCATTGCCCAATTGGATGCGGGATTAAAGGAATCGCAAGCCTCGCCGGAGAGCGAACTGCTCAGAGATGGCGTGATTCAGCGCTTTGAATACACCTATGTGCTTTCCTGGAAGATGCTCAGGCGGTATCTGGAGGTTACCCTCCCCAATCCCGAAGAGGTAGACGCAATGTCGTTTCAGACGCTCATCCGTACCGGCAGCGAGCAGGGGTTGCTTTTGAGCGGCTGGGATCACTGGGTGAATTATCGTAAAGCGCGGGGCACAACCAGCCATGTCTATGATGGGGAAAAGGCACGCGAGGTGTTCGGAGTTGTACCTGAATTCCTTCAAGAAGCAAAATACCTGCTTGGCAGGTTGAGCGAGAGGATGCCCCCGCCATGATCGACATCGCTTTGGAGCATCTGGATATGGTCAAGAACATCCTGCGCAGGCATATATCAGGGAGGGAGGTCTGGGTTTTCGGCTCCCGGGCTACCGGGACAGCCAAAAAATATTCCGACCTGGACCTTGCAGTTATGGGTTCTCTGCCGCTTACTCTTGGCCAACTCGCCATGATCGAGCACGACTTCGACGAGTCGGAACTGCCCTTCAAGGTGGATGTGGTCGATTGGGCTGCTATCGACGAATCCTTTCGCGCAATCATTCGAAAAACTGCAAAGGTCCTGTAAGTCCAGTTGCGTGGCCGACCCTCACCCGCAACTGCGGCAAGGAACTGGTGCAGGGCTACGGTGACCGGGGTTGAAAAGGGGAAGGTGTACTACAAACGCTGCACTATCAGACCGTGATCCGAAATTCCACGCCGTTGCCGGTATTGCGGACGGTGAGGCGTCCCCCCATGTTCGTTTCGATGATCTTTTTCGACATGAACAGACCGATGCCGGTCCCTTTCCCCAACTCCTTCGTGGTGAAGTAGGCGTCGAAAACCTTGTCTATGATCGACTCGTCGATGCCGCCGGCGTTGTCGGAGATGGCCACTTCGGCCCTGCCGTTCTCCGTCCAGCAGCGCAGCGTGATGCGCGGCTCGGAAATCTGCCGTTGCTGGAAGGCGTCCCTTGAATTCATCAGTATGTTGACCAGCACCTGCGCGTATTCGTTGGGATAACCATCGATTTTGGGGTCGTCGGCGCTGCTGGTCTCCAGCGCAATGCCCTGATCCCTCAAATTATCCCCGACCAGCGAAATGGTCCTTTCGATCACCTCGTTCACCTTGAACGGTACCTTCTGCCGGTCCGGTGTCGAAAATGACCGGAAATCGTCGATCGTTGCCGACATGTGCCGCAGAATCTCCATCGCCTTGGCGATGTTGGCGTCCAGCAGTTCCTTGCTGAACTGGCCGAATTTATACGACAGCCCTATTTCCTGGACCTTGAGCCCGAGCACGTTCAAGGGCTGGCGCCACTGGTGGGCGACGTTGCCGAGCATCTCCCCCATGGCCGCCATGCGGCTTTGATGAATCAGCAAATGGTCTCTTTGCCTGAGCTCTTCCATGACCCGAATGCGGTTTGCCGTTTCCTCCTGCAGGCCGTGATAGGTTTCCTGCAGTATCCGGTTTTGCTCCTCCAGTACGCGCTGGCTCTTTTCCAGTTCCTCCGTCCGCTGCTTCACCCGCTTCTCCAGATGCTCGGCAAACTGTCTCAGCTGCGCTTGCGCCCGTTTCTTGATCGACATGTTGCGCAAAAGCAGGACGATGATCAGCATCAGGCCGGCCACGGCGACCGCGATCAACCAGATGGTGGTCCGGTGTACGGTGTACAGGCCGAGCGGACGGTTGATCACCGTACTTCCGTCAGGCAGTGCCGACCGATCGATGCGGAAGCGCCGCAACTGCCGGTAATCGAACATGTAGCGGTTGGTGCTTTCCATGACCACCGGGATGTTCTCGACCCGTTCTCCTTGCAGGATGCGGCTTGCCATGGTGCCGGCGGTCTTGCCGTGGGAATAGCCGCAGGTCAGCATCCCCCCGACTATCCCGTGTCCCAGGTTGAAGTCCCAAGCCCCGTAAATGGGGACCGGAGAGCTCTGGGCGATCAGTGACATCGCCTCGTCGGAGTCGAATATCCTTCCCGCCTTGTCGCGGACGAAGAAGGTGTAGAACACAAGGCTGTCGGCCTGAAGCTTCCGCACCCTGGCCAGGATCTCCGGCATCTCGACCTCTTCCAGGAATTGGAAATTCACTCGGCCGCGGTAGGCGGGGGTTAACGCCATGATCCGGTCGTGCATGGCGCGGCCGGTGGTGGTTGTGTCGTTGATCACGACGATCTGGCGGGTGTTGGGGTGGAGCTTCAGGGCGAGGTCGAGGGTGGCCTTGAAATCGACCGTTTCGTTGACACCGGTGAAGAGCTGGGCGCCGGCAAGTTGTGAAGGTTCGAAATAATTGACGCCGCAAAATACCACCGGCGTGGCGGGAAACAGCTGATCGCGGTGCTTCAGCAGAAAATTAAAGGCATCGTTGTCCGTGGTGATGACCGCATCGAATTGGGAGTTCCTGAATTTATAGCGGTACATCTCGTAGAGCAGCCGAAAATATTCGTCATCGGAGGCCCGCTTGGTGTCCATGAATTCGTTTTGTATGCTGACGTTTTTGTCCGCACGCCGCACGGCATCGGAAATGCCCCGGATGACGTCCGCGGTCCACTTGTACCCGGGGGTGTACGAGTTCAGGATCAGCAGGTGCTTGCGCGAGACCGCATGGGTGATGGACGGCAGACACGCCATGGCATAGAGAAGCATGGCCAGCGTGGCCAGCAGTATCCGGCAAGCCCTGGTTTTTGGCTCCGCATAGAGCATCGGGTTCCACCTTTTCTGGGTGCATTGATGCAGTTCTTAGATGATGCGCGCTAAAATGGCAGGTGTTTTTTATCGTGCAGATAAGTGCCGATGCATAGGCGCTCGGCTGGTTTCATGCGGACAAGTATACCGTAAGCTTCATGTGAGACCACAGGCAGCGACTCTTTTGTCGCCGCGGCTTCCGGGCACAAAAAGAGGCGGGGCCTTTCAGGCCCCGCCTCGGTTCTCATGCTCGGGTCATATTTTTGCGGCGAACGGCTACATGTCGTGGCATTTGCCGCAGTCGCCCGCCACCGAGAAGGCGTCCTTGGAGTTGTGGCAGAACCCGCAGGACTTGCCATTTTCCATGTCGCCCATCGTGTGGTGCTTGGCGCCGGCCCTGAAGGCGAACAGCTTGGTGTGGCAGTCCGCGCATTTGTACATTTCCAGGTGGAACGGGTGGCTGAACTTGGCGGAACCGGCTTCGGTCTTGAAAGTGACCACGCCCGGTTTGTACCCCTTGTGGCACTTGTTGCAATCGCCGGCCACGCTGAAGGCTTCCTTGCCGTTGTGGCAGGCGCCGCAGGATCTGCCTTTTTCCATCTCGCCCATGGTGGCATGCTTGGCGCCCGCCTTGAACGGGAACACCTTGGTGTGGCAATCCTTGCAGCTGAAGGCTTCGGTGTGGAACTGGTGGCTGAAGACGGCGGGGCTGACCCCCTTGGTCTGGAAGGTGATTTCGCGGGGCTTCATCCCCTTGTGGCAGTTGCCGCAGTTGCCGGCGACCGTGAAGGCCTTCTTGCCGTTGTGGCAGGCGCCGCAGGTCTTGCCCTTCTCCATCTGGTCCATGGTGACGCGCCCGTCCCTGCCGGTGATGACCTTGCTGTGGCAGGCCCTGCACTGGCCGTTCAACTTGGCGAGGTGCACGTAGTGGCTGAAGATCGCCTCGCCTGCGCCCTTCACCTTGTATGAGATGTTGCGCGGCTTACCCTGATGGCAGTTCACACAGCTCTTTTCATCCGCAACGCTGAACGCCTTGACTCCACTGTGACAGGCGCCGCAAGACTTGGTCTTTTCCATCTCCGCCATGGTATAGTGACGCCGGTTCTTGAGATTGAAAATTGCGTTGTGACAGATCCTGCAATTGTTGCTATATTTCCTCAGGTGGACCTCGTGACTGAAGACTACCGGTTCCGCGTTTTTCAGTGGGAATTTGATGTCTTTTGTCTCTACCGCCCAAAGTGCAACAGGAGAGGAACAGATGATGAGAAGGGTAAGGATGGCGAGGCGAAACTGCATGGTACACTCCTTCTGACAACTGGTATTTTTACTTTGCCCACCAAGGCATTAGCCGCAACAATATACACATCCGGCAAGGCATCGTCAATTCAAAAGTATTGATTGTTTTTTATCTATACTGTGCAGATAACGGCTCTTTAGGAGAGATATATGAAAGTTTCTTTGCTGGCTCTGCCGGTCCTGCTCTGCGTGGCCGCTGCCCCGGCTGGCGCCGCCTTTTTCCAGTGGACCGACGCCAAAGGGGTGGCCCATTTCACCGACGATGCCAAGAAGGTCCCCAAGAAGTACCGGGACAAGGCGAAGCGGCTGAAGCTCCCCGCAGAGACGGCTCCCGCCGCGCCGAGCGCCCAGCCGCAAGGACCCGCCGCGCAACCTCCCGCAGCGCACCTCCCCCCGCCGCATGCCGAGGCGGCGCCGGGCGGCCACCCCGAGGCGTGGTGGCGCCAGCGCTTCGCCTCGCTCAGGCGCGAGCTCAAGACGCGCCAGGACGTGCTGGCCCTGAAGCAGGAGAAGCTCGTCGAACTCAGGCGCGAGAGGAGGATCTTCACCAGGGTACGGGACAGGGAGGCCGTTAACGCCATGGAGGGGGATATCTCGGCCGATGAGGTGCAGATCAGCGACCTGCTGAAACAGATCGAAGCGCTGGAGCAGGAAGCGGCCAGGGCGGCGGTCCCGGTCGAGTGGCGCCGGTAGCTTTTGTAGCGGATTTATTAGCGGTTGCGGGCTTAGTTAAGCTGTGCTATAAAAAATTGCCGCTTTGACATGGAGATGCCAGATAACATGAACGGAATTGACAAGATAATAGACGTAGCACTCGCCGAGGATATCCACACCGGCGACATCACCACCCTTTCAGTACTGCCGCAACCGCGCGTCATGCGCGCCCGCCTGATCGCCAAGGAGCCGATGATTCTGGCCGGAATCGACGTGGCCCGGCGCGTGTTCGCCAGGCTCGATCCCGCCACCTGTTTCAGCGCCGCGTTCTCCGATGGTGCCCGCCTGGAGGTGGGCGAGGTGATCGCCCGCATCGAGGGGGACGCCGCGTCGCTTCTGCAGGGGGAGCGGGTAGCGCTGAACCTCATGCAGCGCATGTGCGGCATCGCCACCCAGACCGCGGCCTACGTGAAGCAGATCGAGGGAACCGGCGCGCGCGTGGTCGACACCCGCAAGACCACCCCCGGACTGCGGGTGCTGGAGAAATACGCGGTCCGGGTCGGCGGCGGGACCAACCATCGCACCGGGCTCTACGACGGCGTGCTGATCAAGGAGAACCACATCGCCGCGGCCGGCGGCATCCTGGAGGCGGTGCGCCTGGCACGGGCCTATATCCCGCACACCCTGAAGATCGAGGTGGAGACGGAGACGCTGGACCAGGTTTCGCTCGCCCTTTTGGCCGGTGCCGACATCATCATGCTGGACAACATGAGCCTCGCGCAGATGGCCGAGGCGGTTGAGCTCATCGGGAAACAGGCGCTGGTCGAGGCATCCGGCGGCGTGAACCTGCAGAGCATCAGGGCCATCGCTGAGACCGGCGTCGACATCATCTCGGTCGGGGCACTGACCCACTCGGTCCGCGCAGCCGACATCTCCATGCTGATGGAGGAGCATTGAAAGAGACGGGGGTGGACGCGAGAATCCTGGAGCTGTTCCGCGCGGGCGACGGATTTGTCTCCGGCGCGGCGCTGAGCAGGCTTCTGGGCGTGTCGCGCACCGCCGTATGGAAGCACGTCAAGGGATTGAGGGCGAGCGGTTACCTGATCGAGGCGGTCCCCGCCAAGGGGTACCGGCTGCTTGGCTCCCCCAAACTCCTGAACCGGCTCGATGTCACCGCCGGTCTCGCCACCCGCAGGATAGGATCCTCGCTCATCTGTCTCAACGAGACCGAATCGACCAACGCCGTAGCCTTCAAGATGGCGGAGGAGGGGGCGGCCGAGGGGACCGTGGTGATCGCCGACCTCCAGACGGCCGGGAAGGGGAGGCTCGGGCGGGTCTGGCTCTCGCCGGCCGGGGTGAACCTCTACTGCTCGGTGGTGCTAAGGCCTGCCATCTCGCCCGTTGCCGCCTGCCAGCTCACCTTCCTCTCCGTGGTAGCCGTGGCGCGCGCCATCGAGAAGTGCACCACGCTCGCGCCGCAGATCAAGTGGCCCAACGACATCCTGATCGGCGGCAAGAAGGTCGCGGGGCTCTTGAACGAGATGAACGCAGAGACGGAGAAGGTGAACTTCGTGGTGCTCGGCATCGGAGTGAACCTGAACATGCGGCTTTCCCAGTTGGGGGAGGGGTTGCGTCATCCGGCCACCTCGCTTCTGGAAGAGGGTGGCGTCGAGGTGGACCGGGTACTGTTCGCGCGCACGCTTTTAACCGAGCTCGACGAACTGTACGACCGGTTTCTCCTGGAGGGTGAAGGGCCAATGCGGGCCGAATGGCTGGAGCGCTCGGCGATCCGCGGGCGCACGGTCCGGGTGAGCCAGGGGGCGCGCGAGTTCACCGGCGAGGTGCAGGGGGTCGATTCCTTCGGCGCGCTCCTGGTGCGGGTTGGCGACGGCAGCGTGGAGACGGTACTGTCAGGCGACGTGACGCTGATCCCAGGGAAATGAAAAGGTGACGGGCGCTCAATTACCTGTAGAGGGGTGACCGTTTCTTGGTAGATCGGGCTTTGTCGGGTAAATCCGTGTCCCCGTTGAAGTGGTAGAACCTGTTTGATATCTGGAGGTTGAATTTGCTGCTGGTGATCGATGTGGGGAACAGCAACATCGTTCTCGGAATTTACGACGAGGACAGACTGGTCCGGGACTGGCGGGTTTCCACCGACAAGTCCAAGACTACGGACGAATACGGCATACTGTTTCACGATCTGTTCCGCCTGGCGGGGATCGTCTTTTCTGATGTGAAGGACATCATCGTCTCCTCCGTGGTGCCGACCCTGACCGGGGTGCTGGAGAAACTCGCGCGGCAGTACTTCCAGATCACGCCCTACGTGGTCGGACCCGGCATCAAGACCGGCATGCCGATCCACTACGACAACCCGAAAGAGGTCGGGGCCGACAGGATCGTGAACGCCATCGCCGGTTTCGAGAAGTACCGCTCGGCCCTCATCATCGTCGACTTCGGCACCGCGACCACCTTCGACTACGTGAACAAGAAGGGCGAGTACTGCGGCGGCGCCATAGCACCGGGGCTCATGATCTCCATGGAGGCGCTGTTCCAGAAGGCGAGCAAGCTCCCACGGGTCGAGATCGCCCGCCCGCACAGCATCATCGCCAAGAACACGGTCAACTCCATGCAGGCCGGCATCTTCTTCGGCTACGTGGGGCTTGTGGACGGCATCGTTTCGCGCATGAAGGCCGAGGGGAAGGAGAACCCGAAGGTGATCGCGACCGGCGGGCTCGCCTCGCTGATCGCCCCGGATTCCTCGACCATCGAGTCGGTGGACGAGTTCCTCACCCTGGAGGGGTTGAGGATCATCTACCAGAGGAACAAGTAGGGATGGGGATGCAGGCCCGCTCTGGCAGGTGAGGAGTCGGAAGGCCGATGCTTTTTAAAGGGGAGGTGCCGCACGGGTTGGTCCTGGGGATATCGGTACGGCTAGTTGTCGCGTGATGCGTTTCTTTGCTCACAGGTCAGATTTCGTTTTCATGAGTAGGTCATTTCGATTCTCTATTCAATAACGGAGGGCACCATGGGAAGGTACGAAACGGCAAGACTGCGAAACCTTGGTATTGTAGCTCACGGCGGCGCCGGGAAGACCTCGCTTTCCGAGGCGATCCTGTTCAACACGGGTATGGTCGATCGCCTGGGCCGGGTTGACGACGGCTCCTCGACCATGGACTTCGAACCGGAGGAGATCAAGAGACGGATCTCCATCACCTCTTCCCTGGACCACTGCGAGTGGGACGGCTGCTCCATTCACCTGGTCGACACACCGGGCTACGGCAACTTCATCGCGGACACCCGGGCCTGCATGAGAACCCTCGACTGCGCAGTAGTGATCCTCTCCGCCATCTCCGGCGTCAAGGTCCAGACCGAGGAGGTCTGGCAGTGGGCCAACGAGTTCGAGATCCCGCGTATCGCCTTCGTGAACAAGATGGACCGCGAGAGGGCCAGCTTCTTCCGCGCCATCGACGACATGGAGAAATCGCTGGGCGCCCGGGGGGTAGCGGTGCAGATCCCGCTCGGCGCGGAACTGGAGTTTAACGGGGTCATCGACCTGATCCGGATGAAGGCGTACCGTTATGCCGGCGATCTCTCCGGCAAGTGCACCGAGATCGAGATTCCCAAGGAGTACCTAAGCGAGGCCAAGCGCCTGCGGGAGATGATGGTCGAGACGGTGGCCGAGGCCTACGACGCGCTGACCGAAAAGTATCTCGAGGCGGGGGAGCTGAGCGAGGAGGAGATCCTGGACGGCCTGCGCATAGGCACCCTCAGGAGCACCTTCACCCCGGTCCTGTGCGGGTCGGCGACCATGAACATCGGGGTGGCGCAGCTTCTCGATGCGGTCTGCGCCTACCTGCCGTCGCCGCTGGACCGGACCAAGGCGGTCGGCACCGATCCCGTGACCCGGCAGGTCGTCGAGCGCGCCCCCTCGGAGAGCGAACCGTTCTCCGCCCTGGTCTTCAAGACCACCTCGGATCCCTACACCGGCAAGATCACCATCTTCAGGGTCTACTCGGGGGTGCTCAACTCCGATACCGTGGTGTACAACTCGTCCAAAGGGGTCCAGGAGCGCATCGGCCAGATCTACGAGCTGGAGGGGAAAAAACAGCATCCGATCAAGCAGGCGGTGGCGGGCGACATCGTTGCCGTCTCCAAGCTCAAGGAGACCGTGACGGGCGACACGCTGTGCGACGAGGCCAAGCCGATCCTCTATGAGCCGGCCCAGTCGCTGCAGCCGGTGATCTCCTACGCCATCGAGCCCAAGACCAAGAACGACGAGGACAAGATCCACTCGGCGCTGCACCGGATGATCGAGGAGGACCCGACCATCGAGTCGCACCGCGATCCGCAGACCAGGGAGTTCATCCTCTCCGGGATGGGGCAGGTGCACCTCGAGGTGATCGTCGAGAAGATGAAGCGCAAGTTCGGCGTAGACGTGCTTTTGAAGACCCCGAAGGTCCCTTACCTGGAAACCATCAGGGGGAGCGCCAAGGTGCAGGGGAAATACAAGAAGCAGTCCGGCGGGCGCGGTCAGTACGGCGACTGCTGGATCGAGCTGGCACCAATGCCGCGCGGCGAGGGTTACCTGTTCGAGGACAAGATCGTCGGCGGCGTGATCCCGCGCCAGTACATCCCCGCCGTCGACAAGGGGATCCAGGAGGCGGCGAAGGACGGGTTCCTGGCCGGCAACCCGGTGGTCGATTTCAAGGTGGCGCTGCTCGACGGCTCCTTCCACACGGTCGACTCCTCCGAAATGGCGTTCAAGGTGGCCGGTTCCATGGCCTTCAAGAAGGCGATGGAGCTTTGCAAGCCGGTCCTTCTGGAGCCGATCGTGAACATGAAGATCACGGTGCCCGACGAGAACATGGGAGACGTGATCGGCGACCTCAACTCGCGGCGCGGCAAGGTGGTAGGGGTCGAGCCCAAGGCCAATTCGCAGATTATCCGGACCGTGGTGCCGATGTCGGAGGTGCTCACCTATTCCAACGACCTCCGTTCCATGACCAGCGACCGCGGCCTGTTCAGCTCCGAGTTCTCCCATTACGAGGAGGTACCGAGTCACCTGGCGCAGAAGATCATCAGCGAGGCAGCCGCGCAAAAGGGGAACAACCACAAAAGCGCCTAGACGGGAAGGTGCCGTCGTTTCCACGGGAAGCTCACCCATAACGTCTTTGCGCTTTCCCTCCCCCATCAAGGGGGAGGGAGTTTCGAGTCGGTCACCGAAGGACAGCGCACATCGGTTCAACTTTCAATTTAATGATGTAAAAAGAGAGGGAGGACGAGTAACATGTCGAACGAATTTCCACCTGAAGCAGACGATCAGACGCCGGACAGGAAAGCCTCACAGCAACGGCTCCTGCTGCTTCTCTTGTTGCTCGTCGCCCTTTTTGCCTATCTCTACTTCTTCACCGGCCTGATACGGCCCCGGCAGAACCCTCCCCCGCCGCAACCCGCTCCCGAGGCACTGGTGAAAAAGCCTCTGCCGCCTCGTCCCGATTCGACGGGTGCGCAGCCGACAGCTCCCCTGGCCAAAACAGACGCCCCCGCGGCGCCTGCTCAGGCCGCCAAGCCTGCTCAACCTGCCGCACCCGCAGCACCCGGCAAGGTGGCGCAGACGGCGAAACCCGCGGCCGGTGCACCCGAGGCAAAACCTGCGACGATCGCGGCGAAACCGGCCGCACCCGCTGCCAAACCGGCCGCACCCGCTGCGAAACCGGCAAAACCTGCCGCACCGGAGGCGAAACCGGCCAAACCCGCGGCAGCTGCTCCCCAGGCAAAGGCCAAGGCTGTAGCCCCGGCCAAGGAGGCCGGTTCCGCCGCAGCCGGGAAGAAGCCGGCCGCCAAAACCGCCGCCGAGGCCAAGACTGCGCAGAAGCAGGGCGCAGCCGGGAAAGCGGCGCCGGCAAAGCCGGCAAGGGTCGCTGCTGCAAAGTCCGCTGCTGCAAAGTCCGCACTGCCTGCCTACGCGCTTGAGATCAACGAAGACCTGGCCGAGAGCGAGTTGCGTGCCGTCACGGCAAAACTGAAGCAGGCAGGCATCGGCCATGTGGTCAAGTCCAAGGCGCAGAAGGGCGAAACGATGCACCGTCTTTATCTGGCGGATTTCGGCAACCGGGACGAGGCGAACGAGGAACTTGAGCGTCTGAAGCTTGCCTCACCTGATGCCTTCATGCTGAAGGAAAACGGCAGATATACCGTTTACGCCGGCTCCTACCTGCGCGAAGGGAAGGCTGCCGTGGAGCAGGATCGGCTCTACGACAAGGGGGTCAAGCTTCTCCTGAAGAGCGCCACGGCGCCCGTTGCCGTAGTCAAGCTGCGCGCCGGCAGCTTCGCAGACAAGGCCAGTGCCGAGCAGGCCGCCAAGAACCTGAAGAAGAAAGGCCTTTCGGCCAGGGTCGTAAAGGTCGGCAAATAGCGCGTGGCGGACAAGGTAACTTTCAAGATTTCAGCGGTGGCAGCCCCCTACATCGGCGCCGACAAACCGAGGCAGGAGAGGCTGAAGGCTGCGGCCGGGCAGGTGAAGCTGCCACCTACCGACTTCGTGCTGCTCGTCTATTACCTGTGCCATGATACGGATCAGGAGGTGAAGCGCACCGCCCTGGCCACGCTTCGCGGCCTTGACTTGGCTTTTTTGTCCCGGCTTCTGTCGAACCACGAGCTGCATCCGCGCATCCTCGATGCCTTGGCCCAGCTCCATTTCAAGAAACCCGAACTCTCCGCCCTTTTCGCCGCACACCCGATGCTGAGCGAGAAAACTGCCGCATTCCTTGCCGAGCGGGGTATCGGCACGGCTCAAGCAGCTGCTTCGCAAAAGCCTGCGGCCGCTTCGGGGCAGGGTGACGACGGCATGCCCGCAGCGCCGTCGGCAGAGGGCTCCGCAGCGGAGGCCGGCGAGGGCGTTTCGGATGCGGCGCAGGATGATGCGCCGGATAGGGAGGCACCCGAAGAGGACGCCCTTCAGGTTGCCGCAGGAGCCCCGGAAAAGGGTCCCGAGGACGACGCACCGGTCGACGAGGAGACGGAGCAGTTCCAGTCCAAGTACCAGATGTCGCAGGCGATGGGGGTCGGTGAAAAGATCAAGGCGGCTTTGACCGGCGACAAGGAGTGGCGCAGCATCCTGATCAAGGACTCCAACAAGCTCGTCTCCGTTTCGGTGATCAGGAACCCGCGCATCACCGATGGGGAGGTGCTGACCATCTGCAAGTCTTCGGTGCAAAACGAAGAGATCATGCGGATCATCTGCGCCAACAAGGAATGGGTGAAGAACCCGTTGATCAGGAAGGCCCTGGTCGAGAACCACAAGACGCCGCTTCCTGCCGCCCTGCGCTTCGTGGCGACGCTCTCCGAGAAGGACCTCTCGATCCTGGGAAAGAGCAAGAACGTCTCTTCGGTGATCGCCTCGCAGGCACGCAGGATCCTTTTGACGAAAAAAAATGGCAGATAATTTGGAGGGGCTCTCATGGCTCTGGTGAATCAGGCAAAACGTGAAATCAATGCAAAGATCGTCTTTTTCGGCCCGGGCCTCTGCGGCAAGGCGACCAACCTGAAGCACGTCTTCAACAAGCTCAAGCCCGAGTTCCGCGGCGCCTTGAAGGCGATGAACGTCCAGGACGCGCGCATGCTGTTTTTCGACTTCACCCCGCCCGGGGACGGCAACGTCCACGGGTATCGGGTCCGCTTCCATGTCTATACCGTTTCCGGGCAGGTGGTCGATCCGGCAGCCTGGAAAATGGTACTCAAGGGTGTGGACGGCGTGGTATTCGTCGCCGACTCGGCGCCGCAGCGCCAGGCTGCCAACCGCGAAAGCCTCGACAGCCTAGCCGCCTTTTTGCAGGGATATGGCCAGAGCCTCTCCTCGATACCGGTGGTGTTGCAATTCAACAAGAGCGACCTCCACGATGCGCTGGGGCAGGCGGAACTGGAGCGGACGCTCAACCCCGCCAGGCTTCCCAGCTTCAAGGCGAGCAGTCAAGGCGGCGAGGGGGTGCTCCAGACGATCCTGGGCCTGGTGAAGGCGGTGCTCACCGGACTGCGCGACAAGGGGCTGGAGGGCATCTCCAGCGTTGAAGGGTTGCAGCAGATGGTGCAAACGCCGGCAGCACCGAGCTCCGCCCAGCCTCCGATGGCTGCCGAGCCCGAGATCGCCCCCCCGGTCCAGGAGTCTGCGCCCCCGGTCCAGGCAGCGGTCCAGGCAGCCGAGACTCAGCAACCGCAGGCTGCGGCGCCTGAATTTCCGGCACCCGAGTTCGATGCGCCTGAGTCCGATGCGCCGCAGGAGCCGCTTTCATTGGAGCTTTCCGGGGCGCCGCAGCCGGCGGGCCCGGGGCTGTTCCGGCTGCCGCTCACCATCCGCAGCGGCGATCGCAGCAAAAACGTCGTGCTGACGCTTGCGCTTTCCCTGGAAGAGGAGAGCGATGTCGGGGCCTGAAGTCGACATCGCGCTGCTGGCGCGACTGCTCCTGGCGTCGCTTTTAGGCGCGATCATCGGCCTGGAACGGGAGATTCACGGCAGGCCGGCGGGATTCAGGACCCACCTGTTGGTCTCACTGGGCTCCTGCCTCTTCTGCATCTGTTCCGTCGAGTTTTACCGGATCTTCGGCAACTTCTCCGGTCTGGCGCCGGTGGGGGTCGATCCGGGACGGATCGCGGCGCAGGTGGTGGCCGGCATCGGCTTTCTGGGCGCCGGCGCCATCATCAGGGACAGGGCCTCCATCCGGGGGCTCACCACTGCGGCTTGCCTCTGGGTCGCCGCGGCGCTGGGCATCGCCTGCGGTATCGGGCTTTTCTATCTCGCCATCTGTGTCACCCTGGTGGCGCTCATCAGCCTGCTTTTGTTGAAGCAGGTGGAGAAAAGGCTGAACAAGGACAGCTACCTGATCGTGAAGGTCTGGGGCGACGACAGCGAAGACTTCATCACGCGGGTTTATGCGGCCCTGGTAGCCTGCGGCATAGAACAGATGGAAGCGAAGTTTGACAAGCACGTCGAGCAGCGGCGCATGTTCATGGAGGTGCAGGTTAAGCGCCCCAAAAAATGGGACGTTACCGAGATGATCGGCAGATTGAGCCTTGTTGAGGGGGTCAAGAGGGTAAGGGTCGATTGACCGTGGATGCCGGCGACCCGGCGTCCTTTATTGAAACAGATCGCGAAAGGAGAGGGAATATGGCTGAACTCAAGGGAACCAAGACGGAGAAAAACCTGCAGGAGGCCTTTGCCGGCGAATCACAGGCGCGCAACAAATACACCTACTACGCCTCCGTGGCGAAAAAGGAGGGGTATGAGCAACTGGCGGCGATATTCCTTGAGACCGCTGAGAACGAGAAGGAGCACGCCAAATTGCACCTGAAGGCGCTGGGCGGCATCGGCGACACCATCGGCAACCTGAAGGCTGCCGCTGCAGGGGAGTATGCCGAATGGGTCGACATGTACCCGCGCATGGCCAAGGAGGCGAAGGAGGAGGGGTTCACCGCCCTCGCCGTCATGTTCGAGGGGATTGCCAAGATAGAGAAGGCGCACCAGGAGCGTTACAAGGCGCTGCTCGCCTCCATCGAAGAGGGTCACGTTTTCAAGGCTGAGGAGCCTGTCACCTGGAAATGCCGCAACTGCGGCATGATCCACGAAGGGACCGAACCCCCGCAACTCTGCCCCGTCTGTCACCATCCGAAGGGATACTTCGAGCTTCTGGCCGAAAACTACTGAGGTACCATGCGCGAGGCGGGGAGCTCCCCCGCCTCGCGCGGGCTCGTTTCGCCGGCGACTGTCGCTTTCGGATTGCTCGCCCCGGCTGCCAGGTCGGTACCGCAGCAGCATCTACATCACCACCCGGGACCCCCGCCCGGGCGCAGCCGGTGATCCCGACCCCGCTCACAGCAGTACCCACTAAAAATCTTGTATACGGCAGACCTTGCGTGCTATGATGCGGTGGTTTTTCATTAGCAAAGGAGGCAAGCATGGCGATCATAACTTTTTCCAGAGAGATGGGCACGGGCGCCTACGCCGTTGCCAAGGAATTGGCAAAAAGGCTCAAGTATACCCTGATCGACCGGGTGAAGATCGAGGAGCTGGCGCCGAGTTACGGGCTCACTGCCGAGATCCTGGAGAGGGTTGACGAGAAGCCCCCCTCCTACAGGACCGCCGAGGACCGGCTGAAGGCGGCCCACCTGGCCACCATGGAACTGATCCTTCTGGACTGCGCCCGGAAGGGGAACGTGATACTCTACGGCAGGGGAGGGCAGGACCTCGTCAAGGGGCTCAAGAACGTGCTGACCGTACGCTTTGTCGCTCCCTTCGAGGACAGGGTGGAGAAGTTCGCCGAGAGGGAGTGGATCGATCCGGAGCTGGCCAGGGAACTGATCAGAAAGAGCGATCATCAGCTGGGAGGCTTCATCCACTTCTATTTCAACAGGAACTGGAACGACCCGCTGGCCTACGACCTGCTTTTCAATACGACCCGGCTAAGCCACAGCGCCATGGTCGAGTGCATCGTTGCAGCGTCCAAAGACCCGCGCCTGAAGGATGGCGAGGAAGAGTCGATGACCCGCCTGGAAAACTACATCCTGGCCAAGAGGGTCGAGGCGGAACTCCTCAAGTCGAGCCTGGCGCGCGCACTGAGGTTCTGCATCGTGGCCGATGACGGAGTCGTGACCCTGTCCGGCCATGTCCAGTCGGAAGCGGAGATCGAAGAGGCGATGAGTATAGCCCGGTCCGTGGAAGGCGTATCCGACGTGGAGAGCGATCTGGACGTGATCAACTTCAAGCCCGCCAAGGACTGATGTGATGCCCCCCTTTTCCAGGGGGACTTGCCGGCATGAAACGCATAAATTGAAAGGGGCCGCTTGGCCCCTTTTCTTATCCCCGCTGCTGCAACCTTTTAAGTCCTTCCACGCAGCTGTACGGTATCGCCATGCTGCCGCGTCCGCTCCCCATGCTGATCCCTTCCTCGATGCCGTGATAGTCCGAGCCGCCGGTCCAGACCATTCCCCTTTTTTCGGCGAAGTTGCAAAGGAAAGCGCTCTCCTGCTCGCTGCAGACGTTGTTGAAGGCCTCGACTCCGCCAAGCCCCATGGCGCAAAGCTGATCGATCAACCCGGTAAGGGTGTCGCGATCGGTCGTGATCGTGGTGGGATGCGCCAAGACGGCCACACCTCCCAGCCTCTTCACCGTGGAAAGCGCCTCCTCGACCGGGAAGTAGCGCTTCGGCACGTCGCAGGGGAGCAGGTAACGGCTGAAGGCGTCCTGCATGTCGCGGGCGTACCCCTTGGCCATCAGCACCTGGGCGATGTGCGGGCGTCCCAGCGCGCCTCCCGCCAGCGCGGCGGCCTGGGCGCTGGAGATGGCGGCTTTACCCTCGCTGGCGAGCTTGTCGTTGATCCGGTCCACGATCGCCTCGCCGCGTTTCTCCCGTCTCTGCCTGAATTCTCCCAGTATGTCGAGAAGAACGGGGTCGCGGTGATCCAGCAGGTAGCCCAAAAGGTGCACGTCGCGGTACGAGCCCAGGGCGACCGAGAACTCAAGCGCAGGGAGCACCTCCAGGCCGCAGGCGGCCCCCGCGGCAAGCGCCTCGTCGATCCCGTCCACCGTGTCGTGATCGGCCAGGGCTATGGCTTTCAGCCCCAGTGTCGATGCCATGGTGACAAGTTCGGTAGGCGTGCGGACGCCGTCAGAGTAAGTGGAATGCAGGTGCAGGTCTATCAGGTCTTTCATGTAGTCTCCGAGGCCGTTCCCCTCTCCCTGCCCCGTCTCCCACCGGTATGGCTGGGGAGCGTGCGGGAAGCGGTGTCCGTTCCCCTCCCTTCGATGGAGGGGTGGGGGAGGGGGCAAGGCCTAGCTGGTCAGGTGCTGGCGCCCAGGAGGATTTTCCCCGGCGGCCATCGCAGCATTATAGGTGTTTTCGCCTTTTGTGCAACTGCTAAGCCGCTTAACTTATCAGTTGCCTTGACCTATCGCTTCTTGTATAAGGAAGCATTGATATTTCGCGTGTACAAGGGGTGGCTGTGGCAAGAAGTAAAGGGATGGCAGGTGCGGTATTCGCCCTCTCCGTGTTCATACTCGGCGGGATCTCGACCTTTACCGGGCTGGGGCTGATCGCTTTCATGAAAAATCGCGACCTGTTCGGCTGGGGCGAGGGGAGAAGTTTCGGCATCCTGCTCCTTTGTCTGGGGCTATTGTCATCCATCCTCGGCGTCCTGGTGATGCGCCTGGTAAGGAACCGGTTCTAGCGTGAAGGACGACGAGATCCATGAGGCAATGGCCATCCTTTCCGATGCGGTAAAGGGATGGGTCACCCCTGCGGTCACCATCGTCGCCACCCGGGATCACGACCCCTTCAAGGTGCTCATTTCCTGCATCCTTTCGCTCAGGACCCGGGACCAGACCACCGCCCAAGCCTCCGCGCGCCTGTTCGGGCTGGCGGACACGCCCGAGAAACTTTCCCGGTTGAGCGTGGCCCAGATCGAGACAGCCATCTACCCGGTCGGTTTTTATCGCGTCAAGGCGCTGCAGATCCTGGATATCTCCCGGCAGCTGGCTGAGCGGCACGCGGGGCGCGTCCCCGACGAACTGGACGCCCTGCTCAATTTCAAGGGGGTGGGGAGAAAGACGGCCAACCTGGTGCTCACCCTGGGTTTCGGCAAGCAGGGGATCTGCGTAGATATCCATGTGCACAGGATCTGCAACCGCTGGGGCTATGTCGCGACCCGCAGCCCCGAGCAGACGGAAATGGCGCTCAGAAAGAAGCTTCCCCCCGAGTACTGGATCGTCATCAACGATCTGCTGGTCACCTTCGGGCAGAACCAGTGCACACCGGTTTCCCCACGCTGTTCTAACTGTCCGGTTTACCGTCTCTGCGACAGGGTAGGTGTGGTAAGGTTCCGCTGATGCTAAAACAGTGTTGCATTTCGGCATGTTCCAGCTATAATGTGTGCCTTGATTAATCGCATCAACCGATTCAATCCTGCCTGGCGGGGCTGAACTGTTATCCGCTGATGTACGCATCAGCTACCTATTGGGGGTTACTATGCTGAAGAAGATTGGTTTTGTTGGGCTGGGGACAGTTGGCGTGCACATGGCTGCCAACCTTGCCAAGTCGGATTATCAACTGACGGTGTTTGATGAGGATACCCAGGCGGTCGCCGAACTGGCGAAGCTCGGGGTGAAGGTGGGAACCTCCCCGAAGGAAACGGCAAAGGGGCAGGACCTGGTGATCGTCATCGTCCCGGAGAGCCAGTTCCTGGTCTTTGGTCCGGGAGGGGTATTCGAGGGGATCGACCCCGGGACCATCCTGGTCGACATGGGTACGCACTGCATCGAGACCATCGAGCGCATGGCCGAGGAGGCGAGGGAGCGCCGCGTCATGTTCCTGGAGGCACCGGTCTGGGGGAGCAAGGAGCATGCGGCCAACGGCCTGCTCACCATACTCACCGGGGGCGACGAGGCCCTGGTAGGCCGCTGCCGGGAGCCGTTCTCCTACTTCGGCCTGAACATCATCCATATCGGCAAGGTCGGCGATGCCACCAGGATGAAGCTGATCGTCAACCTGCTGCAGGCCGAGATGATGCAGTCGCTCTCCGAGGGGCTGGTGTTCGGCGAGAAGATGGGCTTCAAGCCTGACAAGATCCTCGAAGTGCTCGACTCAGGCGGCGTCGCCTCGCCGCTGTTCCACTCCAAGGGGCGCAGCATCGCGCGCGGCGATTTCAGCCGCAACCTGGCGCTCAAGTATGTCCACGCCCAGATGATACGGGTTTTGGAGACCGCCGAGAAGCTCGGTCTGGACCTCCCCGCGGCAAAGACCGTGCAGGGGATATTCGCCCAGGCCGTGGAAGACGGGCGGGGGGAAGAGGACTTCTCCGCAATCGTGAAGCTGCTGAGGAAGTAGCTTGAACCGTTGAGAGATGAGAGGTTGAGAAGTCATGTTGAAGGGGTGCCCCCAAAGGGTGCCCCTTTTTTTTATGTCCGCGGGGAGCAAAATCGGAGCTGGCATGTAACGGCTGTTCCGTGATTATACGAGCGTTAGCTGCCACATGCCCAATATGCTGCCGAACCAGCAAAAAAATAATACAAAAATAGTTAAAGTTTACAAATGTTGTGCCGAAGATAAACGGATGGTCCAACAGGCAGTATCTCGCGCTGCGCTTGTTGGACCATGCTTGAAGGAAGCGCGCAAACGAGGGAGATATGCGCCCGGTTTTTGGGCATGTGACCATCGCAGCATCACGTCGGCTCGAAGCCAGGGGGCGTGTAAATGTTTGGTACTTATGCCCGCCTGAGGATGAAAGTGAGGTGTTTGCTACTTTTGCTAGTGTTGTTCGTTTTCGCTGTCGCGAAAGCGAGCACCGTTTATGGAAGCCCCTGCAAACGGTGGGATACTGTTGGCGACGAATGTGCTACCGACTGTGCGGAACACGGAGCGGTATGTGACATTTACGGCTGTAACTCCGCAACCTACCAAACTTCGGAAGTATCACGAGAAACATGGCATGCCTTCCCTGCCTGGATACCGTTTATAATCCGAAACGGAGAAATATGTCAGTTGTGCACAAAATCCATAGAAATATTCCAGTGCCCCGCCCCCTGCACCAGTCCTAACACCATCACATCCTTCGGTGCCGACAAAACCTCGATTACCGCTGGTGAAGCGGTCAAGTTTGATTGGGCTTATACTGGATGTATTGACAAAATTACACTGAAACTCGGCAGCGAAACCTTCACGTACAAAGCCTCTCCTACAGGTACCGGAACCGGCACTAAGATCTGGACCGGTACCGACGCTGATGATCAGATCGTAGAACCTAAAAAGTACAGGGCAGAACTGACCGTCGAGGGTGATTGCTGTATCCCTGATACAAAGGAGATAGAAATCACGGTCTTTCCTCCTCCGAAGGCATGCTCGCTCAAACAGAAAAAATTCAAATCTTCAGTGAATCTGGCTACCGGTTCACTTTTGCAGAGTGAACAGCTGTTCGCGACCAAAGGAGGGAGCCAGATTTTAGCCGTTACCATCACCTACGACAGTCTCGATCCACGAACCGGCCCCCTCGGCGCAAAATGGAGTCATAACTACGACATTGTCATTGTGGAAACTGAAGGCGAATCGGTTACAGTTCGCGATGGGAATACCCGGAATTTTTACAGACTGGTTAATGGTGTTTTCGTTCCCGAAACAGGTGATTATTCCATACTGACCAAGTACACCGACAATACCTACGGCATCTCCTCAACGGATGGGGCCAAGAAGAAGTTTAGCGCCTCCGGACGGATCATTTCAGCGACTGACATAAATGGCAATACTCTGGCATTTGCATATGATGCATCCGGCAACTTGGTCTCTGTCGCCGACATTGCCGCGCGTACCATTGCCTATGCTTACGACTCGAACAACCGTCTCATCTCCATCATAGATCCGGCTGGTAAGCAGTACAGCTTTACCTACAGCGGCAATTTACTTGCAGCTGTCACCTGGCCGGACGGCAGCAGTTGGCAGTACACCTATGACTCCAAAGGCTTCATGATGTCCAAAACTGATCCTTTGGGTACAGTGACGACTTACGCCTACGATGAAAAGCACCGGGTAACACAGGGTAGTGACCTGTCAGGGACCGTAACTGTTGCCCATTCATCCGCTACCTCCATCATCAAAAGCTCCGACTTCACCGAGGAGAATGGCGGGGTGTGGAACTATACCTATGACTCTCACGACGGTCTTCTTACTCGCAAGACGGACCCGCTTGGAAACGGGACTGCCTATGCCTACGACACCAACCGTAATCTCATTCAAGAGATCGCTCCCAACAGCACCGCCACAAGCTATAGCTTCGACGCCGCCGGCAATATGCTCTCAAAGACGGACGCCTGGGGCATGACCACGACCTATACCTACAACAGCTTGGGAGAAGTGACCAGCAGCACCGATCCGCTTGGCCAAACCAGCACCAGCAGCTACGACGATAAGGGGAAGCTTACCCAGAAAGTCGACCCCCTAGGCGCAAAAACGACCTATAACTACGACGGCAAGGGCAACATGACCAGCGTAACCAGCGCCCTTAACCAGACAAGCACCTTTGCATACGATACCGCCGGCAACCAGATCTCAAGTACAGATCCGACCGGAACAAAGACTACCTTTGCCTACGATGCAATGGGGAACCTCTTGAGCCAGACGGATTCGCTGGGGAAGACGACTGCATACGAGTACGACGACCGCTACCGCATCGCCAAAATGACTGACCCCCTTGGGAACGTCACCGGTTTCGCCTATGATCTCAAGGGGAACAAGATCAGCGAGACCGATGCCAACGGTAACATCACCAGGCACGAGTACGACACAGGCGATCACCTGATCAAAACTGTCGATGCCATGGGTAGCGTCACAACTTACACCTACGGCTCAACCGGTTGCACAAGCTGCAGCGGTGGGACGGCGAAACTTACGAACCTCACCGATGCCAAGGGGCAGAGCACCAACTACCAATACGATCTGCTGGGACGGCTGATCAAGGAGACTGACCCGCTGGGTATGGCGATATCTTATGTCTACGATGCCGTTGGCAACCGCACTTACAAAACCGATGCCAACGGTGCCACGATCCATTTTATCTTCGATGCCCGTAACCAGCTCAGATATAAGGTCTATCCGGACGGCAGTCGCGAGATCTTTACCTACGATGACGTAGGCCGGATTGCGGCTGCGGAGAACGCTGATGTTTCCTACACCTACGCCTACGATGCCGCAGGTCGGATCACCTCAGTCAAAGACTCCCGCGGCTACACCATCGCCTACTCCTACGATCTCCAGGGCAACAGGGAAAGAATGATCCTTCAACCGGGTGCGGCGGACGAGCGGGTCACCTCCTACGCTTATGATGCTGCCGGACGCTTGACCGGCATCACCTCAAGCGCCGGGACCTTCACCTACGGCTACGATGCCCTTGGCAGACGGGTCAGTCTTTCATATCCGAATCAGATCATCGCCAATTACAGCTATGACAGTGCAGGCAGGGTAACCAGCCTCCACCATGGTAATGTTGCGTCCTTTACCTACACCATTGATAAAGTTGGCAACCGCACCGGCAAAACCTTCACCGAAACGGAACAGTACTTCTACGACACCATTTATCGGTTGCTGACAGTTACCTCCACAAAGCCCGAATCTTTCAGTTATGATGAGGTCGGTAATCGCCTCACTGGTCCCGGCGCCAAGGACACTGCGTATCTCCATAATTCCGGCAACCAGATGGTAAGGGGGCGAAAAAATGCTTACAGCTACGACAATAACGGTCACCAGATCAGTAGGACAATACCTGCCGCTTCCGACAAGTCGTGGATGCAGACTTGGGACTACGAGAACCGGTTGGTCAAGGTAGAGAAGATGAAGGGAGCAGAGAAGAGGGTTGTCAATTTCAGCTATGACCCGCAGGGGCGGCGCATCGGGAAGCAAGTCGTGACCGTGATCGGCGGGGTTACCAAGACCCTGGAATACGCCTATCTTTATGACAATGACAACATCATTCTGGAGAGCCTGACCGATGACAGAGGCACGGTTAAGACCTTCTTTACCCATGGGGGAGGAGTAGACGAGCACCTTGCCATGGAAAGAGATGGCCAGTTCAGCTATTATCACGCTGATGGTTTGGGAAGCGTGGTCGCCCTCACTGACCAGAGCAAGCAAGTCGTGCAGAGCTATGAGTACGACAGCTTCGGAATTGCGAAACCCTCGTCTAGTTCATTCGCCAACAGCTATACCTACACGGGAAGGGAGTGGGATAAGGAAACGGGGCTGTATTATTACCGGGCTCGGTACTATGACCCGATGGAGGGGAGATTTCTCAGTAAAGACCCGATTGGCTTCAAAGGAGGGATAAATCTTTACTCATATGTAGAACAAGACCCCATCAATTTCACTGATCCTAGAGGTGAATCAAGATGGAATGGTAATGTATTTCCTGGCACTTATCCTCAAGACAATGTATGTTCCGTTCCGGCAAAATTCAATTTTTTAAATGAAAACAAATGTACAAAGCAATGTTGCAAAGAGCATGATGACTGTTATGCGCGAAATGGCTGTAACGCATCATCTTGGGCAATAAATGCAATAACTGCTATTCCTATAGGTGCTTGCCAACTCTGTAATTTAACAGCAGCGATGTGTGTCACAATCAATCTGTTAAAAAACAATTGTGATGATTGCAACAAGTAGGTGTATAGAATTATACGTGAGGTTAAAAATGAGAATTATTACAAAACTGGTTTTAATTTCATTGTTGATGTTATTAATGGCATGCGACCCAAGATATGGTTTTATAGAATCAAAATTTAAACTTTCTACAGACTCTAAATTACCTAAATTTATACAAATTAGAAATAATGTCGAAACAAATAAATTATTAGTTACAATTACAATATACTCCAACCCTATTTCTGGAAAAGCTAGAGTGCAAATATATACTACATCACCTGGGTATAAAATTATATATGATAAAGTGGGAAGCTTTAGGTGGCATCCATTAACAGAAGAACGACTAAAAAATAGCGACAAATTTGGCATTTATCCGCAATATATGATTATCAAAATTAACAATATTGAGGAAATATTTGAGCAAAAAAAGAAAGGCGATATCTTGTATGTTGCCGACAAGCCTCAGTAGCTCGACATTTACAAGCTGCGGTACAGGGTCAGGCTCGACTTTCGGACATTGTTGAGAGCTGCAGTGCAGGGGGCAGGGCAGGGGCCTAGTTTCTGCTATTCAGTTCAGCTTTTATCTCTTCTATACAGGCGGCGATTCCTGCGTCAG
>Ga0209317_1001129_pt1 | contig 25542 bp, 21 predicted proteins | sample RifGroB2_FD_183994 | JGI IMG/M metagenome (GOLD analysis project Ga0209317, IMG submission 183994) | Soil microbial communities from Rifle, Colorado, USA - Groundwater B2 (SPAdes) (version 2) | ecosystem: Environmental > Terrestrial > Soil > Unclassified | place: Rifle, Colorado | collected...
CCTTCCGGTCAGCCCCAGGTCGAAGGCCAGGTTGCGGCACTGGAACGCCGTCAGCCCCACCAGGGGATCGACCGCCTGCCGGAAGATCTTCTCCGGGGTACGGGCGGCCACCTCCTCGATATCCATGCCCCCCTCGGTGGAGGCCATCACGGTGACCCGCGAGGTGGTCCGGTCGACGAGCAGGCTCAGGTACAGCTCCTTCTCGATGTTGCAGCCGTTTTCCACCAGCACCCTGGCCACCACCTTCCCATCGGGGCCGGTCTGGTGGGTACGCAGGGTCATGCCGAGCATGTCCCTCGCGGTGTTGCGCACCTCTTCGGCCGTGCGCACCAGCTTGACCCCGCCCCCCTTGCCGCGCCCGCCGGCGTGGATCTGCGCCTTGACCACCCAGGGCCCCTCTCCCAGCCGCTTGGCCCACTCCCTGGCGCTGGCCCCGTTGTAACAGACGTGCCCGTCGGGAACCGGCACGCCGAACTCCCGCAGAATCGCCTTTGCCTGATATTCGTGGATATTCATCTCGCCCTCCCTCTTGTAAAAGACGTTCCGTCACCGGTCCCTGCCGTCGGCCGTCTTAATTTTGGTATGGAAGTACTGTAATACTATTTTACTGTCAACGTAATTTTGCAGCTGCTTTTCATGGACCCCTACCATCACTTTCGGGTCGGAAGACCGTCGCCAGTCAGATAACTTAATGGCAGTAGGCAGGAGTGCAGGCCTTGCTCCAGGCGCTGCTGCCGGCATACGCGGGTGTGGCGCGATGCCGGCAGCAACTCTTTCGTGGGACGCTTAGAAGAAGTAATAGGCCGCCATCCTGAAGGCGTTGTTCTGCCCCTTGCTGGCGGCATAGGTGGTCTCGATGCGCTGGAACTCGGCCGCCACCCGGAACGCCGGGTTCAGGTCGTAGGTGACGTTGGCGTACATCTGCCGGTTGGAGCGCTCCGCGCCGAAGGGCTGGTTGCTCAGGGCGAGCACCGCCGCACTGGTGCTCCTCGCCTCGTCCCAGTCGAGGGTTTCGCGGCGGCCGTAACCGGCGGTCAGCCCGAGTTCCTGCGTGGGAAAGAATTTCAGCTGTCCGTACAGGCCGTACCCCTTCGCGGCGCCCGCATCCTCCTTCGTCGCACCGACCAGGGACATCGCGGTGGCTCCCTGCACATCCAGGCCGGCGGCCACATATCCCTGGGTCTCCAGCGAAAGGGTCATGGCGCGGCTCTTACCGTCGCTCGATTTCATGAGCGGCACGAAGCCGTGCACGCCGTACCCGTAGACCTTGACATCGTTGCCCGGGGAGAGCTTCTCCTTGCCGGCCACCCCGAACAGCGTCACGCTCAGGGGGCTGTTCCCCAGTCCCATGTACCCCGGCGAGACCCCCAGGGCCTTGCTGATGAAGGAGATCTGGGCGGCCCCGTTCAGCGCGCTGCCGTACCCCCCGGTCTTGGACATGCTGTTGGAGCCCCCCGCCGCGGCGTGCTCCACGGGATTCTGGGCGGCGACCGTCAACCGCAGCGCGTTGTCCTGGTTCAGCTCGACCTTGTGCGTCAGCCGGAGCTGGGTGACTCGCGGGGTTGCCGGGTTCCCGGTGGTCCCCCCCAGCCGGAAGTCGAGGGTGTCCGCGCAGGCGACGCCGAAGACATCCCAGTACTGTCCAAAGAGGACCTGGGTGTCGGCCCAGTCCACGGTACCGTAGGCATGGCGCATGCGCAGGTTGGGGAACTCGTTGGCCAGGGAACCGGCTCCGTAGAAGTCGACCTCGACGTGGGCGTTGGTCCTGGCGCCGCGGTACTCGGGACCGGCGACCTTGAGCCAAAGACGCGACTGCTTGGCGGTGAACAGTGATTCGTCCTTCTTGACGGCGCCCGCGGCTACCGGCGGGATACCGCCGCCCGGCGCTCCCGGGCTGATCGGGCCCAGGGCGTTGGTGTTATGCACGTAGTCCAGCTTGACGTAGCCGCCGAGCACGACCTTGAACCTGCTCATGACCGGCTCATCCGCCAGCGCGGGTGCGGCAGACAGCATTGCAAGTACGGAAAGGGCACTGCATAATCTCTTGCTCATTTCGCTCCTCCTGTTATAGAACGGCAACTTACATCCCCTCGACATTGAAGTTCCTGACTAAGCAACAATCTTCAGCCACCCACTCTCCCCCCGACCCCGGTGTTGTTCGGTTTGAAAAGATCGCGGTCGCCTGCCGGCCGGTCAGTCGATGATCCCCTTCCCCCTGAAGGCCTCGATCTCGCCCTCGCTGTACCCCAGAAGTTCGGAGAGGATGGCGTCGGTGTCCTGCCCGAGCCTTGGCGAGCCGCGCCACACCTGCTGCGGGGTGCCGCTCAGCTTGGGCACGAAACCGAAGGCCTCGACCTCCTTTTCCAGGGTCTGGTCGACGTACTTGATGAAGTTGCCCCTGCTGTGCCAGTGCGGATCGCTGTAGATCTCCTGCGTGGTCTTGGCGATGCCGCAGGGGACCTTGAACTTCGTCAGCTGCTCGTAGCACTCCTGGGCGGTGCGGGACTCGATCCAATGCTCGGTCTTGCGCCGGAGTTCCTGCCCCAGCGGCGAGTTGACCGCGGTCTTGGTGGCGCCCGCCGCGTCGTAGTTGAAGTACGCCAGGTCGAGCCCCAGGGCGTTGATGAACCGGGAGTAGACCGCGGGCCCGAAGGCGCCCAGGCTCACGTAGCGGCCGTCCTTGGCGCGGTAGACGCCGCCGGGCTGGAAGATGGGGACCTTGTTGCCGAAGCGCTCCTTGACGATGCCGAGGTTGGCCCAGACGGTCCAGGCGTCGTCCAGTATCCTCGCCTGGGTTTCGACCTGGGCGATGTCGACCACCTGCCCCTTGCCCCCCCTGAGCACGTTGGCGTAGGCGGCGGAGATGCCGAAGGCGGTGAAGAGCGCGGTCAGGTAATCGTTGATGAAGGAGGCCGCGAAAGTGGGGGGGCTCGGCTCCGGGAAGCCGTTCAGGAAGGTGTACCCCCCCTCCGCCTGCCCGATGTTGTCGTAGGACGGCTTGTCGCAGATCTCGGGGTGACCGCCGAACTGGGGACGGCCGAAGCCGCTTACGTGGCAGATCACGAGCTTCGGGTTCACCTCGAAGAGCATCTCCTCGCTGATGCCGAGCTTGTCGAGCCAGACGATGTTTTCCAGCCAGACGTCGGCGTTCTTGATCAGCGAGAGGAAGATCTCCTTGGACTCGGGGAACTTCATGTTGGTGTTCAGCGTGAAGGAGAGCCTGTTGCGGCCGTTTTGCACCCAGCCGGCGCTGACCTCCCTGTCCTCGTGGGCGATGGGGGGGTACTGCTTGCGGAAGGGGTCGCCTATCTTTGGCAGCTCCAGCTGGATCACCTCGGCGCCCATCTCACCGAGCAGGGTGGAGGCGAAGGGTGCTGCCACGATGGTGGCGCTCATCAGGATCCTCATCCCCGACAGCGGGCCGAAGCTCGGCATAAAAAACGGGGCGGCTTTCTTTTCGATGTTTTTCCATCTTCCCATGACTGTTCTCCTTAGCGTGTTGTGCTGTTGAGCGAAACGTTGTCCCGCGCGCGGGCCGTTAGACCCGGCCGGGCGGAAGTTATGACGACTGCGGCAGTTGCCCCGGGGCCAGGGCGGGACCGTTGGCCGCGGCCATCCTTTTCTGCAGGGTTTTCCGCGCCAGCATGGCCATGAAGATCCCCACCAGGCAGAGGGCGCTGGCGATCAGGAAGGCCTGGGAGTAGTTGCCGCTGGCGGTCTTGATGCCGGCGGCGAAGCGGGGGCCGATGAAGGCGCCCACGCTGAAGGGGACGAACATGATCCCGAAGTTCATGGCGAGGTGCTTCGACCCGAAGGCGTCGGCGGTGAGGGAGGCCAGCTGGCCCATGAAGCCGCCGAAGGACATCCCGACCAGCAGCACGGGAACGATCACCGCCCACGGGGTCGATGCCAGCCAGAACATGGCCGCGCCGAGGATGAGGTAGATGACCACCATGGTGGGCATGCGGCCGAAGCGGTCGGAGACAAGCCCCCAGCCGGCGCGCCCCGAGGAGTTGCAAAGGGCGAGGATACCGACCCAGGACCCGGCGGCGACCGCCGAGTAGCCGCCCACCGACTGCAGGATCGGCGAGGCGTGGGCGATGATCATCAGCCCCGAGATGGCCCCCATCATGATGGTGACGGCGAAGAGGTAGTAGAGCGGGTCGGCCAGCATCTGCTTCCAGTCCTTGTCCGGGATGTTCATGGCCTTCTGTGTCTGGCCGGAGGGGACCCACCCGGCAGGGGTGAAACCTTCAGGAGCGGTCTCGATGAGTAGGCCCAACAGGCAGATGCCGACCAGGTAGAAGGCCCCCAGCATCTTGAAGGTGGGGAGCACGGTGTAGGCCTTGATCAGGTTGACCGAGACCGGTGCCCACAACAAAGCCGCGCAGCCGACGCCGGCCGCGAGAACCCCGGAGGCCATGCCGCGGCGGTCCGGGAAGAAGCGGACCAGGTTGGGGACCACGCCGGAATAGATCGCCCCCATGGAGAGACCGCCCATCACCCCGTAGGCGACGTAGAGCTGGGGGAGGGTCTGCACGAAGCCGACCCCTATCATCCCCAGGCCGTAGACGATGCCGCCGGCGACGATGATGGCCTTCGGGGAGACCCGGTCCTGCAGTTTCCCGGCGACGATGATCGGGATGAAGCTCACCGAGTGGAAGATGGCGAAGGCGACCGACACGTCGGCGAGACTCCAGTTGAACTGTTTGGCCAGCGGGAGCACGAAGACGCTCCAGGCATAGGTCTGGCCGATGATGCAGTTGATCAGCGTGCCCAGGACCAGGTAGATCCATCGTTTGGATTCTATTCTCATGACGGGGTTTCTCCTTTGCTGTGGGTTGGCCGCAGGAACCTCAGTGGTCGGCGGCTTCGGCAGCACCGTGGCCGGTGTTCTGCCGGATGTAGAGCTCGTCAAACTTCTCTTCCTCGCGCCGGTGACCGAACAGGAAGGTCCCCGCGATGGCGGCCAGGAATCCGACCGGGACCGAAAGGATCGCCGGGTTCTTCAGCGGAAAAAGCGGCGCGTCCAGACCGACCAGGGACCTGCCGTCCTTGTTGCGCGCCCAGTCGCTGCGTGCCTTTTCCAGGGACTTCACCTCCTTCTCAGAGAGCGGCACTCCCGCCGTCTGCTTCTTCTCAAGCAGCTCGACCACCTTTTTGGCGTCGGCGGCGACCTTTTTGGGGTAGGTCATGTTGGGGGAGACCATCACCACGCCGATGGCGAAGACGGCCCCCACGGTGAGGCCGGTGACGATGCCGCCGGCGTTGAAGCGTTTCCAGAACAGGGCGAACAGGAGCACCGGGAAGTTGCTGGAGGCGACCACCGCGAAGGCGAGCACCACCAGGTGTGCGATGTTCTGCTTCTCGCAGGCAAGCCCCAGCACGATGCCCACCGCTCCGATGCCCAGCGCGGAGAGCCGCGCGATCCTCATCTGCTCCTTCTGGTCCGAGATGCCGTCGCGCAGCACGTTCACGTAGAGGTCGTGCGCCACCGCCGCCGAGACCGCCAGGATCAGCCCCGAGACCACGGCGAGGATGGTGGAGAAGGCCACGGCGCAGACGAAGGCGAGCAAGAGGTCGCCGGTGACGCTCCCCGCCCCGCCCCCGAGGTACTGGGCCAGCATCGGCGCGGCCATGTTCCCCCCCTTGTCCACCGCCATGATCTGCTGCGGGGTGATGAAGAGCGCGGCGCCGAAGCCGATCATGGTGACCATGATCATGAAGGCCCCGATCAGCACCATGGAGATCACCACGCTGGTTCGCGCCGACCGTGCGTCGGGGACGGTGAAGAAGCGCATCATGATGTGGGGGAGCCCCGCCGCCCCCAGCGCGAAGGCGAGCCCCAGGGAGATCTGGTCCACCGGATCCTTGAGCAGCAGGCCGCTCTCCAGGAACCGCTGGCCGTAGTCCACCCCGGATCCGGGGGCCGCATCCTTCATGAGGGTCCGCACGTGGTCCTGCACAGCCGGAGAGGTCGCCACCGCGTCGTAGAAGCGGAGCAGGTCGAAGTCGAACCTCTCCAAAAGAAGCAGGGTCAGGGCGATGCCGCTCAGCATCAAGAGGGCCGCCTTGATGATCTGCACCCAGGTGGTGGCCTTCATGCCGCCGAAGGTGACGTACACCACCATCAGCGCCCCAACCCCGATCACGGAGGCGCGGTAGGGGATCCCCAGCAGAAGCTGCATCAGCTTCCCCGCCCCCACCATCTGCCCCAGGAGGTAGAAGGTGGAGACCACCACGGCAGAGAGCGCGGCGGTGCCCCGGACCAGCTTCGACGAGCTGCGCAACGACAGGATGTCCCCCAGGGTGAACCTACCGACGTTGCGGCACGGCTCCGCTATCACCAGGAGGATGGTGACGAAGGAGAAGAAGGGTCCTACGGTGTACATGAAGCCGTCGGCGCCGAAGAGGGAGGTGATCCCGGCGATCCCCAGGAAGGTCGCCGCGGAGAGGTAGTCCCCGGCGATGGCCCAGCCGTTCTGGAACCCCGAGATGGCGCCGCCGGCGGCGTAGTAATCGGCGGTGGTCTTGGTGGTCTTGGCGGCCCGGTACACCACGCAGCCGGTGACGAGCACGACCGCCAGGAACATGGAGATGGTGATGGCCCGGTTGGTCTGCACCTCCTGGTAGAGCGGCCCTGCCGCAGCGGCGGCGGGAAGCGCCGTCGCCAGGAGGGTGAACACGGATAATAGGCGTCTCATCGCGCGACCTCCCTGCGTATCTCCTCGACCACCTCGCGGGTCAGGGGGTCGAAGACCGCATTCGACTTGCGGGTGTAGTAGAGCGCGATGCCCCAGATCACGCCGAATTCCAGGAGGCAGAGAAAATAGCCGACGTTGAGCCTCCCGAGCAGCCTCGTCCTCATGATTTCCGGGAAGTACCCCGCGCAGATGGGGAGGAGATAGAAGCAGAGGGATCCGAAGCACCACAGGGTGAGCAGGAAGGCCCTCCTCTTGGTGTGCAGCTCGACGAACTTGGGCATCCTGGCCAGCGCCGCCCAATCAATCCTGTTTCCGTCCATACCGCTTCTCCTTTCACTGACGCCCCTGGCGCTCCCGATTGGCAGCGCCAGGGGGCACCTGCGGCGCCGTCACCGGCGCCGCCCCCCGAGAAAGCCTGCTAGAACAGGTACCTGCCGGACTCCTTGGCCCCTTGCGCCAGGAGCGTCTTGGCCTCCAGCAGCCCCGACCCGGCATAGGCGCTCCGGCTTGCGATGAGGGGCCGCAGGGCCGACTCCCGCTCCGGCGCCGCGCCGTAGGCCGCGCAGCGGGTGGCCGCCTGCTGGAACTTGCCGGAAAGGCCGAAGGCGAGCACCTTGACCAGCGCCCGCAACTGCTCCTTCTTCTTGGCGCTCGCGCCGGCAAAGGTCTTCTCCGCCCGCAAAAGCGCGCTCTCCAGCGCGAAGGCGACGATGATCATGTCCGCGATGGCCATCAGCACCTCCTGGGACTCCCGGGCCTGTGCCGTGTCGGCGAGGATGACCAGGAGGAGCTCTTTCAGGTTTTGCAGAAGCCCTGCGGCGTCGGCGAACTCGCCGGACGCTGCCGGGGAGGCCGATCGGGCGCAGGCGGCCTGCGCTCTTTCGATCCCCGCGCCCAGCCCGATCCCCTCGGCACGGCGCAGCAGCATGGTCGGCACCAGGATCCTGTTGATCTCGTTGGTCCCCTCGAAGATGCGCTGGATCCTGGAATCGCGGTAATGGCGCTCCACCGCGTACTCGCTGATGTAGCCGTAGCCGCCGTGGATCTGCACCGCCTCGTCCACCACGAAGTCCAGCTGTTCGCTGCAGAACACCTTGGCGATGGCGCACTCGGCGGCGAACTCCTCGATCGCCTTCTGGTAGCGCTCGTAGTAGTCGGGGCCGCCGTGGTCCAGGGTGGCGATCTGGCCGTCCAAGAGCCCGGCGACCCGGTACACCACCGACTCGGAGGCAAAGATGGCCGCCGTCATGTCGGCGAGCTTCTCCCTGATGGCGCCGAAATCGCCGATGACCCGGCCGAACTGCTTGCGCTCCGCCGCGTAGGCGGCCGAATCCCCGAAGGCGGCCTTGGCCATGCCCAGGGTCTGGGTGGCGACCTTGAGGCGGCCGACGTTGAGGACGTTGAAGGCGATCTTGTGCCCCTTGCCGGCCTCGCCCAGGAGGTTCTCTACCGGAACCCGCACATCCTGGAGCACCAGCGGGGTGGTGGAGGAGCCCTTGAGCCCCATCTTCTTCTCCTCAGCCCCCACCGAGAACCCCTCGAACCCTTTCTCGACCAGGAAGGCGGAGAAATGCCTGCCGTCGATCTTGGCGAAGACGGTGAAGAGGTCGGCGAAGGCGGAGTTGGTGATGAACTGCTTGGCGCCGTTCAGGATGTAGTGGCTCCCGTCCGGGCTCAAGACCGCCGTGGTCCGGGAGGAGAGGGGGTCGCTGCCGCAGTCGGGCTCGGTCAGGGCGTAGGCCCCGAACCACTCCCCGGAGGAGAGTTTCCCCAGGTAGCGCTCCTTCTGGTCCGCAGTGCCGTAGTAGACCAGGGGGAGGATGCCGATGCCGGTATGGCCGCCGAAGGCCATCACGAAGGAGCCCACCGGCGCCACCTTCTCGATCATCAGCATGTTGGTGGTCTTCTCCAGCTCCAGGCCGCCGTACTCCTCGGGGACCTCGGCCAGGAAGAGCCCCAGGTCCGCGCACTGCCGCATCTTCTCAACGACGAAGTCGAAATCCTTGTTCTCGATCCGCTCGACGTTGGGGATCACCTCGTTCTTCATGAACTCTTCCGTGGTCTCGGCGATCTGTTTCTGCTCGGTGCTGAAATCCTCGGGGACGAAGGGCGCGCTCACCGGCGTGCGCAGCAGGAATTCCAGCCCCTTGGGCAACGTGTTGTTCATGGCGTCTCTCCTTGATGGGTTGTTTCCGGGTTCTCGCGGCCATAACAACGCTGTTTGCACAACAGCCGCCGGCCCGATTTGGGCACCGAAACCTTTCCTTATGCCTACTTCTGCCGCTGTAGCCAGCCATCCCAGGTCTTTTGGCAGGGTCCTTTACTTCCGAGAAAGAACGTTGTTCTACATGCTTGCCGAGGTAAAAAAAATATCCGTCCGACGTACCTCGTTCCCAAGCTCCAGCTGCCACCTCGTTCCCAAGCTCCAGCTTGGGAACGCACTGCTATGCGAAGCTTGGCTTCGCAATCTGAAGCTGGAGCTTCAGCACCTCATGGGTTCCCAAGCTGGAGCTTGGGAACCAGCGAACACTTCGTCCCAGCTCTTTCCAACTCTCCCTCTCCCCCTGGGAGAGGGCTGGGGTGAGGGAATGTCAGCAAGGCCCTCACCCCGACCCTCTCCCGGAGGGCGAGGGAGAGCCGGGATTTAGTCGGAAGGGGGTGTCAGCTACTTCGCCTCGGAGTAGTCGTAGAAGCCGCGCCCCGCCTTGCGGCCGACGTGGCCCGCCTTCACCATGTTGCGCAAAAGGGTGGGCGGCGCGAAGCGGGGGTCCTTGGTGTAGTTGAAGAAGATGTCCCCGACGTAGTAGCCGATCTCGACGCCTGCGAAGTCCTGCAGTTCCAGGGGGCCCATCGGCATCCCCGCGCCGAGCTTCATGGCGATGTCGATGTCCTCGGGCGAGGCCACTCCGTCTTCCACCAGACGGATGGCGTCCATCATGTAGGGGACCAGCAGGCGGTTCAGCACGAAGCCCGGGGTGTCCTTGCAGGTGATGGGGGTCTTGCCGAATTTCTTGCCCAATTCCCGCGCCACTTCGGTGACGGCCGGGAGCGTCTGCAGGGCCGGGATGACCTCGACCAGCTTCATCATCGGGACCGGGTTGAAGAAGTGCATCCCCACGAAATTCTCCGGGTGCTTCACCAGTGAGGCCATCTCGGTGATGGAGAGGGAGGAGGTGTTGCTGGCGATGATCACGTCGTCGCCAAGGAGCGGCCCCAGCTTGCTGAAGAGATCCTTTTTGACCTCGACGTTCTCGAAGACCGCCTCGATGATGACCTGCGCCCCGGCAAGCGACGCGACGTCGGTGGAGAAGCCGATGCGGCCCAGCACTTCGCCCTTTTGCTCCTCGGTGATGGTCCCCTTCTTGATGAAGCGGTCCAGGCTGCTGCCGATGGTCTTCTGGGCCTTCTGAAGCATCGCCTCGCTCACGTCGAAGACCCGTACCTGGTAACCCGCCTGCGCCGCCACCTGGATGATGCCGGAGCCCATGCTCCCCGCCCCGGCCACGCCGATAGTTTTCACGTTTTCGATTTTCATGATTTGATCTCCTTTTTTGTTTTTTTCCCGATCGGCAACAACCTGCCGCCACCCGCTCTTCCCCGCTATTTCCAACTATTCCTCTCCCCTCCGGGGGCCCTCACCCCGACCCTCTCCCGGAGGGCGAGGGGGAGCTGGATTCAGTTGGAATAAGCTGGTGCTACTACCTGACTGCTCAGGCGCTCACGAAGGCCGGTTTACGCTTCTCGATGAACGACCTGAGCCCCTCTTTAGCGTCGGCCGTCTTGTTGTTCTCAGCCACGTGCTTGCGCTCTATGGCCAGGGCCTGCTCCAGGTGGTGGTCGATTCCCTCATAGACCGCCGCCTTGATGCTCCCCAGCGCCTTGCCGGCGCCGGAGGCGAGCTTGCTGGCGAAGGCCTCCACCTCCTCCCGGAACTGCTCGGGGGGGATGACCCGGTCCACGAGGCCTATGGCGAGCGCCTCCTCGGCCCCCATGGTCTTGCCGCAGACCAGGATGTCGAGGGCCTTGGACAGGCCGACCAGCCGGGGGAGCCGCTGGGTGCCGCCGGCTCCCGGCATGATGCCCAGCCCCGCCTCGGGGAGCCCGATCAGTGCCTTGCCGGCGACCATGAAGCGGTAGTCGCAGGCAAGCGCCAGTTCACAGCCGCCGCCCAGGGCATGGCCGTTGATGGCGGCGATCACGATCTTGCGCATCCGGTTCAGGATGTTGTTCGCCCCCTGCAGCAGCTTGGAGAAGCTCTCTGCCTCGGCCGGGCTCTGCTCGGCCATCTCCTTGATGTCGGCTCCGGCGATGAAGGCCTTTTCCTGGGCGCTGGTGATGACCACCACGTTGATCCCCTCCATATGCTCGGCCTCGCTGAAGGCGCTGAAGAGCTCGCGGCCGAATTCGCCGTTCAGGGGGTTGGTGGGAGGGCGGTTCAGGCTGATGGTGAGTACCCTGTCTTCGCTTTTCATGGTGATGTACTGGTAGTGCATGGTTCGCTCCTTGTCGTGGTTTAGCCGACCTTGATGACCACCGAGGCGGCGGTGTCGCCCGCGGCGCAGCCGGAGAAGAGGAGGTAGCCGCCCCCCTTCATGGCCAGCTCTTCGATCCCCTCCATCATGAGCCTGGCGCCGGTCGGGGCCTGCGGGTGGCCGTAGATGAGGGAGCAGCCGTAGTTGTTCATGGTGCGGTAGTCGAGCTTCAGCTCCTTGGCCATGGCGAGATCGTTGCCGGCGAAGGGGTTGTGGGTCTTGATGGCGCCGATGTCGGCCACCGTGATGCCGGCCGCATCCAGCGCCATCCTGGCCGAAGGCGCCACCGCCGCAGCCATGTAGGCCTTCTTGGTGCGGGAGAAACCGTAGGAGACCACCTGCACCTCGATGCCCGCGTCGGAAGAGAGCTCCCGTGCCTCTTCCCTGGTGGTGACCAGGAGGCCGCAGTTGCCGTCGGCGGGGAAGGTCTGCGCCCCGAAGGTGTGGGCGCCCTCGGGCTGCACCGGCCTCAGCCCGGCGAGCCCCTCCGCCGTGGTGGCGGTCACCCCTTCATCGGCCTCCACGCTGATCACCTTCTTCCTGGAGAGCTGGACCTCGGCCGCGAACATGAAGCGCTTCTGGAAGGCGCGGTCGTCGGTCAGGGCGTCCTGGTACTGCCCGTAGCGGAGCAGGGTCAGCTCGTCGCACTGCTCGCGGGTGATGCCGTACTCGCGGCAGACGTTCTCGGCGGTGGTGATCATCGCCTCGCCGGCCCAGGGGTCGCTGCTCACGTTGTCCATGAACCAGTCCTCGGCGACGGGCTTGCCGCCGGGGCCGTTGGGGTTGGGCCAGACCGCGTGGGGGCCGTTGGAGCAGCGGTCGGCCAACAGGCACCAGTTCCTGTGGAACATGCCGGTCTCAACCCCCATGGCCGCCTGGTAGACGGTGAGGGCGGCCGTCGAGCAGGCCTGCGAGATCAGGGCGCCCGGCACCTTCTCCGCCCCCATCAGGGCCGCGGCCCAGGGGCCGGCGTAGAACCAGTGCGGCTGGTAGACGGTGCTCCCGACGTGGACGTAGTCCAGCATGCCGGGGTTCCACCCCTTGGCGGCGAAGAAGCGCTTCGAGGTGGCCGCGCCCAGGGCGATGGCGTTCTCGGCGGCGAGGCTCCCCTGCCAGCGGACGAAGGGTGTGCTGTAATAGCCTCGGTACGGGATATATGCTTTGGTCAACATGGTGTTCTCCTCCTCTGAAGTGTCCCCCGCCCCCTGTCAAGCGGCGCCGGGTGTAAAGGTTTCCCGCTGCGGCAGCCGGCCTCAGCGTAAAGCGGTACTGGAATGATTTTTTACACGGAAATTTTTTTCGCCTCACTGGCCCAGGGCGACGACCCGGCTCGCCTCCATCTGAGGTACCGCCAGGCGGATCGCCTCCCTCATGATCTCGGAGACGCTCTTCGAGGTCTCCTTCCGAAGCTGATCCAGCAGCTGGGTCTCCTCGTCCGAGATCCGCACCGAAACGATCCTGTGCCTGGGGTGCTCCTTCATAACGCCCATATCCATACTCTCCCGTCTCCGGTGGCTCCCCCGTGCCACCTAGCTCAGCCTGGCGGTCAGCGCGGGGACAAACTGCATCACGTCCGCCACCACCAGCACGTCCGCCACCTCGCCGATCGGCGCGTCCTTATCCTTGTTGATGGCCACGATGAACTCCGACTTCTTCATGCCGGCCAGGTGCTGGATGGCGCCGCTCACCCCGCAGGCAACGTAGAGTTTGGGGCTCACGCTCTGTCCGGTGGTTCCCACCTGGTGGCTGTGCTCCACCCAGCCCGCATCCACCACCGGTCGGCTGGCGCCCAGTTCCCCGCCCAGGGCCTTGGCGAGCGCCTGGATCACCGGCACGTTTTCCCTTTTCCCCACCCCGCGGCCGGCGGTGACGATAACCTCCGCACGCCCCAGATCGACCCCCCTGGCATCGGCTGCCTGGTAGCCCAGGAAGGAGACCCGGCTCTCAACCGTGGCGCTGATCGGCCTGATCTCGGGAGAGCCGCCGCTTTTCAGGGCCGGGAAGGCGCCCGCCTGGATGGTGAGGACCGCCCTGGCGGTGCCGGGCTTCACGCGGCGCCGCATCTTCGCGTTGCAGCACCCCACTTCGAAGGCACCGCCCCCCGCCCCGACGACCTCCGAAACCTGTGCCGCCTTGAGCCTTGCGGCCACCCGCGGCGCCAGATCCCAGCCGTAGGAGGAGTGGACGAAGACGATGTAGTCGGGCTGTTCCTTCTCGACCAGGTCGAGGATCAGTTGCTTGTGCAGGTCCGGGTTGTACTCCCCGACGCTTTCGGCCTCGGCCAGGTAGCAGACCCCGTCGCACTCCGGCAGCGCCCCCCGGGAGCCCACCAGCAAGAGCGTGGCGGCGGCGCCCAGCTGTTGCGCAAAGCCGAAGAGTTCGTAAGTAACGTCAAGGAGCTTTCCTTCGCGATATTCCCCAATGAGCAGTGTCTTCATGTCCCTCTCCTAGCGCAGCAGCGCGGTCTTTTCCCTGAGAATCCCCAGGAGCTGGTCCACCAGCGGGGCCACCTCCCCTTCCAGCACCACAGCCCCCCCCTTCTTGGCCGGAGCGTGGAAACTGGTGGTGGCGGCGCGCGCCTCCTCCTCAAGCAGCTCGGCCGCGGCCACCGCCTGAACCTCCTTCTTCTTGGCCTTCATGATGTTGGGAAGCGTGGGATAGCGCGGCACGTTCAACCCCAGCTGGCAGGTCACCAGCGCCGGTAGCCCGAGCCTGGCCACCCCCTTGGTCCCCCCTTCCAGCTCGCGCTGGGCGGTGACGGCGCCGTCGGCGTAGGAGAACCCCACCAGGGTGGTGGCGCAGGCAAAGCCCAGCTCTTCCGCCACGGTCACCCCCACCTGGGCCGAGCCCCGGTCCTGGGACTGCATCCCGGTGAAGATCAGTTCGTACCCCTTTTCCCGGGCGTGGGCGGCTATCATGGCGGCCACCTGCCAGGGATCCCTTTGAGCCGCATCGGCGTCCAGCACATGGACCCCGCGGTCGCACCCCATGGCCAGCGCCTTCCGGATCGCCTCCCCTACCCGCTCCGGCCCTATCGAGAGCACGGTCAGCTCGGCGCCCTCTCCCAGCTGTTCCCGCAGCCGTACCGCCTCTTCCACGGCGTACTCGTCGTATTCGTTCATGCGCCAGGCCAGGTCCTCTTCGTGGTACCAGGTACCCCGGCTGTCCGGCTTGAAGCGCGACTCCATGTCCGGGACCTGTTTGATGCAGACAAGCAGTTTCATGACTTTTCTCCTTTAGCTTCGTTAACCACTGCCGCTTGGTGGTCGAATGGTTATCCCTGGAGCCGCTCCGCGACGATTTCCGCCAGGTCCCGCACCCTGAGCGTCCCCTCGTGGCCGCCGGTCTTGATGCCGTCCTCGAACATGGTCAGGCAGAAGGGACAGTTGCTGATCAAGAGGGAGGCCCCGGTGTCCCGGGCCATGGCGACCCGCTTCTCGCTGATCTTGCCCCCCAGCTTCTCCTCGGCCAGGATGCGGCCGCCGCCTGCGCCGCAGCAGAAGCCGTCGGCCCCGGAGCGCTCCATCTCCTGGATCCTCCCCCCGGCCGCGGCGATCACGCTGCGGGGCGCCTCGGTCAGGTCCATGTAGCGCCCCAGATAGCAGGAGTCGTGGTAGGTGGCGACGAAGGGCTCAGGCTTCAGCCGCAGGCGCTCCGCGGCGATCAGCTCCTGCAGGTAGCTCGCGTAGTGCTGCACCGGCACCTCCAGCCCCAGGTCGCGGTAGTCCCGCGCCAGCGCGTTGAAGCAGTGCGGGCAGGTGGTCACGATGCGCTTCACCCCGTACCCCTTGATCAGCTCGATGTTCTCGGCGGCCTGCATCTGGTACAGGTACTCGTTGCCCAGCTTTCTAACCGGCTCGCCGCAGCACTTCTCCTGCTTGCCCAGGATGCCGACCCTGACCCCGGCGGCGGCGCAGATGCGGAGGAACCTCCTGGCCACCTCGCGGTTGCGCCGGTCGTAGGAGGCGTAGCAACCCACGAAGTAGAGGATGTCGACCTCCGCGCCCTCTTCCATCAGGGTGACCGGGAGCCCTTCGGCCCACTCGCCCCGGGCGGCGAAGGCGAGGCCGAAGGGGTTGCCGTTCACCTCGACGTTGTTCACCGCGCCGCGCACCTCCTCGCCGGGGAAGGCCCCTTCCATGAGGGTCAGGTTGCGGCGCAGCTCCAGGATCTTGTTGACGTGCTCGTTGTTGGCCGGGCAGATGTCCTGGCAGGCCCGGCAGGTGGTGCAGGACCAGATCGCGTCCACCCCGACCGTCTCGATGAGCCCTGCGTCCGGGCTTCTCTGCGCCAGCTCCCCCACCTGCCGGATCAGCTTCATAGGGGAGAGCGGCTTGTCGGTGCTGTGGGCGGGGCAGCGCTCCTGGCAGCGGGCACAGCCGGTGCAGGCGTCGGCGTCGAAGATGTCCTTCCAGGTCAGATCGCGGATGGAAGAGGCACCGAAGCTTTCCAGGCTCTCGTCCTCCAGGTTGATGGTGGCCAGGGCCCCCTTCGGCTCCAAGGGGGCGAAGAAGGCGTTCAGGCTGGTGGTCACGATGTGGCGCAGCTTGCTGGAGGGGATGGCGCAGATGAAGCCGAGCACCAGGGCCAGGTGCAGCCACCAGAGCCCCTTGTGCGCGATGAGGATGGACGCCTCCTCGAAGCCCGTGAAAAGGCGGGCGAACAGGTAGCCTATCGGCGAGTAGACGGCGAGGGCCGGGTTGTGCGGCAGCTCGGTGGCGGCCATGCGCGCCCCCTCGATCAGGAAGCCGGTGAGGAGGATGGCGAACAGGAGCTGGTGGATGACGTAGTCCTCGTTGGCGGTCTCCAGCCCGGCCGGCTGCTTCACGAAGCGTCTGAAGAAAAGCGCCCCGAGCATCAGCAGGGCCAGCGCCCCGCCCAGGTCCAGCACCAGCGAGAAGATCCTGTAGAAGGAGCCGCTGAGGAGGTTCAGCCCCAGCACCGGGGTGAAGAAGTCAGCCTGGGCCATGACCAGCAGGGTGCCGGCGAACAGGATCAGGAAACCCCAGAAGAAGAGGTTGTGGGGGAGCCCGCCGGCCCTCACCCGCGCCACCTTCTCCTGCCCGAGGATCTCGCCGATCATCCGCCTGACCCGCTCGTCATAGCGGTCGAAACGGTTAAGCGGCTTCCCCTGACGGTAGATCGGGAGACGTTTCCAGAAGCCCCAGACCAGGACGCCCAGGGCGGCCATGCTCAGGACATACATGGGGAGCACCACGCCGTGGCCGATGTTCCAATAGATTTCTCGCGTCGTTTCCATGATCGCTACCCTCAGTCGCGCGCCCTTTTTTTCTGTGCCGCGCTAATTGTGGTATTGGAGTACCATATTACTTCTTTGCCCGTCAAGCAAAATTTAGAACACCTTTTTGTTACTCTGAGAGCCTTGCACAGAAAGTCCCGCAAGGGGGATTCAGGCAGCAGTGTCCGGTCAGGTATGGCACCAGCTTATTTAAACTAAATCAGGCTCCCCCTCGCCCTCCGGGAGAGGGTCGGGGTGAGGGCCTTGCTGAGTTCGGGAGTGAAGACGGCGCTGCTTCATGGCAAATAAGCCCCCCCTCCCTGTCCCTCCCCCTCCAGGGGAGGGGATTTCGAGCTGCCGCTTCAGGGCCAGGTACTCCTCCCGCTGCCTGAAGGCCACCAAGTACAGGGCGTCCTCGGCATAGGTCGTCGGGTAGACGGCGGGGACCGGCTGCGGCTGCATCGCCGCATCGACACCTACGAAGGTGAACAGGCAGGTGTTGGAGAGGGCCTTGCTCCTGCGGTCCCGGCTGATCCGCTCGATGTCGGCCTCGATGCTGATGGAACACCGGCCGGTGTGGACGACCCGGCAGGTGTAGTGGAGCTTGTCGTCGATATGCACCCGCTGCAGGAAGTTGATCCGGTTCACCGCCATGATCACCGCCCGCCCCGGGGCCGCCAGCTCGGCGCAGAGCGCGGCCAGTTCGTAGGCCCGGCGGATCAGGTAGCCGCCGAAGATGGACTGGGGGACCTTTTCCAGCACCGGGTACATGCGCTCCCACGATTCGGTGACCAGATTCCCGACCTTGAGCCCCGCGAAGCCCGGCTCATCCTGCGCCCGATGCAGCCTTGAGAGGACCTGGTACTCCCGGGGCGAGGGGGGCTTCAGTGCGCCGTCCTGCTCTCCCCTGCAGGCCGCGCGGCGCTCCCTGGCCTTTGCGGCACGCTTCTCTTCCAGCTCGTCCAGGTAGGCGAGCCCCGGCAGCTCCAGGCTGACCGCCCCCTCCCCTACCCCGGAGCGCGCCACCATCATGAAGAAGCAGGACCCCACGTGGCGCATCCCTCCCTCGCCGTCCTCCTGCTCGATGCGGATGCCGACCTCCAGCGAACTCCTGCCGACGTAGTTGACCCTGGCCTTGCAGACCACGTCGCGGGTCACCTCGGCGGAGTTGCGGATGATTATCCGGTCGATGGCCGCGGTGACCACCTCCCCCTGGGGATGGAACCTGCGCACGTAGGCGATGGCGGTCTCGCCGGCCACCGTGTCCAGCACCTCCAGCAGCAGACCGAATCGGAAGTTGCCGAGGATGTCGTCCTTGACCACCTGGTAGCGCAGGCGCAGCGCCTCGTCGCTTTGCAGGGGGAGCGTATAGACGTAGGCGGTGTCGTGAGGGCGAAGCATGGTTCTCTCCTTGGCTTGGTCTCCCGGGTCCATGCTGGTCACATGCACTGGGGGAGCTCGTACGTGCAGGCGTTGCAGCCGCAGCTCTGCGCCAGGTAGCCGGCGTGGTCGACCTCGCCCCCCTCGGTGCCGCGCAGCAGGAGTTCGCGTTGCCGCTTGCCGACCGGCACCTTGCGCATGGCCCGCTCGTCCATCAGGACGTGCACCGTCTCGGCCCGGGCGCGCAACTGCTCCTCGCCCGCGACCCGCAGTTCGCTGACGGCGGTGAAGGAGGTGGTGCCCACCCGGGTGACCCGGACCGACAGCTCGAGCACCTGGTCGACGCGGGTGGACGCCTTCCATTCCACGGTCTGCCTGACCAGCTGGAAACCCAGGGAGTGCGCCTCGAAATCCCGGAGCACCCCCGTCACCCGGAGGTACTCGTGCATCGCCAGGCCCACATACTCGCCGTAGCGGGCGTTATGGACCACCTTCTGAGCGTCGCATTCCGCATATCTGACCCGCAGGTAGTACCTGAAATCGCTCATGGTTCCTCTCCTCCGTTCGACGCCTGTCGGCGCGTTTTTCTAGTTCCAGCCGGAGATCCTCATGGTCCCGTGCCGCTCCAGGTTCCTCTGCATCTTGAAGACCTTGTGCAGCAGATGCGGCTCGTGCCCCCTCCCCCGGGCCAGGCAATCCCTGCTGGCCCGGCTCAGGTAGGCGTGGAGGATGGGGCGGTACTCGGGATGCGCGCAGTGGTCGATGATGCGCCGTGCCCGCTCCCTCGGGGCAAGCCCCCGCAGATCCGCCAGCCCCTGCTCGGTCACCAGGATATCCATGTCGTGCTCGGTGTGGTCCACGTGGGTAACCATCGGAACCACGCAACTGATCCCTATCGGATCGATGCCGGTCGGCCTGGTCGAGGGGGTGTGCATGATGGAGAGGTAGGCGTTGCGCATGAACTCCCCCGAGCCACCGATGCCGTTCAGCATGTAGCTGCCGTTCACCAGCGAGGAGTTGACCTGGCCGTAGATATCGAACTCGATGGGGGTGTTCATGGCGATCAGCCCCAGGCGCCGCACCGGCTCGGGGTGGTTGGTGATCTGGATGGGGCGGATCACGGTGTTTTTCGTGTAGCGCTCCCAGTTTTCGAAAAGGCGCGTAAGCCCCTTTTGCGAGAGCGAGAAGGACGCCGCCGAAACGTGGTCCAGCTTGCCGGCGTCGTAGAGGTCCATCAGGGTGTCCTGGAACACCTCGGTCCAGACGTTGAGGCGGGTGAAAGGGCTTTGCAGAAGCCCGCCGAACACCGCGTTGGCGATGGTCCCCACCCCCGACTGCAGGGGGAGCAGATGCTCCGGAAGCCTGCCGCACCTGACCTCGTAGCGGAGAAAATCGATGACGTGGGCGGCGATCCGTTCCGAGGTCTCATCCGCCGCCCCCAAGGGGCGCGCCACCGGGTCCTTCCTCGACTCGACGATGGCGGCGATCTTCCCGGCGGGGCACGGGATGCTGGTGGTGCCGATCCGGTCCTGCACCCGGTGGATGGGGTACGAGTTCTTGTTCGGGGGCGGGGCGAAGCTCAGGCAGTCGTGCAACCCCTCGAAAGAGGGGATCTTGGTGTTGATCTCGATGATGATCTTCTCGGCCCGCGCCACGATCTCGGCGACGATCCCCACGGCGAAGGTGGGCACGATGCCCCCCTCCTCGGTGAGGCAGCTCGCCTCGATGATGCCCAGGTCGATCTTGCCCCCGTTTTCCAGGGTGTAGAAGCCGTAGCCGAAGTCCTGGGCGAACATGGAGAGGTGCCGGTCGCCGAAGCTGACCGCACCCTCGTTGATCGCCAGCCGGATGGTGTCCCCCTGCTGGAAGGGCCAGCGGCGGTCGATCATGCGCAGGCGCGACCAGCGGTTGTCGACGTCGGAGCCTATGGAGGCCCCGGTGAAGACGTTGAAGCGCATCCTGCCGACCAGGTTGTTGCGCTCCACGTGGTCGGCCAGAAGGGCCGGCACCGCCTTGGGGTGACCCTCGGCGAATCCCGAGAAACCGAGATACATCCCGTCCCGGAACAGGGGGATGGTATCCTCCGCGGCCGCGACCCGGTCCCAAAGCCTGGGATCCCTGATTCTCTTAAAAAGCCGGCTTTGGTGTCGCTCGACAGGACGTTCCATGGACCGTACCCCGCATTCACGTTGTCGGCGCCGGCTTGGCCCAGGTCGCTGCGACCGGGCGACGGCGCCGTATACACGTTTCCCCTTGTGCATGATCCGGTCCAGATCGCGCACGGTGAGGTAACCAATGGAAAGTAGGAGGTTTTACAGGCAAAGAAGGGATGAAAGCGGGGACAATCCGGGCAGGGACTACGATATTTCGGAGCCACCAACAAGGGCGCGGCGCATCTGGTCCGCTAAAATGTGCAGCGTTTCAGAGGGGTTTTAATGACAGGCAGAACAAGAGATGCTAATGCACGATATTTCGTAGAGCACGATATTTCGTAGAAAAGCGATCAGGGAAGGCGTTTGATGCCCAGTTTCTTCATCCTGGACTCCAGGGTGGTCGGCTTCAGTTCCAGCAGCGCCGCGGCCCCTTCCCTGCCGCGCACCCGCCACCCTGAGCGCTCCAGCACCGAAAGGATGTGGGCGCGCTCCATCGCGGTCAGGGAGGAAAGAGGCACCACGGCGCTGCCGCCACGGTCGGGGAGGTCGACGAGCAGGGTCCCGTCGGAGCTGAGGATCATGGCCCGCTCCACCAGGTTGCGCAGCTCCCTGATGTTGCCGGGCCAGGCGTACCCCTGCAGCGCATCCATGACCTTCTTGGGGATGCGGTCGATGGTCTTGCCGAAACGGGGGGACAGCTCCCTCACCATGGACCAGACCAGCATCGGGATGTCGTCCCGGCGTTCCCGCAGAGGCGGCAGCGAGACCGGAAACACGTTGAGGCGGTAGTAGAGGTCCTCGCGGAACTTCCCCTCCCGTACCGCCCGGGCCAGGTCGCGGTTGGTGGCGGCAATGACCCTGACGTCGACCTGAATCGGCTTGGGGCTCCCCAGGCGCTCCAACTGCCCCTCCTGCAGCACCCGCAGCAGCTTTGCCTGCAGATCCAGCGGCAGTTCGCCTACCTCGTCCAGGAAGATGGTCGAGCCGTTCGCGGCCTCGAAGCGCCCGATCTGGGCGGTGAGGGCGCCGGTGTAGGCCCCCTTCTCGCGCCCGAACAGTTCCGCCTCGATCAGCGACTGGGGCAGTGCCGCGCAGTTCACCTTGATCATGGCGCGCAGCTTGCGGCCGCTCAAGCGGTGGATGGCACGGGCGATGAGTTCCTTCCCGGTACCGGTTTCCCCAAGGACCAGCACGGTCGAGTCCGTCGCCGCCACCTGTTCCACTTGGACCAGAACCTTGCGGATGCCGGCGGACCCTCCCACGATTTCGTCATGCTGCTTCTCCAGCATAATCTGGTCGCGCAGAAAATGGTTCTCCGCCTCGAGCCGGGCGGTCAACCCCTTGATCTCGGCGAGGGCCTTCTGAATGGTCTGGTCGGCCAGCTGCCTTTCCAGGGCGTTGACAAAGACGTCCCCCAGCAGTTTGAGCCGCTGCACCAACAGGTCCGACCACCCCCTTTTCACCCGGTAGGCCGCGAAGGAGAGCAGTCCCACCACCACCCCGCCTATGCACAGCGGAATGAAGAGAAAGGACTTGATCCCCCCCATCTCCCGGCAGTATTTCTTTTCCCGCCATAGGTTGTCCGGCAACTCGTCCACGTCGGAGACCTTGAACATCTCGCCGCGCCGCCACATGCTGGTCCAGACCGGCACCAGGTCGTCCACCGACTGGGAGGGCTGCTTGATGCCGTCAACGGCGTAGGAGTGGCTCAAGCGGAGCTTGCCGGTCTCCGGGACGAACTGCCAGACACTGCAGCGGTCGAAGCAGAGGAACTCGGCGACGGTCTGCAGCCCCGCCTCCAGCCTCTTGTCCACTTCGCTCACCGGCACATTGATGAAGGTCGCTGAGAATTCGGACAGGAAGGACTCGAATTTCAGCCGCTCCTCCTGGGCCGCGTCCCTGCTTTTTTGCTCCGTGATGTCGCGGATAATGACGCCGGCCCCCTCCACCGAGCCTTCCCCGCCGCGAAGGAGGTAGCAGCCGATGCGCCAGAAGCCGTGCTCCGTCCCGGGGATCCCCGCCTCGGCAGTGATCTCCGACTCCAGGTCTACCAGAGCGGTCCCTTGCTCCAGCGCATGCCGCACGATCGGCTCGACCAGGGAACCGACACCCGCGTTGGCCTCGCGCAGGGTGATGCCGAGATGGGCACCCGGCTCCAGCCTGTTCAAGGTCGCCATGCACTCGTTGACGTGAACGTACCGCATGGACATGTCCAGTATGGCCAGCGCAAAGGGCGCGTCCTGGAACAGCTGGGTGAGCTTTTGGGAGAACTGCGCAAAGAGACTGCTGTTTCCGAATTTGGGTGTCATGGCTTGGCCTCGTCGATCCCTGAAGTGGCGAGGCCCGATAATAATGGATGTGACGGCAAAGGGGAATGATCTTTTTTTTCGAGGCACGATTTGGCTTGCCCGGCGGCGGGCCATTATGGTATTCCAGTACCACTTTCAGAAAGTGCAGAGCCCACCACGGAGTGAAACGGAGCAGAGATGGGAAACGATATCGTCATCCGGGATGCGCAGGAAAAAGATCTCGCCGCAGTGATCAAGATCGACGCCGACATCAGCATCGCCGATTACGGCAGCACCGTCGACAAAAAGGCCTACTGGCGGGACATCTTCGATTACTACGTGCTGCGCGACAAGGACAAGCGGGTCTTTCTGGTGGCGGAGGACGCCGGAGAGGTGGCCGGTTTCATCGTCGGAGAAGCGAGGGCCTGGGAGTTCGGCTCGCCGCTTTGCGGCTGGGTATTCGCCGTGGAGGTCTCCCCCGGCAAGCGGACCCACGGCGTGGGGCAACTGCTCTTCAAGGAGATATCCGAGAGGCTGCGGCTGATGGGGGTCTCCACCATCCGGACCATGGTCGAGATCGACAAAAAGGTGACATTGTCTTTCTACCGCAGCCAGGGGATGCGCACCGGCAGGCACATCGAACTTGAAATGCAGATCTGACAGGCCAAGGAGAGAAGCGCCATGAAACTGAACAAAGCGAGTCTTTTCGCCCTGATAGCGGTGCTTGAACTGGCGAGCGATCCGAAGCAGCAGAAATCCACCACAGACATAGCCGACAAATACGGCGTCTCCACCCACCACCTCGCGAAGATCATGCGCAACCTGGTCCATAACGGGCTGGTGCAGGCGGTGCGCGGCGTCGGCGGCGGTTACACCTTTTCCGGCAACGCCAAGCGCACCACCTTGCTGGACGTGGTGCTGATGTTTGAAACCCTCGAATCGGTGCTGGACATCCCCAACGACTGCATCACCGACGGGCGCCCCCTGGTTGCCGAACTCCAGGCCATCACCAACGAGATCGACAACCTGACCAAGGTGGTCCTCGAGACCATCACACTGGAAACCGCCTGCAAGAGCGCCATGCAGCGCAGCATGGCCAGTGCCGCATCCGCAAGGGGTGACAGGGAATAACAGGGAACGACCGCATGCGGCAACACACCATCCAGACGCCATACGTCGTGGGCGAGGTCCACTGCTACTCGACCGAGATAAACGGCGAGTCGGTCCTGTTCGACTGCGGGCCGCCCACCCCCGAGGCCTTCGCGGCACTGAAAGAGCAGTTGGACCTCTCCCGCCTGAAATACCTCTTCATCACCCACTGCCATATCGACCACTTTGGACTGGCCCCGCTGATCCGGAAAGAAACCGGCGCCAGGATCTTCATCCCGCAGGCGGATGACCGCAAGATCAGGCTCCGCGCCGATTATCTCGGCATTTTCACCGAGCTGATGACGGAGATGGGATGCGGCAGGGAAAAGGCCGAGTTCATCCGGGACAGGATGGCGCAAGAGCTCACCCTGCTTGCCCCGGGGAGCTATGAGGTCGTCGAGGAGTCGGACCTGCCGTCAAGGCTTGGCATCCGCTGGATGTCGTGCCCCGGCCACTCGCAGAGCGACCTGGTGTATCTGCACCAAGACCACGCGGTAACCGGCGACATCCTCCTCAGAAACATCCACCAGGTGCCGATCTACGACGTCGACACGACCACCATGGGCGGCAGGTTTCACAACTACAACGCGTACTGCGCCGGCATCCGGCGACTCTCGCAGTTGCGCGGGCTTAAGATTCACCCCGGGCACAGGTGGCACATCGAGGGCGTCGATGAAACGATCCTGTGGTATGTCGGAAAAGTGCTGCAACGGGCACATATGACCCGGCGTTCCCGACCGGCCGAAGACATCGGCGCAATGATGGCAGCCCTCAGCGGAAGCCTCTCGGCAAACCCGTTTTTGCTGCACATGAAGTTGTCGGAAGCGGTCTTTACCCGCGATTTCCTGGAAAACCCGGGCCAACTTCAAGCGGCAGTCGCGTCCCTCGGCCTTTTCGAGCAGATTCGCGCGCAGTTCCATGCCGTGCCGAGCTAAAGGATGGAGTTTGGCCACGGGTGCTCCGGTGGATTTTCCCGGCGGTGCCGATGCCGGCGCTGCGTGAATTGCCCCACCCGTTAGCCGGGCAGCACCGTCATAGGGCTGAAAGCAATCTCGGGGCTTGATACCATTGTGTCGATTTTTTAACCTGAGCCGCGCCCTTCCCTGCCGGAAAAACAGGGCATGGTGCTTTTCGTCGGGCGAAACCGAGAGCGTGGCACCGTATATGCTAGATAAGAATCATCGTTAACCCTTTACCCTGACGCCGCTTGAGGCGCAGGCTGGAATCGCAAAGGAGGTGGCCAGTATGGAGCTGCTAAGCTATGGCCACGGGTGTGCATATTTCGCACTGCTGCTCATTATTTTCCATCTCGTCTTCGACCTGATTCCCCTGTTGTGGAGCCGTTTGCACAACGCCTTCGTTTCCGCGCTCGTCAGCGTCGACAGGCCGCCTACCGACATTACCGCCGGTCAGCAGCCGTAGCGAATACCGGGAGGAGCGCCTTTCCAACCGCCGGTGCACAGGCGTGCGGCAGGGAGGGCAACGCCACCATCCCTTCTCCGGTACGTTGCCGCACGCTTCGTAACGTAACGCCCTTGGGATACTGCATGACTCACCAGCCGTGAGGAAGTCGCGCAGGATCTCAGGGGCGTCCTTCTTTCCCGAATATCGCCTCCCCCTCGCCCCCCTTGTCCAGACGCCGGTAACTCCATAATTACACGCGTCCTCTTCCGGCCCGCTTGATCCCGTAATCGCTTGATCACGTAATCGCTTGACCCTGTCATACGCCGGTCGGTGCAAGAACTTCAAACGGGCGTTGCTCACACTGGGGTTTCGGCTTCGCCGCCAGAATTGTCTCAGCTCGAATGCCGCTTAGATCAGGAATACCTTGACACATCTCCTTCTTTGGCGTTGAAATCCCTTCACAACCCGCCTATCATTCCGATACATTGTTATAGACCAAGTAACCCCGGGCAGGTCGAGCCGATTTTGCAGTAACTTCTTCAGTTGTTACGGTTCGGCCTACTACCTTCAGAGGAAATGGAATGAAAAAAATACTTGCCGTGGATGACGAACCGAACATCCTGATGTCCATCGAGTTCATCCTGGAAATGGAAGGGTACCAGGTCCACACCGCGCGGGACGGAGATGAGGCGC
>Ga0209317_1001130_pt1 | contig 25527 bp, 22 predicted proteins | sample RifGroB2_FD_183994 | JGI IMG/M metagenome (GOLD analysis project Ga0209317, IMG submission 183994) | Soil microbial communities from Rifle, Colorado, USA - Groundwater B2 (SPAdes) (version 2) | ecosystem: Environmental > Terrestrial > Soil > Unclassified | place: Rifle, Colorado | collected...
CCCCATGCTTTTCGAGGAGGCGATCGAAACCACCAAGGTCTACAGCGTCATGGGGCTTCTGGAGCGGGACCATGCGCTCATCTCCAGCCGTCCCTTCCGCTCCCCGCACCACACCATCTCCGACGTCGGGCTTATCGGCGGCAGCAACACCCCGAAGCCCGGCGAGGTATCCCTCTCTCACAACGGCGTACTGTTCCTGGACGAGCTCCCCGAATTCAAGAAGCACGTGCTGGAGGTGTTGCGCCAGCCGATGGAAGACGGCAGGGTCACCATCTCCCGCGCGCTTTCCTCGGTCACCTATCCCTCCCGCATCATGCTCGTTACCGCCATGAACCCGTGCCCGTGCGGCTACTTGGGGGATCCAATCCACATGTGCTCCTGCACCCCCCTCATGATCCAGCGCTACCGCTCCCGCATCTCGGGACCACTTCTCGATCGCATCGACATTCACATAGAAGTTCCCGCCGTAAAATACAGGGATCTCGCGGACCGCAGCGAATCCGAGGGTTCGGAGGCGATTGCCGCCCGCGTTGCGACCTCCCGGGAGGTTCAAAAGGAGCGGTTCACGGGGACCCGCGTGCGCTGCAACGCACAGATGACCGCCCGAATGATCCGCAAGTTCTGCGAGCCCGACGCAGCCGGGAACCGGATGCTTGAGGTCGTCACCGACCGGCTCGGGCTATCTGCCAGGAGCTACACCAGGATTCTGAAGGTGGCCCGCACCATTGCCGACCTTGAGGGCAGTGAAGTCATCACAGAGCAGCACATCTCGGAGGCGATCCAGTACCGGAGTCTGGACCGGAAGACGGGGTAACCCCGGTGGCGCCAGACCTTGTGGTAGAAATCCTATCTCCTTCGACAGCGTTGAAAGACAAAAGGGAGAAAAGGGCTCTTTAGGAGCGGTTTTTCCTCCACCCAGCCTCAAAATGCGGGAGGTGTCCATAGCTTTTCTCTTGGTGCGGTTATTCCTGCTTCGGAAGGTGAACCACCGCCAAGGCCAGCGCCAGTACCTTGCGGCAAATATAAGGGTTAACGAATTCATTGGACTCACCCGTTATTGCAAAAAATACTCCGCCGTGGTCTTGACTGACTTGATCCCGACCGAGATGGTAGAACCATCAACTTTCCTGCCATGCAGAACAAACTCGCTCAGGCCGACATGATTGCTGCTCCCCCAGTCGTAGGTATAGCCGAGACGGGTCCAGGGATATGGGGACGCCTCCATGGTGTAGGAATAGCTTGCTTGATTGGTGAACCAGGAGGAATAGCTCTTGAAAACGCCATACTCAGGCCCGACCGTTGCCCTGACCTTGTTGTTTGGGTCGAGCATGCGGAACGAGTCGGTGGGAAAGCTTGTTTCACTGGCAGTATCGGATATCTCCGTGTCGGGACAGGGGCGGAAGAGGTCCTGAGGGGAGACCCACATTTCCAGCATGTATTTATACTCGCCTGTGCCACCCGAAGTGGCAGCTGTTGGCGGTAGCCCCAGCAGTTGGGCAATGCGCAACGATTCGGGCTGGGCCGGGCCGAAAAAGTTTTTGATCTCCGGAACCACCGTCACCCAGGAGTCGTATCTGTAGGTCGGGCATTCGCCCCCCTCGATGCAGGAGCTGTTGCCGCTGCAACCGTTCGGGTCGCGGCATTTGTAATATTTCCCCGCATCGCCCAGCCAGGTTACCACCAGCAGCCGCGAACCGACCACGCCGTTTTCCCAGATCAGGTCGGGATTCTCGTTTGTGATCGGTGTCAGGTATCGTGATATTTCCGCCGGAGTGACGGTGCGGGCATCGGCAACCGCACTGGAATATTGCGCCTGCAGGCTGACCGGTTCCGGCGAGACAGGCGCTGGTGCATCGCTGCCGCAGGCGGCAAGCAGGCAGATGAGAGATAAAAGCGACAAAGCGGTCAGATGCTTCGGATGTCGCATCAAGCCTCCTAAATATTCAGCTCGCGGATCTTCAGCGCAAGTTTCCTTGCCTCCTGCAGGGCACTCTCCTCATCCAGCGTAAGAAGTTTCCTGTTCTCCATAACAATCCTGCCGTCAATGACCACGGTTTCCACATCCGCCCCGTTTGCCGCATAGACAAGCTGCGAGTAAACATCGTAGAGCGGCGCCAGGTGGGGACTGTTCAGCCCGATTATGATCAGATCGGCCCGTTTCCCCTTTTCCAGCGACCCGATGCGCTTTTCCAGCCCCAATACCCGTGCGCCGCCAATGGTGGCTGCTTTCACCGTTTCACGAGCAGTCATGGCTGTCGGCTCAAGCCGGGACACCTTCTGGAGCAGAGCGGCGGCATTCATCTCCTTGAACATGCTCAGGTTGTTGTTGCTGGCCGCACCATCGGTGCCGAGACCCACGGCGATCCCGGCCCGGAGCATCTCGGGTACCGGGGCGATGCCGCTGCCCAGCTTCATGTTGCTCTGGGGATTATGGGCAACCCCCACCTTTTTCTGCGCCATTTGCCTGATCTCTTTGGCGGTCGGATATACCGCATGGGCCGCGATTACCGTCCCCCCGAAAAAGCCGAGGCGGTCCAGATGCTCGAAGGGAGGCACACCATATTTTGCCGTTATGTCGGCGACCTCCTTTCGGGTTTCGGAAACATGGATCGAAAGAGGCAATCCGAGGGTGTCGGGCAGTTTCTTGGCTGATTGCAGCGTCTCCGGAGAGCAGGTGTACGGGGAGTGGGTGCCGACCGCAATCGTTATGAGCGGATCGTTCTTCCACCTGGCAGCCAACTTTTCAATGATGGCAAAACTCTCTTGGGGACTTTTGCTGTCAGGCGTCGGAAAGTCCAGGACCGCTTCCGCCACAACGCCCCTGACACCGGCTTTTCGGGCCGCTTGAGCAAGCTCATCGGCAAAAAAATACATGTCGCTGAACGTGGTCGTGCCGGAGCGGATCATCTCTGCCAGCGCCAGATTCGCGCCGACGCGGACCGAAGCGGGGTTAATGGATTTTGCTTCTGCCGGCCAGATATGCTGTGTCAGCCAGGTATCCAGCGGCAGGTCGTCGGCAAGCCCCCGGAAAAGGGTCATGGCGGCATGGGTGTGGCTGTTCACCAGGCCGGGCATGACAAGCCTGCCCACGGCATCAATGCTGCGGGCAGCACTATAACGCTCTTTCATGGCGGCCGATGGTCCGACTGCCACTATTTCACCCTTGTCAACGACAACGCAGCCGTTTTCCATGACCGTCATCCCGGCATCCATGGCAACAACGAGGCCGTTGGCAATCATGAGATCCACCGGGACGGTCGCACCACTCGCCGGTTGGTTGCAGACAAGCAGAAAAAAGAGTGAGATTGCGTACAACACGTTCAGTCTCATTTTTCTGCCGAGTATGGCCACCATGTGGAGCCTCCTCTAGTAATTGGCGTTTAAGGCCCTGAAATGCAGATGATACCTCTTCGTTACCATGATCTCCCCCGTAAAACTGATTAGTTACCGAGTGGGAGCCCTTTGACAGCCCCGTTAAAGAGATGCCCGCTGCCCAAATCTGCACGGCTTGATGAGGGTAGGCAGGAGCAATCCTGCCCTCTGCTCTACCCCTCGATCTTTCCTTGATCAATGCCCCCTGATTTAGCTTTCGAACGAGTGCGTCTTTTCGTGGCGTGAACGGGACAATTGCCACTGTACGGAGATCAAGGCCCTGGGAAAAACAACTCCGTACTGGCGCGAAGGGAAGAACCCCAACCTCCGGTAATGAGCACCGCTCCATTGTCCAGCAGGGTCGCAGTATGCTCGCAACGCTTGTAGGTTAAAGAGCCGGTCTGGGTCCATAGGCCGGTGACAGGATCGTAGATCTCCGCGCTGGCATGTATGGAGGTATGGTCAGAATCAAATCCGCCTGCAACGAGCACTCTCCCGTCTTGCAGTAATGTTGCCGTGTGGTCACTGCGTGGTGCGTTCAAAGAACCGGCTTGGGTCCATTTGCCGGTATCGGGATCGTAGATCTCTGCGCTGGCACGAGTATCAAAGAGTTGGAACATTCCTCCTGCAACGAGCACCCTCCCGTCATGTAGTGTTGTTGCCGTGAAGTGTGCGCGTGATTGATTCAAAGAACCGGTTTGGGTCCATCTGCCGGTAGCAGGATCGTAAATCTCCGCGCTGGCGCGGTAATCAGAGCGCGTTGCTCCACCTGCAACGAGCACTCTTCCGTCTTGCAGTAATGCTGCCGTGTGAAAAGAGCGTTTGTAATTCAAAGAACCGGTTTGGGTCCATTTGCCGGTATCAGGATTGTAGATCTCAGCGGTGGCGCCTTGGCCTAAATTGTCCTCTCCTCCTGCAACAAGCACCCTCCCGTCTTGCAGTAATGTTGCGGTGTGACCATAGCGATCGTAAGCTAAGGAACCGGTTTGGGTCCATTTGCCGGTATCAGGATCGTAGATCTCTGCGCTGGCACGCGTAATATAAGAAATAGATGGATAATCCTGTCCACCTGCAACGAGCACCTTCCCGTTTTGCAGTAATGTTGCCGTGTCATACTCGCGGGGGTAAATCAAAGAACCGGTTTGGGTCCATTTGCCGGTATCGGGATCGTAGATCTCTGCGCTGGCACGAATGACTGGATTGCCATCTCCTCCTGCTACGAGCACCTGCCCGTTTTTCAGTAATGTTGCCGTGTGCAATTCACGAGGGTAAATCAAGGACCCGGTCTGAATCCATGTATTTATGTGGGGTCCGGCCATTGGTGCCACCGACGCGAAATCAACGGCTCCGACATCGGCGCCGCCGACCGCAAAACTGTTGTCCAGAGGAGCGAAAGCGGAGTTCCCTTTGGAGGGGGTTATCCGGTATTCTCCGGCGGGAACCATGAAACGGTAGTTGCCATCGGCATCCGTTGTGGCGGTCAGGGTCTGGTCGCCTTCCAGGGCAACGGTGACACCGGCCCAGCCGGCATTAAATTGGGAAACCTTGCCGGCAATGGTGTAGAGAGCCGTAAGCGTGGCGGTGTAGGTAATCGGATTGTTGGGATCAGCGGGGTTTACTTCAACCACACTGGTACCGATAACGTTTGCGTCATCACCGACGAAAGCCGTGTAGGTAAGGGTATGATTGCCGCCGGAAGTAGTCACGCAGACCAGCTTGCCATCTGTGATACTCCATGTCCCGCTAAAGGTTGCCGCACCGATAGTTGTGCTCCAGGTTGTGTCGGCATTGAATGCAAGTGTTCCGGTGGAACCGGCGCTGGAATAGGCAAACGTTTTGCCGGATACCTGGTCAGCGGTAAATGGTGTTGTCGGCGGGCTGTCGCTTCCTCCACAGCCCGCCAGCAGCAGTACCGCAAAGCTCAAGACAACAAAGAACAAGCGACTGAACTGCGAAATACTTTTCATGGTAGTTCTCCCTATCCCTTGAATTTCCCGACAAGAGACTGAGGTTTCCAAAGTGTTTATTGGTTGAGAAAACTGGCAACGCGGTTGGCGGCGTTGGCGGCAATGTTGCCGTAATAGAACGGGTAGTCATAGCTGTGATAAAAACCGGGCGCGATGGGGCTCGGGCGTTTGAACGTTGCCGGGTCCACGGTGGAGCACAGGAGCACGCTTGTCGCGGAATCTGGGTCGAGGGCGCTTGTGGCCGGGTCGATGGTGGCGATTTGCGCGTCCGCATAGCCGGTTACCGTCTGCACGGGGATGATGACATCGCCCTGGTAAAACGGGGCCTGCGCCGTTGCGTCGAACAGACGCAGCGAGCCGGCGTTGGCCGCGGCCGGCGCCGGGGTTGTTGTTCTGGACCAGGAAATCGGGTTGATTGCCATGGCCCCGGGGAAGACCACTGGATTCCTGCCACTGAAGCTTGGGCTTTGGGTGTTGTATGAGATGATCACGCCGGTATCATCAGGGCCTTGGGCGAATTTCAGATGCGAGTTCCGATCGAAGTAGTCCTGCGTAAAGGACCAGCCGATGGCGTAGGCGGCGATCATCCTCTGGTAGACAAGCGGATTGTTCTTCATGTAGTCCTGCAGCAGGAGCGCGACAATGGTCGAACCCTGCGAATGGCTCACAAGGATGAACGGCCGGTTGTTGTTGTAGTTTTTGATGTAATAATCGAACGCTGCGATGACATCCGTGGCCGGGGTCCCGCCGATAAAGTCATACACGGCGTCTACAGACGGTAAACCCAGCGTGTAGATGGCATCCGCCTGCCGATAGTAGGGGGCATAGATATTCCCGACGGCGGCAAAGGCGGTAACATTTTTCTGAAATTGCAACTTTGCACCGGCCACCATGTTGGTGTTGTTTATTTCGCAGATGAGCGGGCCGCCCGGGCTTGCCGCATATGCAGTCGGATAGACATAGAAGACATCGACATTTTTGGCGGCATCAAGCTGCGAAGGAATGGATAGCCAATTGGCAGCCTTTGCATAGTCAATGGCCGCGGGGGTGCTCGCAGTTGTATTGTCGTTTCCGCACCCGGCAACAACCAGGCAGGCCGAAAGAACTGCGATTACCACTGCAAAAAATTTGATTTTCATGTGTGCTCCTTTTAATTTTAAAATCCCTGCCCGCATCACGTATCCCATCACGGGAGTACGGTGGGGCCTTTGATGTTGTAAAGAGCTTCAGGGAAATGTGGTGTCTGCACGACACAGTCCCGGGTTGATGCGGGCTGCAAGGGCGCCGATCTGCTTCAGCTCCAGTTCCGACAAAAGCCGCAGCTCGGTACGAGACAGGCTGTAGCCTTGCTGCACACATGCCACCTCAAGGCAATCGCCCACATCGCGCCGAAACCTCTCATCGGTAATCAGTCGTCCCAGCACTCGCTCAACCGCTTCCTGTGACATGTTCACCTCCGTCCTGGCTCTCTGTCCCGGGCGGGACAGATTTATGCGCTGCGAAGATCACTACACCATAGGAGTAGCCATATGCATGCCAGACGGACATCAGACCTTATTTCAGCAGGTTAGGAAAATGTGGCGAAGGGGACTTGTCCAGGGCCAGACAGGTTGTCCTAAATCGGACAGTTGCGGGATGATGTGAGGTGTAATCAGTAGAAAAGTTTGCGGGATGCCTTCAGCAGGCGGGCGGCAGATGATTTGTTGTCGTTGCACTTCTCCAGAGCCCACGCCATCAACTGTCCGTTGACTGCATCCAGCGAGAACTCTTCGGGCGAGAAACTGAAGTTGAAGGCGATTCGGCCATCGGGCGAATCTTCGTGACAGGGTGGTGGGTACTGCTGCAGGCGCAGATGTTCCGGCTGGATCAGGTCGCCGTTGGTGACTATGCAGGCATATTCCAGCAGGTTGCGCAGCTCCCGTACGTTTCCGGGCCAGTCATGGGCCAGCATCAGGTCGAGGGCCGCCCGGGAGAGGCCGGGAAGCGGTTTGCCCTGATGCATCCGGAAGCTGTTCAGAAAGTGTTCCGCAAGCTGTGGAATGTCCTCGCGGCGTTCGCGCAGGGGCGGGATGGTGATCGGGAAGATATTCAGCCGATGATAGAGATCGCGCCGAAAGGTTCCATGATTGCAGCATTCATCGAGGTTGCGGTGGGTTGCAACGATGATCCTGAAGTCGGCGGTAGCCTGCCGGTCGGAACCGACCTTCTCGTAAACCCTCTCCTCCAAAAGCCGCAGCAGCTTGGGCTGCAGCGACAGCGGCATATCCCCGATCTCGTCCAGGAACAGCGTGCCTCCCCTTGCCCGGCTGCACTTCCCCTCACGCTCGCGGTCCGCACCGGTGAAGGCGCCTTTCGCGTGGCCGAACAGCTCGCTTTCCAGAAGGGTTTCCGGTATGGCGGCACAGTTGACCGCGACAAAGCTGCTCATGTTCTGTCCGGTGCCCACATGGATGGCCCGGGCCAGCACCTCTTTTCCCACCCCGCTTTCTCCATGGATGGATACGGTGGTGCGGGGCGAGGCGACCACCTGCTTTGCCGCAATCAGCGTTTTTCCCATGGCAGGGGAGCTACTGGTAATGTTCTGGAAACTGTACTTTTTCCGTTCCGAATCGAGCATGCGGCCATAGTTGTCCCGCAGCCGGGCATATTCCAGCAGCCGATCCATCACCACCAGCAGTTCCTCCCGGTTCAGCGGTTTCAGCAGGTAGTCATCGGCCCCTTCCTTCATGGCCGCTACAGCGCTGTCAACACTGCCATGGGCGGTAACGGGCACAAACGGAAGCAACGGATGGCGGCCGCGTACCTGGCGCAGCAAGGTCATGCCGTCCATTTCCGGCATGACCATGTCGGACAGTACCAGGTCAAAACACCCCTTCTCCAGCTGCGCCAAGGCCTCGACCCCGCTTGCTGCGCATTCCACCTGGTACCCGGCATCATCCAGGTACCCCTTGATCATGAAGCGAAAGCTCGGTTTATCGTCAACCACCAGTATCCGTGCACCGAGGTTCATGAAGTGCGCTCCTTCGCCGATCCGGATCGTAACTGTTCCATTACCGGCCTTAGCTGTTCAGGGCGGGCAGACGTGGCGTTTTGCTGCAACCAGGCCGCCAGTTCCGCCGGTTTGCGGTCGGCAAGATGCCCGTATAACCCTTTCAGGGTGTGGGCGGCCCGGCCAAGACCGTTGCGATCGTCGCTCTCAAGCGCGATCTGCAGAGACTCCAGCTCATCGTCAATATCGGCCAGCAGCATCTCCCGATACTGACGGGCGCGCTCGGGGTTGTTGTTCAGATCACTGCAGGTCTGCCTGTCCAACAGCATTTCCCCGCCACTTGAAGTCCCGATGGTTCCTCCGCACTGCTCATGCATGGCCTTGGCCAGCTGTTCGGGGATGACCGGTTTGGGCAGAACCGCGTTGATACCAACGCCAAGACAGGCTTCAAAGGTGGCCGCTTCCACATCGGCGGTAATGGCGATGATCGGAACGGGTGTTCGGCGTCCCTGCTGCTCTCGGCGCCTGATCCTGCGGGCGACCTCCATGCCATCTATATCGGGCATACGGATATCCAGCAGGACTAGGTCGAAAGCTCGCTGCTCCAAAAGCTGCAGCCCCTGCAGCCCATTTTCCGCCAGCACAACCTGTTGCCCCCACGTGGCCAGGTAATCCCCCAACAGCCGGCGATTGAATTCATTATCCTCAATCACCAGCACCGAGCCCGAGGCCAGGTTAACGGGGAGTGCGGGCTCATCAGGCAATGATTCGGCAGCGCGCAATGGCAACTCGACCACAAAACAGCTTCCGGCGCCTGGCCGGCTATCTATGGTGATACTTCCCTGCATCATTTCGACCAGGCTGTGCACGATGGCCAACCCGAGGCCGCTGCCGCCGAATTTGCGGGTGATCGTCGGATCGAGCTGCCGGAACGGTTGAAAAAGCTGGGCACGAGCGGTTTCGGGAATGCCGATGCCGGTGTCCCGCACCTCGAAACGGACCAGCGGCTCTCCTGCTGTCACCGTGCGATCGGACGAACTGACAATGCATCTAACCTCTCCGCTGCTGGTGAACTTGACGGCATTGGCAAGGAGGTTGGCTAGGATCTGCCGCATACGGACGGGGTCACCAAGGACCCACTCGGAAAGCTCATCGGTCATGACGACCTGGAAAGTCAAATTTTTCTGCTCCGCAAGTGGACGATACTGTTCTTCCAGGCTGGCAGCCAGTTGGCGCAGATTGAAAGGTACCGATTCGAGCTCCATGCGTCCGGCTTCGATCTTGCTCATATCGAGAATGTCGTTGACCAGATCCATCAGGGAGCGAGACGATTGTTCGAGAATTGCGTGGTACTGTTCCAGCCTGACAGGATCGGTCGTAGTGCGAACCATGCTGCTGAATCCAACCAGCGCGTTCAATGGAGTACGGATTTCATGGCTGATGGTTGCCAGAAATTGGCTTTTTGCACGGTTGGCGGCTTCTGCGGCATTTTTTGCCTCAGTAAGCTGTATCGTCCTCTCGGCGATCTGCTCCTCCAGCAGCTGATTGCGTTCCGTGAGTTCCTGGAGCGGATAGACTTCGCCCTCGCGGGCTATGCCATCGGGAAGCGATATGCTGCTGTGGCAGATTTTCCAGCCGGAGGATTCCTTGCGGAAGATCAGCACCAGACGGGCTACCGTTCGTGAAAGGATGTGATCTTCAATGGGCAAATGAAGCGTGGAAAAGGCGGTGGTAACGGCGATGGTGTCGGACAATGATTGGATGGCCAGGTCCTTTAGCTCTATCCGGAGCGGATCCTTGACCTGCGCGAAGTCCTTTCGGGTGATCGCAACCCATTCCTCCCGGTCTTTGACCAGGTTATACCCGCCTCCGGTAAATCCGGAAAAGTCCTCGCTGAATAAGGTTGTCAGCCGATCATCGCGGGACGCGTACATCCTCTGGTAGTCGTCAAATAGTTGTCGGATTTCTTCATAGTCGATTACATCCATTGAGCGCCGCCTGCTTGTGGAACGTTATAGAACCTGGTACACCAGGTCGGTATAGCTAGGCTTACGCATGTCTTAATTCTCCTAGCGGACGTATGCGATGGTCAGGGAAATGATCTAACTGATGGACTCATCGACCCCGAAAGCGGGATGCTTAAGCAAAAAGATACCTACTTAAAAAATTTGGGACCTTATCGCTGCGACACAGATGGTTGTCTGCCCCCTATTCGCCTTGTTTCCGCCATACTCCGGGAATTACGGGGACACAATATTTATTTCGGTGGATTCGCCGGCCTCCCCCGGCGTCCTTTTCCCAAGTTTACGCCCCGTGAGTTAGTTCAGTTTCCGAAGGGGTAAGGTTTAGCGGGGCGAACGTGCTGTCACTGTTGAGTAGGGCTGTTATTGACTTCTCTACGGGGAATCGTCATGGGAACGGATGGGGGCCGGGGCTGAGAGGATGAAAAGATGGGAGTCAACCTTGCTCGATCCAGACCGCAGCCTGGACAGGAAAACCTCGTGACCCATCAGGATGATGCAACAATCTCCATCTTCATGTGCGGCGACGTCATGACCGGTAGGGGCATCGACCAGATACTTCCTCACCCGGTCGACCCGCGCATACATGAATGGTTCGTGACAGACGCCCGCCGGTACGTGGAGCTTGCCGAGAGGGTGAACGGACGGATCCCGAAGCCGGTCCCTTTCGGCTATGTCTGGGGCGAGGCCCTTGACGTCCTGAAGGAATTGCAGCCCGATGTGAAAATCATCAACCTTGAGACCAGCGTCACGACCTGCGACAGCTTCTGGCCGGGGAAGGGGATCAACTACCGCATGCACCCGGCGAATTTCCCGGCCATCACGGCTGCCGGTATAAATGTCTGCGCGGTTGCCAACAACCATGTTCTCGACTGGGGATATCAGGGACTCGAAGAGACGCTCCGCACACTCGAGGAGGCGGGGATAAAAGGCGCCGGGGCGGGGCGGGATGATGCCCGGGCGGCGGCACCCGCGACGGTGGCGGTTCCGGGAAAGGGGCGGGTGCATGTCTTCTCGTTTGCAGATGCGTCGAGCGGTGTCCCCGAAGAGTGGGGCGCAGACAGAGATGAGCCGGGTGTGAGCCTGCTGCCGGACCTAAGTGAGGAGACAGCACAGACCATCGCCGAGCGCGTCATGAAAGTGAAAAAGCAGGGGGACCTGGTCATCGCCTCCATCCATTGGGGAGGCAACTGGGGTTTCGAGGTTCCGGAGGAGCATAGAACATTCGCCCGCAGCCTTGTTGACAACTCCGGCGTTGATGTCGTACACGGCCATTCGTCCCATCATGTCAAGGGGATCGAGGTGTACAGGGAGAAGCTGATCATCTATGGCTGCGGCGATTTTCTCACCGACTACGAGGGGATCCGCGGCTATGAAAAATACAGGGGCGATCTCGGCCTGATGTACTTCGCGTCATTGAATCTCCTCGACGGCACATTGAAGGGGCTGCGGCTCGTGCCGACCCGTGTACGGAAGTTCCAAGTCGCCAGGGCCTTAGCTGAGGAGACGCGCTGGCTTCGCGAGACCCTCAATCGGGAGGGAAAGGTGTTCGGCAATCATGTGGACGAAGGGGACGATGAAACGCTGGTCTTGCGGTGGGAGTCAGGCCCAAGAGGATTACCTTAGCCTTGCGTGATCGCCTTCTTTAGAATCTTTTGACAGTAGCTGTTCAGGCTTTCACCGGCACGAAGGGCACGGATCGCCACCTCGCGATGCAGTTCCTTGTCGATCCTCAGGACAAAACGTCCTGAGTATTCCTTATTGGTGGTTGAAGGGGGGAGAGGCTTGTTGTCCGCCTCGTACAACTCAATTGCTTCGGCAACCGCCTCACACAGTTCACGGTACACCTTCGTTTCATCATCACCATGAACCCCGCCGTAGATAAGCCCAGGGCAGGTCCCAACGTAGCAGCTGTCCTCTTCGGACCACTCGACGATTTTAAGATATCTATCGGTTTTCTTCATTTCCTGCTCTCCTCAATTGCGGCACTTACCTGTCGCTCTTGATAAGGCTTGGCGTCGTCTCCCGGATTGCCTGAAACGGTAACCGGTCTTGAGCAGGAGGGATGTGTGAAGTTGCGGTGGCTTCCCTTCCCTCCGTGGGCCACAAACCCTGCCTTTTGAAGACGCTCTATCAGTTCGCGTATTTTGGGCGGCATGAGCTGATGATACTATTGTGATACTATTGTGTCAATTCCTTCACCCCTGATGACCCGGATGGAACTTGACCCGATCCTTCCCGTGGTTATCATTAGGCGTGTTTCGCAGCAGCGGATTAAGCAACTTATCATCAGGATTGCGGGGTGAAATGTGAACGAGTACTCGCTGATATTGTGGATCTTCGCCGCAATTCTTACCTTCACAGGCCTGGCGGGCATGCTGCTCCCTATGATACCGGGCGCGCCTCTGCTGTTCCTGGGACTGGTATTCGGCGCCTGGGCGGAGGGGTTCAGGTATGTCGGCGGCTGGACGATTTTCGCACTGGCCGTTATGTCGGGATTGACGTACGTGGTTGAATTCGGCGCCTCGGTGCTCGGCGCCGGCAGGTTCGGCGGGTCGCGGCGGGCCATGGCGGGGGCTGCCGTTGGGGGGATTATAGGGCTCTTCCTGGGACTGCCGGGGATACTGCTCGGTCCCTTTATCGGCGCCGTAATCGGGGAACTGTCGCTGCAGCGGAGCCTCGACCAGGCAAGCCGCGCCGGTTTCGGAACGGTAGTGGGATTCGCCGTAGGGGTGGCAGGCAAACTCGCCATAGGAATCGCCATGATCGGCGTCTTTATCTTGGTCCGCTTCTTCTGATTCGTTACCTCCGGGTTGGTAGCAGAAAAACAAGGGCCAGCTCCTGTAGAGGAACTGGCCTTTGTAGTCCTTCCGTCAGTTGTGAGGGGGAGCGGCCGGCCGCAGAGATGTTGAACTGCCGCACCAGCAACGGTGAGGGCCGTTCGACCGCCCTCTGGGCGCCGTTCTTTTTATCCCACCTGCACCTCGATACGCCTCGGTTTGGCGACCTCCGCCTTCGGTATCCGCAGGGTCAGGATACCGTTGCTGAAGTCGGCCTTGGCTTTCTCGTGGTCGAGGACGTCAGGGATGGTGAACTGCCGGTAGTAGCTCCCCAACTCGAACTCCCGGTACACAGATGTTCCCAACGAGGAGACCTGTGCCGGCGCGCTTATGGTCAGGATCCCCTTTTCCACGTTCACGCCGATGCTTTCCTTTGTCGCACCGGGAAGATCGGCTGTGACGAACAGTCCTTCCTCGGTCTCGACTATGTTGACAGCAGGGCGTATGAACCTTTCGTTCGACCTGGTATCTTCGCGGGTCTGAACGTTTCTATCGTCATTTCTTTCCGTCAAGCTGCTGGCTGCCATTGTTATGACCTCCTTTCTTATAGTGACTGGCGGTTACGAAAGTTTGATGTCGATTTTTTTCGGTTTCGCGTGCTCGGCTTTGGCAAACGTGACCTGCATGACGCCGTTTCTGCACTGTGCCGTGATCTTGTTCGGATCGATGTCCATCGGCAGCTCGAGCGTCCGGGAGAACTTGCCTGAACCAAGTTCTGAACGATGCACGATCCCCCTGACCTCGCCCAGCGGTTTGCGCTCGCCGCTGATGGTGACGGTGTTGCGAAGCACCGAGAGGTCGACGTCCTTCGGATCGACACCGGGTATCAGGGCCTCTATGTAGACGTTGCCCTCGTCCTCGCTGAAGTTGACCAGCGGGAAACGACGGGTCGCCACCGGCGAGAGGAATGTCGGCCCAAACGGGCGGTTGTACCCTGACCCACGAAACGCTTCGTCAATTTCTCTTCTCAGGTTGTCCAGCTCTTTGAATACATCCCAGGTTGCCATGTGGATTGCCTCCTTTCCTTGAGTGACTTTCTGACGGGAAAATAATCACTATTTTTCTGTTGTCAAGGGGGCGGATCAGTGCGAGGAACCGTCGGCGAATTGGCATGTTATGGCGCTTCTGCGCCCCGGGGCGGGGTGTTGATTAACGATCTGCGCAGCTATCAGCCCCCCTCCCCCGGGACGGGGAGGCATGGGGCTCTGCAAACAGTGACGGATTACAATTTCTGCTGGCCGCGGAAGGAGAAAGGAAACCGGATATACTAGGGGGCGGTCGCTGTACTTTTCGGTTCGACGGGGGATGGACGTATGCATTGCATCGGTAACGAAGAACTGTTCAAGTTGCATAAAGTCGCTTTCCTCTGTTCCCGCAAGTTTCCAGCGGAGGTTGCGCTGAAATCGTACCAGTGGGCCGATGAGCAGCGGGAAAAGGGGACCTGCGTCATCTCCGGGTACCACTCACCCATCGAGAAGGACGTTCTCTGCCGGCTGCTGCAGGGGAGACAGCCGATCGTCATCGCCATGGCCAAGGGGTTGAAGCAGCTGAATCACGAATGGGACGAGGCAATCGCAGCAGGGCGACTGCTGGTGATCTCCCGTTACGCCGATAGCGTATCTCATCCTTGCGAGTCAAAGTGCTATCAACGCAACCGGATGATGATGGAACTTGCCGACAGGATAGTCATTGCACATGCCTCTGCAGGAGGGAATCTTGAGAGGCTTTGCGCAGAGTACACACAAAAGATCCTCTGCCTGTAAGAAAGTTATCCAACCGGATTGCGGTGCCTGCGGCCGCCACGGCATTAAACTCACACCGATCCCCGCGCTAGTCACTGAATGCCTCTTTTGTCTGCTCGCGAAAATAAAATCTTGACAACTTTGCTTTGCTGCTCTATAAACGAATTCAACTTTCAAAACCAGTCTGTGTTAGGTTTCATTCAGATTTAATTCCTCTTAAAAATTGCCTGTTTTGCTGGGGCCTGTAAGGGCAGCCGGGTGTGTTCATTGAGAACTTTGGCGCTGGTTTGTTTTTGTTTAATGTATGAAAGTGACTTTCATTTTTTCCAGTGAGGGAGGGTTCTCCTCCAGGTACAGCAGAGGGCACCAGTGAGGCAAACCAAGCAGAAGGTGAAGGAACACTTCAACACTTTCCTGTCACAAAAAGGGCTCAAGGCCACCTTGCAACGCAGTCTGATACTCGACGCGTTCCTGGATCTGGACCGGCCTGCACATATTGACGAGCTCTATCTCATTCTGCGCTCCAAGCACTCAAACGTAGGTCACGCGACCGTCTATCGTACCCTGAGGCTCTTCGTCGAATCCGGCCTGGCCCGCGAGATACGCTTCGGCGACGGCGTCACCCGCTACGAGCAGGCGAGGCAGGGTCAGCGGCACGATTACCTGGTCTGTAGCGACTGTGGCACCGTCACTGAGTTCGAGAACGGCAGTACCGAACAACACCAAGTCGAGACAGCAAAAAGTCTCGGTTTCATGATCGAGTCTTTGAAGATAGAGTTGCGTGGAATATGCAGCCGCTGTCTGATGCAGCCAGGCTGACACTCCCTGCAAAGGGGACGGTCTCGGCATGATGAACAATTCAGTTTCGCTGCCCGTCGGCCAATGGCCGATACGGTCCACTGACTGAATCAAGGGAGAGCTGTTTTTTTTGTCAGCTGAATGAAAATAGTTTTCATTTTTATCGCTGTCAGCTGCGAACCTTACTGAGACAGTTCGCATGAATCCTGATGGTTAAGGTAAATCGAAAGGCCATGTGCTCAAAAGAGTATTGCCATATAGTCCGGCCGTGTCGATTCGAGAAGTCGCAGGGCCACAAACAGAAACGAGGGGGGAACATGTTTAAAGTGAAGAAAATGTCGGTAGCGGGCGCCTTCCTGTTGGGAAGCCTTTTACTTTCCTCGGGGGCGGCATTCGCCCTGCATCCCGACCTGATCGTTCCGGAAAAGGTTGCGTTCAAACACAAGGCCTGCCAGGAAATCATGCGTCTTGGCAATAAGTACCAGGTGGAAGGACTCTTTTCCAAGGAGTTCCAGGAGGGGAAACACCTCTGCAGCCGTATCGACGTTGCGGTGGCCGTGCACCTTCTCACCGAGAAGATGGCGGACAAGGTGGTGAAGGAAGGAAATGAGGCCGTTGCCAAGGAAGACCTGGTGCTGCTCGCCGACCTGAAAGAGGAACTGCGCGCCGAGATGCTTCTGGTTGGGACCAGGACCTTCCAGTCACGCTACGAGGACCTCGGAACCAGGTTCACCGCCCTCACCAAGAACATCTCGCTCAGCGGCGGTATGGTTGGTGTCCTTCAGGGAACCGCCGGCCATGACCCTAAGGATCATGCGGCGGTTGTTGGGCGCGCCGACCTGGTCTTCAACTTCAAGGTGGGCGATAACACCATCGCCGTGATCGATCTGGAAGCGACCGGCGGGGGCGGCATCGACACCGAGTCCAACATTTCATCCTTCTCCGGCCTGAACGGGGTGGCTGGTTCCACGGGCGACAGGGCCAGGTTCCGCGAGGCATGGGTGGAGCACTCGGCGCTGAACGACCACCTGGTTCTGACCGCAGGCAAGCTCGACCTCTCCAACTACTTCGACTCGAACGCGGTTGCCAACGACGAGAACGGCCAGTTCCTGGCCGCGGCCTTTGTCCACTCGGCGGTGCTTCCTTTCCCCGCCAACGGACCGGGCGTAAGGGTTGAGGCGAAACTCGCCGAACCGCTTACCCTGGGTCTTGGCTACGGCAGCGGCGACGCGGACAGCGCGGACAGCGCCGACAGCGCCGACATCTTCTCGCACGGCTTCGGCATCGCCGAACTGGGCTACCAGCTGAAGGCCGGCGATCTGGAGGGGAACTACCGGGTATACGCTGCGCTGGACGGTTCCAGGATCGAAGGTGACAAGCTTGAGCCGAAAAACGCCTACAGCTTCGGCGTGAGCCTCGACCAGCAGGTCACCCACAAGCTGACCCTCTTTGCCCGCTATGGCCAGCGCGACAAGGACGTCTACGCGGTAAAGCAGGCATGGAGCGCGGGCGGGCAGTACGCAGGGGTGATCCCCTGCAGAGCCGACGATGTGCTTGGTGTAGCGTACGGGCAGATCAAGGCCAACGAAGACATCGCGGGCTCGCAGGAAAAGCTGGCCGAGGTGTACTACAAGTACAAGGTAAGCGACCAGGTCGAGATAGCGCCGGTGCTGCAGTACCTCATGAACCCGGCAGGCGACAGCAGCGCGGATAACGTCCTGGCACTGGCGCTGCGCACCCAGATCAGCTTCTAGGGCAGCATCGGAAAATACGGCGGTGCAGGATGGGATGAGCCCCTGCACCGCCATTTACATCATGTCGTATTGAAAATGAAAGGAGTTCCCATGATGCCTCTTGGTCTTTTAAGCGCCGGTGAAAACGGCGAGATAGTCGAAATCATGCTCAACAAGGCGGACGGCGCCGGCTGTCAATCCGAGTTCGACAAGAGCGTGGTTCGGGTCGAGGAGTTGGGACTCCGGGTCGGAAAGAGTGTCGAGATGCTGACCAACGGCGGCAACACCATCTTGCTCAGGGTGGACGAGTCGAGGATCGCCATCGCCCGTCGCATGGCAATGAAAATCATGGTTAGGAGGTAGTGCAATGAATCTGGCAAAGCTAAAGCCGGGCGAGAAGGGGAAGATAACCGCTATTGGTTCAATCGGTCCGCTGAGGCGGCGGCTCATGGATATGGGCGTACTGGTTGGCGTGGAGGTGAAGGTGCTCAAGGTGGCACCGATGGGCGATCCGATAGAGGTGAGCATCAAGAGCTATAACCTGTCGCTTAGAAAGAACGAGGCTGAGGGGATCGCGGTGGAGGTGGCAAGGTGAGCACGCAGCTGAAACGTAAAGATGACAACGAGGAAGATAACCTGGATGCCGGGGCATCCGGGCCGCGCGCGGTAGAGGCTCGCACCATCACGGTGGCGGTTGCCGGCAACCCGAACTCGGGGAAATCCACCCTCATCAACGCCATCGCCGGGACCCGTCTCCATGTCGGGAACTGGGCGGGGGTCACGGTGGAGAAGAAAGAGGCCCAGCTCGAGATCGGCGGCAGAAAGGTAAGGCTGGTCGACCTTCCGGGGACCTACTCACTCTCCCCCTACACCCAGGAAGAGATCGTGGCCCGGGACTACCTGGTCCACGAGCGCCCCGACCTGATCATCAACGTGGTGGACGCCACCAACCTGGAGCGGAACCTCTACCTCACGGTGCAGCTCATGGAACTCGGCATCCCCATGGTCATGGCGCTCAACATCTACGACGAGGCGCAGGCCAAGGGGTACAAGATCGACGTCGACGCGATGGAAGAGATGCTCGGCATCACCGTCGTCCCCACCTCGGCTACCAGGAAGACCGGTCTGGACGAGCTGCTGAGGTCCGCCCTGGCGACGGCGGACGATCTCGAAAGGCACATCCCCAGGAAGCTCAACTACGGGGAGGATGTCGAGGCGGCCGCCGATTACGTTGCGGATGTCCTGAAAAAGAGCAGCCCCGCCCTGGTGGAGCGCTACCCGAAACGCTGGCTGCTGTTGAAACTGATGGAGCAGGACAGCCACGTCATGGACGAGGTCAAACTCGGCAATTCCGACTTCCTGGATGAGGCCCTCCATCACCTGAAAAAGGCGCATGGCGACGATATCGAGTCGATCATGGCCGATGCCCGCTACTCGCTCGCCTCGGGGCTCACCCGCGAGATACTGCAAAAGCCGGAACTGCGCCAGACGGAGCTGACGGAGAAGATCGACCGGATCGTGCTGAACCGCTTCCTGGGTATCCCGATCTTCCTCGGGGCCATGTGGCTTTTGTTCAAGCTGACCTTCGACCTCTCCTCCCCCTTCGGGGACTGGCTGGGGGCCATGACGGAAGGGCCGTTCAAGCGCTGGGCCACCGCCATCCTCGAACCCCTGGGCGCGCCGGACTGGACCGTTTCGCTGGTCAACGACGGGGTCATCGCCGGCGTCGGTTCGGTGCTGGTCTTCGTGCCGGTCATCTTCGCCATGATGTTCTTCATCACCTTCCTCGAGGGAAGCGGGTACATGGCGAGGGCCGCCTTCGTCATGGACCGCACCATGCACGCCATCGGTCTGCACGGCAAGTCCTTCATCCCGATGCTCCTTGGGTTTGGCTGCAGCGTACCCGGGGTCTACGCCACCCGCACCCTGGAAAACCCCAAGGACAAGGTGCTGACGGCCCTGCTGGTCCCGCTCATGTCCTGCGGAGCGCGACTGCCGGTCTACGTGCTCTTCATCGGGGTGTTCTTCCCGGACAACTCCAGCACCGCCATCTGGTCGCTGTACGTCATGGGCATACTGCTCGCGGTCGGAATGGGACTGGTCTTCAAGAAGACCCTCTTTCGCGGCGAGGCCCCCATGTTCATCATGGAGCTCCCTCCCTACCGCATGCCCTCTTTCCAGAGCCTCTGCGTGCACACCTGGGAAAAGGGAAAGCACTTCCTGTTCAAGGCGGGCACCTACATCTTTGCAGTCTCGGTCCTGGTATGGTTCCTGTTGAACCTCCCCTGGGGCGTCGAGAACAAGCGCGACTCCTACTTAGGCCAGGCAGGGGCCACCATCGCACCGATCTTCGAACCGGTCGGCTTCGGCACCTGGGAAGCCGCCTCCTCGCTCATCACCGGGGTCATCGCAAAGGAGATCGTAGTCGGCACCATGGGCGAGATCTATTCGCCCAAGCATGAGGAAGAGGAGGGGGAGGTCCCGACCCTTTCGGAGGACCTCAAAGAGATAGTGGTCTCCTTCGGGGAGGCGTGCAAGTCGGCGGTTGCCACGCTCCTCTACCTGCCGCAGGAAGAGGAGGCGGAGGAGGATCAGTCAGCCCTCAAACAGGCGATCGGAGGAGCCTTCACCCCGCTGTCGGCATACGCCTTCATGGCCTTCGTACTCCTCTATATGCCGTGCATGATCGTCATCGTGGCGATGCGCCAGGAGTTCGGCACCTGGAAATGGGCGGTGGTGGGGATCGCATACCAGACGGCGCTCGCCTGGGTTGTCGCCATGCTCGTCTATCAGGTGGGCAGTCTGCTCGGATACGGAGGTTGATATGGGAGTAGTCGACGCAGTTATCGCAGCGGTTATCGTGGGGGGGGCATTTTACATCCTTTACGCCACACTCTGGAAGAAGAAGGGTTGTTGCGGTTGCGAAGGGGGCGACTGCTGCAAGAAGTAGCGCAGTTGCAGAAACGACGGCGGGCCGGGGAGGAATTCCCCGGCCCGCTTTCGGTTGGATAAGGGGTGGTGGCGCCAAAGGCGGCGCGGTGAACGGCTCAGGCGTAGACCGAGAAACCTTCCTGCGCTATTTGCGCTGCCTGCTGCGCAATGATGTTCGCCATCTGCATCTGGGCCTCGGCCGCGGTCTTTGCCATCGCCATCGAGGCTGCCTGCTGCGTGAGGGCGGCAGCGCCGGCTATCTGCATGGTTGCTATCTGACTTACTTCCATGGCTGATCCTCCCATTGCCTACTTTTCGGCGGGTCCCGCCGGAACTTGAGCCAAATCTTGGCGGGGTGCGCCGGTCCGATCCGCAAGCGTGGTCTCGATGCTGATCACCCCCGTCAAGGTCCGGTGCACCGGGCATTTCTCCGCTATCTCCAGAAGCTTCTGCCGCTGGGCTTCATCCAGTTCACCCGAAAACTCAAGCTCCCGGGTGAACTTGTCCATCTTCCCTTCCCCGGACTCGCAATCCCGGCAGTCTTCGGCGTGTATCTTGTGGTGGGACAGACGCACCAGGGCATCCTTCAGCGACCACCCCTTGCGGCGGGCGTACATCTGCACGGTCATCGTGGTGCAGGCTCCCAGGCCTGCCATCAGGTACTCGTAAGGCGAGGGGCCTTCGTCCGTTCCGCCGTACTGAACCGGCTCGTCCGCCACCATCCCGAAACCGTTTGCGAAGATCTCGGTGCGGAACCCTTCGGCACCGGTGCGCGCAGTGACCCTGTTGTCTGCCGCGTCCCTCGCCGGTTTCGGAGCAGCGCCTGCCCCGGACGCCTCGATGTACCTTCCCGCCCAGGTGGCGATGACCTCGCCTGCGTAGCGGGAGTCGGCGCTATCGGAGAGGAGATGATCGGCGTCACCAAGGGAGATGAAGCTCTTCGGGTGGACGGCTCCCTCAAAGATGCGGGCGGCGTTCTCGATCCCGACAACCTGGTCCCCCGGGGCATGCATGATCAAAAGCGCCCTCTTGAGCCGGCCCAAGGTCTCCTCCGGCCGCTGCGCCTCCAGGTCGTCGAGCAGGCTCTTGCGGATGGTGAAGTCGTTTTCCCCAAGGTGAACGGTCGCCTCACCCTCCCTTTCGATCTCCCCGGCCGATTCCCCCAGCAGCTGCCGCAGGTGGGCGGGGTCATAGGGGGCGGCTATGGTGGCTATGGCTGTAGCCGAAGGGATCTGCGGGGCAGCTGCGAGCACGGCCGCACCCCCCAGCGAATGCCCCACCAGAAGCCGGGGCGCCGCGTACTCCAGCTCCAGGAAACGGGCGGCGGCGACAAGGTCGCTCACCTCGGAGGAGAAGGTGGTCTCGGAAAAATCACCCTCGCTCTCCCCCAGGCCGGTGAAGTCGAAGCGAAGCACCGCGATGCGCCTGCTGCTCATGGCGCGGGTGATGTTGACCGCCGCCTTCAGGTTTTTCGAGCAGGTGAAACAGTGGGCGAAAACGGCGTAGGCGACCGGCTGCTCGTCGTCCGGAAGTTCCAGCCGGGCCGCCAGTTGATCGCCGCGTGAGTTCGGGAAGGTGACTCTTTTGGTGCTCATGCAGGTACTCCTTGTAAGCTTCCGATCTTAGGACCTCTAAAAGGTAATGGCGGGGGGGCTCAAGTCAAGATCTTTCGGGTAATTGCGCGTTGTTCATTTTAGCAGCATGGTCGTATTATTGAAAAATTCACATGATGTTATAGGTATATATTTGTTGCAGCAGAATTTTACCTCTTTTTTCTTTGCATTTATTGGGTTATAAGAAATTCTCCATTGTTTTGATTCTATTGTTATGGGTTTTGTTCAGGAGCTGCCTTGAAGTTTTCCGCGTGGTCCATCAAAAGACGTGTAGTACTTACCGTCATCTGCCTCTGCCTCGCCAGTATCGCCATCCTCGGCCTGTTTGCCTACCAGTACCAGAAACACCAGATGCAGGAAGGGCTGAAGGATCAAGCCAGGAAGGACGGCCATCTCTTCGAAGCCATCCTGAACGGCGATGCCGAGGGGCTTGCCAGGGCCCACACCGGCCTCGACAAGGTGGATACGCTCCTCGCGCCGTTTGCCGCGGGGAACAAGGACGCGCTCTTGGCCGCGGCAAAGCCGTTCTTTAACGAGATCCGGCAGAACAACAACATCACCCACATGTATTTCATACAACCCGACGGCAAGGTCCTTTTGCGGGTGCACAAGCCCGAGCAGGCGGGCGATATCCTGGCCCGGGAGACCTTCCTGAAGGCCCAGGCGACCAAGCAGATCGCGAGCGGTCTCGAAATGGGGAAGAACTTCTTCTCCCTGCGCAGCGTGCGTCCGGTTTCCTACCAGGGAAAGCCGCTGGGCTTCATGGAACTCGCAGAGGAGATCGACCACGTCTTCGAGCAGATGAAGCAGATCACCGGAAACGAGGTGAGCCTCTTTCTGACCGACGAGTTCATAAAAAGCAAGTCCACCGAGCTAAAGAGCGAGCAGGTCGGCTCCTTCCGGATTCTCTATCCCACCCAGAGGGACGTAGCCTTGGGTCTTGCGGCAAAGGTGCTCCCCGAAATGGGTGAAGCCATGAAGGCGCCGCAGCTCGAGATCGTATCCTACGGCGGAGGGGACTACCTCGTCGGCATCGGACCGGTCCTGGATGCCTCCGGGAGCACGGTCGGCGTTCTCTTCTCGCACAAGGAAATCAGCCCTCTGTTCAGTACCATGTGGAAAGGGGTGGCCGCGCAGTTGGGGATCTTCATCGCCATCATCCTGGCAGCGATCTTCCTGCTCTACCTTTCACTGAGAAGAAGCCTGAACCTGTTCGGCATGCTGAGGGAGCACATCGTTTCGGTAACCACCACCTGGGACCTCGGCAGGAGGCTGGAGATCGAGACGCATGACGAGATCGGCCAGCTCGCCGCGGACTTCAACGAGATGACGGGGAAACTCTCCGAAATGGTGCAGCAGGTGGGTGCCACCAGCTCTGAACTTGGGCAGGTATCGGCCAACCTGGTGCAGGTGTCGGGGACGGTGCTTGGGGCCGCCGAGCAGCAGTCGATTTCCGTGCACGAGACGTCGACCGCGATGACCCAGATCAACAGCTCGGTCAAAGGTGTGGCCCGGGCCGTCGAGGGGCTGTCGAACTCCGCCTCGGAAAGCTCCTCCTCCATCCTCGAGATGGCCTCAAGCGTAGAGGAGGTCGCCCTGAACGCCGAATCGCTGGCGCAGACGGTCGATGAGGTAGGTTCGGCGATCATCCAGATGTCCGCCTCGATCAAGCAGGTGGGAAGGAACGCCGACGCACTTATGGAGGAAGCGAGCATCAACTCCTCCTCGATCGTCGAAATGGACAGCTCCATCAAGGAGGTGGAGAAGAACGCCCTCAGCACGGTGACCATTTCCGAGGCGGTACGGCGCGACGCGGAGATCGGCAAAAGCGCGGTCGAGTCCACCATCCTTGGCATAAACGCCATCAAGGCATCCTCCCGGATCACCGCCGAGGTGGTCGCCAACCTCTCCAAGCGCGCGGGGGACATCGGCACCATACTGTCGGTGATCGACGACGTGGCGGAGCAGACCAACCTCCTCGCGCTGAACGCGGCGATCATCGCAGCCCAGGCCGGCGAGCACGGCAAGGGGTTCGCCGTTGTTGCCGGCGAGATCAAGCAGCTCGCCGAACGGACCAGCGCGTCGACCCGGAAGATTTCCGACGTGATCAACGGTGTCCTGGAGGAGACCGACCGGGCCGTGGTGGCTATCGGCCACGCAGAGCAGAACATAGCCGAAGGCGAGGCGCTTTCCAGGAAATCCGGCGAGGCGCTGGAGAAGATCGTGACCGGCGTGCAGAGGGCGACCGAGCAGGTGAACGGCATCGCGCGGGCCACCGCCGAGCAGGCCAAGGGGAGCATGATGATCCGGGACACTACCGAGCGGGTGACGACGATGGTGCGGCAGATCGCCATCTCGACCAGGGAGCAGGGGGAAGGGAGCAACCTGGTCCTCTCCTCGGTGGAGAGGATGAAGATGCTCACCGAGCAGGTGAAGAATTCCACGCGCGAGCAGAGCAACGTAGGCAACTTCATCGCCCATTCCACCGAGAACATAACGGAAATGATCCGTCACATCCAAAAGGCGTGCGACGAGCAGAGCCGGGGGGCGGACCAGGTTCTTCCTGCCGTCGAGAGCATCAGGGCCGCCACGGAGAGCAACTTGGGGGCCGTCAAGGTGCTGGGAGAGAGCATGTCCGCCCTTACCGCCCAGATTGCCGCGCTGCAAAACGAGATCGACAGGTTCCAGTCGGGATCTTCACGGTAGCAGACGCCGTCCCTTTCCACATTCCATTCCCATTGCTGTTCCCCTCGCCCGACCCTCCTCCCGCCTGCGCACTCGAAGCGCTTCCTGCCGCACAGCCGAAAAACCGGGTATAATCTTCAGCGTCGTCCAACCCTTGCCCGGGATTCGCTTTCTGGATCAGCAGGTGCGCCATGCCCCACGAAGAGTGCTCGTTCACCATCATGACCTACAACATTCACCGCCTGGTCGGTAACGACCGGCATGCCTCCGCCTCACGCATCGCCCAGGTGATCGACTGCTACCAGCCAGATATCGTGGCACTGCAGGAGCTCCCCGGCGCCCGGAGCAGGCCGGAGGTGGGTGGGGCGTGCCAGGAGCTGGCCCACGAACTTGCGCTTCTGGCGGGGATGCGCGGGCATCTGTACCTGGAGCGGGAACGCTGGGGGAACGTGGTATTCAGCCGTTTCCCCATGCGCCTGGTGAGCGCTGGAGGGCTGCACCCGGAGAACAGGTACCGCACCATGGTGCCGCGGGGCGTGCTCTGGGTGGAGATAGAGCTCTTCGGAAGGAAGCTGCAGCTGTTCAACGCCCATCTCGGGCTCACCCCCCGTGAGCGCAGCTACCAGGCGACGGTGCTCACTGGGTCCGAGTGGCTCTCGCACCCGGACTGCCGCCCTCCCGTCCTTCTTTGCGGCGATTTCAACGCGCTTCCGAGCTGGGCCATCCACAAGCGGCTGAAGAACGCACTCAGGGATGAGCAGGAGATCCTCAAGTTCGGCCACACCCAGTTCACCTTCCCAAGCAACCTCCCGATCGTCAGGTTCGACCATGTCTTC
>Ga0209317_1001131_pt1 | contig 25523 bp, 25 predicted proteins | sample RifGroB2_FD_183994 | JGI IMG/M metagenome (GOLD analysis project Ga0209317, IMG submission 183994) | Soil microbial communities from Rifle, Colorado, USA - Groundwater B2 (SPAdes) (version 2) | ecosystem: Environmental > Terrestrial > Soil > Unclassified | place: Rifle, Colorado | collected...
TACGGCCGGTTTTTCGGATACCACTATGTCTCCTATATTTAAAATTATTCTCTTCACTCTGCATTCCCCTTTAAATCATATCATAATTCAAGAAGTTTTAAGTTATTCAATATTCAATAACATAATCCGTAATCATGACATGGAAGGCACGGCTTCAAAGCCAAAAATATTACATGGATGCGAGGCATACTTCAAAAGCCTTTTCGGCACACCTGCCGGCCATAGTCTAAGCATTTATGGTCTGATGGAAGACAAGGCATTGGAGCGACTTGGGCAGCCCAAGCGTGGCATGGATGCCTAAGCGGGCTGGCTTAGCTTCGGAGAAAGGCGGGATGCCTTTCGAGAATGAAGCGGAAATACCTTGTCTTCCGGCAGACCTGCGCTATATATCTATATGTCGCTCTTTTTATAAACGGTTATATACACGGGTTTAAACTTTTCATTCCCTATCATGGTCTCCGAATGCCCGAGGAAGAGGTATCCGTTATCCGACAGGTGGCGGTGAAACATCGACAGCACATGCCGCTTCATATGCTCGTCGAAATATATCATCACGTTCCTGCAAAATATGATATCGAATGTCTTTGCGAACGGATATTCTCTTTCTTTGAGGTTGAGCCTCCTGAACCGTATCATATCCCTCACGAAATCCTTCACCTTGATCATCCCCGCATGCTCTCCGGTGCCGCGAAGAAAGTAGCTTCCCAATAAAGGAAGCGGGGTATCGTCGGGAAGCTCTTCATATTCGTATATGCCTGAATGGGCGGTATCGAGCGCCTTTGTGGATATATCCGTTGCGAGCATCTTCATATTCCAGCCCGATATGCCGCCCATCGCTTCATGCACGGCTATGGCTATGGAATAAGGCTCTTCACCGGTGGAACATCCGGCGCTCCATATCCTGACGGCCTTTTCACGAGACTTAATTTCTATCACATCAGGGATGACTTTGCTTTTCAGATATTCGAAATGGTACTGCTCCCTGAAGAACTTGGTCGTGTTCGTGGATATGCAATTAAGCATCTCGACCAGTTCCTGATTGTCGCTCTTTACCTTCTTGTAATATTCGGAAAAGCTTTGTATTCCAAATTTTTTGAGCCTCTTTGCGAGACGCGAAGTCAGCAGTCCCTTTTTCCGCTCATCAAGTTTTATCCCGGACGTTATGTTGATGAGTTCAGAAAAAAGATGGAATATCTCGTCGCTGACGGATAATTCAGGGGGGACAAATAAATCAAAACTCTTCAAATCCGCCATTTGTTTTTTCTCCATGAGGCATAACCGACGCCTTAGGCGGCTTCATCCCATAAGTGAAGACTTTAATCGGCTCTTTGGGGGCCGCAGTCCTTGTTATTTTTTTTGCGGCAATTCGCGGCTTTATTTCTCTTTCCACGGATGTTTCTTCTTCTACTTTGAAAAACGATATCAAATTAAGAAGTTCTCTTGCATCTCCAGCCAATTCTTCGGCGGATGCGGATGTCTCTTCAACAAGTGATGCGTTCTGCTGTGTGGCCTGATCTATCTGCGTTACCGCGCTGTTTACCTGATTGATGCCCGCTGCCTGCTCGCCTGCCGCTGCAGCTACTTCGTCCATTAAGTCCGCTACTTTCTTTACGCTTATCCCTATGTCGTCGAGTTTCTTGCTCAATTCCTGCGCAAGCTGCACTCCTCTTCCGGTCTTCTCTACGCTGTCTTCTATCAGTCCGGTTATCTCTTTTGCGGATTGTGACGCCCTCTGTGCTAAATTCCTTATTTCCGATGCTACTACGGCAAATCCTTTTCCGTGTTCTCCCGCCCTTGCCGCTTCTACTGCCGCGTTCAATGCAAGCAGGTTTGTCTGGAATGCTATCTCTTCTATTACGTTCGATATGTTGGCTATCTTGGACGATGATTTGTTTATTTCGTCCATTGCATTGATGGTGTCTCCCATGACTGTGCTTCCTGATTCGGCTATGCCTTTTGTGTTCTGGGCAAGTTTGTTTGCTTCTCTGGCGTTCTCGGCCGTCTGCTTTATGGATGCGGACATTTCTTCCATTGTTGCCGATGTTTCTTCTATTGACGCGGCCTGCTCGGTTATCCTCTGCGAGAAGTTCTGGTTGGCTTCGGCTATCTGATCCGCTGCTACCGATACCTGCCCTGAGGATTCTTTGGTCTGCGTGATGACCTTTTTAACCTTCTCTATCATCTCCTTAAAGGCTGCTCCCATGCGTCCTATTTCGTCCCTGTTTTCAAAGGCCACATCCACCCTGAAGTCTCCCGTGCCTAAAACGGCTGCCTTTTCGGTCAAGTGCGACAGGGGTTTAAGCACGGCATGGACTATTAGAATTATAAGAGCCGCCACCGACAGCACGCCGATAAATCCGAGACCGAAATATAGATTCCGGGACGCCCTGATTTTAGTGAAGGAGCCGGTCAATGGTATCTTTATGTCTATAGCGCCTAAAACAGCGCCTTCAGCAACATTATGACAGGAAAGGCAATTTTTGCCCATGTAATTCGCCTTGCCTATATACGGGAAGACGCCCCTCAAATATTCTCCTTCGAGCGCAATCTTCTCTTTGCCTTTCTGTATAACCTCCCTTTCCATCTCATCCTTCGGATACTCGTCGGGGCTGCCTTTGCCATAATCCTTATCGAGGGCTTCCGATCTTATTACCCTGATATCCGCTATGTGACTCATCTGTTCAAAGAACGGGGCCTTGGACTCCTTAAAATTACCGCTTATCATCATGGTGGTCAGGGCATTCAAAACAGTATCTCTATAACCGTTAAGGGTGGCGGTCTTTGCCTCGTCGATTACGATGCTTTTAGTCTTGCTTGTAGTTACGATAATCGTGATCAATATTCCTATGGTAACAACCGCTATTATAGGAATAGCCGTTTTCTTTTTGATCGACATGTCTTTCATAGCCATCTTACACCTCTCCCTTTAAGGACTTCGCAAGGAAGGGCATCGTCCTCCCTTGCGAAGTAAAAACAATATTCATCAGAATTCTTCGAATCCGCCGTTCGTCTTTTCTCCTGACGCAACAGATGTCATGGACATCTCACCTCCGCGCGCCGAAGCATGAGCGGAAGTCCTTGCTGTCTCCCGCGAAGCCGAAGGCCTCGCAATCTTTTTTGCGGCAGCAATACGCGGCCTCGATTCTCTTTCTACGGATGTTTCTTCATCCACTTTGAAAAACGATATTAAGTTGAGCAGTTCCTTGGCCTGCGCAGCAAGTTCTTCCGCGGATGCGGATGTCTCCTCAACAAGCGATGCGTTCTGTTGTGTAGCCTGATCTATCTGTGTTATCGCGCTGTTTACCTGATTGATTCCCGATGCCTGCTCACCTGCCGCTGCCGCTACTTCGTCCATTAAATCCGCTACTTTCTTTACGCTTATCCCTATGTCGTCGAGTTTCTTGCTCAACTCCTGCGCAAGCTGCACTCCCCTTCCGGTCTTCTCTACGCTGTCTTCTATCAGTCCGGTTATCTCTTTTGCGGATTGTGACGCCCTCTGTGCTAAATTCCTTATTTCCGATGCTACTACTGCAAATCCCTTGCCGTGCTCTCCCGCCCTTGCCGCTTCTACTGCCGCGTTCAATGCTAAAAGGTTTGTCTGAAATGCTATCTCTTCTATTACATTCGATATGTTGGCTATTTTGGACGATGATTTGTTTATTTCGTCCATTGCGGTTATGGTGTCGCCCATGACTGTGCTTCCTGATTCGGCTATGCCTTTTGTGTTCTGGGCAAGTTTATTCGCTTCTCTGGCGTTCTCCGCCGTCTGCTTTATGGAGGCGGACATTTCTTCCATTGTTGCCGATGTCTCTTCTATTGACGCGGCCTGCTCGGTTATCCTCTGCGAAAAGTTCTGGTTCGCTTCGGCTATCTGATCCGCTGCTACCGATACCTGCCCTGAGGATTCTTTGGTCTGCGTGATTATGCTTTTGACTTTGCCGACCATTGCCTTAAAGCTGGATGCCATATCGCTTATCTCGTCATTTGTATGAATGTCCACGCCCTTTGTCAGGTCGCCCGTTGCCGTTGTGTCTACCCATCCGGATATATTGTCGAGGTTTTTCTTAATCGGCCTTGCCAGAAACAGAACGGAACCTGAAATCACGGAACCGAGTATGAGGGCGTAAACGACCAAAGATGTCGTGCCCATGCTGTCCTGCATCGTTTTCATGCTTGTTATATCCCTGTCTATCAGCTTCTTGACGCCGAGCCTCATGTCGGTCAATGCCTCTTGAGTCGTTATTAAGTTGGGCTTTGTCTCATTTTCGTAAACCTTCTTCGCGGCATCCATTTTGTTTTCTTTTACAAGGGCTATAATCTTCGGAGCCGTCGCGTGAAAATGCTTATGAGGCTCTTCTATTCTCTTGAACGCATCTTCCAATTCCTTAGGCGGTTTATAACCGTAATACCACTTGCCTAAATTGCACTGAGTGTGGTCTATCTGGCCTTTAAATTCCTTGCCGAGCATCATCGTGCCTACAGCAAGCCCTTCCGCCCACTTAAAGTGATCTATGGTTACGGAACCCAAAAGGGCCTGAAGCTCCGGATACGCCTGAACGGCGCTGAGCTGCGCCTTTGTGCTTTTAATGCTCGCCTGAAAAAATACCGCGAGGCCTATAAGCACTGCGCTCAATACTCCTATGCCTAAATACAATTTTTTTGAAATAGTCATTCTCATGATAAACCTCCACGCTTTACGTTATATCGCTTCCGTTAATTGTTCGCTTACTATCGACGCTTCTTCTTCGGTGAGGACTTTATTTATGTCGAGTATAAGCACCAGCCTGTCGCTGACCTTACCCATGCCTTTAATAAAATCAGTTCTAACCTGCGAACCGAACGAAGGAGTTGCCGAAACCGATTCTTCGGGCATGTGCATCACGTCGGACACCGAATCCACGATAATGCCCATAACGCCGCCTGAAAACTCCGTTACAATGACGCATGTATGTTTCCTATACCCCTCCGACGCCATGTCGAACTTAAGCTTTAAATCCACGACCGGTATGATGGTGCCTCTAAGGTTTATCACGCCCTTGAAAAATCCCGGCAGGTGCGGCACATGAGTAATGCTTGCCATCTCTATGATCTCCTGCACATTAAGGGCATCGACCGCGTATTCTTCATTGTTCAGGCCGAACGTAACATACTGCCGTCCTTCCACAACTTCTCCCAAACTTGTTGCCGCCAAAGCATCCATAAAGCCCTCCTTTCCGCTCTAACCGAGTCATCGACCTGCTGCTGTGTCCCTATTTTTTTGCCGTTTCTACTATCCCCGGCACATCGAGCACCAGCGCCACTTTGCCGTCTCCTAAAATGGTTCCGCCGGCTATATCGCTTATCTGCGGCATAGCCCTGCCTAAATTCTTTATAACTACCTGCTGTTCTCCTAAAAGCTCGTCGGCGAGGAGGCTGTATTTTATGCCTTCATGCGTCGTAACCACCACGATCGCCTCCCACGGATCTTTTTTCCACGGGGTTATGCCTAAAATATCATAGAGCCTGAGAAGCGGAATATATTCTCCCCTCACATTTACCACCTCTCCTTTTTCGCCGAGCGTCTTTACATCGTCGCGGCGCGGTCTGAGGGACTCCACGACAGATGTTATCGGTATTACAAAGACCTCTTCGCCTACAAGCACCGTAAGGCCGTCTATAATGGCGAGAGTGAGCGGGAGTTTAATGGATATTGTAGTTCCCTCATTCTCCTTGGTTTTGATGTAAACCTTGCCGTTCAGGGACTCTATGTTTCTCTTCACAACGTCCATTCCGACCCCCCTGCCGGATACGTCGGTTACTGCGTCGGCAGTGGAAAAGCCGGGCATGAATATGAGGCTGTATATCTGCTCGTCGGCAAGGCCCTGAGCGTTAGTTATGATGCCTTTCGAGACGGCCTTCTCGATTATCTTTTCCTTGTTAAGCCCTCTTCCGTCATCTTCCACGTCTATGTAAACCGAATCTCCCATCTGATAGGCGCTGAGGTGCACCGTCCCTTTAGCGGGCTTCCCTTTGTTCATGCGTTCTTCGGGAGTTTCGATCCCGTGGTCTATGGAGTTGCGGATGAGATGCACCAGCGGATCGGATATCTTCTCGATCACGCCTTTGTCGAGTTCCGTGTCTTCGCCTGTGATGATCAACTCTATATTCTTGTTTTTGCTCTCCGAAAGCTCCCGCACGAGCCTCGTGAAACGCTGAAACACATCGCCCACAGGCAGCATCCTTAGAGCCATGGCGCTTTCCTGAATATCCTTTCCTATCCTCTGGAGCTGGGAAAAGACGGCATCCGATTGTGATGCGCTATTCCCATTGCCCGTTGCCGATACCCCGTTACCGCCTTTCAGCGCCTGCTGGAACATGGAGTGTATTATCACCATCTCGCCGACGATGTTTATAAGGTGATCGAGCTTGCCGAGGTCCACCCTGATGGTGGACGAAACCGATTTCTTGAACGAGTCCGTCTTGATGTTTCTCTGTTTCCCCAGCGCCTTCTCTATGTCTTCCGGAGAGGCTTTCCCTTGCTCGACAAGTATCTCGCCTAATTTCTTCTGTTCCCTGAGGGCGTCCTGTATGTCCTCCGGCTTTACTACGCCCTCATCCATAAGCATCTGCCCTATCGTAGTCGAATATTTTTTATATTCATGGTCGGCTGTCGGGAATATCCTTATATCGCTGCCGTCTTCTACAAACTCGAAGACCTTTCTTATATCCGCTTCATCCCTCCCGGTATTAAGCAGAATGTCCCATCTCAGGTAGAGGTTTTCAGGGTCCATTTCCGACAGCACCGGAACCGTGTCCGTATTAGCCGTTATATGCGTAATCGCTCCTACACCCTTAAGGTCTTCTATTATCATCGCGGGGTCTATTCCCCTCTTGAAAAGGTCGGGGTCGGGGATGAAGATGATCTTAAAGGTCTTAATTCCGGAGCTTTGAGTTCGGGGTTCCGCTGTTTTGTCCTTTTCTACCGTTAAATTTCCGCCTCTTATCTCTTCCATTTGTTTCAACAGGCCCCCGCACCTGCCGAAATCGAATTCAGTTTCAGACGCCACCGCTTCTATCATCTCTTTTATCCGGTCGGTCGCTCCGAGGAGCACGTTGATTAACGCCTTTTCCGGAACGATTTTATTCTCCCGCACCATATCGAGAATCTCTTCCATTCCGTGCGTGAATTTTGAAATGTCCGTCAGCCCTATAGAGCCGCTGGAGCCTTTGATCGTGTGGGCGGCCCTGAAAATGGTATTAATGAGCTCTTTGTCGTCTGGAGATTTCTCGATTCGCAGAAGCCCGTCCTCGAGTTCCGCAATCCTCTCCATTGCCTCATCAACGAAAATGCCGTGCAATTTTTTAAAATCTACCATCCGGGTCCCCCTCTACCTTTCAAACACAGCAGCTTTTATACATCTCAATCTGTTGTATCAGCTTTTCGCACACCATAGACTCCAGCGGCTTCTTTAAAGCCGCTGCCTCTACCATCTCCCACATTACGTCTACCGCAAGAAGCAATAAATCTATTAATGCCTTATCGACGATTAATTTCCCGTCTCGCATCAGCAGGAGCAGGTCTTCCACCGAATGAGCGTATCTGTAAATGCAGTCCAGCCCTATTGTCCCGCTCGAGCTTTTCATGTTGTGGGCTATCCTGAAGATATGATTTACATCTTCCTTCCCATAAGGATTTTTCTCGAGACTCAAAAGCCCGTTCTCAAGCTCCGTCAGCCACTCCCTTGCATTATCCACAAAGGTGTTATAAAGCCTGCCGTACAGGTCCGGGTAGAGATGCATATCATCCGCGTTCATCTCTATGCAATTGCGCCGGTACCGACCGCTCTAAACGAGTCATCGACCGCAATTTCCCCTTTGCCGCTCACGAAGTTAATAAAGCTGCAACATTCCCCTAATCCCTCCGTCTTTTTAAATATCTCCGGGCAGGCCCCGGTCAATGTCAGGCGTTTTTTTAACCTTGCCAGCCTGCCGCATGTCGAGGAAAAAAGCTGAAGGCAATCCGGGTCTATCTCCGTTACCTTCTCGAAATTAACCAGCACGTGCTCCGCATTGTCGAGGGACACCATTAACGCCTCCTTAAGCCCCCCCGCATGCTCGGCGGTCAGTTCGCCGTCAAATGTCAACACTCCGAAATCACCCGACTTCTCAAATCTGAAATTCAACATTTCCCGCTCCTTTTATTTCGCGAATTTTTTAACTACGTCTATAAGCTGTTCCGGCGTAAAAGGCTTCACTATCCACCCGCTCGCGCCGGCCTGTTTGCCCTCCTGCTTCTTGGATTCCTGAGACTCCGTTGTAAGCATAACTATGGGCGTAAACCTGTACCCGGATGAACCCCGGAACTGCTTTATGAATTCTATTCCGTCCATCTCCGGCATATTGAGGTCGGTCAAGACCATCTCTATCTTCGTTCCGTTCAATTTGCCCAACGCGTCCCTGCCGTTGACTGCGTCGATCACGTCGTAGCCCGCGTCCTTTAAGGCAAAAGAAACCAACTGCCTCATGGAGGCCGAATCATCGACTATAAGCACGGTCTTTGACATTGCATCCACCTCCTATTTAAAAATCATTACATTGCCGGTTTCGGCTGCGCCCGAAAAATTCCGATCCGCGCCGTAACCGAAAGCGTCCCGCATAACCTTTCTTTCCGACTCCATCGTATACATATTCTCGAGCCGTTTTTTATTGCCGTTTCCTTCCCACGAATGAATTTTTTCGTTCATGTTCTTTGCCTTTTGTATCAACTCTTCCAGTTCCGACTTAAATACCGTAAGAGGCTCTATCACATGCTCTATGCGCTGGCGCGTTATGTCCTGAAACTGCATGGATACGACTATGCCGCTTATATCTTTAGCAAGAGACGCCGTCTCGGCGCCGAGTTCGTCGAGCTGCTTTTTCAGGTCGGTTACGGTATCGTCTATCTTCTTTAAGGTTTGTTCTACAACTTTTTCAGCCTCTAAAGACATTGAATTGCTCTCCGTCACGCTCTTTTCGGTCTTCCCGTAAATGCCCCTGATGTCGGCGCCTACCTTCGTTATCAGCTTTTTTATCTCATCCGCCGCCGTGTTTGACCTCTCCGACAGTTTCCTTACCTCGTCAGCCACTATGGAAAAGCCCCTTCCGTGTTCTCCGGCCCTCGCGGCTTCGATTGCCGCGTTAAGGGCAAGCAGGTTTGTCTGGTCCGCTATATACTCTATCTCGGTCACTATCTTTTTTATGCTCTCCGCGTCTTCCATTATGGTTTGCATTTCTTTAAGCATCTGCGTATCGGTATCGCTGACGCTCTTCAAATTGTTTATGACTCCGGTAAGCGCCTTTTTGCTTAAACTCAGCATCGCGCCGTCGTCTCCGGCTCCGGCAAATGTCTTGAATGCGCCGGAGGCCTTCACAGCCTGCCCTCTCGCCCTATCCACGATGCTCATGAATCTGCCTCCGATATCGAGAGCTGCGGATTCGGTATGCTGCGTCACTTCCGTGAGTTGTCCGGTCAAGACCGGAATAAGCTGGGCCTTATCATGAAGAAGTCTTGCGATGGGCCCCATCGAGGTCTCTATCTCCGAAAGATGCCTTTTCTCCGCCTCGGCCTGTTCGCCTTTTATACTCCTGATTTTCTTTCTTGCGATAGAGAGGACGACGGCTGCAACGCATGCGTTAATCGCAAGAGCCGACGCAATCCTCACCGCTCCGTTGTCGATGAAAGCGGGCACGGTAACAAGCGCAAGTACTAAGGCTATATACCCTGTCTTTGACGCTGTGGAGGTCATAATTTAAGCCCTATGAACGACATCATTTCGTTTATCTTCCCTGAACTCCTGATAATCAGGTTTTTGCCGCTCGCCTCGCACTCCTTTTTAGTCGCGATAAGCATCTGGATCGCCGCTACATCCACCTTTTTGACGGCGCTGATATCCACCGTCAGTTCATCGTATCTCATAAGCTCGCCCCACAGGCTGCGCGCGTTGTTCAAAAGATCGTCGATGGTCAACTCATCTTTAAATGTTATGCATTTCGACATGATAGAACCTCCTTTTTCATTTCACCGCTGCTGCCCTGCTCCATCTATTAGTATTAGTGCGGATCGCGTGAAGGTATTTACCGCTTTTCCGGGACATCGACACGGCGCCGGTATTCGACACCTTCCGCCTTCCGACATTGCACACAATCTTATTTACCATGTTCAACAGCGTTATCTGACCCGATAGATCCATGCCCGCCGTTTCAGCGCATGGCCTGAAATCCTGTCCTTTAAAAAACCTTACGGCATAACTCCTTTCGGCATCATCGGATAAATCGTCCATCGCCTGCGCTATTACTGCTTCTGCAAGACTTTTAATACACATATTCGGCCTCCTTATTATTTTTATACGGCAATCATGCAATCCTTTTTCCAAAGGCAACCCGATTGATCACACTGTGCCGGGTTCACCCTCCCGAAACAGTCGGTATTGCCTTCAGCCCTCTGAATAGCCCTGAGGAGCTCCGGCTTTTTCAGATTCAACGCCTTTATGCCCATCGACATCGCCATAGATTTAATCTCCTGCATTTTCATAACATCACCTCCGGAAACGACAAACTATGAACAAATTGCGAATAACCTGTGAACGAATTATGAATAATAGAGAAGCAAGAGGCGTGCCTGAATGTTATCGCATTGATTCGTAAAGGAATCAATTAAAGAATCTATTAAATATTATGGAATGAATTCCATAATATTTAATAGTCATATAGGGGGGGGGGGTAAAATGCTTAATATACAATAAGTTAGTGCTATTAACAATAACTATGGAATTCATTCCATAGAAAGCGAGGAAAGTTCAGGAAATTTCGTATTCTTTTATCTTTGTAAGGAGGGTCTTATAATCTATCTGCAGCATTGCGGCAGCCTTTGTCTTATTGCCCTTTGTCAGGGCGAGCGCCTGCTTTATAGCCTTTCTTTCAACGTCCCTCACGGCGCCTGCCGACAGCTCTTTCAGCGGCATGAGGGCGAGGTTCTCCATATCGCTGCCGCATTTATCGCCTATTAGAAATTCGACATGCTCGGGCATTATCATATCGCCGCCGGCAAGCAGCACTGCCTTCCTTATCACATTCTTCAGTTCCCGCACATTACCGGGCCACGGATACCTCGTTAAGCGTCCCATCACATCGTCGGCTATGCCGTAAATATCTTTATTCATCTCTCCGGCGGCCTCTCTTAAAAACCTCTGTGAAAAGAACGGTATATCATCAACGCGCTCCCGCAAAGGAGGAAGGTTGAGCACAAACTCTCCGAGCCTGAAGAAAAGGTCTTCTCTGAACTTTTTTTGTATTACAGCCTCTTTTATATCTATATTGGTTGCGGCAATTATACGGATATCTATATCCATAGACCCGGCGCTTCCGAGCGGGGATATCTTTTTTTCCTCGACGACCCTCAACAGCTTGCCCTGAATATGCAGGGGAATATTCTGAACCTCATCGATGAGTATTGTGCCGCCGTCGGCGCACTCGAAAAATCCTTTCTTTTTTCTTTCGGCTCCCGTAAAAGCGCCTTTTTCATACCCGAAAAGTTCGCTTTCCACAAGGGTCTCCGGCATGGTTCCCATGTCGACGTTAATAAAGGGTCCCTTTGCCCTTTTACTTAGATTATGTATCGCGCGGGCAATTGTGGTCTTTCCCGTCCCTGTCTCTCCCTGTATGATCAATGAAAAATCGCTCCACGCGACCTGATGGATCTGCTTAATGATTTTCTTAACAATATCGCTGCTGCCCAAAAGCCATTCGAGGGACGTTTCAAAGGCGATGTTTAAATTTTCGACCTTCCTTTTCAGTTCCAGTTTTTCTATGGCCCTTCTCAGCGTCAATATCAGCCTGTCGAACTTCGGAGGCTTTACTATAAAATCATACGCGCCCAGCTTTATCGCCCCTACCGCGGTTTCTACGTCTCCATGAGCCGTGATAAGAATGACAGGCACATCGGCGTCTATTTTTTTCAATTCCTGCATTGTCTCTATTCCGTCCATGTCGGGCATCTTGAGGTCGAGCAGGACTGCGGCCGGCCTGTCATTCTTAAATGTCTCTATGGCCTTTCTGCCGCTCGCAACCGCGGTCACGGAAAATCCGGCCTCTTCAAGAAGTTCCGTCAGGGTAACCCTCAATATCTGCTGGTCGTCCACTACGAGCACATTATTCATCTCTCTTGTCCCGTCCTTCTATTATATTGCGGAGTTCCCTGCTCAGGTCTTCAACCTTATAAGGCTTAATAAGCGCGCCGCTGAATCCATACCGTCTGAAATCGGACAGTACCGGGTCGCTGAAATACGCGCTGGCGACAATCGCTTTAACGGACGGATCGAGTTTCAGGAGTTCCTGAATCGCTTCTTTTCCGCCCATTCCGCCCGCAACGGTCAGATCCATTATAACCGCGTCGAACGGCTGCCCGGACTGCATAGCTCTTTCATAAATTTCTATCATCTCTCTGCCTTCCTTTGCAAACTCTACGCTATATCCCAAATGCCTCAGGATGTCGCCGGTGAATTCGAGGATATTTTCGTCGTCATCCATTATAAGTATCTTGCCGCTGCCGCCGTATATCGCGCCTGCGCCTTTAGGCGTTACAGCCGTTTTCTCCGAGGCGGGCAGATATACATGAAAGGTCGTACCGGCCCCCACTTCGGATTCTAAAGCGATATGGCCGTTATGTTTCTTCACAATGGAATAAGCTGTAGCCAGACCGAGACCGCTCCCTCCGCGCTTTGTAGTGAAAAAGGGGTCGAAAACTTTTTGCAGGTGCTCTTCAGGAATGCCGGTACCGCTGTCCTGTATAGACAGCTTTACATATCCGCCGCTTTTTAAAGGTCCAGTGCCGTCCGATTTTATATCTATATTTTCAGCCGAGATCCTTACCGTGCCTCCCTCGGGCATGGCGTGGTTTGCGTTAATCAGCAGATTTGTAAGAACCTGAATTATCTGCCCTTCATCGACTTCGACGGGCCGGAGGTCATCCGGCAACGAAATTTCGCATGAGGTATCCGAACCGCTCATAACAAGATTGACTGAGGTGTCGATCAAATCTCTTACAAAAATGCTCTCCTTTATAGGGAGCCCTCCTTTTGCGAATGTAAGGAGTTGCTGGGGCAGGAACTTAGCCGTGAATATAATATTCTCCGCTTCGTTCAGTTTTTTTAAAACCTTATCTTCGGGGTTGACATACATCCGTGCGACAGCTAACTTAAGCGCGATTGCGGCAAGCATATTATTGAAATCATGCGCTATGCCTCCGGCGATTATGCCGAGGGACTCGATCTTGTCGGTCTTTATCATTTCCTCTTCTATCCGTCTTTTTTCGGTGATATCCTTCGCAACTATTATTACGTTTTTCACCGAGCCGTCTTCGTCTTTAATGGGGAATGCGTTCGTGTCCAATATCCTATTGTCGGGAGTTATAACCTCGGAAGATTCCACACACCCTGTTCTAAAGCTCTTTATCGCGTAACAGTTTTCGCAGGGAATGGAACGTTCAAACCATAATTCATGGCAATGTCTTCCCATAAGGTCGGAGACCTCTTTGCCGAGGCTACGGGCAGCGCCTTTGTTCGCCCATGTCACCTTTAAGTCGGATGAAAGGAGCAACAAGGTATCGGGTATGGCGTTTAGGAGCGTATCGAACTCCTCTGAAAGTTTCTTGTATTCCGCGGTGCGCTCCATGACCCGCTGTTCCAGTCTCTCGTTGGCTTCGGCAACTTCCCTTTCCGCCTGCTCGTGCATATTTAAGGCGTTCCGCGCTTTATACGAAGTTATTACGACTGCGGCTAAAAAAACCAGCCCTGCAAGAGACAGGCAGACTGACGAACCGGCTATTACCCTCTCGATCCGATCTTTTGCAGCCGTAATATCTTTATATATTTCAAACGCACCGATGAAGTTGCCTCCTGTCATTATGGGAACATATGTCTCCACTACATCCGAAACTGAAACGCCTCCGGAAAGGGTTTTAATTCCTTTCCTTATCACCTTTGCGTGAGGTTTCCCTTTTGCCACGGTTTCATGGAAATATCCTTCACGGTTTACGATCCCGATATCTTTCCGTTCGGTCGAATATATGACCTCTCCCGATGCCGAGAAGATCTTTATCTTAGTCAATTTGAAATCGTTCTTTAAACGTACGATTTCGCCTGTCAGACCGGGGGGAAGCGAGCCACTACCGATCTCCGCAGCTTTTGAAAAATACACGGTTTTGAAATGCGAGGCTATGGATACCGCCTGTTCTTTTTCCTGCTCCTCCAACAACCGGCTGAATTCAGGCATCATCACAAATATATTGAAGATCGGCAATACCATTGCCATTGCGATAGAAATAAATACGAGGAGTTTGATAATTCTTTTTTCCTTTGTAAACAAGCGCGCTATAAGTTGAAGGGGTTTTATATTCTGCACTGCGGATTTCAGGTCTTTATTCATGGCATGGTTTCTTCATCTCTTTGTCTTCTTTGTGAAATCAACCTGAATCACATTCTTTTTAGCTGCGGATTTCATTACGCTGCCTTCCTGCTTCCGGGGTTTCGTTTTAAGCGCACCGACGGTTGGCTGCCCGATACGGGTCTTCGTTGAAAGTCGCTCCGACTGCCCTCCGACTGCCTTTGGCTGTGGCGATACTGTAAACTGGGCGTTCAGCTCTGGGGAGTATACGGCTCTTATAGCATCAGCCGGCACAAAACACTTTTGGGGCGACGTCCCGAAAACAAGGGTAGCGGTAATGCCGTAATCGTCCCACATGAAATTCATCTTTGAGTTAAACACGAGGATAATGCCGTTTTCCTTTTCCTCGGCGGTAAATCTCCTGTTGCCGAGGAGAACGTCGTCCGAATACCCGACAAGGACAAATGCCCTTCCCGCCAGATTCAGGAGTTCGAAAAACACGTGCTTCTTAAGGTTGTTTAAGCCTCCATCCATCACCGCTCCTTGACAAAAAAGACATACTAATCAAAGTATATCATATGACGGACTATCGGGGACAAAAAATCATGAGCGGCATCGATCGAAAGATAACACGAAGGGACTTCCTCAACGGCGCGCTCATAGGCGCAGGCTCTGCGCTGCTTCAACTTCCATCGCCCTTCCGCTTGCTCGCACAAACGCGGGAGCGGGAAGATTACGGCGGCATAGGCGATTATGCGGGCTCCAACGGCAACACGGAACAGATTGTAAAAATTGCCCACGGCTTTAGGGACGGCCTTTACGACAACATCGGCTCAAACATTATAGATACCGGAGAGACATTCGACATGGCGGTAATAGGCGGCGGCCTAAGCGGCCTTGCCGCCGCCTTTCAATTCATAAAAACAGCAGGCTCAAAAAAGAAGTGCCTGATAATAGAGAACCATTCCGTCTTCGGCGGCGAAGCTAAGCGCAACGAATTCATGGTTAACGGTCAAAGGCTCATAGCCCCTCAAGCATCGAATTCATTCGTTGTTATCGACAACCCCGATTCGCGAGGTTATGACATATACTCCGAACTCGGAATTCCAAAAAGCTTCGAGTATCAAAAATTAACAAATGCAGATAAAAGCCTGAGTTTCGACAGGACGAATTACGGGTTCATGATATGGCATGACGACAAGCCGGATATAGGCTGGTTATTCGGGGAAAAATGGGCGGCCGATATATGGAAACAAAGGCTTACGAATACGCCTTTTCCCGAAAGCGTTAAACAGGATTTTCTGACATGGAGATCCTCAAGCAAGAAACATTATGAAGGCGAAGATTTCAGGCAATGGCTCGATACCATGAGCTACAAGGATTATATAGAAAAGGTCCTGGGGCTTAGTCCGGAAATAACAAAATTCATAGACCCGGTAATCGCATGCAGTTTAGGGCTCGCTTCCGACGCTGTATCCGCATTCTGCGCTTATCAGATATCAATGCCCGGATTTCAGGGTTTCACCGAAGGTTTTTCAGAAAAGGCAAGGCCGGAGGCCGGCGAATGGCATTCCTTTCCGGGAGGCAATGACGGCTTTACGCGCCGGTTTGTAAAAAGGCTCATCCCTGACGCGATACATGGAAACGATTCATTTGGAGATATAATGAACGGGCGCATAAATTTCGATGCGACGGATCGTCCGGGAAACAGCGTCAGGATACGGCTTAATGCTCTGGCGGTAAATATAAAGCATAATTCCGAACCGGATAAATCGGAATATGTCGGCGTAGTCTATGTCAAAGATGGAAAACTTTATAGGCTGAAGGCAAAAGGTATTGTAATGGCCTCAGGGAGTTGGACAGCGCGGCGCGTAATTAAAGACCTTCCTGAAGATTATAAAAAGGCTTACGAAGAATTTTACCGCTCGCCGATACTGGTAATTAATGTAGCCCTTACGAACTGGCGATTCTTGTACAGGCTCGGATTGACCGCCTGCCGCTGGTTCGACGGCTTCGGATTCAGTTGCAATATCCGGCAGCCCATGATGGCCGGAGATTATCGGCCTCCCCTCGATCCGGATAAACCTGTGGTCTTAACCTTTTACGTGCCGTTCTATTATCCGGGCATGCCTGTAAAGGAACAGGGAATAACGGGCCGCATGGAGCTGCTTTCTACAAGTTATGCCGATTATGAATTCAGGATTAAAGAGCAGATGCTGAGGCTTTTCGGCAGTGCCGGATTCGATCCTAAAAGAGACATAGCCGGAATAATCCTTAATAGATGGGGACACGCATTCGTAAATCCTCAGCCGGGATTTTATTTCGGGAAAGGCGGCATGCATCCGGCGCGGGATATAATCAGAAAGCGTTTCGGCCGGATCGCGTTCGCGCACTCGGAGCTTAACGGCCACCAACACTGGCTCGGAGCGGTAGAGGAAGGCCGACGCGCGGCAAAACATATATCGGAGATTTTATAAACTTGGATTAGTAGAGAGGACAAGGCATTTCCGCTCATTCTCGACCCACATCCTGCGGGTCTCCGAGGTACCGGCTCGGTTTCGCCATCACGGCGAAACCTTGAGCCGCTAAAGCCGCTTCAATACTTTGTCCTCTCTACTAAATCACATTTCAAATTCAGAAATAAAAGAGGGAGTGAGATTAAAATCAAAACACCGCCGAGAGAGAGTATCAACGTCTTAACACCCGCGACCGCAATCAAATAAAACGATGTAAGAAGAGTCCCTATAATGCTCCCGAATGTCGAGACCGCGTAAAGCTTGCCGATGGTGCTGCCCGATGTGTGGAGACTGCAAATCACGAGCCTCGCCGTATAAGGGCTTACCGCCCCTAAAAAAACTGCGGGGAGGAAAAACAGAGCCGTAGATGCCGCAAGCGGGCCTGTCCTTATGCCCAAGTCTTTCATGAATATCCAGTCGGATACCGATGCCCCGTAAAGCGGAAATGTCAGGAATAAAAAACCCGGAATAACAATAATTAGAGCAAGTTTCTTTGCCGACGGATTTATGTCCGCGAATTTTCCGCCGAGGTAATATCCTGCCGAAAGCCCTGCAAGAAATACGCTTATCAGGCTTCCCCATACAAAAATCGAATTGCCGAAATTCGGCGCAAGAACCCTGCTGCCTAATATCTCAAACGACATTACCACGGCGCCGCAGATGAAAACTATAAAGTTTATAAGAGTCGACATCGTCATGATCTGCTCCTCTTGTGTCTGAGTATATCCACAGGCGCGAAGTCATCGGTAAGTAAGTCCGCCTTTATGTCCCGCAATATGCTGCCGTAAACGTAATCTTCGGCTATCTCAGGAAGGTTTACATCGAGACGTTTTTCGCTTATGATCTTTTTTGATCTTTCGAACACATCTTTCTGCCTTTTTACCTTCTTCCGATCCGTCGCGACAAAAACGTGATTCTCCGATTGTTTGCCTGAAAAAATATAAAGATGCTCAAAGGCATCCTGATAGGTAACTATCATAGAATCGTGAAACTGATTCGCCCTCTCCGAAAGGATATTGGATATAACCGCGCCGTCCGGCTTTAAAATCTTTTTGGTTTCCGCGAGAAATTCTCTGGTGGTCAGATGAAAGGGTATAGTGCCGTGCCTGTAAGCGTCCAGAAAAATGAGATCGTATTTCTTCTTTGCCCTTTTGATGAACATGCGTCCGTCGTTGATATAAACCTTCATCCTGTCGTTCTCTTTAAACTGGAAATATTTCTGCGCCGTCGTCAGGACTTCGGGGTCTATCTCCACCACGTCTATCGCGGCATTCGGATAATATCTGTTGAGATATTTAGGAACCGCGCCCGCGCCGAGGCCGATGACGAGAATGTCTTTCGGTTCATCGTCGAGGAACGCGAGGGAGATAATGGACATGCGGTAATATTCAAAGACCAGCTTATTGGGATTGCGGATGTCCATTCCGCCCTGCCTGATATGTTTTTCGTTATTATGGAGGTATCGTTTCCCTTCAACGGTGTCTTCGCTTACAACAATATATTGATAGAGCGAGTTCTTTTCATAAAGGATCCTGTCCGCAGCCGAAGCGTTCTGCACAAACAGCACGAATAAGAAAAACAATAGAACCTTTGCGCTTTTCGTCATTTCACCGTTCTCTTTCTATAAAAAAGGATCGCGAACCCGAAGAGCGCCGTCATTGCGCTCAATATCTGCCCCATAGTGATAAAGCCCAAAATATAACCTATCTGGACATCGGGTTCCCTGAAAAATTCCACGAAGAACCTGAATGTGCCGTAAAGGATAAGGAAAACCGAGGAGAGCACGCCTGTTCTAAAACCTTTATCTTTTAACATCCAGAGCGCGGCGAAAAGGACGATACCCTCTAAAAAAAACTCGTAAAGCTGAGACGGATGGCGCGGCAGCGGGCCGCCTCCGGAAAATATCATTGCCCAAGGCGCATCCGTAACCCGGCCGTAAAGCTCTCCGTTTATGAAGTTGCCGAGCCTTCCGAGGCCGATGCCGATGGGCGCGGTAACAATAATAAGGTCTGCGACCTGCCATGCGTCTATTTTGAATTTCCTGCAAAACAAAACACCCGCTATAACGCTTCCGATAAGGCCTCCATGAAACGACATCCCACCTTGCCAGACGGCAAAGACTTCGAGCGGATGCCCGATATAATATGGAAGGTTGTAAAAAATCACATATCCGAGCCGCGCTCCGAGCAGAAGGCCGAGAATTAAATATGAATAAATGGATTCCACAAAATCCCTGCCGAGATTAAGTTTTTTCTTTTTTATCTGATGCCTGACCAGAAAATAGGATGCGGCAAATCCGATGAGGTACATCAGCCCGTACCACCTTACGGCAACAGGGCCTATGCGTATAATCTCCGGGCTTATATCGGGATATTGAATCATGCCCTACATTTTAACCCGAATAAGAAAAAATTTTCACGCGCTGCCGCTATGTCCTTAATTATAATCATCAGGATGTAAGGCATACTTCAAAGACTTCAATAACACAAAGCGCAAATCCGCAATCAAGGTATGGAAGATACGGCTTCAAAGCCTTTACAAGTGCATGGTTATGTTCAGAGCATAGATATTCAGCGAATCGCCCAATAAGAAAGCACCTATGCGGATGACGGGAAGGCGTATGTTAGTTGAATATTTCGTCGGTAAAGTCTTTTCCGCCATACCTTCCATACCTTCGCCCAATCATTTTAGCGGGATGTGAGGCGTGCTGAAAAAGCCTTTACTCATATGTAATATCATAACAACATTCTCTTTCTCGTGAGCTACAACATTGCTTTCTTATTTAATAAAACAAATGTAATCTTCGGATTGCACCGGCAATTACACTTAGTAAAGGCTTTTGAGGTATGCCTCATAGCCGGATGACTATGGATTATAATCCGTACTTTCCATGCGTTGCTGCTCTACTGAGCTTTTATAGGTTACAATATACAATGATTATCGTAAGCGCATGCCTTGCGGGATTCAATACGAGATATGACGGGACAAACTGCGGCCGCCCTGAGATAATCTCACTGGTAGCGGCAGGTAAAGCGATACCGCTATGCCCGGAGCAGCTTGGAGGACTCCCCACCCCGAGGCCGCCTATACGATTTATCGAAGGCGACGGCGACGCTCTCTTAAAAAACAAAGCAAAGGCAATGGGCTCCGACGGCGTTGATTATTCGAAAAATCTGCTTGCGGGAGCGGAAGAGGTCTTAAGGATTGCGGAAATGTTTAATGTAAGCAGGGCGATATTAAAAGACGGGAGCCCGTCATGCGGCGTATTCAAAGTATGGATAAACAATGAAAAGGTCGAAGGATGCGGCGTGACTACGGCGGTTTTAAAGAAAAACAATATAATAGTCGAGGCATTGGAATAACTGCATGATCCCTTTTAAAGACGATAATCCGACACAGACTTTCCCTTTTGTTACAATCGGACTGATTGTCATAAACTGCATTGTATTCGTATGGGAACTCGCATCGCCTACAGGCATTCAAAAAATAGCCTATTTTTACGGAGCAATACCTCACAATTTAATCTCATTTGAAAGCGCACAGCCGGTTCCTGTCGCGGCAACCGTATTCACATCGATGTTTTTGCACGGCGGCCTTTTTCATTTAGCGGGCAATATGCTCTATCTCTGGATATTCGGCAACAATATCGAAGACTCTGTCGGACACTTTAAATTTTTTATATTCTATCTCTTTTCGGGCATCATAGCCGCTTACAGTCACGCGCTTACGGACGCCCATGCCGTCATCCCAATGATAGGCGCGAGCGGGGCAGTGTCGGGAATCTTAGGGGCATATATCCTCTTATTTCCCCATGCGCGGGTTTCTACGCTCCTGTTTTTCGGATTCTTCTGGCAGATCGTCAAAATTCCGGCCGTATTTGTAATCGGCTTCTGGATGGTGATACAGGTCATTAACGGCCTGCTCAGCAAGGGGATGCTGAATCAGGGCGGAGTAGCGTGGTTCGCCCATATAGGCGGATTTCTTGCGGGGCTTATAACCATTAAACTATGGCTTCCGCGCAAAAGGCATAAAAAAATTTACTATTAATCTGAAAATCGTCGAAAATCGATGAAAAAACGTAAAAATCTAAGATAATAGCTATTATTTCCCGTTAATCCCCCTTGCTACAATATGCCGTTACCGGATATATTAGCACTCGGCTGATGAGAGTGCTAACAAAATTAGACCGGTGATTTCAGGTTTATGTTTTAAATCTAAAATCAAAAATCAAAAACCATAAATCCATTAAAGGAGGTATCTGTATGAAGATCAGACCGCTCAAGGACAGGGTAGTAGTGACGTATTCCGAAGAGGCCATGGAAAAGACCGCAGGCGGCATCTACGTGCCCGACGTGGCAAAGGAGAAGCCGCAGAAGGGAACCGTAGAGGCCGTGGGCTCGGAGGTCAAGGAAGTAAAGAAGGGCAACACAGTGCTCTTCGACAAGTATTCGGGTTCGAAGATCAAACTCGACGACACCGAATACCTGATAGTCAAAGAAGAAGACCTACTCGGAATAATCGAATAAGGAAAAAGAAAAGGAGGAAAGCATATGGCAGCAAAACAGCTTTTGTTTGATGAGGCGGCAAGGCAGGCGATTTTAAGGGGCGTAAATATTTTAACCGACGCGGTTAAGGCAACCCTCGGCCCCAGGGGCAGAAACGTAATAATAGACAGAAAGTTCGGCGCTCCTACTATTACAAAGGACGGCGTAACCGTCGCAAAGGAAATAGAATTAAAAGACCCTTATGAAAATATGGGCGCGCAGCTTTTGAGAGAGGTAGCCTCAAAGACCTCCGACGTGGCGGGAGACGGAACAACAACCGCGACAGTCCTCGCATATTCCATTTATAAAGAAGGCATGAAGCATGTTACGGCAGGCGCCAATGCCATTGACCTCAAAAGGGGAATCGACAAGGCGGTTGAATCGGTAATAGAAGAATTAAAGAAAATGTCCAAGCCTGTTGCCGAGAAGAAGGAAATAGCGCAGGTCGGAACCATATCCGCAAACAGTGACCCGTCTGTCGGAGAACTCATCGCAGAGGCTATGGACAAGGTCGGCAAAGACGGCGTAATCACCGTTGAAGAGGCAAAGAGCATGGCCACCACTCTCGATGTGGTTGAGGGCATGCAGTTCGACAGGGGCTATGTTTCGCCGTATTTCATAACGGATCCGGACAGGATGGAATGCGTGCTCGACAACGCTTTCATTCTAATACATGACAAGAAAATATCGAGCATGAAAGACATGCTCCCCATCCTCGAACAGATAGCAAAGATGGGCAAACCGCTTGTAATCGTAGCAGAGGAAGTGGAAGGCGAAGCCCTCGCAACGCTGGTCGTCAACAAGCTTCGCGGAACGCTTCAGGTCTGCGCGGTTAAGGCACCCGGCTTCGGCGACAGGAGAAAGGCTATGATGGAGGATATCGCGATCCTCACCGGCGGCACCGTAATATCCGAAGACATCGGGCTCAAGCTCGAAAACGTGAAGATAAACGACCTCGGAAAGGCGAGGAAGGTAACCGTAGACAAAGAGAATACCACCATAGTCGAGGGCGCGGGAGATCACGCCCAGATTCAGGGCAGGGTAAAACAGCTAAAAGCACAGGTCGAGGAGACCACTTCCGACTATGACAGGGAGAAACTTCAGGAAAGGCTCGCAAAGCTCGTCGGCGGAGTCGCCGTAATCAACGTAGGCGCTGCGACAGAAGCCGAGATGAAGGAGAAAAAGGCGAGAGTCGAAGACGCGCTTCACGCCACAAGGGCTGCCGTTGAAGAAGGCATCGTGCCCGGCGGTGGAGTCGCCCTTATCAGATGCATCAAGTCTCTCGACAAACTGAAATTGGATCACGACCAGCAGATCGGCGTAAGCATCGTCAAGAGGGCGCTCGAAGAGCCGATAAGGCAAATCGTCGCCAACGCCGGAGTCGAAGGCTCGATCGTGGTAGAAAAAGTAAAGGATTCAAAAGATGCCGCTTACGGCTATGACGCATATAGGGAAGCCTACACCGACATGCTCAAGGCCGGTATCATCGACCCCACAAAGGTTACAAGGACTGCGCTTCAGAACGCATCGTCCGTTGCAGGCCTCATGCTCTCCACAGAGGTTATGATTACGGAACTGCCTGAAGATGATAAGAGGATGATGCCTCCGATGCCCGGCGGCGGAATGGAAGGAATGTACTAAGAATCATTTGAAGGAAGACGCGGCTAAAGCCGTGTCTTCCTTCTTTATTTATTCACATAACATATCAAGATTTCCCTGAGAGAAACTTCACTATGTCAATCCAAAATGGTATTCTAAATATTATGAGACTTATGAAGCCCAATTTTAAAATAATTGCGGTTGCGATATCTTTTCTTATCACGGCTTACATAGGCATACAACTCTTTGTGCCCGCGAATATCGGCAGCACGCAGGTGGAGGTAGAAATACCCGAAGGTTCGAGCTATAAGCAGGCTATAGGCATCCTCGTAAAAAATAATCTGATACGCGACAAAAACCTGTTCGTAGTCCTCGGAAAGATAACCGGACTTCAGAAAAAAATAAGGGCGGGCTATTATGTGTTCTGGGGCAATATGAGCCCGCTTCAGGTCTTTAGAAGGCTCGGCAGCGGTAAGATAATCGAATACGAAATAACGGTCGTCGAAGGAGACAGCCTTATCGAAATAGGCAAAAAATTGGCTTCGAATAAAATCATGCCTATAGAAAGCTTCAAGGCTCTTGCGACGAGCAGGGAATTCCTCGCCTCCTTCAATATCGCCGGCCCGAGCCTCGAAGGCTATCTCTATCCTCAGACGTATAAATTCCCGAAAGGCGCGAAGCCTGCCTCTATATTGAAACTCATGATAAATAAGCTGAGAGAGGAATTCAACGGCGAGTTGCAGGACAGGGCCGAAAAGATAGGATGGAGCGAAAATCAGGTTTTGGCGCTCGCGTCAATCATAGAAAGGGAGGCGAAAACCGACGAGGAGAGGCCGGTTATATCGGCGGTTTATCATAACAGGCTCAGGAAGAGGATGCCCCTTCAGGCAGATCCGACTGCTATCTACGGCATAAAAAGCTATAAGCAAAAGATAACAAAGGACGATCTTAGGAAGAGGACCTCTTACAATACATACGTAATAAAGGGCCTGCCGCCCGGCCCCATAGCGTCTCCGAACATAAAATCGATAAAGGCCGCTCTCTATCCGGCAAACGTGCCTTATCTCTATTTCGTCTCAAAGAACGACGGCACTCATTACTTTTCAAAAACATTGTCGGAGCATAATGCGGCCGTAAAGAGACTCAGGGCGCTGCAACAGGCTGCGAGATTAAAAGCTAATGAAGAGCTTTCCCTAAACACTGTTTCAGAGGACAAGGAAGGATAAAGCCGGTGATTGAAAGAAGAGAAACAAGGCAGATCCGCGTTGGAAACGTTGCCGTAGGCGGCGGAAATCCTATATCGGTCCAGTCGATGACAAAGACCGACACGAGGGACGTGAACGCAACCGTGAATCAGATACTCGCCCTCGAATCCGCGGGCTGCGAGATAATAAGGCTTGCGGTTCCGGACATAGACGCGGCACAAGCTTTGGGCCCGATAAAAAAGGCCGTTAATATTCCCGTCATCTCCGACATACATTTTGACTGGCGTCTTGCCCTCGAGGCAATAAAACAGGGAGTTGACGGCTTAAGGCTGAATCCCGGAAACATAGGCGCAGAATGGAAGGTAAAGGAAGTAGTCATAGCCGCAAAAGAAAAAAATATTCCGATAAGAATAGGCGTAAACGCGGGCTCTTTGGAAAAAGAACTCCTCGAAAAATACGGGCATCCTACCCCTGAAGCACTCGTTGAAAGCGCAGAAGGACATATCAAAATCCTTGAAGATCTCGATTTCCATAATATCAAGGTTTCCCTAAAGGCATCCAACGTGATGAGGACAGTTGACGCTTACAGACTGTTTTCTAAAAAACACGATTATCCGCTTCATATCGGCATTTCCGAGGCAGGGCCGCCGTTCACCGGAATGATAAAAAGCGCGGTCGGGCTTGGAGTGCTGCTCTCAGACGGCATAGGCGATACGATGCGGGTTTCGCTCACTGCAGAGCCGGAAGAAGAGATAAGGGTAGCTTACGAAATATTGAAGTCCCTCGGAATAAGGCGTCGCGGGCCTGAACTGATATCCTGCCCCACATGCGGAAGGTGTCAGGTCGATTTGAGACCCCTCGCGCAGAAAGTGGAAGACCTTCTTAGAAATGTGAGCAAGCCTATCAGCGTCGCCGTAATGGGATGCGTGGTAAACGGCCCCGGAGAGGCAAGAGAGGCCGACTTCGGCATCGCAGGCGGCAAAGACATGGGACTCGTGTTCAAAAAAGGTAAAGTGGTAAAGAAGGTAAAAGAGGAAGAACTGTTGGACGCATTGATTGAACTGATCAATGAGTAATACCACCCTCGATTACATAAGAGACGTTCAGGTTTATCAGAACAAAAACGGCTATCGTTTTTCGGTTGATGCGCTTCTGCTGTATTCTTTCGTAAACCTTAAGAGAGTATCCAAAATAGCCGACCTCGGCGCCGGCTCCGGCATTATCGGCCTGCTGCTCGCAAAAAAGTATCCGTCGGCGTCGAT
>Ga0209317_1001132_pt1 | contig 25504 bp, 19 predicted proteins | sample RifGroB2_FD_183994 | JGI IMG/M metagenome (GOLD analysis project Ga0209317, IMG submission 183994) | Soil microbial communities from Rifle, Colorado, USA - Groundwater B2 (SPAdes) (version 2) | ecosystem: Environmental > Terrestrial > Soil > Unclassified | place: Rifle, Colorado | collected...
GTTCCTGGCATTCCTGTGCGCCGTTGCCTTCGCCACCATCCTCGCCGTCGTCTCCGGCCTGGTTCTGGCGGCATCCGCAGCCATCGCCCACGACATCTATGTCAACGTGATCAAGGACGGCCATGCCGACCAGCACGAGCAGGTCTTGGCAGCCCGCATCACCTCCTTCGTGGTAGGCGCCTGCGGCATCATCATCGGCATCGCGGCCGAGAAGCAGAACGTCGCCCACCTGGTGGCACTCGCCTTCGCAGTCGCCGCCTCCGGGAACCTCCCGGTCGTCGTGCTCTCGCTGTTCTGGCGCAAGTTCAACACGGCCGGCGTCATCTCCGGCCTGGTGGTCGGCACCATCGCCTCCATCGGCCTGGTGATGGTCTCCCCCAACATGACCTACCCGAAAGTGGTAGCTGCCGGCGGCAAGAAGGTCGTGGCCGCCCTGGAGAAGAAGCAGGCCGCACTTCCGGCAGGCGCTACTCTCAACGAGAAGGACACCAAGGCTCTGGCCAAGGCAAGGGTAGACGCAACGCAGGACGGCACCTCCATGATGGGACTGGAGAAACCGCTCTTCACGCTGAAAAACCCGGGCATCATCTCCATCCCGCTCGGCTTCATGGCCGCCATCCTCGGCTGCCTCGCCTTCCCGAACCGGCGCTCCGAAGAGATGTTCGACGAGGTCTATGTTCGCCAGAACACCGGTTTGGGCATGGCCAAGGCCGTCGAGCATTAACAGGTAGGCTTCACGTTTGACCCTAATGGGGAAGGGAAACCTTCCCCATTTTTTTATTTCCCATGGCCTGCGTCCCGAGCCGCCTGCAACCGAATCGGCAAAACACCCTTTTAAAACTTCTCATTTTTCTGTAGAATCGTGGCCGCTCACGCATCGGCACCGATCGGACCCCGCAAACGGAGCAGACATGCCCCACCAGAGCTACCCACCAGAACCCGGCGTCTCCGAACTCCTGCAGGAGTTGATGGGACGGGTGCATGCCTTCCTGCCGCTTTTGGAGCGGGAGGAGATCCAGAGGTTGCTGGAGGGGCTCCAGGCCGGCGTAAGGGAAGAGCTGGAGCAGATCGGCGACTATTCGCGCCGGGAGCAGGCGCTGCTGGCACGGATACCCGAAGCCGACTACCCGGCGCTGTTTCGCCTCCACGAGGAACTGAACGCCCTGGAGATGGAGCGGTTCCTGCGCTTTTTTTCGGTCCCGGCGCTGCACGAGAACTGCACCTCCTACCGCGACGCGCTGGCCGGGCGTGCGCTGGAGCTGGTACGCGGCGAGATGCCCCACCCCCCGCCGCTCCCCTTCGCCCTGATCAGCATGGGGAGCGACGGCAGACAGGAGCAGACGCTGATCACCGATCAGGATTACCTGATCGTCTACGGCGACGACGGCCCGGAGCAGGCGGACGGCTACTTCAGGGAGTTTTCCAGGATCCTCGTGGAGCGGCTCTCCGAGATCGGCTTCAAGAAATGCACCGGCGGGATCATGCCCTCCAACGACAACTGGCGGGGCTCGCTGTCGCAGTGGCAGCGCCGGCTGCTGGCCATCGTGCGCTACGAGTGCGAGGACTACGGCAAGAACCTGATGGACCTGATCGTGCTCTCCGACGCCCGCTTCGTGGCGGGGGACCGGGAACTGGCCGGCGAGCTGGTGGCCCGGATCCGTGCGCTTTTGCAGGATTACTTCCTCGCGCTCTGGGGCATGGCGAAGGCCGCCACCGAGATGCGGCTGGCCCTGGGGTTTCTGAAACGATTCTGGACCGAGGGGAGCGGCGAGCACAAGGGGGAGTTCAACCTGAAACTGCTCGCCTGGGCCCCGCTGGTCATGAACGTGAGGATCCTGGCCATCAACCAGGGGATTCCGGCCACCTCGACGGTGAAGAGGATCGAGCTCCTTGAGCGGGAGAAGAGCTTCTCGGCCGACACGGCGCGCGGGCTGATCGAGGCGTACCGCGTCCTCACCAAGCACCGCATACTGCTCCAGATCAAGGTGATCAAGGGGATCCAGGACGACGCCTACTACCTTAACCCCTACTCGCTCCCCAAGGAGCAGAGGGAGAGGATCCGGCACGCGCTCCTTTTGATCGAGGACCTGCAGAAGATCATCCACACCAACTTCTCCATCGTGTGATGCCTGATCCGCAAGTCGCGCCGCCCAGGCCGCACGTTGCCGCGGCGTAAGTCGACAGGGGCGAACAATCATGCGCCCGACCCTCTCAGACGCGCTTTCGGCACTTTTTCCGGCTTCACCAGCAGCCGATGCTGTGCTATGCTCCGTGCAGCCGAACAGCCCGATCGGAGGACACCATGAGCCACCAGAACAAGCGCTACCAGGTCAACCTGTTCCGCCCCAAGAAGGGGCACATGCGGGACGAGGTGCTGATCATCTTCGCCATCCTCTTCGGCTGGGCGGTCTGCACCTTCGGGTTCCAGATCCTGCTCGCCGTCAGCCGGGGAACCGGGGCCGGCAGCCTGCTCACCGGCCTCACCCTGTTCGGCCTGCCGCTGCACTTCTGGTTCACCGGCCAGTTCCTGCCGCTTTGGTTCATCGTCCTTTGCATCATCTTCAACGTCTACATCGACAGGATCAGCCAATACCACAGCCGCAGGAGAGACCGAAGCTATGAATGACTCCTCCTGGTCCATCTTCGTCGTCCTTTGCGTGCTGGTTTCCTTCATCGTCGTGGGGCTCAGGCAGAAGTCGCGCGAGAGCTTCGAGTACGGCTTCGGGGGACGCTACACCGGCAGGATCGGCGGGGGCGCCGCCATCGCCAGCAACTGGATGAGCGCGGCAAGCCTCATGGGGCTGGCCGGGCTCATCTACCTGCAGGGGTACCAGGCGCTCGCCTACGTGATCGGCTGGACCGGCGGCTACGTGCTGCTTCTGGTCCTACTGGCCAGCCAGATCCGCCGCTTCGGCAAGTTCACCGCCCCCGAATTCGTGGGTGAGCGTTACGGCTCCTCGACGGCGAGGCTCATCGCCGCCGTCATCTCCATAGCGATCTCCGTCATCTACTGCGTGGCGCAGTTCAAGGGGATCGGCATGATCTTCGCCTTCATGTTCGGCATGGAGTACAGCCGTGGCGTGATCTTCGGCGCACTGGCCGTGGTCTCCTACCTGGTCATCTCGGGGATGCTCGGGGTACCCCGCAACCAGCAGCTGCTCTACTTCGTGATCAGCTTCTCCTTCATCGTGCCTCTCATGTGGCTCGCCCACCGGCTGGGCTACTTCTGGCTGTTGCCGCAGTTCGGCTACGGCAGGGCGCTCGGCGACCTGGCGCAGCAGTTCAAGATCGACTTCACGGCCCCCTTCGCGCACGGCACCCTGTTCAGCTGGTGCGCGCTCTGCTTCACCCTGATGGTCGGCACCGCGGGTCTGCCCCACGTGCTGTCGCGCTTCTATACGGTCCCCAACCTGCGGGACGCGCGCTGGAGCGTGGTCTGGGGGCTCTTCTTCATCGCGCTCATCTACTGGTCGGCACCCGCCTACGCGGTGTTCGGCAGGCTTTTGGAGGCGCAGCAGGGGCAGGTGCTGCCGGAGGCGGCGGCCCGCAGCATGGCGGACATCGTGGTCTTGAAGACGGCCGTGATGGCGGGGCTCCCGGGGTGGCTGGTGGGAATCCTCGCCGCCGGCGCGCTGAGCGCCGCCTTCTTCACCGTGGCGGGGCTGCTCATGACCGGCGCCGCCTCCATCTCCTACGACATCTACTACAGCATCCTCAACCCGCGCGCCAGTGAGGCGTCACGGATGCAGGTCGCCAAGGGGGGGACCCTGGTGCTGGCCGGCGTGGTGCTCCTCTTGGCGCTCGACCCCCCGGGGCTGATCGCGGAGATCACCGCAGTGGCCTTCGCCCTGGCGGGCAACACGATCTTCCCGCTCTTCCTGCTCGGCATCTGGTGGGAGCGCGCCAACGGCGAGGGGGCAATCGCGGGGATGCTGACCGGGATCGTCTGCACCTTTGCCGAGCCGCTTTTGTCCGGGGTGCTCCCCGAGGTGGCGACCTGGTTCCCGCTCACCTCCTCGGCGCTTTGCGGAGCGCCGCTGGTGGTCTGCGTCATGATCGCCGTCTCGCTGGCCACCCCGGCGCCGCCCGAGGAGATGAGGCGCTTTCTCGAGCAAGAGGTGCACGGTCACCTGGACTAACCGCAAAACACGCACGGGCTCCCCGTTTCCCGGGCCCGGCAGTCGCCAGATAGCGCCATTTTAAAATCCGTCCTTCCGGGAGCCGTCCATGCCGATGCTGTTGGGAACCAAGGGTAAAGACATCCTCAAATGGCGCGCCAGTTCGGAACTGGTCGCCGCGCTGGAAGAGAGTCTGGCCCGGCAGTGGGCCCGCAGTTCGGCCCGTGAGGCGGAGTCGTTATTGGCCAGGTTCATCGACACGCTGGACGAGGAACTGGCATACGAGGAGCAGTTCCTGCGCGAGACCTCGGCCCTGGACCAGGCGATCGACGAGGCGGCCGACCTGGAGCAGTTGCGGCCGCTCAAGCTTCGCTACCGCGAGGTGGTCTGCGCCCATTTCAGGCGCCGCGAGTCGGTCCTGGCGCATTGCGACGCCTGCAACCGGCTGCACGACCGTCTCATGGAGAGGGCGATCACCCTTGCCAAGGAGCGCATGCTGCGGTTGGGCCAGGGGGAGGCACCGCCCCACGCGCTGCTGGTCTCCGGCGACCGTGGGCGCGGGGAAGAGACCCTGTTCGGCGAAAACCGCTATTTCCTGCTGCACCAGGACGAGTCTCCCGGCTCTGCTCTGTTCAGCCGCCAGCTGGCCGCCACTCTGGCCGAAGCCGGGCTGCTGCAGGGGGAGCAGATGTTCTGGCACGGCAGCGCCCGCCAGTGGCAGGAACTTTTGGGCGAGAGCTTCCCGCTTCGCGACCCGGGTGGGCAGCGCAACATGCTGGCCGCCCTCCCCCCCTTCGCCGCGCCGCTCAAACCGGGGCCGCAGCAGATGCCTGACTGGGCCTGGCGCGTAGAGGCGCTGGCCGACCTCGCCCCGGTCCACGGTGCCGCGCCGCTTGCCTCACAGGCACTCGACAGCGCCTCCGCGACCCTGGAGCGGGAGCACAACCGCGGCCCCTTCCTGCAGCTGGCGCGCCGGGTGATCGGCCTGCCTCTCGCCGTGGGGCGCTTCGGCGGGCTGCGCCTGCAGCGAAACGGCGAACACCGCGGCGAGTTGAACATCGAGGAACTGGCCCTGGGCCCGCTGGTGCTGACGGTGCGCATCCTCGCCGTCAATGCCGGGATCCGCGCCCGGGGCACGGTGGAGCGGATCAAGGAGCTCCTGGAAAAAGGGGCGCTCGACGTGGAACTGGCGGAGAGGCTGCTGAAGGCCTTCCAGTGCTTCATGCAGCTGAAGATCCTGAGCGAGATTCGCTCCGAGGAGGGGGGCGCCTTCTGCATCCCCGAGGAGCTCGACGAGGTGCAGGATGCCCGGTTGAGAGCTGCTCTTGAGGCGGTGCTGAACCTGCAGAAGATCGCATATCAGAGAATGGTGGGACAGGGATAGCCTATGCGCATTTCCATATCGGCAGGGACCCTGTTCATCTTCCCGCTCAACAAGGTTTTTGCCATGGCGAGCGAGGCCGGTTTCGACGGGGTCGAACTGGTGATCAACCAGGAATTCCAGAAGGTGAACTCGCGCCGCCTGATCAAGGATCTGGCCCAGACGCTGCCGATCCTCTCGATTCACGCCCCGTTCATGACGCTGGACGGCTGGGGCGGGCCGATCGATTCCCTGAAGAGGTGCGTGGAGATCGCCGTCGACTGCGGCATCAAGCTGATCAACTTCCACCCCCCCTCCTGGCTCGGCATGGAACTCACCTACTGGCGCTGGCTGTACCGGATCAACGATTTTCAAAAGGAGATCGGCGGGGGGGAGGTCGCGCTCACCCTGGAGAACATGCCGTGGACGGGGACGTACCGCGTGAACGGCTACATCCTCTCGGATACGCAGAAGATGATCGAGTTCCTGCAGGAGAGAAACCTCTATCTCACCTTCGACTGCACCCACATGGGGTCGGGGCGGGCGAACTTCATCAACGATTTCTATCTCTTCTACAACAGCGGCAGGATCAGGAACATCCATTTCTCCGACTACGGCCACGGCCGTCAGCATCTGCTCCCGGGCCACGGCATACTGCCGTTGACCCGATTCCTGAACCACCTGCGCAATACCGCCTACAACGAGACGCTTACCCTGGAGCTCTCCCCCTACGAGTTCCCCAAGGGGGAGCAGATCATCGTCGACAGCCTGAAGGAGATCCTCGCCTACCTGCGGCGCGAGACGGCGAAGACTACCCCCTGACCACGTACACGGAGCACTTGGCGTCCCGCACCACCTTGTGGGAGACGCTGCCGAGCAGCTTGCGCTTCAAGAACCCCTTGCCGGTGCTGCCGATCACGATCACGTCGATCTCCTGCTTTTGGGCGAAGCGGATCAGCTCCTCAGCCGGATCCCCGTACACGACCGCCGTCTCCAGCGGTACGTCCTCCTCTGCGGCGAGCTTCTCGACCACGTAAAAGATCCGCTCCTTGAGTTCCGACCATTGCGCCTGTTCGGTGATCGGTTTGGCCGGGACAAAATCGGTGAAGGTGTTGCGCGGGGCGTTGGGGAGCACCAGCAGTCCGTAGACCTTGCTCTTGAACTGGCTCGGGATCCCTGCCGCCAGCCGGACCGCCTCTTCGGCGGCCTTGTCCGACAAGGGGGAGCCGTCGATGGCCACCAGGATCTTCTTGCGCAGGTTGAGCATCAGGTTTTCCTCCGGTAAAAGTATCGCCTCTCGAAAAATGCAGCACAACTATAAAACATCGACTCGCTTTTTCAAACAGCTATTTTGCGGCTTTACCATGAAAGGCGTACCGTTTGAACCATAACTCCCCCTTCTTTCTAAAACGGCTGACTGTTTCCCGCCTTTCCCATTGACAGTGAGAAGCAACCCAGTGAGAATACCTTCAGGCGGAGGTGACGCCTGGAGGGAATTTCAGGAGGCAAAACCATGATCGTCGGCATTTTGAAGGAGATAAAGACCGAGGAGAACCGGGTCTCCATGACACCGGCGGGCGTCGAGGTGATGGCGGGACAGGGGCACGGCGTGCTGGTCGAGTCGCTGGCGGGGGTGGGGAGCGGTTTCTCCGACGAGGCCTACCAAAAGGCCGGCGCCGAGATGGTCGGGTCGGCGGCCGAGATCTACGCGCGCGCCCAGATGGTGATGCACGTCAAGGAGCCGCAACCGTGCGAGTACGACCTGGTGCGCCAGGGGCAGATCGTGTTCACCTACTTCCATTTCGCGGCATCCGAGCAGCTCACCCGCGCCATGATCAAGGCCGAAGCGGTGGCCATCGCCTACGAGACCATCACCGATGCGCAGAACACGCTGCCGCTTTTGACCCCGATGAGCGAGGTGGCCGGCAGGATGGCGGCGCAGCAGGCGGCCAAGTACTCGGAAAGGGCCCAGGGGGGGCGCGGCATCCTGCTCGGCGGGGTCCCGGGCGTGGCGCCGGCCACCGTGCTGGTCCTTGGGGGTGGCGTGGTCGGGACCCATGCGGCCCAAATGGCCTGCGGCCTGGGGGCCAAGGTCTACCTGCTGGAAACGAACCTGGCCCGGCTGCGCCATCTGGCCGAGGTGATGCCCAAAAACTGTTTCCCGATGATGTCTTCTCCCGCCGCGGTGCGGGAACTGGTGCGGGAGGCGGACGTGGTGATCGGCGCGGTGCTGGTGCACGGCGCCAAGGCGCCCAAACTGGTGACCCGCGAGATGCTGAAGGGGATGAAGAAGGGGACCGTGCTGGTGGATGTGGCCATCGACCAGGGGGGGTGCTTCGAAACCTCGCGCCCGACGACCCACACGGCCCCGACCTTCGAACTGGACGGCATACTGCACTACTGCGTAACCAACATGCCGGGTGCCGTCCCGCTCACCTCCACCGTCGCGCTCACCAATGCCACCCTCCCCTATGCCATGGCCATCGCGGCCGAGGACTGGCGCGAGGTGGCCCGCAAGCACCCGGGGATCAGGGACGGCATCAACGTGGCGCTGGGGAAGGTCACCTACCGCGGGGTCGCCGAGGCCTTCAACCTGCCGTACACCCCGGTGGAACGGTTCCTCATCTCCATCCCCTGAGGCGGGCTGCGCGTGGGTAAGCTCGGGCGAATGGTCAAATCTCAGGCACTATAACAGGAAAAGGCGGCCCTGAAGCCGCCGTTTCTCTTCGAGACCATCCGCTGCGCGCTTGCTACCCCTGCTCGTCCGGCCTCAGCACCTCGAGCATCTCCTGATGTACGGTGCCGTTGGAGGCGAGGATGCGGTGGTCGTAGACCGAGTAAGGGAGCCCCGCGTGGTTGGTCACCTCTCCCCCCGCCTCCGTGACCAGCAGCGCGCCGGCGGCGACGTCCCACGGCTTCAGCTTGCACTCCCAGTAGCCGTCCAGCCTTCCCGCTGCGACATAGGCGAGATCAAGCGCTGCGGCTCCGGCCCGCCGCACGGCGCGCGCGGCAAGCTGAAAGTTCGCGAAGTTGGCGAAGTTGTTTTCGTTGTCCCGGGTCCGGTCGTAGGGAAAACCGGTAGCGACCAGCGAACGTCGCAGCGGTCCCCTGGATGAAACCCGGATCCTTTTTCCGTTCAGGAAGGCGCCCCCCCCCCTCGAAGCGGTGAACAGCTCATCCATCATGCAGTGATAGATGACGCCGAGCAGCACCTCACCCCGGTACTCCAGGGCGATCGAGACGCAGAACCACGGGAAGCCGTGGGCGTAGTTGGTGGTGCCGTCCAGAGGGTCTATGATCCACTTGTATGGGAGGTCGCTGTTTTCGTAGAAGTTTTCCTCGGCCAGAAAGCCGTGCTCCGGGAAGGCCTGCTGCAGACGGGTCACGATCAGTTCCTCGCAGCTGCGGTCGACCTCTGTGACCAGGTCCACCTCACCCTTGTAGGAGATGGAAACATCGCTCCAAAGCCGCTTTTTTTGCAGTGCGCCGGCCGATTTCGCCGCAGCGACGGCCGCCTCCAAGAACTGGGCCGTCGACTCTTCAGTTGGCATCGGTTCCCCCGGCATCGCCCCCGCCCACGCTGCCAGCCGGCTTGAGCAGATCGCACATGTACTCCAGCAAGGTGAAGTGCATCTCGTCCTCGGCCGCGATGGTGAGGAAAAGCTCCTTCTCCCAGCCGTGCGCCGCCTCCCGCGCCAGTTGCCCGCAGAGGCGCACGTTGGCCGCCTCGAAATCCATGGCCGTTCCGTAGCAGCCTAGGTCCCCGTTGAAGGTGGAAAGGGCCGACTCCCGGACGGCCAGACGCCGCAGTATGGACTTGGCGCCGTCCAACGTCGGGGAATGGGCAAGCTCAACCCGGGCGCCGCCTTGCAGGGCGTGCAGGGCGTGCAGGGCGGCGGCATGCCTCACCTCATCATCGGAGAGCATCTCGAAGATCCGCCTCAACCCCGGAATGCCGGCTTCAGCGCCGCACCGCAGGTAATACCCACTCCCGTCGCCTTCCTTGCCGAGCGCCACTTCCCTCAAATTCATAGTCCCTCCCAGATGCTGTTGGATTCCGGCTGGAATACAGTACCAGAAAATGAAAGGATTTCAAAAAGACTGCAAATTTCCCCTGAAAGGTGAAATGAAACGGCGCCAATCGCCCTGAATCAGCCTGGCTGGCCGCCGTGCGTACGTTTCGGTACCCGGCGGTTTCGCGCCCTGCCGGCGCACACGCAAAAATGGGGGGATCTGGCGATCCCCCCACTGGACACGGTGCTGCGAAAGCCCCCTTAGTTGTAGGCGCTCTCCGAATGCTGGGTCTGGTCGAGTCCCATGATTTCGTCTTCCTTCTCGACCCTGAACCCGATGGTCTTGTCTATGGCGAAGGAGATGACCAGGGTAACCAATACCGCATAGGCGGCTGCGGCCCCGACAGCGGTGAGCTGGATCATGAACTGCTTGAAGTTGCCGGAGAGCAGGCCGGTGGCGCCGACCGTGGCGAATACGCCGGTCAGGATGGCGCCGGTGGTGCCGCCGATGCCGTGCACGCCGAAGGCGTCCAGCGAGTCGTCGTACTTGAGCTTGGCCTTCATCATCACGCCGAGGTAGCAGATCAGGCCGCCTGCGATACCCATCAGGATGGCGGCGCCCGGCTGCACGAATCCTGCAGCGGGGGTGATGACCACGAGGCCCGCGACGACACCGGAGCCAAAGCCCAGGGCGGAAGGCTTGCCGGCATGGATCCATTCCGCGATCATCCAGGTGAGGCCGGCCGCAGCCGGTGCGATGGTGGTGGTGACCATGGCCAGGCCGGCAAGACCGCCGGCCGCGTCGGAGCAGTTGACACCGACGATGGCCGAGCCCGCGTTGAAACCGAACCAACCGAACCAGAGCAGGCCGACCCCGAGCAGGGTGAGCGGCAGGCTATGGGGAGCCATGCGCTCGGTCGGGAAACCGTGACGCTTGCCGAGGAAAAACAGCACGACCAGTGACGATATACCGGAGGAGAGGTGAACAACGGTGCCGCCCGCGAAGTCTAGGGCGCCCATCTTGAAGAGCCATCCCTCGGTCATCCAGACCCAGTGTGCCAGCGGGTCATAGACCAGGGTGGTCCAGAGCAGGACAAAGACGCAGTAGGCGGAGAACTTGATGCGCTCGGCCACGGCTCCCGAGATCAGGGCGACGGTGATCATGGCGAACATGCACTGGTACATGGCGAAGACGTATTCGGGGATGGCACCCGGCTCCGTGGTGACGTTTTGGAACAGTGCGTAGATCGGCGCGCCGTCCTTGAAGGTGATCAGGCCGCTCAGCATCGCCTTGCTGAAGTTGCCCACCAGGCCGTTGCTGAGGTCGGGGGCGAAGGCAAGGGAGTAACCGATCACCGCCCACTGCACCCCGACGATACCCATGGCCACGAAGGAGTGCATCATGGTGGAGAGCACGTTCTTCTGGCGCACCATGCCGCCGTAGAAAAGGGCCAGACCCGGGATCATGAAGAGGACCAGCGCGGCGGAGGTCAGCATCCAGGCGGTGTCGCCGGTATTGAGGACGGGATCGACGTTCTTCGGTGCAGCTGCTTCGGCGGCCGGCGCGGCAGCGGGAGCAGCCTCGGCTGCAGCAGCAGGCGCCGGGGCGGGTGCGGCTGCGGCAGGTGCGGTCGCTGCAGTGGCTGCGGCAGGCGCAGCCTTTTCTTCGGCAACGGCCAGCACCGGGGCCATAATGAGGCAGGCAGCAAGCACAAGCTTGGTAAAGGGAACAGTCACGCAGCTTCTGACGGCCATCTCTACATCCGTCCTAGCAGCTTCCTTAGCCTTGAGGAGACCTCTTCGTAACATAACACTCTCCGTTGATGGATTTGGATTCTTAATGCAATTAAATGGCTTCGTCGCCCTTCTCACCGGTCCTGATACGCACCGCGTCTTCCAGCGGGAGGATGAATATCTTGCCATCCCCGATCCTGCCGGTCTTTGCGGTATCCTCGATCGCTGCCACGGCTTTTGCCACCAGCTCGTCGGCAACGGCTATCTCCAGTTTCACCTTGGGGATGAAGTCAACCACGTACTCCGCTCCGCGATACAGCTCGGTATGGCCCTTCTGGCGGCCAAACCCTTTTACCTCGGTCACGGTGATCCCCTCGATGCCGATTTCGTTCAAGGCATCCTTCACTTCGTCCAGCTTGAACGGTTTAATGATGGCTTCTATAAGCTTCATCGCTTACCTCCTTTTTTTGTCCATCTGTGATTGGTTAGTTGCATGCCCCGTGCCATCTTTCTTTAAATCGTGATTTCGGTTACTTACCAGCCGGACTCGGTTCCTGTCCCAGATACCTGCACATTTTAACGGCATCTGCTGAAGAGAGCTGAGGCATCCCGGTCCTGCCCCGTTGCGTCCGGTACCCACTCCCGGCTTCAGATGGTTTCCTAAGAGCATAGGCCATGCCACTTCATTAGCCCCCTGGCAAGAGCCTGAATTTGCGCGGCATTGTCACGGAAGGGTGCTCTGGCAAGAGGGAGCGAGTGGATAAAAACGGCAGGGATGATGATTAATTAAGCAGCGGAAGCGCGCCTGTCCCCCCTGGAAGGGCGCCTCACCAGGGAAGGCGCGTTGCTTGCGGCCCGGGCTCGGCTTCATCGGGAAACGGGCAAGAGGTGGGGATTTTCCGGCCGCGACTAGCGGGGAGCGAACAAGAGGCTCTGGACCTCCTCGGGGGGAACCGGGCGGCTGAACAGGTAACCCTGGTATATGTCGCAGCCGTTTTTCATCAGGAACTCCAGCTGCTCCGGGGTCTCCACCCCCTCGGCGATCACCTGGAGCTTGAGGGTATGCGCCATTTCGATGGTGGCAAGGGTGATGGCCGCGTCGTCGGGATCGGAGATGATGTCGTTTATGAAGGTACGGTCGATCTTCAGGACGTCCAGCGGGAAGCGCTTTAAGTAGGATAGCGAGGAAAACCCGGTGCCGAAGTCGTCGATGGCAAGCCTCACCCCCATCGCCTTCAGGGCTTTCAGCGTCTTCACCGTCTTGTCCGTGTGGGCCATCAGCACCCCTTCGGTGAGCTCCAGCTCGACAAGCCCGGGGTCGAGGCCGCTCTCCGAGAGGATTGCCGTCACCGTCTCCAGCAATTCGTTCTTCATGAAGTGCTGGCCGGAGATGTTGAGCGCCAGGGTGATGGGGGGGGCCCCGGCCTCGAGCCAGCTCTTGAACTGGCGGCAGGCATGCGTCATCACCCACTGGTCGATCTGGATCACCAGCCCGATCTCCTCGGCAAGCGGCAGGAAGCGCCCCGGTTCCACCATGCCGAATTCCCTGCTGTTCCAGCGCACCAGCGCCTCGAGGCCCACCACCTCGCCGGTGCCGGTGGCGACCTGGGGCTGATAGAAGACCATGAACTCCTCATCCTTGAGCGCCTTGTGCAGCTGGCTCTCCAGGATGATCCGCTCCAGCGCCTTGGCGTTCATCGACTCGTCGTAGATCTGATAGCCGTTGCGTCCCTGTTCCTTGGCATGGTACATGGCGCCGTCCGCGTTTCTGATCAGGTCGCTCGCGGTGCAGGCATCGAAGGGATAGAGACTTATGCCGATGCTGGTTGAGATGAAAACCTCCTGTCCCTCGAGGGAGTACGGCAGCGAGACGGCCTCCAGTATGCGGCGCGCCACCTTGGCCACATCCTGGAAGTGGTCGATGTCCGAGAGCATGATGGTGAATTCGTCGCCACCGAGCCGGGACACAAGCGATGGGGGGGCGTCCTCCTCGGCCCGGGCCAGACAGTCGCTCCTGCGCACGCAGCGCAGCAGTCGGTCCGCCACATCCTGCAGCAGCCGGTCGCCGACCCCGTGCCCCAGCGTGTCGTTGACCAGCTTGAACCGGTCCAGATCGAGGAAAAGGACGGCGAGCATCCTGTCGTTGCGATTGGCGAACACCAGCGCCTGCTCCAGCTGCTGCAGGAAAAACCGGCGGTTGGGTAGCCCGGTGAGGGCATCGTAGTAGGCGAGCAGCCGGATCTGCTCCTCCGCGTGCTTTCGCTCCGTGATGTCCTGGATGGTGCCGGTCAGGCAGACCGGCACCCCCGTCTCGTCCAGGACCGTGACGATCTCCGCGTGCAGGGTGCGCTCCACCGTCCCCCCCAAGAGGATGCGGTAGTCGAAGCTCATGGTGGCGCGCTTGCCGACGGCGTCGTCGATGGAGTTCCGCACGAAGGCACGGTCCAGGGGGTGCACCTTGTCGAGAATGGGATTGCCCCCCCGCTCCCCCCCGGTGCAGCAGATGCTGTAGACCTCCTCCGAGCAGCGGATCTCGCCGGTGGCCAGGTCCCACTCCCAGCTCCCGATGTGGGCCAGGCTCTGGGCGTGGGCCAGCCCCGCCCTGCTCTCCCGAAGCTGCTCCAGGGCGGAGCTGGCCCGCAGCATGTAGCTCACCCGGTAGCGCAGGATGTACCAGTTGATCGGCTTGGTGATGAAATCGGTGGCGCCCGCCTCGTAGGCGGAGTCGATCGATGCCAGGTCCTCCAGGCCGGTCATCATCAGCACCGGTGTGTCCCGCCCCGCCGCGGTGCTCCGGATCGCACTGCAGACGCAAAAGCCGTCCACGCCCGGCATCACCACGTCCAGCAACACGATATCGGGACATTTCTCCTCGAAGAAACCGATCGCCTGCTCCCCTGTCTTGGCGTCCCATACTGCGAAGCCCGATTGCTCCAGGGTCTCCCGTGCCAAAAGGCGCACCGCGTCGTCGTCATCGACCACCATGACCAGGGGGGTGCTCCGCTTCGACTTCCTCGTCAACATAGCGATTCTCCCTGCAGGGCGTTGCGGACCATCCGGTATTCCTCCTCAGCCTGCATGAGCAGCGGCAGCGCCCCCTCGGTGGAGCCGGCGCGCCCCAGCGTCTCCAGTTCCAGACAGACCCCGGCGAGCCTCATGGCGCCGAGGTTGGCGCTGCTCGACTTGAAGCTGTGCGCCGCGGCCTTGAGCTTCTCCGCGTCGCCGCCCGATTCCGCCTCGCGCATGGTCTGCAGCAGGGTGGGTGTGCTGGCCAGATAGAGGTCGACGACCTTGCGCAGGATCTCCATGCCGCGGTTGCCCGGCAGCATGCGTATCATTTCCAGCGCGCCGGTCATCTTGTCGCGGGAGATCGCCGCGGCCTCCCGTGGCCTCGGAGCGGCTTCGGCCTGGGGGACCGGCGCGCGGGCCGGGTCGGGACGCAAGTGCCTGCCGATCAGCCGGGAAAGCTCCTCCAGGGTGAACGGCTTGGAGAGATAGTCGTCGGCGCCCGACTCCAGGCAGGCGATGCGGTCCCCCTTCATGGCGTACGCGGTAAGCGCGATGATCGGGACGCGGCGCGGGGCGGCAGCCGCTACGCCGGAGAGCCCGGCAGTCCCGTCGGACTTTTCCCGGTTCCTGATCCTCCTGGTCGCTTCCAGCCCGTCCATCTCCGGCATCTGGCAGTCCATGAACACCAGGTCATACGCGCTGCGCTGCACCGCCTCGATGGCGCCTATCCCGTTGTCCACCAGCTCGACGCTGCAGCCGAGGCTCTCCAGCATGCCGCGCCCCACCTCCTGGTTGACCGGGTTGTCCTCGACCAGCAGCACGAGGGGCGCACGCCGGGTCACCTCGCTGCAGCCGGCGCCGTTGTCGCCTGGTCCCTGTTCCATGCCGAGCGCCCGGACCAGGGCCCCATAGAGCAGGTGCTCCCGTAGCGACTTTTTCAGGAAGACGACCATGCCGCTCACCTGGAACGGGTCGCTCACCGCGGCAGGGTCATCGGTCAAGAGCATCAGCCGGACCGAGTGCCCGGCCGGAATGCTGCCGATGGTGGCGGCCAGTTGGACGCCGTCGGTACCGGCCAGGCGCTGGTCGACGATGGCCAGGTCGAAGGGGGCCGCCACCAGCCTGCAGAGCGCGCCGGGGGCGTCCGCGGCGAATTCGAGGTCGACCCCCCACCCGGTCAGCTGGCCGAGCAGGATCTCCCTGGTCGCAGGGGCGTCCGAGGCGACCAGCACCCTTTTGCCGCGCAGCGCGGTGCGGCGGGGCTCGGGGCGCAGGAAGTCGCGCTCCGCGAGGGTCTCCAGGGACGCCGTGAAAGAGAAGGTGGAGCCCTTACCGGGATGGCTGGTAACGCCCAGTGTCCCACCCATGAGCTCCGTCAACTGCCTGGCGATCGCCAGTCCGAGGCCGGTGCCGCCGTACCTGCGGGTCATGGATTCGTCTCCCTGGGAGAACTGGTTGAAAATGCCGGCCTGCGCCTCGGGGGCGATGCCGATGCCGGTGTCCGTGATGCTGATCCGGACCAGGCTCGTCTCCCGCACCAGCGCGGCATCGAGCCTCACCGAACCGTCGGGGGTGAACTTGACCGCATTGGCGAGCAGGTTGACCATCACCTGACGCAGACGCCCCGGGTCGCCCAGGAAGAAGCGCGGCACATCCGCAGTGATTTCAAAGCTGAGCTCGAGCCCCTTCTTCCCGGCATCCTCGGTGAACATCTCGACCGTATCGGCCACCACTTCATGAAGATCAAAGGGTATCGCCTCGAGCTCCATCCTGCCCGCCTCGATCTTGGAGAAATCGAGGATGTTGTTGATGATGGAGAGCAGCGCCTCCCCCGAGCGCCTGACCGTCTCGACAAAGCGCGACTGCTCCTTGGTCAGATCGGTGCTCTGCAGAAGCTCCGTCATGCCGAGTACCCCGTACATCGGCGTACGTATCTCGTGGCTCATCTGGGCCAGGAAATCGGATTTGGCCCGGTTGGCCGACTGCGCCGCCTGCATGGCACGACTCGCCTTTTCCAGGCTCTCCGCCAGTTGCCGGTTCACGCTGGAGAGCTCCTCGGTCCTCTCCGCAACCTCCAGCTTCAGTTCCTCGGAGTGTATGGCGAGCCTCTCGTCCCGGATCGAGATTTCGACGAGCATCTCGTTGAAGCAGTCGAAGAGCAGGCCGAGCTCGTCGTCGCTCGAGTTTTCCACCCGGACCAGGTAGTCCTTGCTGCGGGAGACGATCTCCATTTTCCGGGCCAGCTGTCGTATCGGGTCGGAGATGAGCCGCTCGATGCGGCGGCAGAGCAGCCAGGCAAGGAGGCCCAGGCCGAGAACGGTGCAAAAAAGGAGGGCGCAGCTAAAAGCCAGTATAACGGGGAGGTCCACCGCTTCAGACTCGAGTACGACGGCACCGACAGCCTCCCGCCCAAGGCGGATGGGGCGCGACACCTTTTGCCTCGTCTGGCAAAGGGCGCCAACGGGGAGCAGTGAGGCGTGCCCCGGGTCTGCCGGCGCTTTGCGGTACTGGGCGAGAAGAACCCCGTCTCGGGTCGCCACCTGTGCTGAGACCACCTGGCGCGCCCCTGCCAGTTCCGACAGGATCCGCTCGGCTCCCTTGCCGTCACCCGAGCGAACCGGCGCCGCGAGCTCGGAGGCGACCAGGTCGCCAAGCGTTGCCAGCTCCCTGATGCGCCCGTCACGGGACCTCAGCCACTCATAGGAAATGAAGCCGAACGAGACGCCCAAAAGCACCACGGCATTGACGCCGACAAGAAGCCGCATGAGCTTCGACTTGATGCAGTTTTTTCCGGACCAACGAGCCGTCACAGCCCCCCCTCACCGCGAAGTCCGGTTGAAGTGACAACATGCAGCACCACTTCGGAAAGGGGCGCTCCGTTTAGGTACATGAGAAAGCAAGTTAGAACTCTACAATAATTCGAATTAATTTCAAGGGCGGCGGGAGGCTGCGGCAAGGGAGATGAAATTGGCGAGGATGACCTCAGACGCCGCGTGGAACGGGCCTTCGGCTGCCAGGAACGGGGCAAGAAAATCGGCGCTGGGCGTCGACATCGCCCCCCAGGCGGAGACGATGGCCCGGTTCACTTCGGGGTGGAACTGCACCCCGTAGGCGTTTTTCCCCAGACGGAACGCCTGCGCGGGACACGCGGGCGAGCTCGCCAGGAGTGTGGCGCCCGGTGGTACGGTGAAGCTGTCGTTGTGCAGCTGGAAGGTGACGAAAGGGGAAGAGAGCCCGCGGAAAAGCGGGTCGCAGGCACCATCCCGGTTCAGGGCGACCTGGCACACCCCCTGCTCGCCGTGCGGGGACGGGGAGCTGACCGTGCCGCCGGCCAGCCGGGACAGCAGTTGCCCTCCCAGGCAGATGCCCAGAAGAGGGGTCCCGTCTTGCAGCGCCCGGGCCATGAATGCGCCGACCCGCTCCAGGTGGGGGAAGCGCTCCGTCTCGTAGACGCTCATCTCCCCGCCCAAAACGATCACCCCGGCCAGCGCTGCCGGGTCGGGCAGCGGCTCATCGCGGTAGCCGGCGACGACCCGGAAAGGGTGCCGCAATGAAGTCAACAAATGCGAGCAGAGCCCCGGGGGGCACTGCAGGTCGTTTTGAACCAACAGGAACATGGGTGCTCCTTTCTCACCGGAATGGATCGGCGGCAACTCACCCAGGGCCTCACTCCACGGCAGAGCTCGACAGCCCCGCGACTGCCGCCAAAAACGCCGCAGCTGCCACAAAAGCGGGCAGGCCGCCGTGTTACCCTGCGCCCGCCCCGCGCTACTGCCGGACGGTGATCTGGCCCGAGTCCCCGATTGTCAGGGGCGAGTCGGGGAAGTCGGCCGCCGACAGCGACTGCATCAGGCGCAGGGCGCGCCGCTTGGCGTCGAGGCGCGGGCCGGCCAGCGGTCGTTGCAAAAACGACCGGATGGAGCCGCCAAGGAAAGCGCCGTCCGGCGCCAGCTGCACGGCAAGCAGCGGGGCATAGCCGCTCTCGCCGGCGACGCTGATGCCTCCGTAGGTCGCGAAGTTCCCCAGGCTGTAGGCGATCAGTCTGCCGCGATGCAATTCGAGTGCCCGCGGCACGTGGGGGCCGTGCCCGATCACCAGGTCGGCTCCCCGCTCGATGGCGTCATGGGCAAAGCGGACCAGGTCGCCGCGCGCCTCGTTCAGGAAACGCTCCATGCCCGGGACTGTGTGCAGCGCGCCGCGCCCCTCGGCTCCGGCATGTATGGAGAGGACCAGGATGTCGTAGCGCCGGGACGCCCTGGCGATCTCCTCGAGCGCCCGGGCAGGGTGGACGATGGAACGCGGAGGGGCGCCGAAGGAGAGCGACAGGATGCCGACGCTGACGCCGCGCACCCCAAACTCGGCTATCTCGCCGCCTTTGCTGGAGTAGGCGACACCGGCCCTCTCCAGCGCCCTCTTGGTCGAGGCGAGGCCGGGGCGGCCGAAATCCATCGCGTGGTTGTTGGCCAGCGAGACCATGGAGATGCCTGCGTCCCTGAGGTTGAAGGCATAGGAGGGGGGGGACCGGAACAGGTAGCTTCTGCCGCTCACCGCGGCCTTGGCCGGTTCGCCGTCGGCAAAAAGCGGACCTTCCAGGTTGGCCATGGCGATGTCGCAGCTCCGGAAAGCGGGCGCGGCCTGGGCCAGAAGCCATCTGCCGCGGTTTCGCGGGAGCCTCGGGTAAGGGAAGTCGCTTCCCATCATGATGTCCCCGACTGCCGCGACTGTGATGCCGTCAGCCGCGAAGGACGGCCAAGGTGAGAGGAGCAGCAGGGACGCGGCAAGCAGCGCGGTGAACCTGGCAATATTGGGGATGGCGCTTTTCAGGGGATGCCTTTCGACAACGGTGGTGTTCGTGTAACAAAGAAAGACAGGGCACCCGCGAGGGGTGCCCCTACAAAACCGGCGTTGGTCTAAAATTCGCGTCAGCCTGCAAATTCGCAGTTGCCGGAGCGAGCCGGGTCTAGCGCTGCGCCGCAGCCGCGTGCAACCCCTCGGCCACCACTTCGACGACGTCCCGCACCCGCACCTGCCCCGCGTCACGGTCCTTCAGGCCGTCCTCCATCATGGTCATGCAGTAGGGGCAGGCGACGCAGATGGTGTCGGGAGCGCCGGCCAGCGCCTCGTCCACCCGGGCGTGGTTCACACGGTCACCTATGAACTCCTCCATCCACATGCGCCCGCCTCCGGCGCCACAGCAAAAGGAGTTCTCGCGGTGGCGCCCGATCTCCTGGGGCGCCTGACCGGTGGCCGCCTCGATCACTGCGCGCGGCGCATCGAAGATGCCGTTATGCCGCCCCAGATAGCAGGGGTCGTGATAGGAAATCTTGCCCAGGTTCGGGTCGGCACCGTTTAGCTTGATGCGCCCCTCTTGCAAAAGCTCTGCTATCAGTTGCGACTGGTGCACCACCTCGAGCTCCAGGCCGAACTGGCGGTAGTCGTTCTTCAGGGTGGTGAGGCAGTGCGGGCAGAGCGTGATCACCTTGGTGACGCCGCGCTCGCGGAACAGCTCGACGTTCTCCCTGGCCATCTTGTCGAAGAGGAACTCGTTGCCGAGCCTTCTCAGGCTGTCGCCGCAGCACTTCTCGTCCTTGCCCAGGATGCCCCAGGAGACGCCTGCCGCATTGAGCACCGTGGCGAGCGCCACCGTGACCTGCTTGGCCCGCGCATCGAAGGAGCCGGCGCAGCCGACGTACAGGAGGTACTCGGTCTCGCCCGACACGAAGGGGCGCACCTCCATGGTGGAGACCCATTTGTTCCTGTCGCCCGGGGCGATGCCCCACGGGTTGGACCTCTGCTCCATGTTCTCGAAAAGGTTCAAAAGCTCCTCGGGGAAACGCGACTCGGTCTCCACCAGGTATCTTCTCATCTTGATGATCTTCGGCATCTGCTCGATCAGCACCGGGCAGGCCTGCATGCAGGCACCGCAGGTGGTGCAGGCCCAGATGGCGTCCTCCGTATTGGTCCCCTCCCCCTCCGCACCGATCAGCGGGAGGGTGCCCTTGCCCCCCTGCTTCAGGGCCTGGCTGTTCTCCAGGAGGTTCACCTTGATGGCGTGCACGATCTGGCGCGGGTTGAGCGGCTTGCCCGTGTTGGTTGCAGGGCAGGCATCCTGGCAGCGGCCGCACTCGGTGCAGCTGTAGGAATCGAAGAGGTCCTTCCAGGTGAAGCGCTCCACGCTCCCCACCCCGAATTGCTCCCCCTTGGCAAAGCGCTCCCTGGGCTGGGTGGCAGGCCAATCGAGACTCCCCAGGTAGCAGTTGGGGATGGCGGTGAGGATATGCATGTGCTTGCTGTGCGGCAGAAAACAGATGAAGGCGAGCAGCACCGCGGCGTGCAGCCACCAGAAGAAGAGCGCCAGCGCCGCCTGCGCAGAGCCGTAGGGGGCCAAAAGGCCGGCGACCAGGTTGGAAATCGGCATCGCCGAGGCCGAGGCCGCGGCCTCGCCCCCCTGCGCGATCAGCGCCCCGTGCAGGCCGAAATAGGCGATCATGAGCAGCGCGATGAAGGAGAGGATCAGGAACGCCTCGGGGCTCCTCGCCTTGACGTACAGGCTGTCGAGGTAGGGGGGCTTGACGAAGAGCCTCCTGCCGAAGGAGAGCGCGATCGCCACCAGGGTCAAAAGCGATACCGCGTCGAAGGCGAGAAGCAGCGCATGATGCAGGGTTTCCGGGAGCAGGTCGAGGCTGACCGACGGCAGGACGCCGTTTACCAGGAACTCCGCGTTGGCCACGGCGAGGATCATGAAGGACCAGAAGATGACGAAGTGGTTCAGCCCGAACGGTTTCTTCAGCACGCGCAGCTGGCCGAAGGCGTAGAGCAGCATCTCCTTCAGTCGCCGGGCCGGCTGGTCCAGCCTCTGTTCCGGTTGTCCGAGCAAAACCAGGGAAAAGCGCCGATACACGCTCCAGCCGAAAAAGGCCAGCGAGGCCAGAAGAAGCGGTGCGAAGAGAACAGGATGCGGCATCATAGGGACCTCTTTAAGCTAATGCGGCGCTGCCGCAGTAAAGATCCCGTGCCTTGGCAGGGGATCGGGGATCAGACATGTGGAGGTTTTGCGCGGAGATTCTCAGGCGTCCGCCGGGGCGCCGCTCCGGGCAGCCTTGAGCGCCTTCAGCTTCTTGGTGAGCGCCGGGATGATCCTGAACAGATCGCCCACCACGCCGTAGCTCGCCACCTGGAAGATCGGGGCCTCCGGGTCGCGGTTGATGGCGATCACCACGTCGGAGTCCTGCATGCCGACCAGGTGCTGGATGGCGCCGGAGATGCCGCAGGCGATGTAGACCTTGGGGCGCACCGTCTTCCCGGTCTGCCCGACCTGCCGGTCCGGCGGCATCCATCCCGCGTCGACCGCGCTTCTCGAGGCTCCCACCACCCCGCCCAACACCTCGGCAAGTTCGTGGAGCATGGCGAAGTTCTCCTTCCCCATCATCCCCCTCCCCCCCGAGACGATGAAGTCGGCGCCCGCGATGTCTACCTTCTCCCCGCCGCCGTCCATGAGGACCTGCAGCACCTTGACCGGGATCTCGGCCTCCGTTACCGGCACCTGTTCCCTGACGATGTCACCCTGCGCCGCCGGGTCGAAGGGGGGCATCGGCATCACGTGCGGCCGCACCGTGGACATCTGGGGCCGGAACTTGTCGCAGACGATGGTGGCCATGATGTTGCCGCCGAAGGCCGGCCTGGTCTGCATCAGGTTTCCCTTGTCGTCGATGGAGAGGCCGGTGCAGTCCGCCGTGAGGCCGGTGGCGAGCGCGGTGGCCACCACGCCGGCCAGGTCGCGCCCCAGGCCCGTGGCCCCCATCAGGATCACCTCGGGGCGGTACTTTTCCACCAGTGCGCAGACGCTGCGCTGGTAGGCCTCGGTCCGGTAGTGGTGCAAAACCGGTGCGTCCATCAGGTAGACGGTCGTGGCGCCGTAGCCTAACGCCTGGCGGCAGAGATGCTCGACGCCGTCCCCCATGACCACCGCGGAGAGCGGGCAGTTGCGGGCCAGCGCCAGTTCCTTCCCCTTGCCGAGCAGTTCCCAGGAAACCTTGGCGGCCTCCCCGCCGGTCTGCTCGATGAAGACCCAGATGCCGCGATAGGCCAAGAGCCGCTTCTTGAGGGCGGCCTCCTCGGCATCCTCCTCCGGGACCTCTGCCTCATGGGCGGCCGTACCGGCCAGTTCCTCGAGGATGCGCAGTTCCTCCGGGGTGAAGGACATCTGCAGCGCCTGCACCGGGCAGACCTTGACGCACTTGACGCAGCCGATGCAGCGGGAGGGGTCGATGATCGGCTCGCCGGCATCGTTCATCTGTATGGCATCCACCGGGCAGACGCTTTGGCAGCGGGCTCCGCAGGCGATGCACTTGTCCTCCAACAGGATGGCTTTGCCGCGCGGTTTCTTGGGTGGTTTCACAGCATCTGTCATTGTTAAGATCCTTTTTAAAGACGTGAACGGTGAAGGGTGAAAAAAACCTTGTCATCACACCTGCTGCCCGCCACGAGTCACGACCGATCGCGCTTGACCCCGAGGCCTTGCGCCTTGTTCACCTTTCACGCCTTACAGAGCCAGCAGGTCCTTCTCCAGCATCTTTTCGATCAGCAGATCGGCGGCGCCTTCGGGGTCCCTGGCGCCGTCGCCGACCATCTCGCCCAGGGTGCGCTGCGGCGAGAAGATCCGGCTCACCCAGGTGGGGGAGCCCTTGAGGCCTATGCCGTTCGGGTCGAGCTCCAGCGTCTTGTTGTCCCAGGTCTCGACCTGGGCGTCGACCGATTCCAGGCGCATGGCGACGGTCGGGTAGCGGGGGCGGTTCAGCTCGCGCACCACGGTGAGCAGCACCGGCAGGGGCGCCTCGACCAGTTCGTGCCTCCCCTCAAGCTTTCTGCGGACCCGTATCTTGCCGGTAGCCGGGTCAAGCTCCTCCACCCGGTCCACCAGGGTCAGCTGGGCGTAATCGAGGCGGGTCGCGATGCCCGGGCCTACCTGGGCGGTATCGCCGTCGATGGTCTGCTTGCCGCAGATCACCACCCCGACCTCCTCGTCCCGGGCAAGCCGCTCGATGGCCGCGGCGAGCACCTTGCTGGTCGCCAGGGTGTCGGCGCCTCCGAAGGCCCGGTCGGAGAGGAGGATGGCCCGGTCCACCCCGAGGGCGAGCGCCTTCCTGAGCGTCGCCTCGGCGTTCGGGGGGCCCATGGAGATGGCGGCGACCCGGAAGCCGAAGCGGTCCTTGAGCCTCAGCCCCTCCTCGATGGCGTGGGTGTCGTAGGGATTCACTATGAAGGGGACACCCTCGCGGATCAGGGTGTTGGTGACCGGGTCGATCTGAACCTGGGTCGTGTCGGGGACCTGTTTTACGCATACAACAACAAGCATGGCAACCTCGGTTTTCTTGATGCGTTCACACTACAATGTTTTATGTAGATTTGGTTGACCTGGATCAAGGGACGGTGATAACCGGAAAAGTTTAATCAATTTGGCCGAATAGGCAAGTACCGCGGCGGGTGCCAGTTCCCCCTTGCATTTTACCAACCGATCTTCTAACATCTCGCAGATCGGATGCTCAAGCGATCTCCCCCGGAAACAGCCCCCCGCTGAAAAGCGCAAAGGACCGCTCGGGCGCCCGATCGGGCCGGCACCCGTGTTGCAATTTCGCAGTCACAGCCTTAGCTGTAGTCTCTAAAAAAACACACCCGACCCCTGCGGGTGGAGATACATGTCCGATAGATACGTCGAAAAAACCTTCCTCTACCTGCTGGTGCTCTCCGTCCTTTTTCACTTGGCGGTCTATGAAATCATCTCGCTGGTCCCCCCGGCCAAGGCCAAGCCCGAGCAGGGTCCGACCATGGTTGATCTCACCGATCTCCCGGAACTGCCCCGGATCCAGTCCCAGCCGCCGCAAGCGGCGCCGGAGGAGAAAAGGGAGCCAAAACGGCGGCTGACCAAGGAGCCGGCCGTCAGACAGGAGCCTCTCCCGGGCCGGGTTGCCCCGCAGCCGCCCGGACCGGACCGGGCACCACTGCAGCCTGCGGCTCCGCCGAGCCGCGCCCTGCAGGAAAAACGGGAAGCGGAGCCGGTGACGCGAGGCGAGGGGATCTTCAAGCCGAAAGCCGGAGAGGCTCTGGACCGCTCCAAGCTGTTTCCCAGCGCGGGGAAACTGGCGCGCCTGGAGGAGAGCTACCGGAAAAGGTACGGCCAGGAGATCGAGAAAGGGGAGACCAGCTTCCTGAACACGGACGACATCCGGTTCGGCTCCTTCCTGCGCCGCTTCGAGACCGCCGTCTACGGGGTCTGGCACTATCCGGAAGCGGCGCTGATCAGGGGGATCGAGGGGACCACGCCGGTCAGGATCACCTTCAACAGGAGCGGCGAGATCGTCCAGGTGGAGCTTCTGGAGAGCTCCGGGAGCGGGATCTTGGATAACGAAGTGCTGCGGACCCTGAAACAGCTCGGCCCGATCGGCTCCTTCCCCAAGGGGTACACCGGCGACGCCTTCAAGCTGATCGCCTTCTTTCAATACGGTATCGGCGGCGGCAGGCTGCGCTAGCAGCCGAGCCGCATCCTCAAAAACGCCTCGAAGTCCCCGTTGAACTCGTCCCTCTTGAGCGCCATGTCCACCGTCGCCTTCAAAAAGCCGAGTTTGTCGCCACAGTCGTGACGCACCCCCTCGAAACGGCAGCCGTAGATGGACTGCTTAAGGGCCAGGGTCTTGATGGCGTCGGTCAGCTGGATCTCCCCCCCCTTGCCCGGCTCCTGGGTCTCCAGGATCGGGAAGATGCCGGGGGTGAGTATGTAGCGCCCGATGATGGCGAGATCGGAAGGGGCCTCGGCTACCGGGGGTTTCTCCACCAGGTCGAGCACCTCGTAGATCCGCTCGGTCAGGCTGTTGGCGCGCACGCAACCGTAGGAGGAGATGCTTGACATCGGGACCTGCTCCAGGGCCAGCACCGGCGAGCGGTAGCTCTCGTAGACGGCCAAAAGCTGCGACAGACACGGCTTTTCCGCGTCGATGATGTCGTCACCCAGAAGCACGGCAAAGGGCTCGTCGCCGATAAACTCCTTGGCGCACAGGATGGCGTGGCCAAGGCCCAGCGCCTCCTTCTGCCTGACAAAGAAGACGTTGGCCATCTCCGCGATCTGGCGCACCTGGTGCAGCTCCCGATCCTTCCCCTTGTCGTAGAGCAGCGACTCCAGCTCGAAGGAGATGTCGAAATGGTCCTCGATCGCCCTCTTGCCCCGCCCGGTGACGAACAGGATCTGCTCGATGCCGGAGGCGACCGCCTCCTCGACC
>Ga0209317_1001133_pt1 | contig 25478 bp, 24 predicted proteins | sample RifGroB2_FD_183994 | JGI IMG/M metagenome (GOLD analysis project Ga0209317, IMG submission 183994) | Soil microbial communities from Rifle, Colorado, USA - Groundwater B2 (SPAdes) (version 2) | ecosystem: Environmental > Terrestrial > Soil > Unclassified | place: Rifle, Colorado | collected...
CGGGGTGGAAGGGGCTCCCGTCGTAAAGAACCAGGGTGGCCCCGCAGGAAAGCGCGCTCACCAGCCAGTTCCACATCATCCAGCCGCAGGTGGTGAGGTAGATGATGGTGTCTTCCCTGCTCAAGTCGGTATGGAGCAGGAGTTCCTTGCGGTGCTGCAGCAGGATTCCGGCAGCCCCCTGGACCATGCATTTGGGCCGACCGGTGGTGCCGGAGGAATACATGATGTAAAGCGGATGGTCGGCGGGGAGCTGGGCGAAGTCGATCCGGTCGGTCCGGGTGACGCCGGAGGTGAACTCCCGGTACAGGGTGGCGCCGGGGATGTCGGTGGAGCGCGCGTCGCGGTCGAGATACGGGACCAGGATCACCTGCTCAATGGAGGGGATTTGTGCCACGATCCCTTTCAGTTTTTCCAGGCTGTCGAAGAGCCGGCCGCCGTAGAGATAGCCATCGGCGCTGAAAAGGACCTTCGGTTCGATCTGACCGAAGCGGTCCAGCACCCCCTGGATGCCGAAGTCCGGCGAACAGGAGGACCAGACTGCGCCGATGCTGACGCTGGCCAGCATGGCAATCACGGTCTCGGGGATGTTGGGCATGAAGCCTGCGACCCGGTCCCCCGGAACCACGCCAGCTCCTTTCAGCGCCTGCGCCAGGGATGCCACGCAGCGGTAAAGCTCGGCGTAGCTAAGCCGCTTTGACTCGACTCCTTCGCCCTTGAAAACGATCGCCGTCCGGTCGTCTTGGTAGCGCAGCAGGTTTTCGGCGAAGTTGAGCCTGGCGCCGCGGAACCATCTTGCGCCGGGCATGCGGTGCGGATCGTCGACCACCTGGTGGTATCCCTGGGAGGCGATCACCTCGCCGAAATCCCAGAAGGCGCCCCAGAAGGCTGCGATGTCGGTCACCGACCACTGGTAGAGATCGCGGTAGCAGTCGAAGCGGGTGCCGTGCCGCTCGTTCACGAAATCCATGAAGCGGCGCATGGCGCTGTTTTGCTCCCGCTCCTTCGAGGGTATCCAGATCGGCTCTCCCATGAGGCTCTCCTTGGATTCAAAGATGAAACCAGGTGAATTCAATTTCTAACTGCACCACGTGAGGCTTGGCTAAAGACATCATGGGGTGTTCTGTAGTTGAGGCACTTTCTTGGCCGGTGATGGATCTTCTTGATGATCAGATCAAGCTCTTCTTCCGAGACCTTCTCAAAGTCTATCCCTTTCGGGAAATAGTGCCGCAACAGGCCGTTGGCGTTTTCGTTCGTCCCACGCTGCCAGGCCGAGTACGGATCTGCAAAGTAAACAGTCAGGCCAGTTTTTGATTCAAGCTCTTTGAACTGTGAAAATTCCTTTCCGTTATCGAGAGTCAGCGTCAGGCGCATTGCTTCTGGTATCTTGCGAAAGGATGCCGGATATGCGAAGTAACTAACGCATGTTCGGCCTCGTCTACCGAAACCCACGTATCGTAGAGACCCAACTCGAAGTAAATTTATCCCGTCAGAATCCCACGAGACCGGGGATTCTGACGGGAATTGTTCAATCTACTGCAAGGGCTTCCCGTCAAGGATCACCTTGAAACCTTCTAAACCTTCCCTGAAACTGGTGACTCCGTAGAATCCCGGTCTCTGTTTACCTGGTACCTTTCCATAAACCGGTTCCAGCACCAAGTCAGTGCTGATCCCTCCTGGTAGTACGATTTGGTGGTCAACGGCGAATCCATCATGAGGGCTGGCAACAACAATCCTGTGGGAGCCTGCTTTGAGCCGGAAACTCTTTTCGAACCGGTAGCGTATCCCATCACCCGCCTCTTCAGTAAGACGGCGGGAATCGATGTTTTCTTCGGACAGGCTGCCCTGCAAACGGGTTGACTGACCATCGATATTGATCAACAGCCGGTATTCAGGGGTGCCGTGGACGTCTTTTGCAGAGAAGGCACCGGGTTTGTGGGTCTTAAGTGATGCGTAGATGGTCATGTCGGCATACCCGGCGGGAATCGATTCTCCTTTTGATGCTTCCTTAAAAACATCGCTGCGAGTGCTTGTGCTTGATGCCCTTATCAACGCGGAACTATTCGCGCAACCGCTTACCACTGTCAAAGCTATCATTATTGCCAAAAAACTAACTTTCCTCATGGTTCCACCCCTTTAAGAGAGAATAAACTTCAGTTAGATCCAGCATCGACAGTCTTGAAACGTTCCTCTTCATCATCCGTGGCTTTCGCCTTGCCGAACACCGCGTACAACACGGGAAGCACCAGCAGGGTGAGCAGCGTCGACGAGACCACGCCTCCTATCACCACGGTGGCAAGCGGCCTCTGCACCTCGGCGCCGATGCCGGTGTTGAGCGCCATCGGAATGAAACCGAAGCTGGCAACCAGCGCGGTCATGAGGACGGGACGAAGCCGCTGCTCGGCGGCCTTCCGGATCGCCTCGAGAAGCGGCACCCCCTTGGCCAGGAGATCCCGCACCGCGGAAACAAGCACCATGTCAGCCAGTACCGAAACACCTGACAGCGCTACGAAACCCACCCCCGCCGAGATGCTGAAGGGGATGTCGCGCAACCAGAGGGCGACGATGCCGCCCACGGCCGCGAACGGCACGCCGGAGAAGACCCGGGCGGCGTCCAGAACCCGGCCATAGGTGAAATAGAGCAGGGTGAAGATCAGGCCCAGCGCTACCGGTACCACGATCATGAGCCGCTTCTGGGCACGCTGCAGGTTCTCGAACTGTCCCCCGTAACGGACGTAGTAACCGCTGGGGAGCTTGACCTCGCGCTCGATTGACTGCCGGACTTCCGCCACGAAGCTCCCCACATCCCGATCGCGCACATTGGTCTGTACCACGACCCGTCGTTTGCCCCATTCCCGGCTGATGGTGGAGGGCCCTTCGGACAACTTGATCCTGGTGAGCTGCGAGAGCGGGATGCGCTCCCCCCCCTGCGCCGTTACCAGTATGCGCCCCAGGTCCTCCGGCTCCACCTTGTACTGGTCGGCGAGGCGCACGGCGATGGGGAAACGCCGGTCGCCCTCCTGCATCACCCCCACATCACGGCCTCCCAGTGCCTCGATCACCTCCAGGACTTCCCGGGCGGGAATCCCGTAGCGCGCCGTGGCGTTGCGGTCGATCTCTATCTGCAGCAGGGGTGCGCCGGTGATCTGCTCGACGCTTACGTCGGCTGCCCCTGAAACCGCCTTTACCGCCTTTTCCACTTCCTGCGCCTTCGCCTTCAGAATCTCGAAATCATCACCGAAGATCTTGATCCCCACGTCGGACCGGATCCCTGCGATCATCTCGTTCACCCGCATCTCGATCGGCTGGGTGAAGATCATCCGCATGCCCGGCATGTTCTTCAGTTCCTTCTCCATGGCGGTGACCAGTTCACCCTGGGTGTCCGCCTTTTTCCAATCCTCCCGGGGCTTCAGGGTCAGGAAGATGTCGGAGAGCTCGACTCCCATGGGGTCGGTGGCGATTTCCGCGCTCCCGGTGCGGGTCCAGATCCGCTCGATCTCGTCGGGGAACTTCTCCAACAGCGCCTTCTCCAGCTTGTCGCCGTAGCGCACCGACTCGTCCAGTGAGACGCTGGCCAGGCGCACGGTGTTGATGACGATGGAACCCTCCATCAGGCGCGGCACGAATTCGGAGCCGAGGCGCGTGGCAAGAAAACCGGCGCAGGCCAGGCAGGCCAGGGCGATCGCGATTACTTTCTTTCGCTGGCGCAGGGCAAGGCTCAATACCGGCCGGTACAGCTCTTTGAGCCGGCGTACCACGTAGGGCTCCTTCTCCTCCTTTTTGCGCTTGAGGCCGAACGTCGCCAGCACCGGCATCAGGGTCAGCGACATGGCCATGGAGCCCATCAGCGCGAAGATGACCGTGAGCGCCATGGGACGGAACATCTTTCCCTCTATCCCCTCAAGGAACAGGATCGGCAGGTAGACGATCATGATGATCAGCTCGCCGAACATGGTCGGCTTTCTTACCTCGATGGCCGCGTCGCGCACCACGTCGATGATGCTGCGCTCCTCTCCCTCCTCGGAGAGGCGGCGCACCGAGTTCTCGATCATGATGACGGAACTGTCCACCACCAGGCCGAAGTCGATGGCGCCCAGGCTCATCAGGCTGCCGGCGATGCCGAAGCGAAGCATGAGGTCGAAGGCGAAGAGCATGGAGAGCGGAATGGCCAGGGCCACTATGAGCCCGGCGCGCAGGTTCCCCAGAAAGATGAAGATGACGGCGATGACCAGCAGGGCGCCTTCGAGGAGGTTCTTTCCCACCGTGTGCAGTACCTTGTCCACCAGGGAGGTCCGGTCGTAGGCGGTAGCTACCTGCACACCCTTGGGGAGGGTTTTCTTGACCTCCTCAAGACGGGCCTTGAGCCTGGTGGTGACGTCATGGCTGTTCTCGCCCATCAGCATGAAGCCCAGGCCGAGCACTGCCTCACCCTTGCCGTCGGCCGTAACCGCGCCGCGCCGGATCTCGCGTCCTTCCACCACGCGGGCGACGTCCGACACCCGGACGGGAACGCCGTCCTTGGCGGTGATCACGATGGCCTCTATATCCTGGATGGAGGCGACGATGCCGACTCCTTGTATCAGGGTCGATTCCCCGGCGCTGTCAATGGTACCGCCGCCGACGTTCAAGTTGTTGCGCTCGACGGCCTCGATGAGACGGTCCATGGTGAGCCCGCGCTTGCCCAGATCCTCGGGGTCCACCACGATCTCGATGCGCCGCTCGTCGCCGCCCCAGGTATTGACCTCGGCCACTCCCGGCACCGAGCGCATCTGGGGTTTCACCACCCAGTCGTGCAGCGTACGCAGCTCGGCCAGCGACTTGTCCTTTGCCGTGAGCAGGTAATGGAACACCTCGCCCAGCCCGGTCGCGACCGGACCCAGTTGCGGCTTCTCTATCCCGCCCGGAAGCGCAACGCCTTGCACCCGCTCCATGACCACCTGGCGGGAGAGGTAGATGTCGGTGCCGTCTTCAAAAATGACCGTTACCTGGGACATGCCGAACCTGGAGGCGGACCGTACCTCCTTCAGCTTGGGCAATCCGGAAATCGCCTGCTCCAGCGGGGCCGAAATCTGGCGCTCGATCTCCAGCGGGGAGAGGGCGGGCGCCACCGTGTTGACCTGGACTTGAACCGGGGTCGTGTCGGGAAAAGCGTCCATGGGGAGCTGCAGGAAAGCGACAGCGCCAAGAACGGCAACGAAGCACCAAGCGACAATGACCCAGAGCCTGTGGTTGAGGGACCAATGGATAACCTTGTTCAGCATGCTCCCTCCTATTTGGTCTCCGTTTCGATTTCACAGCAGCCGGCACCGATGGAGTCCTTGAGCGTTTCCGTCTTGAGAAGGAAACTTCCGGCGACGACGATCTCTTCGCCCACCTCTACGCCGGAAGCGAGCTCCACCATGTTGCCGACACGGCGCGATGCAACCTCCACACGTCTGGCTTCGTACTCGTCCGGTTTCAGGCGGACAAAGGCCAGCTTCACGGACTTCGCCCGCTGTATCGCGCCTTGGGGCACGAGAGACGAGGTCCGTGTCCCTCCAACCGCTATGCGGGCCTGGCCGTACATGTTGGCCCGCAGAAGGCCGCCCGTGTTGGGGAGCCTGACCCGCGCCTTGGCCGTACGGGTCTGAGGATCGACGCTGGGCGCGATGCTGGCTATGGAGCCGCGGAACTCGCGACCGCCCAGGGCATCCATGACGATGACCACCGGCATCCCTGTTTTCACGCTGCCCAGTTCCGCCTCGGGGATGGCCACCTCACCCCACATGACCGAGGTGTCCACGATTTCGAAGAGCGGCGTATGGGAATCGACGTAGCCGGCCAGCGAGACGGTGCGCTGGGTGACAATCCCGGAAACCGGCGCTTTCACGCTGTAACGGCCGCCGCTGCCGGTAGCGCCTACCATGCGCAGTGATGCCTGCAGCGCATCCAGTTCGGCGCTCGCCTCGCTGAGGGAGTGCTGTGCGGCCTGCACCTCTTTTCTGGCGGAGATCCCCTTTTTCTCCAACTCCGCCTCGCGACGGTAATCAGCCTCCGCCGTCCGCGCCCGGGAGCGGGCCGCAGCGAGCCTCGACTGATCGCCACTTATCGCGGCACTCTCTATAACGGCGAGCGTGGTCCCAGCCGACACAAAGGAACCGATCTCCCCCGAAACCTGCTTGACCACTCCGGGGGCGCGGGCGCTCACCTGTGCCACCCTGGCGGCATCGTAGCTGATATTGACCGGAGCGATGATTTCAGATCTGCCCCGGCCCGCTACCACCTGCGCGGTTTCTATCCCGGCCAGACGGGCCGTGTCTTTCCCCTTGAGGATTATTCTGGTCCCGTCCGCCGGGGCGTCGTCGGCCGACACGTCAAGCGCCGGTTTGCCACCCCGCTCAGGGAAATGGATCGGGCAGACGGACATCGGGAAACCGTGCTCGGCGCACCAGTCGCCCTTGGCCTGAAAGATAGGGGCGAGCTTCGGGTTGCACTTCGTGCAAAGGGCCTGCAGCACGCCGTGCTCCTTGCAAAGCCCGGCCGCTTCCCGGGCTTGCTCGATCTTGAGAGCTGACTGGTCAGCCGCTGCAGGGGCCTTATCATCCTTCCCGTCGCACCCCATGGCCGCAGCAAGAAGGACGACTGTCAGCAGTGTGAGAAGACGGCGCATATCACCTGCTCCCTTTGGGCGGGCGAACGATCTTCAACTTCGGGTTGCACTTCTTGCACTGGGACAAAGGCAAGCCGTGTTTGTCGCACCAATCTCCGGTGGCCTTGAAGGCCGGAACCAGGGACTTGTCGCAGCGGGTGTCCAGCGACTCCGGAACCCCGTGCTCGCCGCACCAGTCCTCGTAGGAGCCGGGCTTGGCGTCTTTGGCGCCATGAACCTCCTTGGCTTGCCTGGCGGGCTCGGTAGCGAAGGCGGAAGCGGTGAGGGAAACCAACAGGGTGAGTGACAGCAGGATTGAACGACGCATGATTTTCTCCTTATTTTGGTTGTGGGTTGACGTGTGATTGGTTTATGGCTGCCATTTTCCGCTTGCCGAGGCCAGGTCAACCCCGGCTTGCGCGGCTTCCAAAAGCCGTTCCAGATACTCCCGCCGCGTCTCCAGTGAATCGCGGCGCACCTGGAGCAGGGTAGCGAGGTTGATTTTTCCCGCCCGGTAGCTCTCACCGGCCAGGGTTTCGTTTTCCTGCTGCAAGGCAAGACCATCGGCCTCCATGCTGCGCACCGCTTCGACCGCGGCGTCATAGGCGCTGCGGGCACCTTCGATTTCGGCCTCGATGGCGGCCTGGCTGATCCCGGCGGTGATTTGCGCCCGCTGATGCTGCACTCGGGCCTCCTGGACCGCCGCCTTGCGCGGGTTCAGGAGGGGAAGGGTGATGCTGATGCCGCCAAGGGCGACGCTGTCGTCACCTTCCCGTTGGTAGCTCAGGCGAAAAGCGACATCGGGCAGTCTCTCCGCCTCAGCCAGAGAGATAGCGGCCCGGGAAGCCTCGACGTCGGCCTGCGCCGTCAGGAGATCGGCGCGCATCGGCGAGTCCGGAGCAGGACGGATGGAGTCAAAGAAGATCCGTTCCCTGATGGTGCCGACGATCCGGAGCTCCGCTCCGGATGGCACTCCCAGGGCGCGCGCAAGCGCCACCCGGGCCAGGGCGATGCGACCTTGCGCCGAAGAAATCTCGCTTGCGGCCCGGGCAACTTCAGTCCGGGCGAGGTTGACCTCGAACTTGGCGGCATCTCCGGCAAGATGCCGTTCCTTGGCGACACGAAGCAGCTGGTCGGCCAAGGTTTTGCGGTCTTGAGCCAGTCCCAGCCGTTCCTCTGCTTGAAGCACCCGGTAATAGGCGCCGACTGCCGCGGCCACGGCCTGCCTGCGAACGTCTTCGGTCGCGTGTTCTTCCCGCCTGATGCCGGCCTTGGCCAGAGCGATCCGCTTGCCCCGACGATTTCCCAGCTCTATGGGTATCTCCAATCCAACTTCTACATCAACGCTGTTTTGGGCGCCGGTCCGAGGTCCGGCATTCAGATCCAGCTTTGGGTTCTCCAGCGTGCGGACCTCTGCCCCGGCCAGCTTTGCCTCCCCTTCGGCAATTCGGCTGCCGGCGAGGCGCACATCGGGCGCGATGGCCGAAGAGAGTTCGATCACGCGGGCGAGCGTAAGGGGTTCCCTGTCCGGGTCCGCCGCGATGACCTGCGTTGGCCGCGTGCAGGCCGCAATTATCGCCAAAACCAGCAACAACCCGATTTTCATAAATATCTCCGTTCGTAGCTGAGATCGATGTGACCGATCCCGCAGTGGGCCTTTCGGTGGAATCACCTTATGGGGAGAGCAAACTTCCGACTGCCTGGGTAAAGTAGATCCGCAGATTCAAGACTCTGCTGCACTGCAAACAACATGCAAAGCCTGCGCGCATTTCCCAGAGCCAGGCGCAGTTGGGCCTGAGCACGGAGCATGCACGTGTAGCGTTTCTTGTTCAACTCAGAAGGATGACGGGATTATGCGAGATTTTGCGGAGGGACGAAAATGGGGAGATTGACTTCCAGCAGTTTATTGAAAGGCTCGCGAGAAATGAGTCGCGCCACAGAAGGGGCACAGTCGACGGAGAGTCCCGACGAGGTTAAAGGCGCGTAGAGTGAGCAAGAGCTACAGGTCGAGCAGTCGTCGCCTGCGGTCCCGTTTTCGGGGCAGCACGGGCACTCATCATGATCGGTACCAGAGGCTGTCGATGACAGGCTCATGCCGGATTTTGCCTGCTCCGGAGCCGATTCATAACAGCAGGCCGGCACCGACAGCATCACCATGACCACAAGCTGTATCAGAGCGATGGTGCTGCGGCAAAGAGGCCGGGATATGATGTTGTGGAGGCTGTTCAAGGCAAGCATGCCCAAAGAGAACCATAAGTGGCTGGAGAATGTCAAGATGTAAATTGCGCGGAATAGGGAGAGGCGGACGATACCCTGCAGATTCAGAGGGGTCAGCGCCGGACACCCTGTGAGGGCAACGTCCGGCTCTGACACCTTTTTGTTCCTGTGGTACCCGGATCAGCTTATTTTGAAGCGGGACACGACAACTTCGAGTTCAGTAGCCAAGGCGGACAGCCGCTGGGCCGCAACTGCAGATTCATGTGCGCCACGGGAACTCTGTCTGACAACCTCGGTTATCTGGTGCATGTTGCCGGCTATCTCGCTTGTGGTCGCGGTCTGTTCTTCTGCAGCGGTTGCAATCTGGTTCACCTGCGTGTCCACCGCTTCAATCTGTTGGAGTATCTGGCTGATCGCATCTCCTGAACGATTTGCTTCAGCGGTACCCTGCTGTACCTCCCGCACCCCTGATTCCATCTCACCCACTGCACTGCGAGTCTCCGTCTGAACAGCCTTGATCATTTCACTGATCTCTCTGGTCGCTTTGGTTGTGCGTTCAGCCAGGGCGCGGACTTCATCGGCGACTACAGCGAATCCCCGTCCCTGTTCACCGGCACGGGCGGCTTCGATGGCCGCATTTAGTGCCAGCAGATTGGTCTGATCGGCGATGTCCTCAATGGTGCCGACAATGGCGCCGATCTGATCGCTCCTGATTCCAAGCCCCTCGATGGTTTTTGCCGACAGTTGCACCCGCTCGGCTATCTTGCCCATGATCGTCACGGTTTCTCCTACCACGGCAGCACCTGATTTCGCGGCAGTCATGGCTGCCACCGAACTTTCCGCGACCATCTGGCAGTTATAAGAGATGTCCTTGCTCGTAGCCGTCATCTCTTCGCCGGCAGTGGCGACAGTGATCGATTGGTTGGCAACCTGTTCCGCGCCGCGCGCCATCTGCCCGGAGGTGTCGCTCAACTCTTTCGATGCGGCTGACAGCTCCTGGGCATTGCGGGCAAAGGACTGAATGGAGCCGTGGAGGGAGCCTATGAAGGTGTTGATGTTGCGGGACATATCCCCTATTTCGTCGGATGACTTGACCTCGATGCGCTGCGTCAGATCGCCGTTTGATATGGATTCTATCACCCTCACGGTTTCCTGGATCGGCGACATGATCGATCTGTTGAGCAGATAACCGAGAGTCATGGTTGAGATGAGGGAAAAAAAGATCATCAGGGCAAGTATCGTGAGCAGACGCCTGCTTGCAAGAACCGACTCTTTGTGGCTTTCATTGCTCAACGAAGCTTCAATCTTCATGAAATCGCCGATCTTTACCTTCAGGACATCGTACTTCTGGGTTGCCATATGCATGAATATCATGACGGCGTTTATGTCCGGTCCCATCATCTCGAGAGTGCTGATCCCGTCCTTGGAATATGCTGTTGCAGCAGTTAGTATTTCCGCCAGGAATTCCCGCTCTTTCGATGAAAGGGTGGGATCTTTGGACATTTCGGCAACATTGACCACCGATTGTGACAGGAGTTTTGTGACCTCCTCCGTCTCAACGTCGATTTTTTTCTGATCCGCATCCGTATTCGACCACATGATAAGGCGGTAAACCCTGTTCTGAACGTCGTCTATGTCGTTCATGACTTTTCCGGCCTTGGCATGGTTGGCAAAACGAACTGAATGCATTTCATCCATGGTCGCCTGCTGCTTTTGTATCCCCCATAAGGAAAAGGCGCCCGACAGCAGCATGAAAATGATAACGACCGCTGGCGTCACTAATAACTTCAGCTTCAATTTCATACGATTGAACATACCGGGCTCCATAGATACGGGTGTATTTTTGTACAAGACTCCCTTGCCTGCACGCGAAGCAGGAGTTGCCCCACCAGGCTCATGTCTGCAGGGTCAATTGTCGGTCGGCGCCCACGCGTTGCCGCGTGAGCGTCAGAGGTCCGTTTATTTGTAAATACCGCATCCTACCAGGATATCGCCTGCTTTCTCAACGTACGAGGATTTTGCTTCGATCTTCTTGGAAACAGGATTGGTCCAGCGGTAATCGATCCATCCCTTACCCGGACCTTTTACCGCCGCGATGAAATCCTTGGTGAAGAATTTGCCGTCTGCGTCAGTTACTTCATACATGTTTCTGCCGATGAGCTTTGCGTTCATGGGGTGGGCTATAATTGTGCCGTCGAGGCTGTAGGCAAAAACGTAGAGCTCCCCGTTGACAAACTTGCCATTTTTATCATTGAAATCGGCGAGGGCTTTTTCTTTACCCACTTCCTTTACATGCGTTACGCCTTTCTTGACCAAGGCAACAGCACTCTCCTTGGGAGACGCGAAGGCAAAACCGCTGCAAATCAGGACCAACAGGCTTGTCGTTATTGCCATTGAAATTCTTTTCATCTTGAACCTCCGTAGAATTTGATAGCAATGACTATGGCATCGTTTTACTAACAGTCAATCATCAGTAGCATATTTTTAAAGGGTGCTTGCGACGTTATGTCATGTTGCGTTTTTTGCTGCCAGTCATTTTACATGGAAAGGTTCGTGATCTGCCTGATCGTTGATTCATGCCTCTTGCCCCCCGCTCTGGCTCCCGACCCGGCCTGCCCCGCCCCGCTTGAATTGGAGGCGCGCCTGGGTTAATCTTCTTGCTGTTCTGCCTCATACCCATTACAGGAGGAACGAGAGATGCGCATAGCCAAGCAAGATATACCAGTCAGAATCGATGTGCCAGGCGCCGTAGCCCGGCAAAAGATGAATTTCGGCGATGCCGGCGGGTACGGCATGATCGGCGGCGAGTACTTTTCTCTGGCCGCCGGCACCGACATAGCGCCGCTCCTCAAAGGGTTGGAAGGCGACCTGTGCCAATCTCCGCACTGGGGATACCTGTTGCAGGGAGAACTCACCGTCACCTATGCAGACGGCACGCATGAAATGATCAACGGCGGCGACCTGTTTTACTGGCCACCCGGACATACGGTAGCGGTCGGCGGTCAAGATGCCGAAGTCATCCTGTTCAGCCCTCAGGACGAGCATGGCGAGGTTATCGATCACATGCTGAGCAAGATGGGCGCCTGAGGCAAGGGCATGATTACAGAGCTTATGAAAAGAGAAGTCCCTGAAAATTCAAGGGCTTCTCTTTTTTTATCGGAGGGGGGCGCTGCCGTACAAATTAAAGGCATTGCGAAAGGCGGGACGTGGGATGGGAAACCGACAACTCCGCTTCGGCTGACCCTGTGCGGTCGCTGGTCAGCTCCCTGCAAGCGCCGAACCGGCGGCATGCCGGCGACGATTTGCCTGGCGCTCCTCGCGCGGCCGCATGTGGAACTCGTGGTCTTTGCGGATCAATGCGACGATCTGGTCGGTGAGGGCACCGGCCGGGCCGCCAGGCATGGCTTTGGCGAGCGTAGCGACGTTCAGCTGGCCAAGTGTGGCTACCAAATCAACCTTCTGACCGCTTATCTCTCCTATTTGCGACGATTCATGCGAGAGCACGACGGCACGGGCAACACGCCGGACGGAAGAGCGCATCGAAAGAAAGGACTGCAAGCGATCCGCTGCATCGTTGACTTGCGCGCTGGGGCCTCTTCCCCGCTTGTCGGCGATGGGGACGCCGGTCTCCACTAGGTTTCCGTAGTTGTCGTACTTATCCCTCCACCATTTGTCTCCCCGGCAGAAAACTTTGCCGTTGACGAACTTGATCTCCATGGCCAGCACGCCGGCCGGGCCGACCAACAACTTGTCTATCTCGCCTCCGGTGTTCCGGTAACCCGAGACCAGGGTCCAGTCGTCGGACAGAAACCCCGCAAGCGCATCCGTGACGCGCTGCTCGCCGGCTCCGCCGGCATTCCAGACAACCTCATCGCGGCCCGCCGCGGCCATTTTCGGCTTGGGGGGCTTCGAGGAGAAGGCATGAGCCATGCGCGGGAAAAAGCTGACCAGCCAGGCAAAATACCGGCGCTCCCGGAAAGCGGCTTGCGATTTCTTCTGCAGAGCCCCCGACTTTTGGCGGCGTCCTGCCATAGCCGCAGAAAAGAGCCTTTCGGAGGCATCGAAATCCTTCCGGCGTTTAGCTGCAGCCAGCGAGCCTTGTTCGCCAGCGTGGTCGGATAGGGTCAGTTCTCTCATTTTGTACATCCTCCTGAATCATCCTCTCTGGGCGACGAGGCCGGAAAGCCTGTCTGTCAGACCAAGCCGATGATCAGCGCGGTTCCAATCATCAACATGGCTGCCGCTACGATTAACCGCACCGTGCGTAGCGTGACTTTTTGCAGCAGGTGCTTTCCTGCGAGCGATCCGATGAACGCGCAGATCGTGCCCACGGCAACCGGCGCGAGCAGTTCCTGTGACCTGTCCAGGTGACCCGCCATGAAGCCGGTGCCGTAGACCGCGAGTCGCGCGGCGTCGACGATGACCGCTGAAACGATGCCGGTTGCGACGAACGCCTCCTTCGAAAGCCCGCTTTTCAGCAGGAAGGCCGAGCGAAGCGCCCCCTGATTGCCCGACAGGCCGCCGAAGAAGCCGGACAACGCTCCTCCCAGCGGCAACCAGCGCGGCGGGAACGCCAGTGCCTGAAAGCCGGGCGACAGCTCCAGGAGGGAAAATAACACGATCAGGGAGCCGATCACCGCCTTGATCATGGTGATCTCGAACGTCCTATCGCCAAGGGTGTAGCTCGCCAGGACAGGCATCCTGTTCAACGGGTCGAGGAGACTTGCGCCGAACAGGGCGGCGAACATGGCGGTCACGCCGAAGCGCGCAACGACCCGCCAATCGGCCCGCTTGGCCATCAAACCGAACTTGAAGATGTTGTTGGCGAAATGCACGACGGCGGTGGCTGCGATGGCCAACGGCACCGGAAAGAACAGCGCGAACACGGGCATCAGGACCGTCCCGAGGCCGAAACCGGAGAAAAGTGTCAGGCATGATGTCAGTAGCGCAGCAACGCCGATCAAGACAAGTTCCATTTGAGATCCTTCGCTAAACAAGTTTTTTGCCGGGCAGGGAGGATCCCGTGCGCCGACGCGATTGATGGATATCCTACCCGAGAAGACGAATACTTTCCCATGTTCAGGTTTGACCAGAGTCCTCGCCGGTCGGATTAATCCCGGGACAACGGCCTGAGCATATCAACAATTAAACATTAGTGTGGACTTTTCGCGGATGGTATAGTGGTCGGTAAATCGCCTTCTCACCCTGATCTGGTGGATATCAAGCGATCAGGTTTGCAGCGTTACCGCCTCCAAAGGAGAAGAACATGAATCGGATAACTCATCAACCGGACCCCCGTCTCGACCTGGTATTCGAACCGCATCATCGATATTTCCCCGGAGCTGGTTTGGAAAGCGTGGACTACGGAGGAACACGTCAAGCGATGGTTCACTCCCGCGCCGTGGACGACGGTCGATTGCAAAATCGATCTGCTTCCGGGCGGCATCTTCCGCACCGTGATGCGTTCGCCGGAGGGGCGGGAATTTCCCAGCGTCGGCTGTTACCTGGAGATAATCCCGAACCGTAAACTCGTCTGGACCAATGCGCTTGAACCCGGCTACCGGCCGGTCAACCGGTTATCGGCGGACCACCCCTGCGACACGTTTTTTGTCACGGCGATCATTACGCTTGAGCCGCACGAGAAGGGAACAAGGTACACCGCTCTCCTGATCCATGGGGACGAAGATGCCTGCAAAAAGCACAAGGAGATGGGGTTTCACGAGGGATGGGGGAAGGCCCTCGATCAACTCCTTGCCTGCATGAAAAATCCGTAGGAACGAGGCCGGGGAGCAAAAACGAGAGGTAAGCGTTATGGACGAAGATCTCAATCAGATGGAACGCGAGGAACTGATTGAAGAGGTTAAGAAGCTACGGCAAGGAATCCGTCAGCATCGTGACTGCAGCCTGCATGAGCTTTGTTGGTACCATCCGTCGCTTTGGAAGTTGTTGCCGGAAAAGACAGATCCGATCCCAGTGGTTCCGGAGTGGCCCGAATTCCTCAGAGGTTGCGTGAGGTATCGGCAATCGCTGGATGAGCAGGCGCCAAACGCTCCGCGGACGAACGAGCCATATAAGGAATAAGCCAGGAACAGTGGGGGCAGGACTTAAATGCCTTCACCGACCCTTAAGGCCCGCATTGGAGGGAGGCGAAACCACTGCGTCATCGGAACCTTCGCACCTTCTCGCCATCCCCTGCGAGAATGCTCCTGAGCCTCTTGGCATCGACGCCGGGGGAGAGGCTTTCCGCGATTTTACCCCATGCCGGGAGGCCTGTTATGGAACTTATTCGAATAGCGCTTTTACAGGCTATTGGCAAGGAGAATGAGGTATTAAATAACCTGTTTGATGTTGGGGTAAGTCCCCGTCAGCGTCAGTATCAGCTTAAATGCCCCCATAACTCGTAATTACATCTCCACCCTCGTCACAGCGCCTTGAAGCTTTGCAGCTGGCAGCTGGTAGAACTGGACAAAGTTGGGAGTCTGGCGCTTGATGGTGGCAAAGATCTTCCAGATCGGATTGTCGGTTGCAATGTCCTCAAGGCCGTAGAAGATCACCTTCTCCTGTATGCCCTTTTCTGCCAGAATATTTTCGATATTCGGAATCTCCATATAGCCGGCCCTGACCTCCAATGCATCCAGACCGATGGCCAACCCGCTCCGTAGAACGGTTTCCTGGCCGTAGGGATCATCGGTACGGACGATGGAGATCAATACGTTGCGCTGGTAAATAATGTTGCTACGGATGATGCAATGGACCAGGTAAGGAGGAATAACGTTCCACTCCTTGACAAAGAACAATGCGGTACCGGGGATATTGTGTCCCTTGGCATAGATCTGGTTGTAGGCCAGTTCAAAGGTTTCAAAATCAAGCGGCCTAAGTGCCCGATAGAGCGCCCGCTGCCCATAGGTCCACACCAGGATGATCGCGAATGGGAAGGCTGCCAGGATGATGGACCAGTAGCCGCCATGGGGTATCTTGTTCATGCAGGAAACGAAGAACACCAGATCCACCACCGTTATTCCGACCGCCAGCGGCACCTTCCACTTTTTGGTGGTACGGCTGAAGATCATTATCATCATGATACCGGTGATGGTCATGGTGCCGGTCACTGCCAGACCGTAGGCCGCCGCCAGGTTCTCCGACTTGCGGAAAACCATCATGATGAAGAGCACCGCCATCATCAGCATCCAGTTTACCGAGCCGATATAGATCTGAGACTTTAGGTGGGTCGAGGTGTAGTCAACCCGCATAAGCGGCATAATGCGTGTGGTGATTGCCTGATAGACCACCGAGAAGACACCGCTGATCATGGCCTGGGAGGCGATGATGGTCGCCATTATCGTCAATATCAGAAAAGGGATGTAGAGCATCGGCGCCTGATGCTGGATCATGCCGAAGAGGTAGTTTTTTGCCTCGGGATGCTTGAAAAGGAATGCGCCCTGGCCGAAGTAGTTGATGATCAGGGCGGTAAAGGCAAAATACCAGGCCCGCATGATCGGCTTTCGCCCCAGGTGTCCCATGTCTGCGTATAGCGCCTCGCCGCCGGTGGCACACAGGATCACCTCGGACAGTACGAAGAAGCCGGCCAGCCCGTGATGCAGCATGAAATTGAACGCGTAATGGGGGCTGATGGCCATAACGATGGAGGGCATGGTGGCGATGGAGGTCAGCCCGGAAAGCGTGAGGGAGGTGAACCAGACCACCATGATGGGGCCGAAGGCGCCTGCCACCTTGTCGGTGCCCTTGAACTGGGCGATGAAGAGCCCAACGGCGATGAGCGCGGCGATCAGGATCAGGACGTTCTGTGAGGTATGTTCCAGACCGGGGATAAGCGCCATCCCTTCAACCGCCGAGAGGATCGATATGGCCGGCGTGATGACCCCATCCCCCAGCAGCAGGCAGACCCCCACATAGGAAAGAAAGACCACGAACGCCAATTGCCGGCCAGGCTTCAGCATGCGCGCCAGGATTTCCTTGAGCACGATGGTGCCGCCTTCCCCCTTTCGCCCCAGGCTCATGGCCAGCCAGGCGTACTCGGCCGTCACAAGGATCGTCATGGTCCAGAACACCAGTGAGAGGATGCCGAAGACGTTATCCACGGTCGGCTCGGTCAGGGCGAAGATGACGGTCAGGGTGTAGATCGGGCTGGTGCCGATGTCGCCGAACACCAGCCCCAGTGACTTGACGATGCCGCCCCAGTATGAATCGCCTTTTTCCTGCTTCATGATATTGCTCCTGCCTGACAGCTCAGTCTTGTATTCTCAGTCGGTATCCGACACCCGGTTCAGTGGTTATATGCCTTGGGCGAGAGGGATCACGTTCTATCTTTTTCCGCAGATTGCTTATCGTCACACGGAGCACTTGAGATTGCTCCTGATATGCGGTTCCCCAGATCTGCTTCAGTATCTGGGAATGGGTAATCACCTTGCCGGCGTGTGAGATGAACAGGCGCAGCAGGTCGTACTCCGTCGGCGTCAGCTGTATCTCGATGCCGTCTGCGAGGACATGGCGCATGGTGAGATCGACCATGAGGTCTCCGCTTCTGAAAACCGGTTCGTCCGCATGTTTCTGGGAGCGCCTCAACGCAGCCCTGATACGTGCCAGCAGTTCGCCGACGCCAAAGGGCTTGGTAAGATAATCGTCCGCCCCTGCATCGAGGGCAGCCACCTTGTCGTCTTCCCGCTCCCGGACCGAGAGGACGATAATGGGAACGTCCGACCATTCCCGGATGCGCCGAATTACGTCGATGCCATCCAGGTCCGGCAGCCCCAGGTCAAGAAGGATTACATCCGGCCTGAATGCAGCCGCAGCGGAAAGGCCACCGTGTCCGGATTCGGCCTCATGCAGATAGAATTCTTCAGAAGAAAGGGCGGAATGAAGAAAGCGCCGGATCGCTGCTTCATCATCAATTACCAGAATCCGCTGCTGGCCGGTGCTGTCATGGGTATGTGTCACGTCTCCTCCTTTCGACCTGCCAACGGAAGCTGAATTTCTATGGTCAGCCCGCCAGTATCACGGTTTTTGGCGCTGATTTTCCCCCCGTGGGCTTCAACAAACCCCTTGCATATGGAAAGACCCAGGCCGGTGCCGCCAACTCGTTCCGGTACGGCGATGCGGTAGAACTTGTCAAAAAGACGTGCCAGTTCCGGTTCAGAAACGCCCGGGCCGCGGTCTGAAACTGCGATGCTCAGCCGTTCATCGTCAACGGATGCCCGTATCTCGATTGGGCTGTGATCGGAAGCATATTTGTTGGCATTGTCGAGGAGATTCACCAGGACCTGAACCAAGAGAACCATGTCAAGCGGCACCAGAGTGAGTCCCGCGGGGAGATCTACCAAGACTGCCCGGTCTCCCAGCCGGGGTTCCATGGCGGCCAGGGCGCATCCCACCAGCTCCTGAATATCGCAAGGCTCTATATTGAGGCGTATTGCGCCGGCCTCGATCCGTGACATGTCCAAGAGGTTGCCGACAAATCGGTTCAGGCGTTCGGCCTCATCGTAGGCTGTTTCCATAAGTTCGTGCCGGGCGTGACTGCTCAAGCGGTCGCCCTCTTTATCCCTGAGTGCGGAAATGGCGCCTTTAATCGATACGAGGGGCGTGCGCAGGTCATGGGAAATGGAGTTGAGCAATGCGCGTTCGAGGTTGTCCTGGGCCTGGAGGATTCGGGCCTGCTCGGCTTGCTGGGAGAGACGGGCCTGCTCTTGCGATTGTTTCCTAACCTTGGCAACCAGTGAGCTGATTATGACGCCGATGACGATGAAGCCGGAAAATGTGACCAGGTATTCCTTGTCGTGAACGCTGAAGGTAAGGCGGGGCGGAACGAAGAAAAAATCGAAGGCAAGAACACCTATGAACGCTGTGGCGATAGCCGGACGCAATCCCAGCTTAACGGCCGCAATGACCACTGCCAACTGGTAGACCATCACCATGTTGGTCGGCACCAGATACGGGCGGATAAATTCACAGACAATTGTCGCAACAGCGACAAGGGCAAGACTGAAAAGATATCCGGTTGCTTTAGAGGAAGCTTTCACGATTGATCCATTGGGGGAGGGAGCCTTTTCCCTGAGAGTTTAACAAGTTTCCAAGATTGGGTAGACGGGTCAAACACCGGCACTTCACCGCGAGCGTATATCGGCGGGACGATAGGCGTTACGCCCTCGATGGTATCGAATTCGCCTTCATCCAGAAAATCCTCTCCCTGGTACACGCCGGTTTCAGGGGAGTAGCAGTAAACTCTCACCGCGTAAGCCTCCGCATCAAGTATGGCAGCCATTTAGAGCCGACTGCTCCCAATCGATCCAGACTATACGATTCCGCATAAATTTGGCGTTAAGATATGTACGATAGGTGTAAAGATTTTATAAAGATGCCGTCAAGGGAGGAAGAATGCCATGCCCAATCTGAAGAATAATGCCGGCGTTCCGCGCGTGCTGATGGTCGACGACGAGCCGAAGAAGACCCCTCACGTCCGAGGCATATCATCACCGAACCTGGGTTAGGCTACCGCCTGAAGAGCGACTGAGCGCGTTGCTGCGCGGGAGAGCCGTCGGATACAAGGTAAGTGGTTCAGGTTGAAGCGATGATGGCGGCTCTTCAGCGGTCAACGTGGAAAAAGCCGCGCCTCTTGGGGCCAACTTCACCCCGGGCCACGACCGCGACCACCCTGACAAAGCTACAACGCCGAGACACGCCGGAGCAGGTCTGCCCGGTCGGGCACTTCCCATGGCAGGCCAATATCCATCCTCCCGACATGACCGTAGGCCGCCAGCTTGCGGTAAAAGCCCCCTCTCACCAGCATGGGGAGCCGCCTGAGACTGAACTGCAGGACTATTCCTGCCAGCCGGAACTCGAAATGGCGTATAACAAGCGACGTTATCTCGGCATCGGGGATCCTGCCGGTGCCGAAGGTCTCCACTTGGATGCTGACGGGGCGAGACTGCCCGATCGAGTAACTCAGCTGGATCTCGCACTCGTCTGCGAGCCGCGATTTTATCCCATGCCGGGAGGCCTATCTTCGGCTTCAGGTTGCCTCCCCACCGTGAGCTTCGGGCGATCCCCTCCGGATATCCGCTGGCAACTGGAGCAACCCCTTGTCAGCCGATTATATTTGTTGTCATCACTTTATAAATCGTATCCAAGCAAGAATATGTCTACTGCACCACTATTGGCCGCGCTAGTGAAACTACCCGATGTATGACCTGCCAAAAATAACTTGGACCCATTAACTGCAATGCCTGGAAAGGTTTCAAAGCCCGAAGTCCCGATTTGTCGGGCCCAAAGCTTTAGTCCGTCTGAGGTCAACTTCATGATAAAAACGTCGCCATGCTCAGGAAGCGACCCGCCGTTGAAGTTCCCTCCTGTGTCTCCTCCAATATAGATGTTTCCAGTGGTGTCGAGTGCAATTGCTGTTGAGTGATCCACAGAAGAGGTCCCGTATTGTCTGCTCCAAACTTTATTCCCAGAGGAATTGTACTTAACGATGAACAGGTCTCCGTACCCAATTGTGGTGTTTTGATCGAAACTTCCGCTTGTTGTTCCAGTAATATATGCATTACCATCCAGATCTAGAGCAAGCCCCGATTGGGAGTCGGGTGAATCTGATCCAATCTGCTTTATCCAAGTTGGCACTCCCGTTGAATCAAGTCTTGCAAGAAAAACATCATAATATCCGAGGTTGGTAAATCCAGCAAAACTACCCGTTGTGTCTCCAGCCACAAAAATATTTCCCTGCGCGTCTATTGCTACCGCATGCGGTATATCAATGCCAGTCGTGCCAAATTGCTGAAACCATAACTGTTGACCAAAGCTATCAAATTTTGCGACAAACGCATGTGAGAGGGCTGAAGGGGGGCTTCCGTCAAACGCATTGAAAAAATAACCTGTAATGTATGGATTTCCGATCGAGTCGACCGCCACTCCCAGGGCTTTATCGTCTAGCGGTGTTGTTAATTGTCTAATCCATAATGTAGATCCAGATGAGCTGATTTTAGCGATAAATGCATCGTTAAGTCCTGAAACAGCATTGCCGTCGATTCCGCCATCGGTGTAACCGACGACGTAAACATTACCATTTGAATCTAGTGCAATGTCGGTAGCATAATCACTTCCACCCCCTCCAAATTGCTGAGTCCATTGTCTGTTTCCTTGCGAGTCGTACTTAGATACAAAAACATCATAGAACCCAGAATTGACATTTTCATGAAGGTCGCCTGTTGTTTGGCCAGTAACAAGTATTGAGCCATTACCGTCTATTTTGGTTTTAGTAGCTTCGTCAAAGCCTGCAGTTCCTGTCTGGATTTTCCAAGCAAGGGTGGCAACTGCTGTAGGACTATTACTTTCTTGACTTCCACACGCTGATATAAGAGAAGAAAGAAAAACGATCAGCAACATTTTAAGCGAAAACTTCATTGACCTGCTCCTTTAGACTCTGAAATTCTGGAGTTCATACTTTTCAGCCGGCGCGATGGCCGGATTCTCGTCAACATCCCCAGGGGGTTGCGGGGCAGAATTGACATTTAAACATTCGTATCAGAAGCAGTTTGAAACCCATTTTTGTCGGGGGTAGATCTTCAAGACCTCGGCGTATTGCACAGATCTAAAAGTGGTGCATCAACATCATTGGCGGCGTCCGGGCTTCGCGAATGTGTCCACGCCTTGCTTCCAGATCGAAAGCATGCGGCTTCCCACCTCCTCGAAATCGGGATTGTCCCGAATGTAGGGAGGTATCAACCGGCCGGCGTCGATCACCGCCTCGGCAACTCTGCCGATGATGTGATCCGCCTGTTTCTGGGGAAGCGAGAGTGCCTGCAAGGCGAAGCTCTCCAGGGCCTTTCGCGGCCACCATTTCTTCGTGCCGGCCAGATGGAGGGCAGGGATGTCGTTTTGCAGATACGCGGTTGTGGTGACGATGTCGTACACGGGCGCGAGCGTCACGGGGCCCTGGGGATGCCGATAGAGGACCGCGAAGTTTTTCAGGTGAGCATCGCCGTTTCTGACCATCGCTGAGAGGACCAGCGTTGCGAAAAACTGCTCGCGTGCCGAAGCAAGATGTTCCGGCGAGACGAAATCCTTGATGGTCCTGGCGACTCTCTCGTAGGTGCTGTTGTACTTCTTGTCGGTTCCCAGCGCCTGCAGCGAGCAGAAGTCCTCGAACCCCAAATTCTCCCCGGTGTCGGTGGTGTCGAAGCGCTTCATGACGAACAGCCTGCCGTTTTCCGACAGCGAGAAATCGGGGACGGCAAGTCCCGCCAGCTTGGCGGCGGTCATGCAGAAATATTCGTTGGCGGCCAACTGGGGGAACTCGTCTCCCCACGACTTGACGATGTAGGACGACGCCGTGACCGTTGCCCGGTCGGTGGCCTCGATCATCACCTTGGGCTGGATTCCGGAGATGCCGGAGTGCGCGGCATGCCTCTTCATCAATTCGTTGAACAGCTCGACCGCATCTGGATAAGTTAAAATCTCTTCGAGCGACTCGGGGTTCTCGTTTATGGAAGGGATGTCGGAATCCGGAAGCGAGAACCGGTTCCGCCCGATCTGGTTTCCTCCCGTGATGCGCAGCAGGGCGATGTCGTCGACCACCAGCAGCTTGGCGAATGCGTTCCTGATCGCCTCGCGCAGCGCCCCTTCCGGCACGTTCATCTGGAATATCGGATGCAGCGACCGCTCGGAAATCCAGCTCTGCATCCGGTAGGGCATGGTCAGCGACACCAGATGTTCCAGCGGGTTTTCGTTCGGGAGATAGTTGAAGAAGTAGCTGTCGTCTTGGCCGAGGATGCCGGCCTTTTTGCCGCGGTTCCAGACGGCGAGTGATGATGGAGATGTCATTGCGGTCCGTTCTCCCTCTGCAACTCCTCAAGGGTCGGCGGCGCCCCGGCAGGGCGCACCGTCAACTCCAGGCCGAGGACCTCCAGTACCCGGCCCACCTTGCGGATCCCGATATCCGACACAGTTCCGGTTTCAATCTGGCCCAGCGTCTTTCTCGAGATACCGACCATCTCCGCCAATTGCGCCTGGGTCAGCTTCTTTTCCTTCCTGGCTTGACGCATCTTGCTTCCCAAATCGAACATGAAAATGACCCTTATGTTTCGCATTTAGATTTAATGCGTCAAAATGTAACAGATATTACCCTTTTGGGGAAATGTAAAATTGAAAAAAGAAAAGCCCTTGAAATATTCAAGGGCTTCGCTCGTTATGGCGTGTGTGTCAATCGGCGTTGAAAATTGACCCACCCCAGGCAGTAGTTTTTACTTCTTTACCCTCGTTTTGATTCTCCAGCTATCGTTCCCGGTTTCGATGATCTCGCAGTGATGGGTGACCCTGTCAAGGAGCGCTGTCGTCATCTTGCCATCGCCGAACACCTGCGGCCATTCGCCAAAGGTCAGGTTTAATGCAGAGTCTTCTGTTATGTGGAGAGAGGGCTCCTGGGGACTCGCAACAACTTCGTCTTTTCAATAGATTAGAGTTCAGTTGTGGTGATCGCACTCTGCATAATAATGACGTATCTCTATCCCTAGATTCTAAAGGAGGTCGTCATGTTGAAACATTTTTTCAAAGGCGATGCGCGAATTCAGGCGCTCCGCGAGGGTTCAAGTGGCTCGTTGTTGGAAGGATTTGCCGAAGCTCTTCACCAGGCAGGCTATGCCGAGATAACCGCCCGCAGGCACATCAGAGCTGCAGAGCATACTGCCTATTGGCTCGATCGACTGGAAATAAAGATCTCGGACTTTACTGAAGACCTTCTTAAGGATTTCGCCCTCCACTTGAAACGTTGCCGATGCCCAGGTTATGGCCGCGCTGACCGAGGCTTGTTCAATGGTGCGCGGTTGTTTCTGAAGCACCTGCGGAGCAGGGGCTTATTGCCCGCCTCCGTTGTTGAACCAATTCATGACCCTGTCCTGCTCGTTGAGTTCCGGCACTGGATGAAACAACAGCGCGGAACCTGCGATCCAACCCTTTACAATTATGGCCTTTCTATTAAGGCATTGCTGACACGCCTTGGAGAAGATCCCGCAAGATTTGATGCACAGAGCTTGCGACAGTTTGTTCTGGAGACAAGTCGACACTCAGGATGGGCTAAAGCAAAGCAGTGTACAACTGCTCTTCGCATGTTCCTCCGTTTTCTGATCTCCGAGGGGCAATGCGCCGATAATCTTGATGCAGCCATTCCCGCTCTCGCGCATTGGCGGCTTTCCTCACTCCCGCAGTACCTCCAACCGGATGACGTGGAACGCGTGATAGCCGCCTGTGATCTGCACACACCGGTCGGCAAGCGAGATCATGCAATATTACTTCTCCTCGTTCGTCTGGGCCTTCGAGCAGGTGATATCGTCCAGCTTCATTTAGGCGATATCGACTGGAAAGCAGCCGATATCCGGGTATCTGGAAAGGGCCGTCGCCACACTCGGCTGCCACTGACCCAAGAGATCGGCGATGCGCTGGCGAGCTACTTGCAGTCTGGCCGGCCACAAACCAGCACGGACGTATTGTTCATACACTCTCGTGCCCCTTTCCTCGCCTTCAAATCCCATTGCGCTGTGTCTGCCCTTGTTGCCCGGGCGATGCACAAGGCTGGTGTCTCTTGTCCGAGTCGAGGGGCGGCTCATGTCCTCCGGCATTCTGCGGCAACAAGCATGCTGCGGCATGGAGCATCCCTCAAGGACATTGCGGCCGTCCTTCGGCACAGATCAATCGAAACTACGCAGATCTACGCCAAAGTTGACGTCACTGCTTTACAACGGATCGCCCAACCCTGGCCGGAGGTGCAGCCATGCTAAGCCAGGCTGTAGAGTCGTATCTGGCCGTGCGCAGGGCTTGCGGATTCGCGCTCAAATCCCAAGGCAACCTTTTGCAAAGCTTTGCGGCCTTCTCCGAAGCGAGAGGTAAGCAGTTCGTGAACTCCGACATCGCCATCGAGTGGGCCGGATTGGCCCGATCGGTCCGTCAGCGCGCCCGCCGCCTTGGTGAAGTGATTCGTTTTGCTCGCTACGTTCGTGCGGAGGATCCATCCCACGAGTTGCCATCGCCTGTCTTTGGCCGCGATATGCGGTTTCGGCCCATCCCGTACATCTTTTCCCCGGACAACGTTGTCCGCCTCGTGGAAGCGGCAGCTCAGTCCGGTTATCGTTCTCTCCGACGGCAGACCTACAGCACTTTATTCGCGTTGCTGGCATGCACCGGCTTGCGGGTCTCCGAGGCCATCCGGCTGCGCCTTGAGGACATCACCCCGGACGGGATCATAATCAGAGTCTCCAAATTTCGAAAGAGTCGCCTTGTACCCCTGCATGAAACAGCAACGGCAGGGCTTGGACGTTACCTCAAACAGCGTCTCCCCTACGCGCCCTTCGATGACCACGTATTCGTTTCGCTACGTAGGAAGCCGCTGCTTATCGAGGATGTTGAAACAGCCTTTAGCAGGTCGTTGAAAATAAGTCATATTCGAGCGCGAAACGATTTTCAGCCATTTTTTTGAGACAATTTGCTGCTGTCGTTAGAGGTTTTCTGGCTTTATTTGCTCTTTTTCAACTCAATATGTTGTTGTTGCAACCACATTTGAGGCCTTTTCCGTCTTCAAGTGACACCAAGGCCAAGGTTTGCCATTCGTACCAGATTGTAGGCAGCGGCATGTAGGTCA